>Ga0308158_10000744_pt1 | contig 44575 bp, 40 predicted proteins | sample PhyBR2_FD_201038 | JGI IMG/M metagenome (GOLD analysis project Ga0308158, IMG submission 201038) | Phyllosphere microbial communities from UC Gill Tract Community Farm, Albany, California, United States - DLSLB.R2 | ecosystem: Host-associated > Plants > Phyllosphere > Unclassified | place: USA... | reverse complement strand
ACGTCGTGCAAGAGCGCGAGCGCAGCCTGGAACAGTGGCGCACGCAAGCCACCGCCAACGTCGCGCGCCTGATGCCCGGCTGCGGCATCGAGCTGCTGCTGCCGGAAGCGTATTACGTGGCCTGCCGTGAAGCCGATAAGCTGATCCGTCCGATCTCGATCCGCGCCGCCGTACACTACCTGACGAACACGCTGGGCGTGGAACCGTCCGACCTGCGCGCCGTCGTTGCCGGCTTTGGCGAAGAAGCACCGGACATCCAGATCGACGAATACCGCGTGGCATTCACGATGCGCCAGAGCGCCGATGTCGTGTATGGCATCGTCTGGCCGCTGTACGGCCAGGAAGACGAGTCCGGCACGCCGGTGGAAGGCCCGCTGGCGATCACGCACGATGCGCTCAGCCCGCTGAACGAAATCGTCGCGCACCTGAACGAAGCCGGCATCGCCCACATCAAGCGCATCAACGAACGCTACGCCGCCGAGTACTGCGACGATTGTGGCTCCCCGCTGTTCGCCGACCCAACCGGCGAACTGGTGCATGCCGAAATGCCGGACGACACGCCAACAGGCAGCGAACACTTCCACTGAACTTCCACAGCCGGGGTCAGGTCTGACATTTGGACACGACCTCAGCCCTAGCCACTCACAACGGTGTCGTGCTCAGAAGCAGGATCACCCGGTGCCAGCAAATCGCGATTATCCGACTGTCGAGATCGTGTCCGAATGTCAGACCTGACCCTCGCTTTTCGGTTGAGATCGTGTCCGAATGTCAGACCTGACCCCGGCTTTTTTTACGCTGGCAGGATGTTTCAAAGGCGCTGCGCATTGGCGCAAAAAAGGCCGGCCACGTTGATCGTGGCCGGCCTTTTTTTACGACTGCGTTAGTGCGTTACGCCATTGGATCGATGGTGAACGCTGGCATGCGCGCGTTGGTGCGGGCGCTTTCCAGGAACTTGTCGGATGTGGCCAGTGCTTCGGCGATCGTGACGTCCATGTCCAGGTAGCGGTAGGTGCCGAGGCGGCCGACGAATGTGACGTTCGGCTCGTTTTGCGCCTTGTTCACGTACAGCTCGAGCATGGCTTTTTCGCGGTTCTGGCGGATCGGATAGTACGGGATATCCTTTTCTTCGCACTGGCGGCTGTACTCGGCGTAGCAGATCGTCTTTTCGTGCTTTTCCCACGGCGAGAAGTGCTTGTGCTCGGTGATGCGGGTGTATTTCTTTTCGTTGTCGCAGTAATTGATGACAGCGTTACCCTGGAAGTCGCCGTCGGCGCGGAAGACTTCGAAGTCCAGCGTGCGGTATGGCAGGCGGCCTTCGGTGTGCTTGAACCAGGCGTCGATCGGGCCGCTGTAGAACACGTGCTCGTACTCGCCCTTGGTGGCCGGATCGAACGTGGTGTTCAGGTGCACCGTCACGCCCGGCGTGTCGATGATGTTCTGCACCAGCTGCGTGTAGCCTTCGGCCGGCATGCCCTGGTATTTGTGGTTGAAGTAGTTGTCGTCGTAGTTGAAACGCACTGGCAGGCGCTTGAGGATGCTCGCCGGCAGTTCGCTCGGCTCCAGGCCCCACTGCTTGATCGTGTACGTCTTGAAGAACGCTTCGTACAGGTCGCGGCCCACGAAGCGCAGTGCCTGCTCTTCGAAGGTGGTCGGGTTCTCGATCGTCTTGTCGCCCAGGTTCGCGAGGAATTCCTGCGCTTCGGCCGGGCCCATCGTCTTGTTGAAGAACTGGTTGATGGTCAACAGGTTGATCGGCAAGGTGAAGACTTTGCCGTCGGTGATGGCCTTGACGCGATTGACGTATGGCTTGAATTCAGCGAAGCGGTTGACGAATTCCCACGCGCGCTCATTGTCGGTGTGGAAAATGTGCGGGCCGTAGACGTGGACCATGACGCCGGTCTCGGCATCACGCTCGGAATAGCAATTGCCGGCCACGTGCGGGCGCGACTCGAAAACGTCGACGGTGTAGCCGGCCTGTGCCAGCTGGTTGGCGATCACTGCCCCGGAGAAGCCTGCGCCAACGATGGCGATGTTCTTTTTCATTCCTGTGTCCTGGTGATATTGGCAATGCCGGGGGGAGGCTTGAGCTTGACTGGAACGGGAAGATGACATCATCGCCTTCCACATCACAGTCGGGACACGCGTCGCCGCATCGCGATTGTAATTAGTGGCAAAAGAATATCACTCAAACCCCCTTTTGCCCCGCACAATTGGACAACGGTGTTTGTACGAAAAGAGGGATGCAGCCACGCGGCTGAAGGACGTCCGCATGACTGCTGGGTTACTGCTGGGTTACTTCTGATTCACTACTGAATTCGTGCTGATTGGATGCCGACCAGCAGCCGGGCAACGCTCTATTTGCGGATCGCCCCCACCACGCGCGTGGCGAATTCGGCGGCATTGCCCGCATGCCAGCGCCAGACGATGACGAGGTCGTGCTCGGGCGAAACGACGATGTCGTTACTGCCCGCACCCAGCGCGGCAAACGTCGTGGCCGGCATGCCCGGCAGGTTCTTGCCCTTGGTATTGAGCCACCACAGGTAGCCATAATCCGGACCGTTCGCGCTCGGCGTGAGCGCCGCCGTGACATAGGCTGGCGGCAGGATCTGCTTGCCGGCCCAGTTACCCTGGCGCAGCCACAGGTAGCCGAAGCGCGCCATGTCCCAGCTGTCGATCCACATGCCGCCACCCCAGCGCGTGCCGCCGCTGACGGAGGCCACCTGCTTGCCGTTCAGTTCAACGTAGCTATTGTGGTACGGGACCCATTTCCACGTCGACGAGGCGCCGATCGGGTCCATGACCTGCTGCTGGAACACGTCCGGCACCGACTGGCCGAACACGCGCAGCAGCGACAGCGCCAGGCGGTTCACGCGCGTGTCGTTGTATTCGTAGAAGGTGCCGGGCGTCTTGATGGCGCGCGGCTTCTTTTCACCCTTGCCGAAGGCGGCCTTGCCGATGAAATTGCTGTGCTTGCCCCACAGTTCGCCGTCCCATTCTGACTCTTGCTGCAGATGCTGCTTCCACGTCACGGCCGCGTTGTGCGGCGTCGCGTAGCCGCCGTCGGCAACGCGCTGCGCCACCGGCTCATCGACCTGCAAGCGCCCTTCCCGCACGGCCACGCCCGCCACGGTCGCCAGCATGCTCTTGGCCACCGAATAGGTCGGATCGACAAAGCGCGTGTCGCCGAACTCGGCCACGACGTAACCCTTGTAGATCACCACGCCATTGGTCGCAGCGCGCCGGGTCGGCATCGAGCCCAGGCGCGTGCCGAAAATGGCTTCCTGATCGGACAGGTCGAGCGGCCGCTCGGTCTCGCGCGACTGCGCAAATGCGATGGCGGCTGCCAGCGCCACCGGATCCATGCCGAGCGCGGCCGGATCCTTGCGCGCCCACTCCCCGGCAGGCGGGAAGTAAGCGGCGTCGGCTGCAAGCGCCAGCGTCGCCGGCAGCGCCAGGCTCAATGCGGTGACAACGGATAGTGCGAGAACGCTGCGGCGCGCGCGATGGGTCATGTCGGGGAATCGGTCCAGGTGGAATATGGCGCCTTGATCAGGCTCGAGTTGTAATAGCGTTTTTCGCCAGTGACTTCCTGACCGATCCAGTCGGGCTTCTCGAACACGGCGTCTTCTGATGGCAGTTCGATCTCGGCCACGACGAGGCCCGCGTTCTCGCCCAGGAATTCATCGACTTCCCAGGTGAAACCGGCATGCTCGATGCGGCGCCGGGTCTTTTCGACCAGGGGCCGCTCGCACAGGCGCTCGAGCAGTTCGGCGGCCTCAGCCAGCGGGATCGGATACTCCCACTCACCGCGCGAAGCGCCTTCGCTCTTGCTCTTGATGGTCAGGACGCCCTGCTCGCCTTCGATGCGCACGCGCACGGTGCGTGTCGGATCGGCACACAGATAGCCCTGGCGCAGCAGCGTGGCCGTGCCCAGCGTGCGCCAGCCGTCGTTACTCAGCAAAAATTTGCGTTCGATCTCGATGCCCATCGCGTCAGCCCAGCGCTTGCAGGATTGGCTGCAGCATCGCGGCGCCCAGGCCTGCGCTGCGCGCGCCGTTCCAGCCGGTGTGCGCGTCGGGCAGGTTGGCGTTGTCCTTGAACGGCATTTCCAGCGTCAGGGACAGGCATTTGTAGTGATGGCCGACATACTTCGACGCCAGCGTGAGCAGTTCGTCGTTGTACTTGCTGGCGGCGTAGCCGAATTCTTTCTGGAAGTCCGGGCTGCAGGCGATGTAGCGGTCGATGAAGGCGGTTTGCTCCATTGCGCGCTCGGCCGTGAAATCAGCCAGCATTTCGCAGCCGGCCACGAAGTTGTACGGCAGCGCTTCGTCGCCATGGATGTCGAAGAACATGTCGATGCCGACTTCTTCGATCTTCTGCTTCACGCACAGGACCTCGGGGCTGCGCTCGAGCGACGGGTTCATCCATTCGCGGTTCAGGTTGGCGCCGGCGGCATTCGTGCGCAGGTTGCCGCGCACCGAGCCGTCCGGGTTCATGTTCGGCACGATGTAGAACACGGCGCGCTGCAGCAGCGTGCGCGCCACCGGGTTGGCACTGTCGAGCAGCGCATCCATCATGCCTTCGACGAACCACTCGGCCATCGATTCGCCCGGGTGCTGGCGCGCGATGACCCAGATCTTTTTCTCGGCCTGCGGATTGCCGATCACGACCAGGTTCATGTCGCGCCCTTCGACCGTGCTGCCAATATCGACCACGCGCGCGATCGGGTTCTCGGCCACTTCGCCCAGCAGGCGCAGGTGGCGTTCCCAGCTGTATGGCTCGAAGTAGGCGTAGTAGATGCTGTCCGTTTCCGGCGTGTGCTCGATCGTCATCACCTGGCCATCGAACGTGGTCGGCACGCGGAACCAGTTATCAAGATCGTAGCTGGCCACCGCCTGGTAATCCTCGAACCCCTTCGGGTACGTGGCCTGGCCGGCATTCAAGAAGCGCATCGTCACCGCCTGGTCGCGGGCGCCCTGCAAGCGAAAATGAAACCACTGGTGAATGTCGGCGTGCGAGTCGGCGCGCAGGTTCAGGTCGATCCGGGACGGATGCCCGGCGTTGACGACATCGATCGATCCGGCGTCGAACATTGTGCTGATCTTGATGGACATGGTGATCCTTTCATGGCCCGCCGTGGAAGGCGGCGCTGGGTGACGGAGCGCCGGGCATTCGCCCGGCAAGACCCCCGGACAGATGGTTGTTTACTGCGCGTCGAGGTCGATCAGGTCCTTCGTGTACATCGCCATGATCTGACGCATCAGCTCGACATTGCCGCGATCGAGCACAACGGTCAGGTCCGGCTTGGTCTCGAGGGCGAAGGTCATGCGGATCATGCCTGGCAGCTCTTTGCAATTGACGTACTGGACGCGCGGCGTGGTCGGGTTTTGCCAGTCGGCCTCACCAATCACGGGGCCGGCCGGCGGCGCCTTCAGTTGCGGGTCCTTGTTGACCGGCAGGTGCTTGAGCAGCCAGAACACGACATTGGCCGGAATGTGGACGGCGACATCGCTCGCACCGATGGTGGAGAACTTGGTCAGCAACAGGTTACCAACCCGGTCGCAGGACATGGACAGGCTCTTGACTTGACGAATGACCGCTGGTTTCACGACGTTGATCCTTGGGGGAAGGTTGAAAAAGGCGCTGCGATTCTACCGCATCCCCCCGGCCTTTTGGGCGGTTTGCACCGCCCGACGGCAAAACGGGGAGCATGAAGCTCCCCGTGGATGACCGTGCCGGCGCTCGGCCGGCGCCAGACAGCTTATTCCTTGGCGCCGCCGCTGCGGCTGCCGCTACCGGCGCTCTGGCGATTACCGCTCCTGGCCGAACTGCGCACCATGTCGCTGGCGCTGGCCGACTGGCGGTTACCGTGGCTCAGGCTGCCTGCACGGCGCGCTTCTTCGGACGTGAATTCGTGCGCCGTCCCCTTGGCATGCGCGGCCTTTCCGCCCTGGCTGGCGATTTCGCGCTGGCGTGCCGGATCCATCGATGCGAAGCCGCGGTTGCGGGTGCCACCGGCACTCTGACTATTGCCGGCCGCGCCCGATTGCTTGTTGCCTTGATTGCTTGAGGCCATGATGAGGTTGCTCCCATACTTACACGGTTGGAAACCGCCGCGTCCTGCGGCAGGCTGAGGCCTACCGACACCGGAGTGGCGACGACGATGAGCCCAAATCCCATATTAGGCACGCAATCTGACAACCGCTATAGGAGTAGTCCAGATGACTTTGTAGGACAACACGTGAGAATTAGTGCAGTTACGAAATTAAAGTTTCGGTAGTAAATTTCTCATTCAGGAGCAGTCCTACACGCACCCCCTACGTCTTCCTATTCTGTGCGTCCCGGGATGCGCGCATGATGGGCTCATGTGGCAGGCATCGACCTGCCAGTTCACCAATGCACAGGAGACCGACATGGATGCGAACCAGCGTAGCGAAGTGAATAACCAGACCAACAACGGCGCCAACGAAAAATGGAATGCCGATGCCAAGGGCGCGACGCGCGACGGCGCCAGCGAGCAAACCGCGCCGTCCGGCACCGGCATGGCGCAAACCGACCGCCCTGGCGCATCGCAGGGGCAGCTCGCCACGACCGGCGCACAGCAGGGCACGACGGACAGCCACCAGCGCGCAATGGAAGCACATTCGGGCGAGTGGGGGCAGTTGAACGAGCCTGTGGGCAATCGCCAGGGCAAGACACACACTGCCGACAACCCGAATGCACCTGCGTCGGTCCAGCCGGCGCATGCCGGCGGCACGACCGTTGGCACCGGCGTCGATACCGGCATCGTGCCAGGCACCGAAGAGCGTGACGCACGCGGCACCGAAGCCGGCGTGCCCGGCGTGCAGCATGGCGACATCTATGGCAACCGCCAAAGCGTGGACAATGCCAATGGCGAAAACCGCGCCGACACCCAGGACGCCAGCTCCAGCAAGATCCAGGAAAGTACTGACCGCCATGGTTCGCAAACGGGCGAAACCCGTCGCGAGGTGCCGGCTGATGAATTCCACCAGTCCAACGATCTGGCCGGCGGCCTGCCGCGCAGTGGCGGCAACAGCGGCCCGCGTACCGAGGGCGAGGGTTATCAGACCGGCGGCAGCATGCACGCCGAACCGAACCCGGTGCATGAATCGAACGACGCGGCAGGTGGCTATCCACGCAGCCCGGGCGGCGCCAACAAGCTCGCCGGCGATCGCAAGATGGATGACGACACCGGGTTTTCGCGTCAGTAATCGCATGAGTGCAGGTCTGTAACACCCACCGGGGCGCCATTGGCGCCCCGGTTTGCATTGTGGTTGATGCAGCTCCAACCGCCCCTGTCCCGCTGGAACCGGACCACTTGAACGGCAGTCGAACCGCTCGCCATCGCCGCTCATGCGCGGTGGTGCACAACCTGCGGAGACCTGCCATGTCAGCGATGCACGACGCTTCCTGCCCTGCCGCCACGCCACGCTTTGGCGCGCACTCACCAGCTTCGCCCCAGGGCCACTGCCGGTCGCCTTCACGGTCCATGGCGACGCCGCCCTGGGCGCGCGCATGACGCTGCATCCCTTTGACGATGGCATGGGGCGCAAGCTGGCGCGGCGTCAGCTGGAGATCGGTCCAGCGTGCTTTGTCGTGCTCGCCCTCCCCTTGCATGACGGTCGCCTCACGCCATGCGTCGGCATCGACACCGTGATCCTGGGCGTTGCCAGGCTGCGCCAGCGGCATGGTGTCGATGCGATGTTGCTCGTCGCCGCGGGCGCCGTGGCCGATGCCGATGCCGATGCAATAGCAGGTGCCGAACTGGCGCGACTGCGTGAACTGGTGCGCGCACTGGCCATGAAACCGCACGTGCGCTTTCTCACCGCCGCGCCGATGAACGTCCTGCGCGACTGCCATGCGGCGGCCCATGTGCTGGTCAGCACGCCGTGGCGCGCGGCTGATACCGGCAGCACCTTCTGCAACTGGCGCAAAGCGGTGTGCAACGACCACACCGGCGCCGTCCTCCCGCCACATGACGCCGAAACGCTGGCGGCGTGCCTGGCCCGGCTGCAACGCCTTCCTTGCCTGGCGCAGGCGACGGCCAACGCCGCTGGCGCGCAGCCTGCCGACCTGGCCACCCTACCAAAGCCGGCCTTCCAATGACCATCACCACCGTGAAAGGCGCCCGCATGAAAGCCATTTTCCTCGACAACGACGGCACGCTGGTCGACGACATGCCCTTTGCTGCAGAGCCGCGCCGCATCCGCCTGGTCAACGGGGCCGGGCCCGCGCTGCGGCTGCTGTCCGGCCTGGACTACCGATTATTCGTCGTCGCCAACCAGTCCGGCATCGCGCACGGCTGCTTTGGCGAAGACGCAATGGCGCCGATGTCCGACCGCCTGCGCGACCTGCTGTTTCGCGAGCAGCTCACGCTCGACGGTTTTTACTATTGCCCGCACCATCCGCTGGGCACCGTCAGCAACTATGCCCATGCCTGCACCTGTCGCAAGCCGTCGCCAGGCATGCTGCTGCGCGCCGCGCACGAGCACGACATCGACCTGCGTGCATCGTGGATGATCGGAGACATCCTGCACGACGTCGAAGCCGGCAACCGGGCCGGCTGCCGCACGCTGCTGATCGACAATGGCAACGAAACCGAGTGGCGCCTGGGTCCGCGCCGGCTGCCCACCCGCATCGCGCCCGACCTGTACCACGCGGCCATGCTGATCGCCGGGCATGGCGACCTGTGCTAACGGGCGGGCATACCAGCGCCAGCATCTGCGCCCTGGCGCAACTCGCCTCGCGCCTGCACGATGATGTCGCGCGCCGCGTGCAAGCCCAGCAGCGCCATGATCGACGCCACCGCGATGTCGGGCCAGCCGGCCCCGGTGCCAAACACACCGAGCGCCGCGAGCATGACGGCCACGTTGCCGATCATGTCGTTGCGCGTGCACAGCCACACCGAACGCATGTTCGCGTCGCCGTTCCGGAACGCATACAGCAGCGCCGCTACCGCGCCATTGGCCGCGAACGCCAGCACGCTGACCACGCCCATGGTCTGGGCATGCGGCACCTGTCCACCCGTCCCAAGCCATAACGCCCGGCCCAGCACCAGGAGGCCAAATGCCCCCATTACGAGGCCCTTGGCATACGCAGCGCGCGAGCGCCAGACGACCGCCAGGCCCAGCACGAACAGCGAGACGCCATAGTTGGCAGCGTCGCCCAGAAAATCGACCGAGTCGGCCAGCAACGACACCGAGCCGGCGGCCAGGCTGCTGATGATCTCGACGCCGAACATCGCGAAATTGATGACAAGGGCCGCCCACAGCACCTTGCGGTAGCGCCCGTCGGGCGGCGTCGCGGCGGAATTGCATGATCCTGAACAGCATGACGACATAGGCACCTCCAAAGACAATGGATGCATTAGAATCCCTGTAGTAACTACAAGGTCAATGCTGACGTCAAGGTGGATGAAGATGCGAATTGGTGAACTGGCGAAGCTGACGGGGTGTCAGTCCGAAACGGTGCGGTTCTATGAACTCAAGGGCCTGTTGCCGCCACCGGTACGTTCGCAGGCGAACTACCGGGTCTACGATGCGAGCCACGCCGAGCGGCTGCATTTCATCCGGCGCTGCCGGGCGCTGGGGATGTCTCTGGCGGAAATCGCCACGCTGCTGGGCTACCAGGACCAGCCGGAGCGCTCATGCAGCGGAGTCAACGCGCTGGTCGACCATCAGCTTTCCGAAATCGATCGCCAGATCACCGAGCTGCAGCAGCTGCGCACCGCCCTGTCGGCCGTGCGTGCACGCTGCGACTCGGTGCAGACGGCCGGCCAGTGCGCGATCCTGCGCGAGCTGACCGACCCCGCCTGAGAGGGCGCCGGCGGCCGCCACCGCCCATCATCAATTACATGCGTGGATCCTCGATCACGAGCTGGTCGTCCATGCGCACGTGCTCGCCCATCAGGACGCGATGGATCACGGCGCCGTGCACGCCATGCTGCTTGAGAAATTCAACGGCACTGAGGGTGCCCAGGGTGGCCTGGATCTGCATGCCCTGGCGCACGATGTGGGTGGCATCCGCGTACGGGTTCGACTGCATATACGGCAGTCCTACATAGCGGCGATCGATCTGTGATGCTTGCATCTGATTTCTTTCATTGGGCACCAGCACAAAAAACTCCGTCGACACCAACGCCGACGGAACAACGCAAAATCCTTCGGGATCACGCGAGAGAGAGACACAGCGCCGATCTTAGCGACCGTTCATTTCAGCTTGATGACATCGCAACACCGCGCCGGCATGGCGCCGGATGTTCCACCCGGCGTACGCCGATGGCTCTACAATTGCCCATCGTTGATTCAACCTGGACAGCAGATGGCAGTATCCGGCGCGGCATCTGGCTTCAATTACGGCTCCGACAAGTCGGGCCTGGTGTGGGGATTCCTGATCGACCCGGGCGCAACCGCCGCGCCTGCCACCATCCCCATCGGCGCAGCCGACGCCCTGCGCTGGATGGCCGCGCCACAGCCTGGCCAGTTCATCTGGCTGCACTTCAACCTGTCGAACACGGCCAGCGAGCGCTGGTTGCGCCAGCACGCCAGCCTGGCCGACGAGTTCTACGCCACGCTGCACCAGGGCTCGCGCTCGACCCGCATCGAGATCGCCGATAACGCGCTGATCGCCGTCGTCAACGATGTACTGCATGGCTTTTCGCTCGACAGTGCCGAGATCTCGACTCTGTGGGCCCACGTCACGCCGCACGCCGTCATCAGTGCGCGCCGCAAGCCGCTGGCGTCGATCGAGCGCCTGCGCCAGGATGTCTTGCAGGGCGCTCCGCTGCGCTCGTCGAGCGAGTTGCTGGTGCACCTGCTGCGCGACCAGGCCGACGTGCTGGTGAACATCGTGCGCGATGCGGTGGCGCGCGTTGACACCATCGAAGACCGCCTGCTGGCCGGACGCCTGACGCGCCAGCGCGAAGACCTGGGCGCCTTGCGGCGCGTGCTGGTACGGCTGCAGCGCCTGCTGGCGCCGGAACCGGCCGCGCTGTTTCGCCTGCTGCAGCGCCCGCCGGTCTGGGTGCATGGCGACGACCGCCAGGACCTGCGCCAGGCCACCGAAGAATTCACCGTGGTGCTGAGTGACCTGGCTGCGCTGCAGGAACGCATCAAGCTGCTGCAGGAAGAAATTGCTGCCCGCGTCAACGAAGACAATGCGCGCAGCCTGTACCTGCTCACGATCGTGACGGTGATGGCGCTGCCGATCAACCTGATCGCGGGCCTGCTCGGCATGAACGTGGGTGGCGTGCCGCTGGCCGAAAACGGCCACGGGTTCTGGATCGTCTGCGGCCTGATTGCGACCTTCACCACGGCCGCGGGCTGGTTGCTGCTGCGCCTGCAACGCAACACATGATTGCCGCGCGCCATTGGTCTTGCGAAGGGCGCAGCCAGCCCGTATCTTGTCTGTTCGTACATGCCACCATCGAACCCCTTGAATTCACCTTTCAGCTTCCTGGCCGGCGGCGGCGAAATGGGCGCCCTCATGCGCGCCCACGACTGGCAAGCCACCCCGCTGGGGCCGCCCGACACCTGGCCCATGGCGCTCAAGACCATGGTCCGCGTCGTCTTGTCGAGCAATCACCCGATGTTCATCTGGTGGGGCGACGAGCTGATCCAGTTCTACAACGACCGCTACCGCCAGACCCTCGGCCCCGAACGCCATCCCTCCGCGCTGGGCCAGCCCGGCCGGATCTGCTGGGCCGAAGCCTGGGACCTGATCGGCCCCGAGATCGAGCGCATCATGGCCGGCGGCCCCGCCGCCTGGCATGACGACCGGCTGATCCCGCTCACCCGCCACGGCCGGCGCGAAGACATCTGGTGGACTTACGGCTACAGCCCGATCGAGGACGAAGGCGGCGTGCGCGGCGTGCTCGCCATCGTCAACGACGTCACGCACAGCCACCTGCTGCGCCAGCGCCTCGAGCAGACCCACCATGCGCTGTTCGACACCATGGACGAAGGCTTTGGCATGATCGAGATGATCGACGATGCCCATGGCAAGGCAGTCGATTACCTGTTCGTCGAAGCCAACCCCGCCTTTGCCCGCCACACGGGCCTGGTCGACAGCATCGGCAGGACCGTACGCGAGCTGGTGCCCGGCATCGAGCAGAGCTGGATCGACACCTATGACAACATCGCCCGCAGCGGCGTTGCCCGCCGTTTCGAGGAGGGTTCGGAAGCGATGGGCCGCTGGTTCACGGTGTACGCCAGCCGCATTGCGCACCCGACCCGGCGCCGCGTGGCGCTGCTGTTTACCGATATCAGCAACCAGAAGAACGCCGAACGTGCGCTGCAGGCAAGCGAAGCGGCCGCGCGTGCCGCCCTCGCCCAGGCCGAGGCCGACCGGCGGCGGCTCGATGCCCTGCTCAGCTCGGCCCCCGTGGGTATCGTTTACGCCGACGCGCAGGGCGCGCTCTCGTCGGCCAACCCGATGATGCACGTACTGTGGGGCGAGCATCCGATGACCACCAGTCCGGAAGGCTACGGCGACTGGCGCGGCTGGTGGGCCGACGGTTCGCAGCGCCATGGCCAGCCGGTCCAGGCCTGCGACTGGTCGCTGGTGCGCGCGCTGCGCGGCGAGCAGGTCGACGCCGACGTCGTCGAGATCGAACCGTTCGGCCGGCCGCACGAGCGGCACACCCTGCTCACCCGGGCCGCGCCGATTCGCGACGATGCCGGCAACATTACCGGTGCCGTGGCCGCGTCGATGGACCTGACGGCGCAGGTGCAGGTCCAGCGGGCGCTGCGCGAGAGCGAAGACAAATTCCGCACAATGACCGAAGCGATGCCGCAGATGGTGTGGTCCGGCCTGCCTGACGGCACCAACGATTACGCAAACGGGCGCTGGTGCGAATTCACGGGGATGTCGAGCCAGGCGCTGGCCGGCAGCGGCTGGACCTGCGCCATCCACCCCGACGACTTGTCGGCGCTGCGGTCGCAGTGGATGGCCAGCCTGGCCAGCGGCGCGCTGTTCGAGATCGAGCACCGGCTGCGCCACCATAGCGGCGACTACCGCTGGGTGCTCAACCGCGCGTTGCCGGTGCGCGACGAGGCCGGCGCCATCATCCGCTGGATGGGCACGGTCACTGACATGCACGACCACCGGCTGGCCGCCGAAGAGCTCAAGGCGGCCAATGCCCGCAAGGATGAATTCCTGGCGATGCTTGCGCATGAGCTGCGCAATCCGCTGGCGCCGATCAGCACCGCTGCCCAGATGCTGAAACTCTCGAGCCTCGATCCAAAACGCACGGCGCATGCGGCCGACGTGATTGGCCGCCAGGTGCGGCACATGGTCGAGCTGGTGGACGATCTGCTCGACGTCTCACGCGTCACGCGCGGCCTGGTCGAACTCGAGCGCCTGCCCGTTGATCTCAAGACTGTCATCCACAGCGCCATCGAGCAGGCGCGCCCGCTCATCGAAAAAAAGGGCCACACGCTCGCCACGCGCCTGGGTGCGGCCAACGTCACCGTCACGGGCGACCGCAAGCGGCTGGTGCAGGTGATGACCAACCTGCTGGGCAACGCGGCCAAGTACACGCCGGACGGCGGCGAGATCACCGTGTTTGCCGAAGCCGACGCTGCTGGCGATTGCGTGATCCTGTCGGTCAGGGACAATGGGATCGGCATCGACGCCAGCCTGCTGCCCGCCATCTTCGAGCTGTTCACGCAAGCCCGGCGCACGCCCGACCGGGCACAGGGCGGGCTTGGCCTTGGCCTGGCCCTGGTGCGCAGCATGGTGACGCTGCACGGCGGCAAGGTCGAGGCACACAGCGACGGGCCTGGCCGGGGTAGCTGTTTTGCCGTGACCTTGCCGCTGGGCGCGAACGAAGCCGGTCCCGCCGCCGCCATGCAGGAGGACGGCGCGCTGGCCGCGCACACGGCGCTGCGCATCATGATCGTCGACGACAACCGCGACGCCGCCGAATCGCTTGGCATGGTGCTCGCGGCCGTGGGCCACACGGTGCAGGTCGAAGAGTCGTCGCATGGCGCCCTGCTGCGGGCCGAATCCGGGGCATTCGATGTCTGCCTGCTCGATATCGGCCTGCCTGACATGGACGGGTACCAGCTTGCGCGCCGGCTGCGGGCGGCGCCGCGCATGGCGGGCGCAGTCATGGTGGCGCTCAGCGGCTATGGGCAGCCGCAGGACGTGGCCGCCTCGCAGGCCGCCGGTTTTTCGCGGCACCTGGTCAAGCCGGTGGACATTCCCTGTCTGCTGGCGCTGCTGGACACACTGGCGCCGGAGCCGGGCGCCATGCCGGCTTGACCGCAATCGTACGGCATGCGTCCGTGGCCAGGCGTAAGATGGCCGCTCGTCAATACGACACTCATCATCGAAAGGACAGCCTCCAGTGAGTTTCGCCACCGACCAGCAAGCCGGTTCCGACCACCTGTCGGCCAATGCACAGCGGATGCTGGGCCTGCGTGGGGCCGTCTTCGCGACATGGGAAGCACGTGTGCGCGAACGCGTCGCTCAGGCGCGCAATGTGCAGCATCCGATCCTGATCGATACGCTGCCGGTGTTTTACGAGAACATCGTCCAGAGCATCAGCCCCGGTTATCCTCGCACCTCCGCCGTCGACGGCACCACGGTTGCGGCCGAGCATGGCGGCGAGCGCGCCCGCATCACGTCGTACGATCACACTGCGCTGATCGAGGAATACCAGATCTTCCGCTGGGCCATCTTCGATGTGCTGCACCGTGAACAGGTCGTGCTCGATCACAGCGAAATCCACACGATTCACTCATCGATCGATTCCGGCATCCAGGAAGCTGTTGAAGCGTTCTCGCTCGTGCACAGCGGTTTCCGGGAACGCTTCGCCGCAGCGCTGACGCACGATATGCGCGGCCCGCTGGGCGCCACGGTCAACGCTCTCGAACTCATCCTGCGCAGCAACGATCTGGAGCGAATCAAGAAGGTGGCCGGCAAGGCGCTGGCCAACACCCGGCGCATGAGCAGCATGGTCGACGAATTGCTCGATACGATGGCGTTTCACAGTGGCGAGAGCATTCCGCTGACCATCACGACCTTCGCGATGGACGAGCTCGTGACCGAGGTGCTGGCCGACGCACGCACGGCGCACGGGTCTCGCTTCGCGCTGCACGCGCATCCTGTCGATGGCTGGTGGGATCGCCAGGTGTTCAAGCGGGCGATCGAGAATCTGGTGTCCAACGCCGTGAAATACGGGGCGCCTGCCACGCCGATCAGCGTCAAGGTCGACCAGCTCCACGAACGCCTGCTTGTGTCGGTGCACAACGAAGGCCCGCCGATTCCGCCGCACGAGCAGGAATGCATCTTCCAGATGTACCGCCGTGCCGAGCTGGCCCAGCGCGGCGATCCGCAAGGCTGGGGCATCGGCCTGCCCTATGTGCGCGCAGTGGCCGAAAGCCATGGCGGCAGTATTGGCCTGGACAGCAACAGCGAGCGCGGGACAACGTTCTTCATCAATATCCCGATTGATGGGCGTCCCCATGCCGGGTCACGTACACTGGTTGCCGGGCAGGCGCCGGGAGCGACGACGATCGACTGAATCACCGCCGGACCTGGCCCGCACATCACAACGATCTCCAGGAGAACCCTTATGCCCCATGACATCACGCTGCGCACCCTTTCGCATGCCGACGCCCGCGCCTGTAGCGAGCAACTGGCCGATGTCCTGGTCGATTGCGTCGAAGGCGGCGCATCGGTCAGCTTCATGCTGCCGCTATCGCGTACGACAGCGCTGGACTACTGGCACGACGTTGCCGGCGGCGTGGAGCGCGGCGAGCGGACGCTGATCGTGGCGCAAGACAGGGCTGGCATTCTCGGCACCGTCCAGCTGATTACCGCCATGCCGGACAACCAGCAGCATCGGGCGGATGTGGCCAAGCTGCTGGTGCAGCGCCAGGCACGCGGCGCAGGCATCGGCCAACGGTTGATGGAGGCAGTCGAAGAAGCCGCGCGTGCGCAAGGGCGCAGCGTGCTGGTACTCGACACGGCTGACAGCACGGCTGAACGCCTGTATGCACGGTCGGGCTGGCAGCGCGTCGGCAGCGTCCCTGACTTCGCTTGCTTACCTGACGGTGCACTGTGTGCAACGACCTTCTTCTACAAGCACTGCGGGCCAGGCAATGCCACTCAGCCCTGAGCAGTGATACGGCGATACGATACAATGTCAGCAATTAAAACGAATTCAATGAATTCGCAACGATACAGCGAATTGGGCGGGAGCGGTTCAGGTGGTGACTAAGCAAAGCGCAGTAATGTTGGACGAGGTATGCACCACCCAGGTCGCGGCGCAGATGCTCGGCGTCTCGGTATCGCTGGTGCAGCAGCTGGTGGAAACAGGCGTACTGGATGCCTGGAAAACCCAGGGCGGGCATCGCCGTATTCCGCTCAAGGCCATACTGGACTACAAGAACAGGCTGGCGGGCAGCATGGGGCGCGAAGCCGGCGGGCGCGCGGCCATTCTCGTGATCGAGGATAACGCCATCCAGCGCGCCCTGTACCAGCGCCAGTTTGCGGCCTGGGACCTGCCAGCGGACTTCATCTTTTGCGAAAACGGCTACCAGGCGCTCCTGCAGATCGCCCGCCGCCCACCCGACATCCTGCTCGCCGACATCGTCATGGAAGGCATTGACGGCTTTGAAGTCGTGCGCACCGTCATGACCGACCCGGAGCTGGCCGATGTCAGCATTGCCATTCTGTCGGGGCTGCCTACCGATGAGCTGGCAGCCCGCGGCGGCGTCCCGGCGGGTGTCGTGTTCTTCCCCAAACCGATCAATTATGACGAACTGCGTGGCTACCTGCGGGCGAGCGTGGCGCAGCGCGCCCGCAAGCCGGCGCCGGTGTAGCGCCCACCTGCAGCCCGACAATCACCATATTCGTTACTCGAAGTTCAAATAAATTAAATTAACGAATTTAAAGGTTTTGATGTAGACTCGTCGTCTGCCAGGGGAGCCGGCACGAGCGCATCATTCGCCGTTTCCATGCCACGTGCTGGACCCTCGCAAGGCGCCGATCAATACCGACGGAGGGCGTGGGTGGCTGCGGACACATCGATGAACAACGTGCCATGGTGGCAGCGCCTGCAGCGACTGGACACGCGCACCGTCAGCGCCATGATCTGCGCGGGCCTGGTGCTGCTGCTCACACTCGCGCTGGCGGGTTCAGCCTGGGTATTGCACTTTCGCGAGATCGACGACTGGGCCAGCGATCTCGACAATCTGACGCTGGCGCTGGCCGAAAGCACGGCGCAATCGATGGCCTCGTCCAGCCTGGCGCTCGACAGCATCCTCGCGACGCTGCCGGCCGACGACAGCGATGGGGCGCTGGGGAGCGAAGCGCTCTATCGCACCATGAGCGACAAGATCAGCGGCCTGCCCCAGGTGGCCGTGGCCAGCATCATCGGCGCCGACGGCGCGCTGCTCAGTTCCACACGCGCCTGGCCAACGCCGGTCATCAACCTGGCCGAGCGCGATTATTTCGCCTATCACCGCGCGCATCGCGACCCCGCCCCCTACGTCAGCCGTCCGGTACGCAACAAGATCAACGGTGCCTGGACGTTCTACCTGAGCCGCCGTCGCGAAACGCCCGACGGCCGCTTCGCGGGCGTGGCGGTGGTGGGCATCTCGTGCGCCTCGTTCACCGACTTCTTTCGTTCCGTCAGCCCCGGCCAGCAGGCGGCGATCTCGCTGTTGTCGAGCGACCAGGTGCTGCTGGCCTCGTGGCCGCAGCGTGACGCCTTGATGGGCCTGCCGCCAGCAGCCGCTGCGACCGCCGACGAGGCGCGCATGGTGGCGCAGCGCCCCGTACGTAACTATCCGCTGGTCATCGAAGCGTCCGTGCCCGAAGCGTTGTTGACCAGCGACTGGTGGCGCAATCTGCGTCCTCTCGGCGCCATTGCGATGACCGGCATGCTGGGCGTGGCGCTGGCCTTTGGCACGGTGCTGCGCATCGTGCGCCAGCGCGAGCGCGATGCGGTCGAGGCGCTTGCGCTCAAGGCCCAGGCCGATGCGGCCAACCAGGCAAAGTCGCGTTTCCTGGCGATGATGAGCCACGAGATCCGCACCCCGATGAACGGCATTGTCGGCATGTCCGAACTGCTGTTCGGCGCCGGGCTGCCGGCGCCGCTGGACACATATGCGCGCACCGTCCACCAGAGCGTGCTCGAACTGCTGCGCACCATCAACGATATCCTCGACTTCTCGAAGGTCGAGTCCGGCAACCTGGAATTGCTGCCGCAGTCGTTCGATCCAATGCGCCATGCCGCGCAGCGGGTCGACTCGTACCGCATGAGCGCAGAGCGCAAGCGCCTGGCGATCGTGCTGCGACCGGGCGTGCTGCCGCCGGCCGTCATGGCCGACCCCGACCGCATCGGCCAGGTACTGGGCAATTTGCTCAGCAACGCGATCAAGTTCACCCCCGCTGGCGGCGGCCCGATCGAGCTGACCGTGGTGGCGCGGCGCGATCCCGACACGAGCGGCGGGTGGCTGCTGCTGTACCAGGTGAGCGATCACGGCATCGGCATCGACCCGGCTGCACAGGCGCGCCTGTTCCAGCCCTTCAGCCAGGCCGACAACACCATCAGCCGCGTGTATGGCGGCACCGGCCTGGGGCTGGCCATCTGCCGCCGCCTGGCCGACCTGATGGGCGGCAGTATCGACCTGGTCCCGCGCACCGGGCCCGGCGCCTGTTTTCGCCTGGTTGTCCCGTGCAGCCTGGCGTCGGCGCCGGCGCCCGACACCGTCAGCGGATCCGGACCGCGGGCCACCGTGGGGACGCCGCGCGTGCTCGTCGTCGAAGATACCGAGATTAACCGCGAACTTCTGCGCATCCTGCTTGAAAAACTTGGCTGCCGGGTCGACGAAGCGGTGAATGGCGCGGTCGCGCTGGCAGCGCTGGAGACCAGCGCCTACGACCTGGTGCTGATGGACTGCATGATGCCGGTGCTCGACGGCTACGAAGCCTGCCGCCAGCTGCGCCAGCGCGAACACGCCACCGGCGCCCCGCGCATGGCCGTGGTGGCATTGACCGCCAGCGCCATCGACGGCGACCGTGAACGCTGCCTGGCGGCCGGCATGGACGATTACCTGAGCAAGCCGTTCACGGCGGAGCAGCTTGGCGACCTCGTGCGGCGCTGGACGCAGCCGGTCCGCTGACGGGGCGCAGCCAGGCCACGCACGGCCGGACTCTGCGCAGCAGCCCACCCCGCCCGGCTTGTCGATGGCCTGCAACCAAAGAATTCAAGATGTAGCCGGCACGGAGGCCGTCAACAGGCGCGTAGCGGCCTCGGCGGCGCGGAAATCGAAGCGCCGCAGCGGGTTCCACACACGATCGAGTATCGCCGCCGGCAGCAGCGGCGCCAGCGCCGCGAGACAGTCCTCGGCCTGTTCCAGCGCCCCGGCGTCGAGCGCTTCGAGCAGACTGGTAAGGTGAGCGTGCAACACCGCCGGCGACGCTGCCACGGGCGGAGCCACCGGTGCCGGTGCTGGCCCAAGGTAATGCTCGATCGCGCGCCGCGCCTGCGCCAGCGCCTGCGTCAATGGCGCCAGGTCGACCGCGACACCGTCGGCGCCCGGTTCGCGCATGGCGGCGTACAGCATCCGCTCAGCCTGGTGCGCGGCAACGCGCGTGGCAGGCAGGGCCAGGCTGGCGGCCACGCCAGCCAGTTTGTGGGCCAGTGCGGCAGCTTCACCGGGCTGGCCGGCAGCCAGGCTGGCGCCGATCAACGCCGCGCTGTCGCCGTGCAGGTCGAGAAACTGCGCCAGATACTGGCGGTAGGCGGTGCCGTCCAGCCACAGGGCGAGTCCGGCAGCCACGTCGAGCGCGTCTTCATCGACCTGTGCCGGCGCCGGGCCGGCCGTGACGGCGACGCCCTCGCTCCCGCCCCCGCACACGCGTGCGATCAGCGCGATCATCGCCGGCACATCGAATGGCTTGCTCAGCACATGGCACATGCCGGCCGCCAGCGCCGCCTCCTGCTGTTCCTTGAACGCCCCGGCGGTCAGTGCGATGACCGGCAGGTCGTCGAACTGTGGCATGCGGCGCAGCTGCCGGGTCGCCTCGATGCCGTCCATGACCGGCATCTGCACGTCCATCAACACGACGTCAGCCTGTTCCGGATGCGCCAGCAGCCAGTCCAGGGCCTGCCGGCCATCGCCGACGCAGATGGTCTCGGCGCCCTGGTCGCGCAAGACGCGCTGGACCACCTCGCGGTTGATGTCGCTGTCGTCGACGACCAGCACGCACAGGTCGCGCAGCGCCTGGGCCGAGGGCGCGGCGGCCGCGCAGACGGCCGTGGCGCCGGCTTCGGTGGATGCCTGCAGCGGCAGGCTGAAGCTGAACACGCTGCCGCGTCCGGGGGCGCTGTCGACGACCAGCACGCCGCCCATCAGCGCGACCAGCTGGCGGCAGATGGTCAGCCCCAGGCCAGTACCGCCGAAGCGCCGTGTGGTGGAACTGTCGGCCTGGGTGAATGGCGAGAAAATCGCCTCCTGGGCCGCAGGATCGATGCCGATGCCGGTGTCATGCACGCTGAACTGGAGCACCAGCGCGTCGCCCTCGCGCCGCAGGAGTGTGCAGTGCAGCGCGACCTGGCCGTGTGGTGTGAACTTGACCGCATTGCCGGTCAGGTTGAGCAGCACCTGCTCCAGCCGCAACGCATCCCCCAGCAGGATGCCGACGCCGGCCGGCGGCGTGTCGACGAGCAGTTGCAGGTCCTTGCCGGCGGCGCCGATGCGCATGCTGGTGGCGACTTTCTCCAGCAACTCGCCCAGGCAGAACGGTGCGGCCTCGATGAGCATGTGCCCGGCCTCGATCTTCGACACGTCGAGGATGTCATTGACGATGGCCAGCAGCGACTGGCCGGACACGCGGATGTTGCGCACCATGCTGCGGGCGTCGGCGTCGATCGCGCGCTGCTCGAGCAGATAAGCGAAACCCAGCACGGCGTTGAGCGGCGAGCGGATCTCGTGGCTCATATTGGCCAGAAACTCGGCCTTGCTGCGACTGGCGGCCTCAGCCGCATCACGGGCCAGCAGCATCTCGGCCTCGGCACTCTTTTGCGCCGAGATATCCTGGGCAAAGACAAGGGTCGCCGGGCCATCCGCCAGCCGTACCTGCGCGGTGGTCTTGTAGACCGGCACGGAGGAGCCCCATTTGCCCAGGCCGATCGCCTCGAAATGCTGCTCGGTCGGCGTATCGGCCTCGATCAGGGCCTCGTGCCGCGCCAGCCCGGCAAGCGAAGGCGCAGCGATCATGGCGCGCCAGCGCAGTCCGATCAGGTCGTCCGTCGCGCCATAACCGTGCAAGGCCCGGTAGCGCGGGTTGGAATAGATGAAGCGGCCGTGCCGCAGGATGGCAATGGCCAGCGGCGCGTCCTCGATCAGTGTGCGAAACCGCGCCTCACTGTCATACACGCCCTGCATCGCGGCGCGCGCACGCGCCTGCTCGGCATCCTGGCGCGCCCACTGCGCGCGCTTGCGCTGCACCACCGCCAGCGCCCCGCAGGCGCCGGTTGCCAGAACGGCGAACAGCACGGCCAGCGTCATTGCCTGGCGCTGCAGCGGCGCGGCGACCGCGGCCGCGTCGCGGCTCAGGCCAATCACGAGCGGATAATCCATCGCCAGCGCCGCTGGCGCAATCGTGGCCATGGCCATGACACGCTCTTCGCCGGTGGTGTAGACCCGCCCTTCGAGGACACCAGCCACCCGGCCGCTGCTGCGGTGGCGCTGGTAGAACGTGCCGGCACGCGCCAGGTTGGTGCCATCGATCTTCCCCTTCGGCGGGTAGTTCAGCAATTGCCTTCCGCCACCGTGGACCACCAGTGCCCAGACGTCGGGCGCATACATCGCCGTGCGAAACTGGCCGGTGAAATATTCAGGATCGAGGGTGGCGAGCACCATCCCCGCGAAGCGGCCGGCTGCGTCCGGCACCATGCGCGCGACCGTGACCACCTGGTCGCCGCGGATCGACCGGAACGGCTCGGCCACGTACAGGGTGCGGCTGCTGGGCGCGCGGCGCACGGCGGTCACATAGTCGCGCCGGGAAAAATCGCGCCCGTACAAATCGTGTTGGCTGGCGGCGCGCACCCGCCCGTCGCGGTCGAACACCATCATCGTGCGCAGGCCCGGCATCGCGCCGACCAGCGCCGACAAACGAGCGGCCAGCTCTGCATCGGCAACGACGCCATCCGGAGCGCTCAGGTAATCGCGCACCACGCCTTCGAGCGCTACATTGGTGGCCTCGAGATCGGTCTGGATATTGCTGGCCAACAGCGTGGTCAGCGACAGCAACCGGGCCCGCTCGCTGCTTTCGAGGCGCGCCACCTCGGTCAGCTGCAGATAAGCGAGGCTGGCGCCAATGAAAGCCAGCGCTGTCGCCAGCATGGCGAACTCGATGTAGCGACGCCGCATGGTAGTACCCGTAAGTAAGCGGATCATTTTTCTCATGCTACACCTGGCTGGCAAAAGTACAACGAATACGTCGCTGGATTGCAGCAAAAGCGCTGCTGTCCCGATCATTCTTCCATGTTGCATCACGGAAGGCATCCGGCGATGTGCGTCGTGACAAATCACAACACCACAACAAAAATAAATCGATTTATTCGGTTTATTTGAGTTATTCGATTTTTTCTAGCATAAAATTGTTGCTGGTGTGAATCAAACAGGTGGTGCCTATGCCCGCCACGTCTTCCAGCAGGAGTCTGTCATGCGCAATAATTTTCCGGTCACCGATGTCGAAATCGAACTGAGCGACACTGAAACGATCGTCTCGACCACCGATTTGCAAGGCAACATCACGTACGCGAACACGTACTTCATTGCCATCAGTGGCTATACCGAGGAGGAGCTGATCGGCGCGCCCCAGAACATCCTGCGCCATCCGGATATGCCGGTCGAGGCGTTTGCCGATATGTGGGCCACGATCCGCGCGGGACGGTCCTGGACGGGGATGGTCAAGAACCGTTGCAAGAACGGCGATGCGTACTGGGTGATGGCGAACGCCACGCCGGTCATGGAGAATGGCAAGGCCGTTGGCTACATGTCGGTGCGCACGAAGCCGACGCGCGCCCAGATCACGGCTGCTGCCGAACTCTATCGCAACCTCAAGGCCGGTACCGCCGGCAATATCCGTCTCGAACAAGGCATGGTGCGCGCCACCGGACTGCGCGGCTGGCTGGCCGCCGCAGCCCGAATGACGCTGCGCCGCCGCATCGCGCTGAATCTGACGGGCCAGTGCGCGATGCTGATGCTGCTGATGGGCTTTCACCTGTTCGACGGCGCAATCCGCTTTCCGCATCTTGAAACCCCGCTGGGCATATTGACCGGCGCCGCTGGCTTGTCGCTGCTCTACTTCTGGTATGCGCTACACGCGACCCTGCTGCGTCCCATGGAAGTGGCGCGCCAGGCTTGCCAGACCATGGCGGGCGGGGACCTGAGCGTCGCTTTCAGCAGCAACCGGCAAGATGAAATGGGCCAGCTGACACGGGCCATGCACCAGTTGCGCGTCAATCTCCAATCCATCGTCGGCGATGTACGTACCAACTTCCAGCAAATCAGCGTGGCAACTGCCGAGATCGCAACTGGCAATATGGATTTGTCGGGGCGTACCGAATCCCAGGCCTCGGCGCTTGAAGAGACCGCGTCGAGCATGGAAGAACTGGCATCGACCGTGCAGCAGAACAGCGCCAGTGTCAGCCAGGCCAGCACCATGGCTGAAGCAGCCGACGGCACCGCGGTGAGCGGTGGCCTCATCGTCGGCGACGTGATTGCCACGATGGACCAGATTTCAGAGGCCTCGCGCAAGATCGGCGACATCATCGGCATCATCGAAAGCATCGCCTTCCAGACCAATATCCTGGCCCTCAACGCCGCCGTCGAAGCGGCCCGGGCCGGTGAGCAGGGACGCGGGTTTGCCGTCGTCGCCAGCGAAGTGCGCAATCTGGCCCAGCGCAGCAACACCTCGGCGCAGGAGATCAAGCAGCTGATCGCCGCATCAATCAGCAAGGTCGAGGCCGGCGCCGCCCTGGCCGTGCGCGCCGGGGAAACTACCCAGCAGGTGCAGGCAGCCGTGCGCAAAGTCAGCGGGCTGATGAACGAAATCGCCTCGGCTTCGCGCGAACAGGTCGCGGGCATTGGCCAGGTCAACGACGCCGTCACGCAAATGGACGGCGTGACCCAGCAGAACGCCGCCCTGGTGGAGCAATCGGCCGCTGCTGCCGCCGCGCTCCAGGAACAGACGCTCAAGGTCGTGCAGGCACTGGCCGTGTTCAAGCTGGCCCGTAATGCAGCGCCAACATCGATGCCGGCAACGCCACCCCGCCGTTCCGCGGGGGTCGCCCTCGCCGCCCCGCTGCAGCTGGCCCTGCCATGATCGGGACGGGTCGGCAAGCTCCGCCAGTCGCGCGTGCCGGATTGAAGAAAGTCGCCGTCAAGCAGCTACGGACAGGAATGTATGTGGAACAGTTGTGCTGCCCATGGATCGACACCCCATTCTGGCAATCGTCCTTCCTGATCGAATCGGTGGCGCAACTCGGGCGTATCGCAACCAGTCGCGCCGCTGAAGCCTGGATCGACACCGAGCGCGGACTCGATGTCGATCCCGCGCCGGATGCGAACGCCACCGCGCCGGCCGCACCGCGCGCAGACGACACGGCCTTTCGCTTCCGCCCTGCCCCGCGCGCCACGATGGACGACGAGCTCGGTCGCGCCGCCGTGCTGCTTGACCAGTCGAAGCGCGCCCTGTTCGACATGTTCAACGAGGCGCGCATGGGCTGCGCGGTCGAGGTGCGCGACGCCATGCCGATGGTCGAATCCATCGCCGCCTCGGTGCTGCGCAACCCGGGGGCGCTGATCGGCCTGGCCCGCCTGAAGACAGCCGACAACTACACGTACATGCATTCGGTGGCGGTGTGCGCACTGATGATCGCGCTCGCGCGCCAGCTGGGCCTCGCCGACCATCTCGCGCGCGAGCTGGGCCTGGCCGGATTGCTGCATGACGTCGGCAAGATGGCCGTCCCGGCCGAGGTGCTCAACAAACCGGGCAGCCTGACCGAGGACGAGTTTTGCGTCGTGCGCAGCCACCCGGCGCAGGGCCATGCGATGCTTCTGGCCTCGCCCGGTGTCGGCCCGGTTGCACTGGAAGTGTGCCTGCATCATCATGAGCGCCCGGACGGCAGCGGCTATCCGCATCGGTTGTCCGGTGACGATCTGGGGCTGTATGCGCGCATGGGCGCCGTCTGCGATGTGTACGACGCCATCACGTCGAACCGTCCCTACAAGGCGGGCTGGTGCCCGGCCGATTCACTGCGGCGCATGGCCGAATGGGCCCGCGCCGGGCAATTCGACGAGGCGGTGTTTGCCGCCTTCGTCAAATGTGTCGGCATCTATCCCGTGGGCACGCTGGTACGCCTGCAATCGGGGCGCCTCGGCGTCGTCGCTGAACATCCCTGTGGCAGGTCGCTGCTGCTGCCCAAGATCAAGGTGTTTTTCTCTACGCGAGCACGGGCTTATATCCCGCCGGAATTGATCGACCTGGGCGCGCCGGGCGCGCGCGATGCCATCGTTGGATGCGAGAACGCTGCCGAGTGGGGCTTGCGGGACATTGACCGGTACTGGCTTGGGGATGGCGTCGCGACGAAATAAATGATTGGCCGCAATCTGCCAACATTGGTTCAGGCCTGCGGATCTGGCACTCCGGCAGTATTTTTATTCATCCCGATACGAAGACCGGCGCAAATGGTACGTCGCGCCAAGAGGTCACGATTGGTAACCGTCATGTCAATGGTCCCGCGCCCGTTCCTGGCGATGACGTCGGGATCGGTACCTATGCGCAAATTAGCAAAAAAACTCAATGCTAAGCGGAAATATCATTCCACTCAGAATAATTTCTACCCTTAAAATTAAATTTCCTAATATTACTTATTACAGTGATCTGGCGAATAAGAAGATGCATTCAATTAACCATGATTCACCAAATGAAATAGATTTTTTATTGAGGTTGTCGGTAAAATTTACACAGCTACCCATTGGAAATATACTGTATTTACAACCCATTGTTAATTAAGGATTTCATTGATCTGGCCCAGTTATTGCATGCTAAAAGATCTCATCCAACAACAGGGGAACAATAATGAAAAACTTGTTTGCTAAACTGTCAGTGGCAGCGGCCTTGGTAACGTGCGGGCTCGCTCAGGCAGCGCCAATCCCGTATTCACCAGTCGGTACGCAAAACGCCGCGGTGTATACATTTACTGCAGCATCAAGCGGCAGCGTGACGGGCTATTTTGCCGGGGCGGGAGCAGCAACCTATACGAACGAAGTGTCCATGCTCGTCAATGGCGTAGCAACCGGCCTTTACGGACTGAATAATCAGACATCGGTATATGGTCAGTCATTCAACTTCGGGCCTGTTGTCCAAGGCGACGTCCTGGTATTTGTTCTCAGAAATCTTGTACCAGGCAATGTTGGGCCGTGGTATTCCCAAACCAGCCTGAATAGCGACCTTGTCAACCATGTCTATTCGTCTTACTACGCTGGTGATGCAAATATGATTGCCGGGACCTACGTTGCGTTCGAAGATCTGAATAATGGGGGTGACTTTAATTACAATGATGTAAGTTTTGTTTTCGCCAATGTGTCGGAAGTTCCTGAGCCCGCATCCGTCGCCTTGCTCGGGCTCGGTTTATTGGGTCTTGGAATGAACCGTCGCAAGAAACAGCACAGTGTATAAGTAACGCTTGTTACCTGTGTCTGGCGCATGAGAATAGCGCTGGCATGATTTATTTCTTCAGGCTGCTCATTGTCGGGCAGCCTTTTCCTTTTTGCCAGCCCTGGAAGATCATGCCCACACCGGCTCTCCCTGCGCTGGCCGGCTGGCGGCGCGCCGGCGGCGACCAGTGCTGTGCAAGCGTATTTTGCAGGGGTAAACGCGTCAGAAACGAAAAAGGCCAACCTCACGGCTGGCCTGACTCGTTGATTCTATTGGTCGGGGCGAGAGGATTCGAACCTCCGACCCCGTGCACCCCATGCACGTACGCTACCAGGCTGCGCTACGCCCCGACTAGTCAATAATTATATCAGAGCCACAAAAAAAATCTTGCGCTTTTGCCATACCCATCGAGGCGGTATGGCCCGGCGCTGACTTCCGCTTGCGTCTCCTTACTTCCATTCTCCGCGCAACGTCATCACCTGCTGTTGCAGATATTCCGGGGTCGCCAGCTCCGGCGCCACCGGCGTGCCCACCGCCAGCGACAGCTGCGAGCGCATGCCGCGCGCGATGCGGCGGCCGAACAGATTGCCCTGGTCGCGCGTGAACCAGCTGCCCCACAGGCCACGCAGCGCCATCGGAATCACCGGCACCTTGTTGCGCTCGATAATCTTGGTGATGCCGCTTCTGAACTCGCTCATCTCGCCCGTCTTGGTCAGGCGCCCTTCCGGGAAGATGCAGACCAGCTCGCCGTCATGCAGCGCGTGGGCAATGTCGACGAAGGCTTTTTCCATCGTCCACGGGTCTTCTTTGGCCGGCGCAATCGGGATCGCATTGACCGCGCGGAAAATCCAGCGCAAAAACGGCGTCTTGAAGATGCGGTGGTCCATCACGAAACGGATCGGGCGCGGGCTGGCTGCGTTGATGACGATCGCATCGACGTAGCTCACGTGGTTGCAGACCAGCACCGCCGGACCATCGGCCGGAATGTGCGACGTGTCGATCATGCGCACACGGTAGACGGTGTGGATCAGGATCCAGGCCAGGAAGCGCATCAGGAATTCCGGCACCAGCGAGAAGATATAGATTGCCACCACCGCATTGAGCAGCGCCGTCGTCAGGAACAGTTCCGGAATCGTGAAGCCCTGCCCCAGCAGCAGGATCGCCACGCCGGCCGAGGCCACCATGAACACGGCATTGAGGATGTTCATGCCGGCGATCGTGCGCGAGACGTGTTTCTGGTCGCAGCGCGTCTGGATCAGCGCGAACAGCGGCACGATGAAGAGGCCCCCGAACACACCGATCATCACCAGGTCGAACAGGATGCGCAAGGCGCCCGGCTGGCCCAGCAGCGCCAGCCAGTCGACGATCGCTGTGCCGGCAGTGAAGCCCGAGCTGGCGAAATACAGGTCGATGCCAAACACCGACAGGCCGATCGAGCCGAACGGCACCAGGCCGATCTCGACCTTGTGGCCCGACAGGCGTTCGCACAGCAGCGAGCCGGCGCCGATGCCGAGCGAGAACACGGTCAAGAGCAGCACGAACACGCTGTGGTCGCCGCGCAGGTAATCCTTGGAAAACACGGGGAACTGGGCCAGCAGCAGCGCGCCATAGAACCAGAACCACGAGTTGCCGAGCATCGACAGGAACACGGTGCGGTTCTTGCGCGAGTACGCCAGGTTGCGCCACGATTCGGCAATGATGTTGCGGCTGATGCGCAGTTCGGGCACCGGGGCCGGTGATGGCGGGATGCGCCAGCTGGCCAGCAGGCCCAGCACGGCAAAGAACAGCGTGGCGCCGGCCACCAGCATGATGCCGTTCGGCCTGCCAACCAGCACCGCGCCGGCCACTTCGCCCAGCAGGATGCCAACGAACGTGCCCATCTCGACGACGCCATTGCCGCCAACCAGTTCATCTGACTTCAGGTTTTGCGGCAGGTAGGCGTATTTAACAGGACCGAACAGCGTCGAGTGCATGCCCATGCCGATCACGGCCGCGATCAAGAGCCACAGGTTGTGCGTCATCCAGCCGATACCGGCCACCAGCATGATCGCGATTTCGGCGATCTTGACGATGCGCGCGAGCCGGGCCTTGTCGAACTTGTCGGCGAGCTGGCCGGCCGTGGCCGAGAACACCACGTACGGCAGGATGAACAGGCCAGGGATCAGGTTGTTGATGAGCGAGGGGTCGAGCGTGGTCCAGTTCAGCGCGTCGTAGGTCATCACGACCAGGAGTGCCGTCTTGAACAGGTTGTCGTTGAACGCGCCCAGGAACTGGGTCCAGAAAAAGGGGGCGAAACGGCGCTGGGTCAGCAGGGAAAATTGGCTCGGTTGGCGCATGCTGGAGGGCTCGGGTGACTAGGATGCCGTAATGTACAACGGCAAGCACGGCCGAACAAAGCATGTTTCTCATATTCATGCTTGCGTATTCGCATCTGATACCGAAGGTCGTGACCGGCGATACGAAACGGCCTGGAAGAATCACGCGGCACTACCCGGCCCGCATGGCGGGGGGGCGGTGGCCGCCCAGCGGCCACCCTGTGCTTACCCCAGCGACTCCAGGCGAATCCGCGTGACCTTGCCAATCACGGCCGGCATCGTCTCGATCCTGGCGATTGCCGCATCGATGCTCTTCTCCTGCGTCTGGTGCGTCAGCATGATGATGTCGATATTGGCCTGGTTGCCCGGCTCTTTCTGCAGCACGGCGTCGATCGAGATGCCGCCGTCGGCCAGGATGCGCGTCAGGTCGGCCATCACGCCCAGTTGATCCTGCACGTGCACGCGCAGGTAGTAGCTGGTGGTGATGTCGGCCATCGGCATGATCGTCACGTCGCTCATCTGGTTCGGCTGGAACGCCAGGTGCGGCACGCGGCCCGATGGATCGACGGTGGCCAGGCGCGTCACATCGACCAGGTCGGCGATCACGGCCGATGCGGTCGGCTCTGCACCAGCGCCCTTGCCGTAGTACAGCGTGACGCCCAGGGCATCGGCATGCACCAGCACGGCGTTCATCGCGCCCTCGACATTGGCGATCAGGCGCGCGGCCGGGATCAGGGTCGGGTGCACGCGCAGCTCGATGCCTTCGCCGGCGGCAGTCGTCGTGCGGCGGGTGATGCCCAGCAGCTTGATGCGGTAGCCCAGCTGTTCGGCGTAGCGGATGTCCACTGCCTGCAACTGGCTGATGCCTTCCACGTAGGCCTTGTCGAACTGCACCGGGATGCCGAAGGCAATCGCCGACATGATCGTCAGCTTGTGCGCGGCATCGACGCCTTCGATGTCGAAGGTCGGATCGGCCTCGGCGTAGCCCAGCGCCTGCGCCTGGGCCAGCACGGTGGCGAAGTCCAGGCCCTTGTCGCGCATCTCGGACAGGATGAAGTTGGTGGTGCCGTTGATGATGCCGGCCACCGATTCGATGCGGTTGGCAGTCAGGCCTTCGCGCAGCGCCTTGATGATCGGGATGCCGCCGGCCACGGCCGCCTCGAACGCAACGATCACGCCCTTCTCTTGTGCGGCGGCGAAAATCTCGTTGCCGTGCAGCGCCACCAGCGCCTTGTTGGCGGTGACGACATGCTTGCCGTTGGCAATGGCTTGCAGCACCAGTTCGCGCGACAGTTCGTAGCCACCGATCAGCTCGACGACGATGTCGATATCGGGATGGTTCACCACGGCGAACGGATCGCTGACGACTTCCACGCCATCGCCGGTAACGCTGCGTGCGCGCTCGGTATTGCGCGCGGCGACCATCGTCACCTCGATGCCGCGGCCGGCGCGGCGGCGGATGTCTTCCTGGTTGCGCTTGAGTACATTAAAGGTACCGGCACCAACGGTGCCGATGCCCAGCAGGCCAACTTGAATCGGTTTCATAAAATCTGTTTCTCGTGAGGTCTGGGCGCGACGCGCTGGATCAGGCGTGGCGCCGTCGGTAACCGTCGAGGAAGCGCGCAATGCGTCCGCAAGCGTCGGTCAGGTCGTCGGAATTAGGCAGGAACACCAGCCGGAAATGGTCCGGGGCAATCCAGTTGAAGCCGGTGCCTTGCACCAGCAGCACTTTTTCCTCGGTCAGCAGTTCGCAAATGAACTGCTGGTCGTCCGTGATCGGGTACATCTTCGGATCGAGGCGCGGGAACATGTAGAGCGCAGCTTTTGGCTTCACGCAGGACACGCCCGGTATATCGGTAAGCAATTTGTAGGCGAGATCGCGCTGCCGGAGCAGGCGCCCGCCCGGACCCACCAGGTCGTTGATGCTCTGGTGGCCGCCGAGCGCGGTCTGGATCGCGAACTGGCCCGGCGCGTTGGCGCACAGGCGCATCGAGGCCAGCATGTTCAGGCCGTCGATATAGCCTTTGGCATGGCGCTTTTCGCCCGAGACCACCATCCAGCCGGCGCGGTAGCCGCACGAGCGGTAGTTCTTCGACAGGCCGTTCAGGGTCACGAACAGCACGTCGTCGGCCAGCGACGCCATCGAGACGTGCTCGGCCATGTCGTACAGCGTCTTGTCGTAGATTTCGTCGGCGTAGATGATCAGCTGGTGCTGGCGCGCCAGTTCGATGATCTCGAGCAGCACTTCGCGCGGATACAACGCGCCCGTCGGGTTGTTCGGGTTGATGACGACGATGGCGCGCGTGTTCGGCGTGATCTTGCTGCGCATGTCGGCGATGTCGGGCATCCAGCCGGCGCCTTCATCGCAGATGTAGTGGCGCGGCGCGCCACCGGCCAGGCTGACGGCAGCAGTCCACAGTGGATAGTCGGGCGCCGGCACCAGCACCTCGTCGCCATTGTTCAGCAAGCCCTGCATCGACATGACGATCAGCTCCGACGCCCCGTTGCCCAGGTAGATGTCGTCGATCGTCACGCCGGTGATGTTTTTCTCTTGCGTGTAGTGCATGATCGCCTTGCGCGGCGCGAACATGCCTTTAGAGTCCGTATAGCCGGCCGCGCCGTGCATATTGCGGATCATGTCGCTGACGATCTCGTCCGGCGCATCGAAGCCGAACACGGCGAGGTTGCCGATATTGAGCTTGATGATCTTCTGGCCGTCTTCTTCCATCTGGCGCGCCTGCTCCAGGGCCGGTCCGCGGATCTCGTAGCAGACGTCGTCGAGCTTGTTCGATTTGGCAATCGGTCGCACAGTATCCCCTGGAAAAACGCCTGCACTGTTGCAGTGCGCAAAAATACCATTCTGCCCAAAGCGCACGGTTTAGGCAACCTTGCCGATCCGGTTACAATGGGCATCCGCACAGTCACCGCTTACCAGCGTCCACTTCGCCTATCGCCATGAAGCTCCATTCCGACAATACCCAGCAATACCAGACCGTGACCGGCGTCGATGCCAGCGGCGTCGAGATCAACGCCCAGCGTTACGACTACAGCCTGACGCTGCTGCCGGAGGTCCCGCCGCGCCCCTGGAACGTGACCGATTTCGACCAGCTCACCGCCGCCCACTTCGATGAACTGGCGCAGGATGCGCCGGATGTCGTTATCCTCGGCACCGGCCCGCGCCAGCGCTTCGTGCACCCGCGCCTCGTCACCAGCCTGTCGAGCCGGCACATCGGTGTGGAGAGCATGGACAATGGCGCCGCCTGCCGCACTTACAACGTGCTGATGGGTGAAGGCCGCAAGGTCACGCTGGCCCTGATCCTCGAACGCACCGCCTGAATCGATACAATCTCGGTTCAATGGGGCCGCAAACGTTTCAATCCGGGTAAATATTGCGATTCTGCCCACGACAACACTAGCGGCATACGGGGCCGACGGATTATCATGGGGTGCCGCTCCCCGCCATGGCGCGCCGGGAGGGTCACCCTGCAGCTGCGCTGCGACCGTCAGGAGAAACCCGTGGCCGAGAGCCAACTTGCAACCTTTGCCCCCTTCACCGCCCCGATGACGGGCGAGAAACCGTTCGAACTGCTCGGCCGTCCCGCCAAGTACACGGTGCTGTACTTTTACCCCAAGGACAATACCCCTGGCTGCACCACCGAGAGCATCGCCTTTCGCGAAGCCTATCCCGAGTTCCAGGCACTGGGCGCCGACATCTACGGCTTGTCCCGCGATTCGCTGCGCTCGCACGAGAACTTCAAATCCAAGCTCGGCCTGCCGTTCGAGCTGATCTCGGACGCCGATGAAGCCGTGTGCACGCAGTTCGACGTCATGAAGATGAAGAACATGTATGGCAAGAAAGTACGGGGGGTCGAGCGCAGTACGTTTGTCATTGACGCTCAAGGCCGATTGGTGAAAGAATGGCGTGGCGTGAAGGTCAGTGACCATGTGACTGAAGTGCTGGAATTTCTGAAGAGCCAGCCCTGACAATGGATGGCTCCAGTTTGTTCAACCTGCTGGATCGCTGCCACTTATTTTGAGTCGACCTGTAATTCAACCTGTCCTGCACCTGCACTATCCCCACCCGGTTGCCCGCCGGGCCGGCGCATTTCCCGGCTCGGCCGTGTTGCAACAGTTCAACCGCAATTCCCCTTATCCCTGTTTAGTCGCGTCATCTCGTGCGCCAGCGCCATGTGGCCCGCGCGCGCACGGTCTTCCAGACTTTTTTTAGATTGAGAACCTGATGCCACTGCCAAAAATACCGAATGAACCAGCAACCATGCTGCTGGTCAAAGATTACCCCAAGGCCGAACCCGGTCGTTCGCCGGTGCGTTCGATCTCGGCCAAGCCTGACCCCGAAGTCGATGACCTGATCAGCGGCCAAGCTGTGCCGACGCCAAAGTCGCGCGCACGCCGCAAAGCGCAAGACACCCTCGCCGCCGCGCAAGCGCCCGTGCGTGCTGCCCCGGTTGCCGAAGCGACGCCGCAGGCTGCGGCTGAAGCTGCACCAAAAGCTGCGCCTCAAGCCGCACCCCAAGCTGCACCTCAGGCACCGAACGTTGCCCCGATCTCGGCCAAGCTGCGCGAGCAGGATGCCGAACAGCTGCATTCCACCAAGCACAAGCCGGTGGATCCACAGGTCAAGTCGTCCACCAGCCGCAAGGCCGACCGTTCGGGCCTGACCAAGGTGTTCGTGCTCGACACCAACGTGCTGATGCATGATCCAAGTTCGCTGTTCCGTTTCGAGGAACACGACGTCTATCTGCCGATGATGACGCTCGAGGAACTCGACAACCACAAGAAGGGCATGTCCGAAGTGGCGCGCAATGCACGCCAGGTCTCGCGCACGCTTGACGCGCTGATCGCCAACGTCGATGACGACGCGATCGAGTCCGGCATTCCGCTGTCCAAGCTGGGCAACAAGGATGCCAAGGGCCGCCTGTTGTTCCAGACCCGCCTGACCAGCGCGCCGCTGCCGGAAGGCCTGCCGGAAGGCAAAGCCGACAACCAGATCCTGGGCGTCGTGCGCGCACTCGAGCAGCAGCAGGCGGGCCGCGCGATCGTGCTGGTGTCGAAAGACATCAATATGCGCATCAAGGCGCGCGCCATCGGCTTGCCGGCCGAAGATTACTTCAACGACCACGTGCTGGAAGACAGCGACCTGCTGTACTCAGGCATCGTTCAGCTGCCGGACAACTTCTGGGACACGCACGGCAAGGACGTCGAATCGTGGCAAGAGAACAAGCAAGGCAACTCGGCGACCTACTACCGCGTGACCGGTCCCTTGATCCCGACGCTGCTGGCGAACCAGTTCGTCTACATGGAGCCGAAGGATGGCCAGTCGCCGCTGTACGCCCAGGTCAAGCAGATCGACGGCAAGACCGCCGTGCTGCAAACCCTGCGCGACTATAGCCACAACAAGAACAATGTGTGGGGCATCACGGCGCGCAACCGCGAGCAGAACTTCGCACTGAACCTGTTGATGAATCCGGAGTGCGACTTCGTCACGCTGCTGGGCCAGGCCGGTACCGGCAAGACCCTGCTGGCCCTGGCCGCCGGCCTGGCGCAAGTGCTCGAGACCAAGCTCTACAACGAGATCATCGTCACCCGCGTGACGGTGCCGGTCGGTGAAGACATCGGTTTCCTGCCAGGCACCGAGGAAGAGAAAATGTCGCCATGGATGGGCGCATTCGACGACAACCTCGAAGTGCTGATGAAGTCCGACGGCGATGCCGGCGACTGGGGCCGCGCGGCAACGCAGGACCTGATCCGCTCGCGCATCAAGATCAAGTCGCTCAACTTCATGCGCGGCCGCACGTTCGTCAACAAGTTCCTCATCATCGACGAAGCGCAGAACCTGACGCCCAAGCAGATGAAGACGCTGGTCACGCGCGCCGGTCCTGGCACCAAGATCCTGTGCCTGGGTAATATCGCGCAGATCGACACGCCGTACCTCACCGAAGGCTCGAGCGGCCTGACCTATGTGGTCGACCGCTTCAAGGGCTGGAACCACGGTGGCCATGTCACGCTGGCGCGCGGCGAACGCTCGCGCCTGGCCGATCACGCCAGCGACGTGCTGTAACCGCTTTGCCGCCTGCCCCGTGCAGGCGCAGTACCCGAACGCCCGCCCTCACCGGCGGGCGTTTTTTTTGGCGCGGCCTGGCCGCCCTGGCGCGCGCCGCTGCACCTGGCGTGCCACGCAGCGACGTGCTACAGGCCGGGATCGCCGCCTGCCCGGTGATCAGTCTTGGCGACCGCACCGATTGCAACGGCAAGTCGGTGTTCTTCACGGGTGACCATGAGCCCTGGTACAACCTGCATGCGGCCCGGGCCCCCGTTGAGGTGCTGCTGCCCTGCGAGGGCCTCGACGTCGATCCCGCCAGCCGACGTCCCGCACACAATGACCTGTCAATTCTGTCAGGATAGCGCGCGCCGGTTCGGGCGTAGAATGGTGCGCGGCTGTCAATACGGCACAGCCACCTGCCGGGGCCTGCTGCCATGAATTTTCCATTGACATCGATCTTGACGCTCTCCGCTGCCGTCCTGCTGCTGGCCGGCTGCGCCAGCACCACCCCTGACGGCGAACGCACAGCGAAGGCGCAGGAAGAGCGCTATACCCCGATCGGCACCTACCTGCCGCGCAAGAAAGGCCAGACGGCCAACAACGCCGGCACCATCAGCGAGGTCGAGCGCGAGAACATGAAAAATTCCAGCGTCGGTAAGGGCGCGATGACGCAGCACTGACGCGGCATCCGCAAAAAGAAAACGGCGCCGATGGCGCCGTTTGCAATGGTGATCAAGCCACGATTACATGATCTTGGTGCCGATCCACCAGGCCACCGCCGCCATGAAGGCCGACGCCGGAATCGTGAAGATCCACGCCCACACGATATTGCCCGCCACGCCCCAGCGCACGGCCGAGGTCTTGCGCGCGGCACCCACCCCGACGATGGCGCCGGTGATCGTGTGCGTCGTCGACACCGGAATGCCGAACGCGCTCGAGAGCAGCAGCGTGACCGCGCCGCCCGTCTCGGCGCAGAAACCGCCGACCGGCTTGAGCTTGGTGATCTTCTGGCCCATGGTCTTGACGATGCGCCAGCCGCCGAACAGCGTGCCGAAGGCAATCGCCGCGTAGCACGAGATGATGACCCAGGCCGGTGGATACTCGGCCGTCGCGCTCGTGTAACCGGCGGCGATCAGCAGCATCCAGATGATGCCCATCGTCTTTTGCGCATCGTTGCCGCCGTGGCCCAGCGAATACGCCGCCGCCGACACCAGTTGCAGCTTGCGGAACAGGTTATCGACCTTTCTGGGCGTGGACTTCACGAAGATCCAGGCCACGATCAGCATGATGATCGAGCCCAGCGCAAAGCCCAGCAGTGGTGCGACGACAATGAACGCCACGGTCTTGATCAGCCCACCCGAGATCAGCGAGCCAGTACCCGCCTTGGCCACGGCTGCGCCCACGAGGCCGCCAATCAATGCGTGCGACGACGACGAGGGAATGCCGTAATACCAGGTGATGACGTTCCACGAGATCGCCCCGACCAGGGCGCCGAAGATCACGTAATGGTCGACCACATGCGGGTCGATCGTGCCCTTGCCGATGGTTTGGGCGACCTTCATATTGACCACGAAGATCGCGATGAAGTTGAAGAATGCCGCCATTGCGACGGCGTGCTGGGGTTTCAGGACCCCGGTCGAGACCACGGTGGCAATCGAGTTTGCCGAATCGTGAAAACCGTTCATGAAGTCGAATACCAGTGCCAGGAGCACGAGCATTCCCAGCACGTAGATGCTGATGTTGAGATTATCCATGGTTATGCAGGCCGCGACGCTTATGCGTTCTCGACGATGATGCCTTCGATGATATTGGCCACGTCTTCGCAGCGGTCGGTGACGGTCTCGAGAATCTCGTAGATGGCCTTCATCTTGATCAGGTTGCGCACGTCCGGCTCGTCGCGGAACAGCTTGGACATCGCGGCGCGCATCACGTGGTCGGCGTCCGATTCCAGGCGGTCGATCTCTTCGCACAGCGCGACGATCTTGGCGGCATTGTCCATATTGTGCAGCAGCGAGACGGCTTCCTCCACCTTCAGGCAGCAGGCCAGGCACAGCTCGGCCAGGCGCTTGGCTTCCGGCGTGACGGCTTGCAGGTCGTACAGCGAAATCGTCTGGGCCGCGTCTTCCATCATGTCCAGGATGTCGTCCATGCGCGTGATCAGCTTGTGGATGTCGTCGCGGTCGATCGGCGTGATGAAGCTCTTGTGCAGCAGGTCGACCGTGGCATAGGTGATCTTGTCAGCCTGCTTTTCGATCGTCTCGATCGCATGGGTGCGGGTTTCGAGGTCATCGAAGTTGGTCATCAGGCTGACCATTTCCTGCGCCCCTTTGACGCACAATGCGGCGTGCTGATTGAAAAGATCGAAAAACTTGCCCTCGGTGGGCATGAAACGTCCAAACATAGATTCTCCGTATTGACTCTCTGGGATTACGCGGTCGCGCCGAAAATGCGGCCACGCGTAAAGGCGGCCATTAAAACATCAATGGCCGCCTTGGTGTTACTACAAATGGTTATTTAGTCACCCTGATACACAGACAGGTTGCCGCTGTAATTGCCGAACTTGGTGTACTGGCCGATCCAGGTCAGGCGGATTGCGCCAATCGGACCGTTACGCTGCTTGCCGATGATGATCTCGGCCGTGCCCTTGTCGGGCGAATCGGGGTTGTAGACCTCGTCGCGGTACAGGAAGATGATGACGTCGGCATCCTGCTCGATTGCGCCGGATTCGCGCAAGTCGGACATCACGGGGCGCTTGTTCGGCCGTTGCTCCAGCGAGCGGTTCAGCTGCGACAGCGCCACCACCGGGCACTGCAGCTCCTTGGCCAGGCCCTTGAGCGAACGTGAAATTTCCGAGATTTCAGCCGTGCGGTTGTCGCCCGGCTGGCTACCCTGCATCAGCTGCAGGTAGTCGACGATGATCAGGCCCAGCTTGCCGCACTGGCGCGCCAGGCGGCGCGCGCGCGCGCGCATCTCGATCGGGTTCAGCGCCGGGGTTTCGTCGATGTACAGCTGCGCGTCGTTCATCTTCTGGATGGCGTGCGTCAGGCGTGGCCAATCCTCGTCGTTCAGGCGGCCCGTACGCAGGCGGTGCTGGTCGAGCTGGCCGACCGAACCCAGCATACGCATCGCCAGCTGGGTGCCGCCCATCTCCATCGAGAAGATCGCGACGGGCAGACCGGCTTCAATTGCAACGTTCTCGCCGATATTGACCGAGAACGCGGTCTTGCCCATCGACGGACGGCCGGCGACGATGACGAGGTCGCCCGGCTGCAGGCCCGACGTCATGCGGTCGAGGTCGATGAAACCGGTCGGCACGCCGGTGATTTCGCCCTGGTTCTCGCGGCTATAGAGTTCATCGATACGCTCGACGACCTGCGTCAGCAGCGGCTGGATCGGATTCCAGCCCTGCTGGCCGCGCGAACCGGATTCGGCAATGGCAAAGATCTTGGACTCGGCTTCGTCGAGCATCTGCTTGACCTCTTTGCCCTGCGGGTTGAACGCATTGCCCGAGATTTCATCGGCCACGGTGATCAGCTTGCGCAGGATGCCGCGGTCGCGCACGATCTCGGCGTAGCGCCGGATGTTCGCGGCGGACGGCGTGTTCTGCGCCATCGCGTTCAGGTATTGCAGGCCGCCCACGTCATCGGCCTTGCCGAGCTGGTTGCAGGCCTCGTAGACGGTGATCACGTCGGCCGGTTTGCCGCCGTTGATCAGGCGTACCATCTGTTCGAAGATGATGCGGTGGTCGTAGCGGTAGAAGTCTTCCGCGTTCATGAAGTCGGCGATACGGTCCCATGCGGCGTTATCGCGCAGCAGGCCGCCAATGACGGATTGCTCGGCTTCGATGGAGTGCGGGGGGATGCGCAGGGCGTCGAGTTGCGGATCTGGAGATGCTGCATTCATGGGCGGGATTATACCTTTTCCGGTCCTGCGACTGGCAATAATGGAAAGCCGAAAAGCAAAAAAGCCGGGCGAACCCGGCTTTTTCAGAACTGCGTGCTCAGCACATATACAGCGTGTGCTTAGGCAGCTTCGCCCACAACGGCGACGGTGATTTCCGACACGACGTCGGTGTGCAGAGCGACTGCAACCGGGAATTCGCCGGTGGTTTTCAGCGGGCCGGTCGGCAGGCGCACTTGCGACTTCTCGACAGCGAAACCTTGCTTGGTCAGCGCTTCGGCGATGTCGAAGTTGGTGACCGAACCGAACAGACGGCCATCAACGCCGGCCTTCTGGCCGATGGTGACGGTCATGCCGCTCAGCTTGTCGCCTTCTGCCTGGGCAGCCGACAGCTTTTCAGCTGCTGCTTTTTCCAGTTCAGCGCGCTTGGCTTCGAACTCGGCGACGGCGCCGGCGGTAGCGCGGCGGGCCATCTTTTGTGGGATCAGGAAGTTACGTGCGTAACCGTCCTTGACCTTGACGACGTCGCCCAGGTTGCCGACGTTGACTACTTTTTCCAACAGAATGATTTGCATAGTGATCTCCAGATGTCTGACTGTCGTGACCGACGATTAACCGTGGTGCAGGTCGGTGTACGGCAGCAGCGCAAGGTAGCGTGCGCGCTTGATCGCGGTGTCGACCTGACGCTGGTAGTGCGCCTTGGTGCCGGTCAGACGTGCTGGCATGATCTTGCCGTTTTCCTGGACGAAGTCCTTCAGGGTGTCGACGTCCTTGTAGTCCACCTGCTCAACGCCAGCGGCGGTGAAGCGGCAGAATTTCTTGCGCTTGAACAGCGGGTTTTGCTGTTTGCGCTTCTCTTTGAGTTTCGCTTTGTTTTTGTCGAACTTTTTACCGAATGCCATTTGAGGCTCCTGTATCTAAATTGCCGGGTTAAGCGGCACTGAAATCAATGATGTGAAACACCAGGGCTTTGCTGTTGCGATTTTTCCGTGCAAGAAATCCGTTGAACCTGTAGCTGGCGCCCAATTCGGCGCTGGCAAACCTGCCCGAAATCTCGCCCGCGGCGAACGCGGGGACTTCGAACGCGACCGACCTTTCGACTCCGGCCTCTTCCTGCTGCGATTCGTGCATCAGGACGGCTGAAACGATTGGCACACCGGCCGGGGTGTAACGCAGTACGTCGCGCTCGGCGATGGTCGCCATGAGCTGGAGGTGGTTTGCGTTATGCACCCGGTGTTACTGGTTACTACGAATAACTGGGAAAAACTTAAGCAGCAGCAGGCGCTGGCGCAGCGGCTGGAGCGGCTGCTGGCGCAGCGGCTTCGGCACGGTGGCTCTTGGCTGCGTCTTCGCGCTGCACCGATTTCATCATCGGCGACGGTGCGGTTTCAGCTTTTTTCAGCTTGACGGTCAGGTGACGCAGAACCGCATCATTGAACTTGAATGCAGTTTCCAGCTCGACCAGGGTCTCGTTGTCGCATTCGATGTTCAGGCAGATGTAGTGTGCTTTTGGCAGCTTCTGGATCTGGTACGCCATCTGGCGGCGGCCCCAGTCTTCAACGCGATGGATGTTACCGCCGCGGCTGGTCACCGTGGTCTTGTAACGCTCGATCATCGCCGGGACTTGTTCGCTCTGGTCCGGATGGACGATAAAAACGATTTCATAATGACGCATGCATTACTCCTTGAGGACGTTTAACAAATGCCCACCTCGGCGTCAAGACGAGTGTGGGAAGGGAAAGCCGGCAATTATAACCCATCCAGGCGTCGATCGCAACTATCAGGACAGGTCTTCAGGACCTGCTTTGGTCGCCATATGATGGTTCGTGCAGCGACCTTGGCCGTCCAGTGTCCGCCGCACCAGAGCGTTGTTCAATCCAAATTTGTTGAGGAGTTCCATGAAACGTCATCTCGCCTCTCTCGCCGTCGTTGCCGCACTGGCCATGTCGAGCGCAATTACCACGCCTGTGATCGCCGGTCCGGGCGTCAGCACGACCTGGACATATTATTCCGATGACACATACACTCAAGAAGTTGGCTGGAGGCAGTTTACCTGCCAAGGTCGAACCATCAAGTCCGGCGTCCAGACGCCGTATGTCGTGACCACCGCGGAAGAGTACTGCTGATTATCGGATTTTGAGCAGTACGTAATTCACGCCACTACACGTAGCCGCGACACCGATTTGCGCCTTTTTCAGGCGCTTGCCGTGATGTCGCGGTTTTTTTTGCGATTTTTTTGGAATACACCTTGCGCGCAGCAGAATACTGTACAAAAATACAGGTTACTTACATAACCGGTTGCTGTAACACATTTATGCTAAAGCTCACTGCACGGCAAGAACAGATCCTGAACCTGATCAAGGAAGCGATCGAGAACACCGGTTTTCCCCCAACCCGGGCTGAAATCGCGTCCGAACTGGGCTTCCGCTCGGCCAATGCGGCTGAAGAACATCTGCAAGCACTGGCGCGCAAGGGCGCCATCGAAATTTCGCCGGGCACGTCGCGCGGCATTCGCCTGATCGGCGCGAGCGTCGAATCGATCCCGATGCCGCCGCCATCGTTCATGTCGCTTCCGCTGGTCGGGCGCGTCGCGGCGGGCAATCCGATCCTGGCGCAAGAGCACGTCGAAGCGACTTACAACGTCGACGCGGCCATGTTCGCGGCACGGCCTGATTTCCTGCTGAAGGTTAAAGGCTGGTCGATGCGCGACGCCGGCATCATGGATGGCGACTTTTTGGCGGTCAAGAAAATCGACAGCGCCAAGAATGGGCAGATCGTCGTTGCGCGCCTGGGTGACGAAGTCACGGTCAAGCGCTATCGCAAGACGGGCGACCTGGTGGAACTGCTGCCAGAGAACCCCGACTTCAACATCATTGCCGTCTCGCCGGACGAAGAGTTCGCGCTCGAAGGCCTGGCTGTCGGCCTGATGCGTAGCTGGAATTGATGTCATGGCGCCGGCCTCCCCGGCCGGCGCCTGTTCTGCCCTGTCTACTTAGTTCGACGCCTTCTTCACCACCGCATTGTGCTGGCTGACAAACGCCTCGGTCGCACTGCGCCACGCTGCAAAATCCGCCAGGATCATCTTTGAATTGACCTTCGCGCCTTCCGCGATATTCTGCCGCACCTGCTCCAGGTAGGCTGCCGAGGCGTCCGCTTCCTGCTTGTTCATCAGCTTCGCAATATCGGCCGGAATCTTCTTGGTCAGCGGCGACTGCGCATTCAGGTTCGTCACCATCTTGTTGTAGCAATCCTGCCAGCCCGTCACCAGCTTGTTGACGCGATCGATTTCGTCATTCACTTTCGAGACCGCCGGAATGCGCGGCGACGGGCAGCGGTATTCGCCCGACTGCAGCTCGGCGCCGTCGTAGCCCTTGATCCAGTAGTCGATCTCGGCACGCTTGGTCACGCGCTGTTCCATCACGATCAGCGATTGGGCCGCGACCTTGTTGCCCTTGGCGGCCGACTTCTCGAACAATCCCTTGGCCGCCGCCTCGTCGACGGTGCCTGCTTCGCCATACCAGTACATCTGGCCCAGTTGCTGCTGTGCCTGCGGATTGCCGGCGTTGGCCAGCTTGGTGTAGAGCTTGAGCGCGCCCGCGTAATCCTTCTTTTCGAACAGCGCATTGGCGTCTTCCAGCTCACCCGCATAGGCAGCGCTGGCAATAGTCAGAGAAAGGCAGAGCAGAAAACGTTTCATGGGCATCCGAAGAAAATGACAAGCTGACGATGGGGCATCATAGCCCCCTTTTACAGCGGGACTCAACCGTAAAAATGACAAGGCCGGCATCGCGCCGGCCTTCTTTGCATGGCTTTACGCTGCGCGGTAACGCCACGCGGTAACGCCGCGCGGTAACGCCACGCGGTACGCCGTACTTACGCGTCCAGCGCCTGGCGGAAGTCTTCGACCAGGTCGTCGGTATCCTCGATGCCCATCGATACGCGGATCAGCGACTCGGCAATGCCCATGCTGGCGCGGCGCTCGGCGCCCATCTCGAAGAAGATCGTGTGCGCCACCGGAATGACCAGCGTGCGGTTGTCGCCCAGGTTCGATGCAGGAATCGCCAGTTGAAGGCGATTGAGGTAATCGAACGGATCGATGGACTCGTGCAGCTCGAAACTGAGCAGCGAACCACCGGCGCGGAACAGCGACGTGACGATGCCGTGCTGTGGATGCGACGCCAGGCCCGGGTAGTGGACCTTGGCCACACGCTCGTCCGCCTCGAGCATCGTGGCCAGCGCCAGTGCATTGGCGCAGGTACGCGTCATGCGCAGCGCCAGCGTCTCGGCCCCAACGGCAATGTGATGCGCCGCCTCCGGCCCGAGCGACGCGCCGAAGTCGCGCAGCGCTTTCGCGCGCAGCTGCGCCATGCCCTGGGCGTGCGCCGGCTGCTTGCGAAAGTTCGGTGCGATGTTCGGATACGCGCTCCAGTCGAACAGACCGGTATCGGTCAGCGCGCCGCCCAGCGCGATGCCGTGACCGCCAATCGACTTGGTCAGCGAATTGACGACCAGTCCGGCGCCCACGCTTTTCGGGCGGAACAGCCATGGCGAGGTCATCGTGTTGTCGACCACGTACAGGATGCCCCGCTCACGGCACAGCTCGCCGATGCGGGCCAGGTCCGCCACTTGCGTGCGCGGATTGGCGATCGTCTCGACAAACACCATGCGCGTGTTCGGCGTCAGGGCTGCTTCAACCTGCGCCACATCGGTCGCATCGACAAAGGCGACATCGACGCCCTGCCCCGCCACCGTCTGCCACAGGCTGTTGGTGTTACCGAACAGGAAGCTCGACGAGACGATGGCGTCGCCTGCTTTGAGCAGCGCCTGGAACAGCGCGCCGATGGCCGCCATGCCGGTGCCGAAGCACAGCGTGGCGACGCCATCTTCCATCTTGCTGACCTTGTCCTCGAGCGCGCTGATGGTTGGATTGCCCTGGCGACCATAACGGAAGCCCGGCTCCTTGCCCTGGAACACGGACGCCAGCTGACGCGCATCCGTGTAGCCGAACGCGACCGACGTGTGGATCGGCTTGTGCAGCGAACCGTGCTCGATCGGCTTGTGCCGGTCGTTGTGCAGGATCGTCGTGGTAAAGCCGTAGGTCTTTTTCTCGCTCATGCTTACTCGGCTGGAACGGCAGGGTTCAGATTCAGTTGGGTACGGACCTGGTCTTCATCCTTGGCAGCAGGATTGTGACGCGCGGTTTCCTGGCGATCGAGGTATTCCGGGGTCACGTCGCCCGTCACGTAGATGCCATCGAAGCACGATGCCTCGAAGTTCTTCAGTGCCGGATTGACGTCCGAAATCGAACGCTTGAGGGCGTCGATGTCCTGGTAGATCACGCGGTCGGCCGTGATCTCGCGGCAGACTTCTTCGGTCGTGCGGCCGTAGGCGATCAGCTCGTCGCGGGTCGGCATGTCGATGCCGTACACGTTCGGGTACAGCACCGGTGGCGCGGCCGACGCGAAGTACACCTTGCGCGCGCCGGCTTCACGGGCCATCTGCACGATCTCGCGGCTGGTGGTGCCGCGCACGATCGAGTCGTCGACCAGCAGCACGTTCTTGTCCTTGAATTCGGAAATGATCGCGT
>Ga0308158_10000743_pt1 | contig 44585 bp, 38 predicted proteins | sample PhyBR2_FD_201038 | JGI IMG/M metagenome (GOLD analysis project Ga0308158, IMG submission 201038) | Phyllosphere microbial communities from UC Gill Tract Community Farm, Albany, California, United States - DLSLB.R2 | ecosystem: Host-associated > Plants > Phyllosphere > Unclassified | place: USA... | reverse complement strand
GGAGTTTTTAAGAATAAAAGATTAATACTAATAAAAGCTGTATTTGTACTTAAATTAGAATTGAGTATTAAATATTAATTCATTAAATTAGCTTATTATCAAATCATTAAAACTTATTCTATGAAAACATGAATTCAACAAAGTTTTCAAGAAGAGCACTAAAAGAGATCAAAGGAGGGAACGACCTTCAACCAGCTTTAATCTGTAATTGTAGTGGGGAAGCCCTAATTATGTGCCCTGATGGAACTATTTCCATGACAGATTATATTTGCGCAGATAATGGAAAGTGTATCGCAAATACAGATTTTTGTAATAACGAACCCGTTTTAGAACCCGTTTAAAAATTAAAATTTCAGTAAATCTACAAAATAATAAAGCCTCGTAATAATTATGAGGCTTTTTGCACTTATCAATTCTTAATGTTCTAAAAAATTAAATTAAGTTCCTCAAACCGCAAAATAATTTTTTGTTTCGTAATTTTGAGAAATGGAAATCACTTACCTGATCATTGGATGTTTTGCCGGAGGAATTATCGGTGCAGTTCTTATTTATTTTATTTTGAAGTCATCTATGGTTTTAAGAAGTTCTTATGATGAACTCAATTATTTAAATATTAAAACGAAAGCAGATTTAGAGAACTTAAATCTGAAAATTCAGAATTTAGATCAAGCCATTAAGAATGAAAAAGATTTTAATCTTCAGCAGTCTGACCTATTAAATGATCTTAAAAATGAATTCTCCAAAATTTCAGCAGAAAACACTTTTCTTCAGACTCAATTTGATGAGCAAAAACTTTTAAATCAGAAGCAAAACACTCAAATTGAATCGATTCTGAATGAAAAACAGCATTTATATGCTAAAAACTCAGAATTAACTGCTCAAAACGAAGGTTTACATCGATCATTAGAAAATCAGAAAGAAGAAATTAAAAAAATTCAGGAAGAAGGAAAACTTCAGTTTGAAAATTTGGCCAATAAGATTCTAGAAGAAAAAACAGAAAAATTTACGACTGTCAATCAAAATAATCTTAAAAATATTCTTGAACCTTTTCAGGAGAAAATAAATGATCTAAAAAACAAAGTCAATGAAGCTTATGAAAAGGAAAATAAAGAACGTTTTTCCCTTGCTGAAAAAGTAAAAGAACTTGCTCTGCTCAATCAACAGATTTCCGAAGATGCTAAAAAACTCACCAAAGCCCTGAAAGGAGAAAGCAAAACTCAGGGAAATTGGGGCGAAATGATCCTGGAAAGTATTCTGGAAAAATCGGGATTGGTAAAAGGAAGAGAATACTTTCTGGAGCACGAGCTCAGAGACGAAGATAACAAAGCTTTATTTTCAGAATTTTCGGGCAAAAAAATGCGTCCGGACGCAGTTGTAAAATATCCTGACGAAAGAAATGTAATTATTGACTCTAAAGTTTCTTTGACCGCTTTTACTGAATTGGTGGACGAAACAGATTCTGATATTTATCAAATAAAAGTCAACCAGCATTTATCATCCATAAAAACTCACATCAGCCAATTGAGCCAGAAAGCTTATGATGATTATGGGAAATCGCTAGACTTTGTGATGATGTTTATCCCCAGTGAACCGGCTTATATTGCTGCAATGCAGGCCGATCAAAACCTTTGGAATTTTGCTTACGAAAAGAGAATTTTACTTTTAAACCCGAGCAACCTGATCACTTCTTTAAAACTGATCGCCGATCTTTGGAAAAGAGAATATCAAAACAGAAATTCTATGGAAATTGCCGATCGCGGTGCTAAATTATATGATAAATTTGCCGGCTTTGTAGAAAATCTTGAAAAGGTTGGAAAAAATTTAGACCAGGCAAAAAATGTTTACACAGATGCTTTCAAGCAGCTTTCTACCGGAAATGACAATCTGATTGCTCAGACCCAGAAACTAAAATCTCTAGGAATTAAAAATAAGAAAGAGCTTCCACAAAGCTTGATCAATGGTATAAATAGTGATTTATAATTGATAAATGATTTTTAAAAATTATTTTTGCATCAATTATCAATCATTTACCACTTATGATCATCGAAAGTTTCCAGAACGAAAAGATAAAACATATTACCAAACTCCTTACAGACAACCGTTTTCGTAAAAAATCGGGAGTTTTTGTGGTAGAAGGGCAACAGGAGAACGCAAGAGCTCAGCAGTATCATTTTGAAGCCGTAGAATTTTTTATCTGCGAAAATATTTTCAAAGGAAAAACTCCTCAAGAAAAGATTCACTTTGTCAATGATAAGGTTTATGAGAAAATTGCGTATCGTGGGAGTTCAGAAGGTATCATCGGAATCTATAAAACCAAAGAAGCTCCTCTTAATAGCTTTAAACCAAAAGAAAACTCAACCATAATTATTGTTGAAGGCGTTGAAAAACCCGGAAACCTGGGTGCAATCTTAAGAAGCTGTGAAGCTTTTGGAATTGATGCCTTGATCGTTGCTAACGGAAAAACAGATTTTTACAATCCAAATGTTATCCGGTCAAGTGTAGGTTGTCTTTTTGGAATGGACGTTTTTCAGGCTGACAACAATGAGGTGTACGAATTTTTACAGAAAAACAGCTTCAACATCTATACAACCATAATGGATGAGACTTCAAAAGATATGTTTGAGCGAGATTTCAAAAAGCGTTCAGCAGTTTTATTTGGTACTGAACATTCGGGATTGAGTAACTTCTGGTTTGGGAAAGGTGAGAATACATTAATACCAATGACAGGAAGTATTGACTCCTTAAATTTGAGTAATGCCGTAGCCATTACCTGCTATGAAGCTTTAAGACAAAAGAAATCTTAAACGATAAGACATAAAAAAACCGTCTCGCTAAGCGAAACGGTTCTTTTATTGTAGCAGTAGCTAGAATTATTTCTTAACTTTAGCTGAATCAGACTTAGCTTCAACGCTATCTTTCTTCATATCAGTTGTAGTGTTGATAGAATCTTTTTGAGCATCAGCAGTAGAATCTAAACCAGACTGGATTGAATCAGCGTTGTTTTCGATAGAATCGTTAGTACCAGTTGTAGCTTCACCTTTCTTACAAGCAACTAAAGAGATAGCAGCGATTGCAGCTACGAATAATGACTTTTTCATAATAAATTAAATTTAATTTTGTTAATATTGTTTTTTAAATCTTTTTCTCTGTTCGGTTATTTGAACAAGACAAAGGTATAGCAGATATAAAATTTGTTTATGAAAAATAATTGTAATAACTTTGTAAAATCGTTTTACAAATAAACAAAACTGATAATCAACAATTTAACTACTTTTTTATAAAGTGACAGATTTAGACCTCTTACATTTTGAGCAGCTCAAAAAGGACGTTCAAGCTCAATATTTGAAAGAATACACCCCTTCTTATGATGAAATATCTAAGTGGAAGGGTATTGATATCATCTATTTTCAGGAAGACCTTAGGAAAAAAGCCAAAGGGAACATCAGTGAAAAATCTTTTTACACTTATTTTAAATCATCTCCTGTATCAAAATTACCTCGTATCGATATGCTCAATTTATTGAGTATTTATGCAGGTTACGACTCTTGGTACGATTTTAAGAAGAAGCATCTTTTTGCCGGAGAATTACTAAGTGATGAAAAGGATCTGAGTGATGAAGAACTGAAAGAATTAGAAAAAACAGTTTCGAGCGCATTAAACTTACCTAAAACCGAATCCGAACCTAAAAAGATGGAGTTTAACAGTGAAGAAAACACTGTTTTACAAAACAACAATATTGAAAATCAGCAAATTGAAAAAAAACAACCTATTTCGGAAATTGCTGAAAGATCCGAAATAAAGCCTTTAAAAAAGAACCATCAAAGGACTGCATGGATTGTTGCAACATTGGTTTTTGTAACTTTATTAGGTCTTTTGGGTTTTAAAGATGAAATTTTTCAAAAAACTTATGTGTATTGCTTTACAGATGCCGACAGAAATCTAAACGTTCAGCGTGATATTGAGATTAAAGTAATCAAAGAAAATGAATCTCCGATTTTATACAGAATAAAACCAGGTGAATGTTTCAGATATCCTACAAAAGACAAAACACTGAAAATGCTGATCAGCTCTACGGTTTATGAAGATCTTGAGGTCAACAGAAATCTAGAGAATGCTCCTGAAAATGAAACAATAGAGCTCAAGCCTGATGATTATAAAATGGCGCTTTATTATTTTTCTATAAAAGATATTAACGGAGAAAATTCTGAACAGCTTATCAAACAGAAAAGAAAGCAGCTGGAAAATCTCATCAGCAATATGGCTACAATAACGCAGGTTTATGACAGTGATATCTACGGCCTTGAAACTTTAGATAAGCAGGATTATATTACTTTGGTAACGACACCTACCACTTCACTAAAGAACCTGAACGTAATCGAAATGAAAAAAGATAAAGGAAAAATAGTATCTATCAAATTTAAAATCTCAAACCATGAAAACAATAAATAACTTTTTGTTTTTAACGATACTTCTTGGCGTGATTATGACCGCCTGCACAAAAAAAGAAGAACACAACAATATAAGCGATCTTGAAAAATTAAGAAACACAAACAATATCAATGTCCCGATGGACAGCACGCAAGCGATTAATTCTATTACTCTGCAAAAAGTACAGGATGTGCTTGATCTGTCTACGCTTTACCTTTCCGGAAATAAAAAGACAGAAATAGACACTGCTATTTACTCAAAAATTGAAAAATATTTTCAAAAATCTGATTCTACTACTTTTCACGGGCTGTTTAAAGAACTTGAAAGCCTTAAAGTAAAAAAAGTGAAAGTGAGTAATATTAATGTTTTTAAGAAAATTAATGATAAAGACACCTTAGATTTCGCAAAGTTTAATGTGGAATATATTGGTGATAAAAATAAATCGATCGGAAATTTCGAAAGAAGTGCACAATATACGCTTGTCTCAAAAGCAACAGAAAAAAATAAAGAATTTAAGTTTTACTTTATTAAATTCTATTCTGATTTAACAGAAAAAGACAGCACATCAGTAGCTGTCACAAGATAGTCTAAGGGGATATCATTTTCCCAGACATCATCAATTATATCATCGGGGTTAAAATAATTAACTCCGATTTTTTTTGAATTTTTTGAAATATTTTCAAAGAACTGATCATAAAAACCTTTTCCATATCCTACTCTATTCCCTTTAAAATCACAATAAAGCAAAGGAGTAATCACAAAATCAAAATCTAGCACTTCCGAATCTTCATTTGAAACAGGCTCTGAAATCTCCCAATTATTGGTTTCAAATTGAGTGTCGGAGAAAATTTCAACAGAAATTAATTTTGTATCGACAATTTTAGGAACAAACACTTTTATATTTCTGCTTAGAAAATAATCAATAAAAATCTGGGTATTTATTTCTTTAAACTTTTCAATCGGAATGAAAATATGGACTTTCTGGTTGGAAACCGGTTTAAAAAAATTGATGAAATTTTCAAAAATTCTTTCAGATAAAAGGAAAACCTCATCTTGTGACAGATTTTTTCTTTTTTCGAGATATATTTTTCTGATTTCTGATTTTTTCATTCTCAAATTTATAAAAAATAGCTTTATACAAAGCCATTTTAGAGATAGCGCTTCTACGGAGCGCCAAATTTTGTTGCAGTATTTATCTACACAGATAAAAATTCTACGGAGTTTTCCAACAACATTTAATTCAACAAAAAAGTTTGCACTCATACGGAGCGCAAACTTTATATTATTATAAACCTGAGAAATTTCTATCCTAAAATTTTATATATTTTATCAGACAAACGAACTCTGAACGGAAGCTCAAAAGTAATTTGATCTCCTGCTTTTGCTGTTTCACAAGAGCTGCCATCGACCAGCATTTCAGTAATGATAACTTCCTGTTCACCGGTTGTAGGACCAGAGATTAGAATCTTGTCTCCAACTGAAACCTCATTATTTTCAATTAAAAACTGGGCAATCTTTGATTTTGTGTAGTAATGTTCAGCTTTTCCGAGCAGCGTTTTTTTGACAGCAATCTTCTGACTAATTTTTTTCGAATCAACTTTCGCTAAAGGTTTATTGGGTAAATCACCTGATTTTTTAAAGGTCAAAGCATCAGATTTTCCTTTTCTGAAAACTTTATTTCCTACCTGCAATCCCTTTCGTAGTGCGACTTGTTCTTCTACTGGTAAATGCGTTATTTCTAAACATTCTGTTGAACAACAGTTTTCCATTGCCGTCTTACAGTCATCACATTGGATAAAAAGTAAATGGCACGCATCATTGGCACAATTGGTATGATTATCACAAGGTTTTCCACATTGGTGACACTGCGAAATAATATCGTCGGTAATTCTTTCACCTAACCGATGATCAAACACAAAGTTTTTACCTAAAAATTTACTTTCAACACCATCTTCCTTTACCTGACGTGCATACTCAATAATTCCACCTTCCAATTGGAACACATTTTTAAAACCCTGATGTTTAAAATAAGCGCTGGCTTTTTCACAACGGATTCCGCCGGTACAATACATCAGCAGATTTTTATCTTCTTTAAAATCCTGAAGCTGTTCGTTGATAATCGGTAAACTTTCTCTGAAGTTTTCTACATCCGGAGTAATGGCGCCTTCAAAATGACCGACTTCACTTTCGTAGTGATTTCTAAAATCCACGACAATCGTATTGGGGTCTTCTAATAAATTATTAAATTCCTGTGCCTTAAGATGAATTCCTTTATTGGTCACATCTAAAGTATCATCATTCAGGCCATCGGCAACAATCTTATGCCTAACTTTAATCGTTAATTTTAAGAAAGAATGGTTGTCTTGCTCAATAGCGACGTTCAGACGAATGCCTTTCATAAAATCATAGGCTTCCAGCGTATTTTTAAAATCGTCAAATTGATCTGCAGGAATACTCATTTGAGCATTAATTCCTTCATGGGCAACGTAGATACGACCTAATGCATCAAGTGCATTCCAGGCTATAAATAATTCGTCGCGAAATTTTTTGGGATCTTCAATTTTGGCATACGCATAGAAAGACAAAGTAAGGCGTTGCTTACCGGCTTCATCAATAAGCTGAGCTCTTTCTTCTGCGCTTAAGGTGTTATACAGTTGCATGCTATAAACGTTTTAAGTGAGAAAAATATTTTTGCAAAGATAATACTTTTAAACTGAGTTCATCAAAGTGATAATTATCACTAGAACATTCCTGAAGTGGTAAAATTGTCAGTATTTTTTTTAATTAATTCTTAAGCTTTGTTAATAATACTTCGTAAATTATGACTTAAGATATAAAATGACACAATACTCGTTAAATTTTAGTTAAAACGGTAACACAGCATAGTAATTGCATACTTATTTAACAGTAAATTTGTGTTCAACAATACAATAATTAAAACAGAAAACATACAATGAAGAGTACTTTTAAAAAACTTTTACCATTTGCCGTTGTGGGGATCCTATCAGGAGCTACTACTGTTGGCGTACAACAATATTTAGTTCACGATTCTAATAACGGGGATCAATCTTATTTTACAAAATCAAATAACGCCTCTTTTGTAGGGATGAATACTGCAACCGTGGGTGATGATTTTGTGAAAGCGTCTAAAATGACCGTACCAGCTGTTGTTACGATTAAAAATTATCAAAACAGGGCATCAAGCAGAGCTTCTGAGCAGGATTTGTTTGACTTCTTTTTTGGTGATCCTCTTGGAGGAAAAGGTCAACAAAGACAAAAACAACAGCAAGCACCAGAGAATATGCCTTCAGGGTTAGGATCAGGGGTAATTATTTCTCCGGACGGGTATATTATTTCAAACAATCACGTTGTGGCGGGAGCCAATAAGCTTGAAGTTGTTTTAAGCAATAAAAAATCCTATATCGCAACATTGGTAGGTACAGATCCCAACACCGATATTTCATTATTGAAAATCGAAGAAAAAGGTTTGCCTTATTTAAACTTTGCCAATTCTGATAATATTGAAGTTGGACAATGGGTTCTAGCAGTAGGAAATCCGCTTGGGTTGAATTCTACTGTTACAGCGGGAATTATTTCTGCGAAAGGAAGAGGAATAGGAATTCTGAGCGGACAGGGAAAAGCAACAAACCCAATCGAAAGCTTTATACAAACTGATGCCGCTATTAATCCCGGGAACTCAGGAGGAGCATTGGTGAATGTGAATGGTGATTTAATTGGAATTAATTCAGCGATCTCATCAACAAACGGATATTATCAAGGATACGGATTTGCTGTTCCAGCGAATTTAGCAAGAAAAATTATTGAGGATATCAAGAAATTCGGTATTGTACAAAGAGGTTTCTTAGGTGTAAATTCTTTAGATTTATCAAATGATCAGCAAGTTGCTTTTTACAACCAAGAAAAGAAAACCAATATAAAGACTGGTTCAGGAGTTTATATTATTGGACTTCCTGACAATAGTGGTGCACAGGATGCAGGAATGAAAATCGGTGATATCATTACTAAAATTGATGGAGTCAACATTACAGATTTTGCTGATCTCTCTGTTGCCATCGGAAGTAAAAGACCAGGTGACAAAGTACAGGTGACCTATACAAGAAACGGAAAAGAGACAACGTCAACCGTTACCCTGAGAGATCAAAAAGGAGGAACTTCTGCCAGAACCAAAGCTGATCTAAGCGTTACCGAAAAAATAGGTGCCGAGTTCCAAAGTCTGGATGACAGAACGAAAGCTTACTATGGATTAAGCAGCGGAGTTGTTGCTAAAAATGTAGTGGAAGGAAGCGAAATCGCTAAGGCGGGTATCGTTGACGGTTATATCATTACAGAAATTAACGGTAAGCCAGTAAATTCTCAGAAAGATGTAGAAAACTTATTAAATAAATTCACCGGAACAGGCCAGATAAAATATATGGATGATTACGGAAGAGGTTATCAAAGAGGATTCAAAATGCCTTAGTAGAAACAAATACTAAACAAAAAACGCTGCAGATTTTAAAATCTGCAGCGTTTTTTTTATGTTTTTTAAAATTACTTTCTATTCATTTTTTCAGCAATTATTTTCTTTTTATTCCTTTCATAAATCACCTCAACGATTTTACCTCCCATCCATGCGAATGGAAAAAAGACAAGAAAAATAGAAATTTTATAAAATGTAGGATGATAAGGAAGAATAATAACATCAAGCATTGCAATAAAAAGCATGATGAAACCAATAAGAATCGCATAAGCTACTTTTGCATATTTTACAATCATCGCAGTAACAACGCCACCTACAGTAGTACCAAGCCCAGAAATAAAAAGCAGAAAGCCAAAAAAGGCATCATTATTTTTCATGCTTTCTAAAAATCTCTGCCAATGCTCAAACGGAGCAAATGCATCAAAGGTAACCCACTTAGGAAAAGCCCTTATACCAAGAGTGATTATAAGCCCTGCAATCACAAGACCTACCAAAACCGCAAATGTATTTCTTATAAAACTCATTAATCCTGATGTGCAATCATAGAAATTTCGATATCAACATTCTTTGGCAAACAAGAAACCTGTACAGTCTCACGAGCCGGGAAGCTTTCAGCATCAAGATAAGATGCATAAATATCATTCATTACCGCAAAATCATCCATACTTTTAAGGAAAATACTCGCTTTAACAACATTTTTAAACGTCATGCCTGCTTCTGTAAGAATCGCTTCAAGGTTTTTCATTACCTGATGTGTTTCCTTCTCAATTCCTTCTACCAATTTACCCGTTGCAGGATCTACAGGAATCTGACCAGAGATATACAAAACTCCGTTGGCAAGATTTGCCTGAGAATAAGGACCAATAGCTGCAGGAGCATTAACTGTGTTGATGATTGTTTTCATATATAGATTTATTTACTTTAAAAATCATACCAAATCATTTACGATTTGAATATACTTTATTTTGGGTGCAAAGATAAAATTTATATTGTAAAATCAGTATGACTTTAGAAAGGTGCATTAGGCTGAGTAAAACTTCTGTCTTTATACTTCAATGCATCGCTTAATATATTTGCTTTAATTCCGATAAAGAAATCATACACTTTATATTGCCCAAAAGGAACCCAGTTAAAATTAATGGTAAAACTACGTTGATCTCTTGAGAAACCAATTCTTGTGTAAGCCAGCTCTTTCGTCACCATGTCATAATGCGTACTTCCGTTGATATTCCAGTAAGGAGTAAGCTTTAAGCTTCCATCCAGACCGATGGATGCTATTTTATTAGCGGTTCTCGTCAAGTTTCTCGAATATTGATAATTGGCATTCACATTCAGGGTCCAGGCTTGGTCAAAATGGGCATAGTTATCATCATCAAAGAAGTAATTCTCGTTTCTGATTTCCCCTTTTTGCGAATAGGTTTTGGCGTAATCTTTTTTCTCTCCAAACAATTCGCTGCTTAAAGGATAAGAAAGCTGCACATTGAAGCCTTGTACGCTAAACGAACCAAAATCTTCTGTTCTAATACCGGTATCTGATCCGGGAGCAAATAAAATCTTGTATGGCTCAATCGATAAACTTGTATTTACGCTTAGTTTATTATCGAAGAAAGAAGACTGCCCGCTCACCGAAATAATCGACCACGGATGGCTTTTTGCCGCAAAGTTGTAATTCCCGCTGATATTTAAAGATTCGAAAATCTTCATTTTTTTCACTCCGGTAGAATCACTTTTAGACTTTACCTTCATTTCGATGTTGTTACCGATGTTATAGCTTAAGGCTCCCACCATTCCCGTCGTCGGCGTTCCTACAATTCCTCTGTCAAAAATAGAATATGGCGTTAAAGCTCCATTGGCATTGTAGAAATTTTTGAAATATCCGAATTGCTCACCACCAAAATCAGGAGAATATGTGAAGCCAATACTCGGTGTCACCATATGTCGTATCGCTTCTATTGTAGATCCTTTTTTGAAGTTAAGCATTCCATACAACTGAGTCTGCACACTTGCAGATGTAGAAAATATACTGTATCCCGCAATTTGCTTATTGATCTGGTCAACTTCTATATTCTGTACAGGATCATAATATTTCGTAAGCGTTTTTGTTGTTAAAGCATTATCAATTGTCGCTGACAAACTGAATGTGAAATACTTTGCAAAAGTCGTATTGGTTCCTAATGCAATATTATTTTTTAATCCTGTTTGTAATTTATCCCACATGGCGTCGGTAAATAGCTCTCCTTCTTCTGTACTTACAAAGTTAGAAAGGTTCAATCCTGTATTTACCGTTATGTTTTCTAATAATCCGGATCTTACACCGGTTTTAGACTTAAATAAATAAAACTGATTGATCGCAACATTCATCTGTGGTAAACGCAAATCTGCCAATCCGGTCGCAAAATTCTGAGAATAAGAAGCTGTACCGGTAATGGTTGCCGGAAGTTTCAGAAATCTTTTGGTAAGCGTCAATGTAGAGTTTTGCTGAGTCCTCAAAACACTCTGATCCAAAATATAGTTGTTGTTCACTGTATTGTTGTAGAATGTCTGACTCGTCACATCTACGGATGCAGAAAATGTAAGGAAAGGGTTTGCTTTTGTATCTTGAGTATGCCTCCAAGCAATTCTGTATGTTCCTGTTTTACTGTAATTATCAAGACCTTTAATTCCTCTTACGGTGCTTCCGATATCTGCTGAGAAATTACCTGAATATCGGTATTTTTTAAGATAATTCATTTCAGGCCTTATCGTCCAGCTTCCCTTTGTATAAATATCTGCCAGAACTTTCAGATCGAAATGTTCTCCGATTGGCTGATAATATCCTATCCCGTTTAGGAAAAAACCAACATCTTCTCTTTCCCCAAAACTCGGAATCAAAATTCCTGCAGATCTTTTACTTGAAAACGGCAAAATCGCAAACGGCAAGATCAAAGGTGTCGGAACATCTTCGATGTACATTTGTGACGGACCTACAATTAAAGACGAACTGTTTTTTCCTTTCTGCATTTTAATATAAGATGCCAAAAGGTGATAATCGGGTCTTGTGTCTTTTTTTTCTATATAATAAGTATCGGTCGTGAACTCTGCATGTCGCATTACGAAGACAGAATCGTTGTATTTTTTTGTCTTATCGGCTACAATTAATCCTTCACTTTCCTCAGTTCTTGCGTTATAAGCAATCGCTTCTCTGGTTTTCGTATTATAATTAAAGCTTTCTACTTCGTACTTTTTCCCTGCCTGATTCACCTGAGCAAGCTCAAATACTTTGCCTAAAGAATCTAGCTTTCCACGGGCAAAAACCAGGCTTCTCTCTTCATCGATCGAGATATAATCTGCATCAATCTGCATATCCTGATATTTTACCTGAGCATTTTTATTCAGGTAAATCATCCTTTTCGGAACATCTCTACGAATGTCATCAGCTTTATAATCTACTACAGCGTCTAGAGATTCTTTGGGTGCAGCTATGGTATCCTTTTTGGAAATAGTATCATTAATTATCGTAGCTTTAACTACTTTTTTAGGACCTTCCTGTGCTAAAAAACTGTTAAAAATTAGGATAATTAAAAATTGTAATATATTTTTGAAGACGGTTTTGTCCAATTTTGTTCTGTATAATTTGGCTCAAAATTAATATAATTTTTATAACTGTATGATGTACAAACTAAATTTTAAAACAATTTTAGCATTTCTACTGATATTCTTCACCTCTTTTACTTTTGCACAAAAAAAATTCACTGTAGTTTTAGATGCAGGGCATGGGGGAAGCGATAACGGAGCCAACAGAAATTATCCCGATCTCGGGCTTGTTCAGGAGAAACATGTAACGTTGGGAATTGTGCTGAAATTGGGAGCAATGCTTGAGAAAAACAAAGAATTCAAAGTTATTTATACCCGAAAAATAGACGAATACCCTTCTTTGACAGACAGAACCAATACTGCGAACCGAAGCAGAGCAGATTTATTTATCTCTGTACACGTAAACTCTTCGCCGAGCCGTTCTGCAACTGCAAGAGGTACCGAAACTTTTGTACAAGGTCCTGCTCAAAACAGAGAAAACCTTGAAGTGGCAAAACAGGAAAACAGTGTAATTTATCTTGATGAAAAAGATAAAGAAACGTTTGCCTCTTACGACCCGTCTTCACCAGAATCTTTAATTGCCTTAAAACTACAGCAAAGTAAATATCTCGAAAACAGCTTAATCGTAGGAAGTTTCGTAGAAGGAAACTTTGAAAAAAGCGGTCGTTTTTCTCGTGGTGTAAAACAAGAAAACTTACACATTTTAAGAAGAAGTGCCATGCCTTCTATCCTTATTGAAACAGGATTCGTTAATAATTATGACGATGCTGCATTCTTAAATTCCGAAAGAGGACAAGTAGAAACAGCAGAAAACATCTATAAAGCAATTATTGATTACAAAAAAGCGGTTGACAGAAAAACGGGCGCACAAGTCATTACCAGAAAACCGGAACCTGAAAAACCGGCAGAAGTAGCATTGAAGAACGACTTCAGAATTTTATTGATGACCATGCCTGTAAAATATAATGATGGAGATCCTGAATTGAAAGGGTTAAATTATATTCTTCCTATCAAAGAAAACGGATTGTACAAATACTATTACGGCGTTACCAATATGGCTTCTGTAAAAGATATCAACCTTAAAACAGCAAAAGATGCAGGTTTTAGAAACTCTTATGCGGTAGGATTTATGCCAAATCAGAAACTGAGCATTGGTTATTATAACATTGAAGTTTATGTGGGAAAAGACAAACTAAGCGCAAATTCTTATATTCTTCAAACCCTGAAAGACGTAGACCGAAACAAATCTAACGGAATGTTCTACTACACCTACGGAAAAGTTTATACCTTGGAAGATGCTGTAAAACTTCAAAAAGAATTGGAAAGCAAGGGAATAAAAAATACCGTAATTCAGAAGAATTTTAAATAACCCCTATAATTTTGAAGTTTAAAAATTTATTAATATTTTTGCAAACTCAAAATTTGGTCTATTCGTCTAGTGGTCAGGACTCAAGGTTTTCATCCTTGCAACAGGAGTTCGATTCTCCTATAGACTACCAAAAAGCTCTCTATTTCAGAGAGCTTTTTTTATGCGTTTTTATCAAATTGCACCTATCCAAAGCCAAAAAACGCAAAAAATATTCTTGATTTTTTGTACATTTAGGCTACAACTTACTTCTATGAAAAAATCAATACTCTTAATTTCATTCTTATCAGTACTTTTTAGCTGCGACAACAAAGACAAAGCAAACGATCTAGCGTTGAGAGAACAGGAATTACTGAATAAAGAAAAATCATTTGCACAAAAAGAAGCCGAATACCAATCTTTACTAAAAATGAGAGACAGCATTTTTAATCATAAAAGCTCAGATTCAATAAAAATTATGAAATGGTCTGATGAAATTTCCGGAGCGTGGACGGGCAGAGTAATCTGTACCGAATCGAACTGCAGCGATTATGTAGTGGGAGATCAGCGTACCGACACTTGGGAATTCGACAGCGATTCTATACAGCTATTTACAAAAATCATCAGTAACAATAATCTGGTAAGATTATATTCAGGTAAATTTGAGAATAATGAAATCAAACTTAATTTCAAAACCGATTCCACAGCAAAAAAACAGGTAGACATGAATGTCCTGCTTAATGAAATATCGCCAAGCAAAATCAGAGGAACAAGAACCGTCTCAGTTGACAATTGCAGGGCAAGATTTTCTGTAGAATTAATACGTTCCAAATAAGCAGAGATGATTCTATTAAGCATACACAACCTCAGTCTCCCCATTGAAGATCCTGTATTGAAGTTTCTTTTGGTACTTATCATCATTCTTGCCGCACCACTTTTACTCAACAAAATAAAAGTTCCTCATCTTTTAGGATTAATCATTGCGGGTGCAGTAATTGGCCCAAACGGATTTAATGTACTGGCGAGAGACAGCAGCATTGTAGTTACCGGTACCACCGGGCTGCTTTATATTATGTTTCTCGCCGGCCTGGAAATCGACATGGGAGATTTCAAGAAAAATAAATGGAAAAGCCTTACTTTCGGGTTATTTACCTTCATCGTTCCCTTTGTTTTGGGATATTTGGGAGGATATTATATTCTAAATTTTTCGGTATTAACTTCCGTTCTTTTCGCCAGTTTATTTTCATCTCATACTTTAATTGCCTATCCGCTGATCAGCAAATTGGGTATCGCAAAAAACCCGGCAGTCAATATAACCGTTGGAGGAACGATGATTACAGATGTTTTGGCATTATTGGCTCTTGCAATCATTGTAGGTATGTCTCAAGGTGATGTAGGAACAGAATTCTGGGTAAAATTATCGGTTTCCTTTATTGTTTTCGGGCTCATCGTTTTGGTGATTTTCCCGATGATAGGAAGGTGGTTTTTCAAGAAAGTAGATGATAAAATCTCACAATATATTTTTGTATTGGTTATGATTTATTTGGCTGCTTTATTGGCCGAATTAGCCGGAGTTGAAGCCATAATCGGGGCATTCTTTGCAGGACTTGCTTTAAACAGATTAATTCCGCATACTTCTTCGTTGATGAACCGTGTAGAATTTGTCGGAAACGCCATATTTATACCTTTTTTCCTGATAAGCGTCGGAATGCTGATCGATTTTAAAGTTTTTTTTGAAAGCTGGGAAACTTTGGAAGTTGCAGCCATTATGCTTGTTGCGTCCATTGGCGGGAAATATCTTTCGGCTATTGCCACACAAAAAACATTCAGACTTTCTAAAGAAGAAGGAAAACTTATTTTCGGTCTCAGTTCCGCTTCCGCAGCAGCAACCTTAGCTTCAGTAATGGTCGGTTACAATATCATCATTTCAGAAACCGAAACCGGTGAACCGGTGAGGTTATTAAACGAACACATTCTTAACGGAAGTATTTTACTCATTCTTGTTTCATGTACCGTTTCATCATTTATTTCCATGTCGAGTGCTCAGAAGATCGCAGAACAGGATAATGAAGAGACAGTTTCCGGGAACAGTCATGAACAGGAAAATATTCTTTTAGCCTTAAATCATGAATCTACTGTAGAAAGAATGGTAAATCTTGGGATTTTAATTAAAGCTCATTCGAACACCGAAAATTTATTTGCTTTAAATGTTATTAATGAAGAAAAAAATGAATCTTCAGAAAAAAATGCAGACAAACTACTCCATCAAGCTACCGATACAGCCGCCGCCGCAGATGTGAAAATACAGCCTTTAAAAAGATATGACAACGATGTCATCATTGGTGTAAACAATGTAATTAAAGAACAAAACATCACCGATCTTATTATCGCACTAGAAGACAGCAAGGGTTTTTCGCCGTCTTTTACAGACAATCTTTACAATGGTTATCTGCAGCGTGATGATGTAAACGTTCTGGTTTATCATGCCATTCAGCCTTTAGCAACTATAAAGAACCATGCAGTAATGATTCCTGAAAACGCACATAAAGAAGCCGGATTCTTTCATGCTTTGCTGAGAGTTTGGAATATTGCAAGAAATTCGGGAGCAACGATTACCTTTTATGCTTCAGAAGAGATTCTAAATATTTTACAGAGGATCATTAAAAAAGCCAATATAGAAGCTGAATTTATCATAATGAGCAGATGGAAAGATGGCGAAGAGACCGCGGCTCAGCTCAAAGATAATGAAGCCCTTATTATTTTTATGGCAAAAAGAGGAATGAAATCGTATATTCCACAAATGAGATTGATTCCTGAGCTTCTAAATAAAAATTTGAGTGATAAAAATTATTTACTGATTTTCCCTTTTTCAGAATTCGACAGTACAAATTCTGAGAAAAGATCGGTAGGAAATCATAATGATTTTATGGAAATAGGAAATATTGTAAATAATGTCTTCAGATAAATATGCTGAAAAACAAGCACGTAAAACTAAACATCAGTAAATTTTCATTCAAAATTAAATTTGATTTTGTTTAAAATATGAAAAACATTACTTTTGCAGAAGTTTAAAGACTGAGCAATCAGTCGACAGGATAAAAACCGGTAAACTTTACTCTAAAAAAGTAAATAAACACAGGCCTCACAAGACTACCAAATTTTACATCATGCCGAATTTAAAAATTCAAGAAGCACAACTTCTTTTTAATAAAATTCGCTCGAACCCGAAAGGGTATGATTTAAAAACTAGTACGGAAGGGATTACAGGCAAGGATGATAAAATTAGTTTCAAACTCTACAAGAGCGGAGAAAAAAGTATTTTTGAAGTAACCATCGACGGACTTACTTTTTCCAACTCTACCGGAGAATGGAATAATGCAATGATTATGTTGGAAAACATCATCACAAAATTAGGGAAAGAAACTGAAAATATTAAAGTACAACAGGCCTTAGACAAGCTTAAAAAGTACCTTTCAGAAGAAAACTAAAAAAAGTTAAAAATAATCAAAAATAAATTTGGTGGGTAACGAAAAAGTCTATAAATTTGCACTCACATTTAAACGATATGGCTAATCATAAATCAGCACTTAAAAGAATAAGACAAAACGAAGTTAGAAAAGTTCGTAACAGATATTACCACAAGACTGCTAGAACGGCAATCAAAGTGTTAAGAAATGAAGAAAATAAAACTTCAGCAACAGAACAGTTGCCTAAAGTTATCGCATTATTGGATAAATTAGCTAAGAAAAATATTATCCACAAAAATAAAGCGGCTAACTTGAAAAGTAAATTGACTAAGCACGTTAATAAATTAGCGTAACTATATAGTTGGCCCGTTCGTCTATCGGTTAGGACCTCAGATTTTCATTCTGGTAAGAGGGGTTCGACTCCCCTACGGGCTACTAAACTTAATTACTACTAACCGGGTAATTAAAATAAGAGTTGAAACTTATAAAAACAAAAAAGCTAACCCTGTGAATTCATTTACAGATTGGTAGATGGCCCGTTCGTCTATCGGTTAGGACCTCAGATTTTCATTCTGGTAAGAGGGGTTCGACTCCCCTACGGGCTACAAAAGAGATTTCATATTTTGAGATCTCTTTTTTTATTTGTAATATGGTCAAAAGTCATCAATAAAAATCTTTTGATATAAAATTAAAAGTTATACTTTTGCAATTCATCAGATGATATGATGTTTTTATAATGCAGATTCAAAGAAAAACTTTAGCACAGGAAGTAGCAGAAAGATTAATCGAAGGTATATCCAACGATGAATATGCTATTGGTGAAAAACTGCCGATTGAATCTGAGTTGATGAAAATCTATGGAGTCGGCCGTTCAAGTATTCGGGAGGCGATAAAATTTTTGTCTATTCAGGGAATTCTTAGTGTGCAACAAGGAGTGGGAACTTTTGTCGTTTCTAAAAATGCTCACGAAACATTAGATTCTCAAATGAATAAAGCACAGATTGAAGAAGTACAGGAAGTACGCTCACTGCTCGATTCAAAAATTGCAGCAAAGGCAGCGATCAACCGAACTGAGGAAGATTTAAAAACAATTAAAAAATATCTTGATTTCAGATATCAATTTGCAGAAGAAAATCTGGCAACAGAATGTTATCAGGCAGATATTAATTTTCATTTGGCTATAGCAGAATCTTGTGGTAACAATCTTTTAAAAGAAATCTATAAAGTAGCAACCAAACATATCATGAGTTCTTTCGAAACAAGACATCATAATAATACAGAATCATTTAAAATTTCTCAAAAAATACATACAGATCTTTTCAACGCAATAGAAAATGGAGATGCAGAGAAAGCTTCTGTCATTGCACAGAAAATTGTTGATCAGATTTATTAAAAAAATTTAATAAAATTCATCAGATGATATGATGAATAAAAATAATACTATGGAAAATATAACGACGAAAACAATTGACACTACAAAAATTGTTTATCCAATTCTCTTTATGATCAGTTTTTCTCATTTTTTGAATGATCTGATTCAATCTACCATTCCTTCTTTGTATCCGATTCTGAAAGGAGAATTCAGTTTATCATTTGCTCAAATCGGAATTATCACATTGGTATTTCAACTTACTGCTTCTATTTTACAGCCATTTGTTGGAATTTATACCGATAAAAAACCAAATCCAAGATCTTTGGCGATTGGGATGGGATTATCAATGGCAGGATTACTTTTGTTAGCGGCTGCTCATCAATATTATGTTATTCTAATTTCTGTTGCATTAATCGGAATGGGATCTTCTATTTTTCATCCTGAAGCTTCAAGAGTTGCACAATTAGCATCGGGCGGACAAAAAGGATTGGCACAATCAATCTTTCAGGTCGGCGGAAATTCAGGAAGTGCAATCGGACCGTTGTTAGTTGCCTTAATAATTCTTCCTTTAGGACAGGGATATGTAGGTTTGTTTGCTATTGCAGCTTTCATCGGAATCATCGTATTGTGGAAAATCGGAAATTGGTATGCTGAAAGATTATCTCTGAAGAAATCAGCGAAACATCCAAGCGATATCATTGAGATACAATTATCCCGTAAAAAAGTTTTATTTTCTATTAGTATTTTATTGGCTTTGGTGTTTTCAAAATACATTTATCTGGCTTCAATGACCAACTATTTCACCTTCTTTTTGATTGATAAATTCCATGTTTCGGTACAAGATTCTCAACTTTATTTGTTCATATTTTTAGCCGCAGTTGCCGTAGGTACAATTTTAGGGGGAAAATTGGGAGATAAATATGGCAGAAAAAAGATTATCTGGATTTCCATTTTAGGAGCTGCACCGTTTACACTTTGCCTTCCTTATCTTTCATTATTCTGGACGATTATCTTTGCCGTTTTTATAGGATTGATCATTGCTTCAGCATTTTCTGCAATATTAGTTTACGCCACAGATCTTATGCCTAATAAAATCGGATTGGTTGCCGGTTTATTTTTCGGATTTATGTTTGGAATGGGCGGAATAGGTTCTGCGATATTAGGAGCTGTTGCTGACGACACCAGTATAGAATATGTCTTCAAAATCTGTGCATTCTTGCCGTTAATGGGAATTATCACCGCTTTTTTACCCAATATAAAAGGACATAAAAAATAGTCCTCATCAAAACTGATGAGGACTTAATAGAATTTTAGGCTTGAAAACTTACTTTAAAAAGTAGCTTTCTGCCTAAAATTCTATTTTTAATTAAATACCAAAATTGATAAAAACACTGAATCTGGATTTTGCTTCAATATCTCCTCCTGCCAAATTGGTATATGTTGGAAGCATTAATTCTGTTCCCAAACTCACCTTTTTGTAAGAAGCTTCAAAACCTAATTTTCCATACAAAGCACTTCCTGCGGTTTTCGGAAGGTCTTCTTTATATTGACGGTTTCGGTCATAAACCTCTCCTTGCAAGCCAGCTTTTGCAGACAAAATCATTTTCTCAGTTCCTACAATTTGGTAAAATCCGGTAGCCGAATAATTCCATTGGTTTCCAAACTGATAATGTTTTTTGTTCTCTGTTTTAATTGTATAATCGGTATTAAGAAGTACAGCCACTTTATTTTTCTGAAATCTGTAATTCAAAACAGCCTGATAATCCCAACTTCCGGTTCCCAACTGAAAACTCGGGTTCACTCCTGAAATACCTTTTTCATCAAATTTTCCCAACGGAACTTTCACACCTACTCCACCATTCAACTCATGCTTATTATCTTTTGCATTGATCAGTTTATAAATTCCCATCAGATTAAAATCTCCGATTCCGTTGATATTAATGTCGCCCTGCAAAGTTTTCTTTTCGTGAAAATGAAACGGCAGACTTGCATAAACACTTAATTTTTGACTTATCGGTATTTTCGCCCAAAGCTGAATCGTATTGAAATACTGATCCTGTGTCAAGTCATTGACAAATAAATTTTCTTTCGCTTTATAATGCTGAGCAAAATATTTAACACCAATAAACTGTGGATTCAATAAAGATTCAAAACCTGAAGATCCATTTCCCGCAGCACATCCGCAAGCATCACATTCATTGAATAAAATTTCACTCAGATCATTTGGAATATATAAACTGTCATTGATTGTTTTAGCCTGATTTAAAGTAAATAAAATCAGACTTAAGATTAAAAATATCTTCTTCATGATAAAATAATTATTCTGCAAACTTTGGATTAGTAATAAAATTCTTATCAGATAAAGTCTTTAGAAAAGTAATAATAAATTGTTTTTCCTGAGTATTCATCGCGATTCCGATATGATTATTTTGTTTCAGTTGTGAATCTAGATTTGGATTGTCTTCTACACTATCTGAATAAAAATTGAGCACTGCTTCCAATGTGTAAAATCTTCCGTCATGCATATAAGGTGCGGTATATTCTACATTTCTTAAACTTGGAACTCGGAATTTCATCCAGTCATTTTGATCAAGCGTCACACGATGTCGTCCCGCATCTTTGAATTGAGTATTATAATACATTCCGGTATTTCTGAAACTTTCATCGGTAAATAATTCTCCGCTGTGACACGATGCACATTTCTGTTGAAACAAAGCCATTCCTTGAGATTCTTCAGAACTAAAACTCTCTTTTCCTTGTTTAAAACGGTCATATTTGGAATCACCTGAAATTAAAGTAGCCATAAACTGTGACAAAGCTTTCAAAACTCTTTCTCCGGTAATATTCTCGTCTCCATAAGCCTGTTTAAACAATTTTTTGTAAACCTCATCTTTACTGAGTTTTGAAATCGCTTCAGGCATCGAACTATCCATTTCGTTTACATCTGTAATGGGAATAATCGGTTGTTCATTTAAATTGTGAATCACGCCATCCCACATATACCGTTTCAGAAAAACCATATTCTGAATCGCCGGCGCATTTCTGATTCCTATTCTATCGTCAATTCCGTGACTTACCGTATGACCGTGATGGGTAAAAGCATTTTCCTGAATATGACAGAACCCGCATGAAATAGTATTATTTCTGGAAAGTCTGCCTTCATAAAATAATTTTCGTCCCAATTCCACTCCGTTTTTTGTGATAGGATTTTCTGATGGGTCGAAAGTCATTTCCGGAAAATAAGACGGGAACTGAAGACTTATCACTTCGTCTTTTTCTAAAGGCTGAATCACCTTATCTGAACACGAAATAAAATTTAGAATAGATATTAAAAGCAGCCCCGTTTTAAAAATCTTCTTAATCATTGTGAACGTGATCTACTTTAAACATTTTCCCTAAATTATTCGTCACATTTGTCAAATGTTGGTTAGAACCCATCGCCATATTATTAGTTGATGAAAGGCTTAGAGCAGTTTCTCCACTTAGATATTGATTAAAATCTGCCAAAATGTGAATCGAAGGTTTTACAGTTCCTGAAACTCTTGCAGTTGTCGGAAGATCCAAAGTTACTTCACGATACAAATCCGGAGTGTTGTTGGCGGTAACATTTCCCATGTTTCCGGTGTGATTCATAAATTCGGTGTTGGCAGAAGCTGTTCCATATTTCCCTTCTAGTTTTACGAAAATATAGCCTGCAGCCCAAGACCAGGTCAGACTTTCTTTTTTAGCTTTTTCCCAGAATTCTGCCTGTCCGTTTTGTCCTAATAAATAAGCATTCTGACTGATTCCCAATCCGAATTTTATTTTTTTATAATTGTTTTTCGGAATTTCATCTAAATCTAGATACACAATTCCGGCAACTGCTTTTTCCTGATTGATAATGAAAGCACCTTTGTCGGGATTATTTTCGTTGTATTTAAATTCATTTCCATTTTCGTCAATCAAACTGATATTGCTGATGACATATTTTAAAGTTGAAAACTGATGTTTTTGTCCGCCTGAAGAAGTTTGAGTAGTCTGATTGAGTACAATATCCCCAAGATTATTAAACCCGTTTTCGAATTTGAGCTGAAGTTTTCCTTTTGTTTCAGGTGATGAATCGTCTTCATCGCTGTTTCTACATGATATAATTGTGAAAAAAGTAAAGGCAATAGATAATAATGATAAAAATTTATAAATTTTCATTGTTGATTTTTTAAGTTGAAATTTTAAATAGAAATAGTGATTGAATAGTAAAATATTCATTTTTTTAAACTGTAAAAGTTTGCACAGCATCAAGCGCTCACTTTGTCATTCCGTAGGAATCTAAGCGGAGTTTTAAAAATTATTACGTGACATGTTTGCCGAGATTCCTATGGAATGACAACTACACGTTAATTTTAAAACAAATGCAAAACTTTTACAATTAAAACAAGATTAAAAAAATAACTTAAAAAACCGGTGGTCTGAAAATGTATTTTAAAAACAGAAAAGAATAGCCTGTTTTGTAAAGAAATTTTGAATAAGAAAAGACTGGCTTTTCTGTGGTAATAACTGCGATAATTTCAGGAAGAATATAAATATCAAGTAATTTCTGCCCAGAATTTTTTGTTTTGTGCAAAGGTGAAGAATCTGTATCGTTCGTTTTTGCCAACTCTTTGGCAAGATAACATTTTCCGTTACAGTTGAGTGCAACATTTTTTCTGTTGACACAAAGCTCTTCGCTGATATATTGATAATTTACAGCATACTCCACCAACGGTATCAGAGGTCTGAGTACCGTAAAAAAGGTGAGAAATATGCTGCAAATTAAATTCAAAAGATTATTTTTTGCTTAGAGCTTCATCATATCTTCTGCTGATTTCTTTCCAGTTGGTTACATTCCAAATGGCAGTTAAATAATCAGCTCTTTTGTTCTGATATTTCAGATAATAGGCGTGTTCCCAAACGTCAATTCCGAAAATTGGAGTTCCTTTTTCTTCCACAACATCCATCAAAGGATTATCCTGATTTGGCGTTGAAGAAACGATTAATTTACCGCTTTTATCTACGGAAAGCCAAGCCCAACCCGAACCGAAACGCTCAGCTCCTGCTTTAGCCATTTTTTCTTTAAAAGCATCCATACTTCCGAAAGCATCAGTGATTGCTTTTGTTAATTTTGCAGAAGGCTTTGTATCTTTTTGTGGAGTAAGAACCGTCCAGAATAACTCGTGATTGTAATGTCCACCGGCATTATTTCTTACCGCCATTGGTAAAGTTCCTGCTTTTGAAAGAATTTCAAATAAAGTCTGCTTCTCCTGCGGAGTTCCTGCAATAGCTTTATTTAAATTGGCAACATAAGCAGCCGCATGTTTAGAATAATGGATTTCCATTGTTTGTGCATCAATATTACCTTCCAGTGCATTGTATGCATACGGTAATGGACTCTGCTTGAATTGTGCAAACGCAAATTGCGCTGCAAAAACTGCCGTAAATGCAGCTACTTTAAAAATCTTCATAACGTTTTGTTTGTATGGTTAAACATTTAATTTCTTTTGAGTTCGAAGCAGGGTGTTGGAAGATGGATGATTATTCAGTCTGTTATTCAACTTCCAGCATCAAACTTCAAACTTCCTGCCTTATTTCAATAATCTCTTAATATCTTCTATTAAAATTTCTCTATCCGGATGAAATTTCCCGTTCAGTTTAGGGATTTTTCCTTCTGCATCTTCATAATTCAATCCTGAATAATATAGAATCGGCATATTTTCTTTATTATATCGACATCTGATATTTCCTTCTCGATCAACTAAGGCAATCATTCCGCTGTGATTGAGGTTTTCACTTTCATCTTCTTTATCTCCGACGTAGATATCAAATTGATCCGCAAGAGTTCCAATATAAGTTCGATCACCCGTCAGAAAATGCCAGTTTGGTGATTTTGCACCTATCTTTTGAGCATGTTGCTTTAATAATTCAGGTGTGTCGTTTTCAGGATCAATACTGATTGAGATAATTCCAAAATCGGGATTGTTGATTTCATCTTCAATCGCTCTCATATTGGTATTCATCACCGGACAAATTGTAGGACATTTACTAAAGAAAAATTCAACTAAATATACTTTTCCCAGCATATCTTTGTTGGTGATCTTTTTATTGTTCTGATCAGTCAGTTCAAAATCCGGAACTTTCATCACAGTATAAAGGCTGCTTTTAAAATAACTCATCCCGACACCAATTCCTAAAAACAGTAATGCAATAATTGCAATTGGAATAATAATCTTCTTTTTTGCGGAGCTTTCAGTCTTTTTATTTTTGGACATACTTCTCAGGATTTTTCTTAAACTCATCCTTACAGTAGCTACTGCAAAAACCGTACGTTTTTCCTTTATAAACTAACGTGTCTTTCATATCGTCTTCTGTTTTCATCTCACAGATCGGATCGATGGCGTTGGCAAATTTTACTTTTTGAGAAGTTGTTTTTGTAGGAATATTTTTCTTTTTATGCTTTACTTTAGGTGTTTCCTGCGCACAGGCGAGTAATGAAACAGACAAAAATGCTGTTAAGATAACTTTAGATTTCATAAATAGAATTTAAAATTAAGTTTAATTAATATGAATATAAGCCTTGATAAAAATCAAAACTAAAAGTTCAGGTATAAAAAAATTAAACTAAAGGAGGATGAAATATTCGGGAAAAATATTCTGAAGAATGTAATTGAATATGATTTGAATTGGGCTTTTCTGCTTTTAAATCAGCTGTACTGATATTCGAAAAAGATAGAATGTCATGAGATAGAAAAACATCTAACCCGGCAATCTTAATATTTTGGGCATTATTAGATTCCTTTTCAGTTTTTGCTAATTCTTTTTTTACAAAACACTTTCCTTTACAATCAGATTCTGTAATTTTTCTGTTCTCACAAAGGTTTTTCACAATGTAATCATAATTAATCACATAATTTAACATTGGCAAAACAGGACGAATTGCAATAGTAAAAACAATGAAAAAGGATAAGAAAAACTTCAAGCATCAAATCTTTACCACAAATATAGTGTAGAAAATTGAGTTGACGGATGATTTATGATGAAAGTCAGTTTTAAGGTTGGAAGCGGGATGTTGGAAGATGGAAATTTTTGATGAGGATAATTATCTAAATTAAAATTCCCGCAGATTGCACGGATTGCGCAGATGTTTGAAATATAATGCGAAAATATTTAAGTTTTGGCTAAAGCCATTGAATTTTCAATTTGTGAGGCGGGCTAAAGCCCACCTCTATTGATAATTATTAGAACCTTTTGTAGTTTATTTGTAAAACTTCCAACATCCAGCTTCCACCTTCCAGCATTATTAAAATTTCATTCTCTGAATTCTCACTGCATTCAAAATGGCGATTAACGCAACTCCAACGTCTGCAAAAACAGCTTCCCACATCGTTGCCAAACCTCCTGCTCCGAGAACCAGAACAATTGCTTTTACTGTAAATGCAAGGATAATATTTTGCCAAACTATCTTTTTAGTTTGCTTTCCGATATTGATTGCCATTGGGATTTTGCTTGGTTTATCATCCTGAATCACTACATCGGCAGTTTCAATTGTAGCATCGCTTCCTAATCCCCCCATTGCGATTCCGACATCGCTTAAAGCAACAACCGGTGCGTCATTTACTCCGTCTCCGACAAAAGCAACAGTTTCATTTTTTGCTTTCAATTCTTTAACTTTATTCACTTTATCTTCGGGAAGTAAGTCTCCGAAAGCATTTTGAATTCCCAGTTCATTTGCAACAAATTGTACAACAGAAGTTTTATCACCACTCAACATCGTGGTTTTCACATTTAATGCTTTCAATTTATTAATCGTTAACTGAGCATATTCTTTGATGGAATCTGCAATGGTAAGATATCCTACAAACTTTTTATCGTACGCCACCGCAATTAAAGTATAGACAATATTTTCGGTTTTTAAATCGTAACTGATGTTGAATTTATCTATCAACTTAAAGTTTCCAACTAATAATTCTTTTCCGTTGATAGTTGCTTTCAGCCCGTGACCTGCTATTTCTTCTACATTTTCCAGTTGAATAGAATGGTCTATTTCTCCTACATAATTGTGAATTGCCGTTGCGACAGGATGCGTACTTTGACTTTCGAGCGCATTGACGAGTTTTAAAATTTCATCTTTATTAAATTCGCTCCCGAAGTTTACTTCCTGAACTTTGAAAACACCTTCTGTCATGGTTCCGGTTTTATCCATCACCACATTCTGAACATTCGCCAAAACATCTAAAAAATTACTTCCTTTAAATAAAATTCCATTTCTGCTTCCCGCTCCAATTCCACCAAAATAACCCAACGGAATAGAAATCACTAATGCACACGGACAAGAAATCACCAGAAAAACTAAAGCTTTATATAACCACGCTTCAAACTGATAATCATCAACAAAAAAGTAGGGTAAGAAAGTGATTCCAATCGCAAGGAAAACTACAATCGGTGTGTAAATTTTAGCAAATTTTCTGATGAATAATTCTGTCGGAGCTTTTTGTGAGGTTGCATTCTGAACCAATTCTAAAATTTTGCTCAGCTTACTGTCTTTATAAGCGGTCGTTACTTTCACCTGACTTACCGTGTTCAGATTAATCATTCCTGCCAAAACTGTTTCGCCTTTTATTTTTGTATCGGGTTTGCTTTCTCCGGTTAGTGCAGAAGTGTTGAAAGAAGCTTTTTCAGAAAGCAATTCTCCATCTAATCCCAATTTTTCTCCGGATTTTAGCTGAATGATTTCTCCAATATTTACTTTTTCGGCTTTTACGGTTTGTGGCTGTCCATCTTTTAAAATAGTTACCTCATCGGGACGCTGATCGAGAAGAGATTTAATATTGGTTTTAGCTCTATTAACCGCCATTGCCTGAAAAACTTCACCTACCGAATAAAACAGCATTACGGCAACACCTTCAGGATATTCCCCGATCGCAAATGCACCGATGGTAGCAATTCCCATTAGGAAAAACTCTGAGAAAACATCACCCTTAATAATACTTTCATACGCTTCTTTTAAAACCGGAAGTCCTACAGGAATGTAGGCAACCAAATACCAAACGAGGCGAAGCCAACCATTAAACCAATTGTTTTCAATGAAATTATCAAACGCAATTCCGATCAAAAGCAAAGCAAATGATACAATTGCGGGCAAAAAAAGCTGAAGCGTTGATTTATCTTGAACCTCATGAGAATGATCATGGTCGTGACCCTCGTGGTTGTGCTCTTTTTTAGGTTTGGTACTGCAACATTCTTCCATAACAAATAATTTTTAACAAATGTAGTGCTCATACGAATGCAATACTATTGCAAACTTTCGAGACAGTGTTCGCAAATCCCTTTCGCAAAAAGTCTTATTTCATCAATTCTGAAATTGGTTTTCATACTTTCCGGAAAAGAAATATCTTCTTTGCAAGTGGTCTGTTTACAGATTTTACAATAGAAATGGAGATGCCAATCTTTGTGCGTTTTTTCGTCGCAGTCATCGTGACAGAGTTTGTATTTCGTTGTTGTATTTTCCTGAATGCTGTGAACGATTCCTTTTTCTTCAAATGTTTTTAAAGTTCGGTAAATCGTTGTGCGGTCTGCATTTTCAAAATAATTTTCGATTTCAGACAAAGATAAAGCGGTCTCTTGTGAGCTTAAAAAATCGTACACCAAAATCCTCATGCTTGTAGGTTTGGTATTCTTGTCGATGAGTTTATTTTCGATTTCTTGCTTCATGATATTGAGCTTCCCCTCGTGAAAGCCTTTCAAAGTTAGCTTTTTTTAGAATGTGTTTTTTATATTTTAAATTAAAAAAAAGAGCCTTTGCATTGCTACAAAGACTCCAAAATAAAATCAAAACTATAAATTTGGATTGTTCTCAATTTCCTTCTGCGGAATTGAAAACAAATAATATCTGCTGTTGGGTGCAAAAGCCGACTGATCCGGAAAAGCGAATATAGAATGTCCTCTTCCATTAACAGTCTTCACTGTACCATCCGGAGTTGTAATCTGTACCTGAATCGGCTGTCCGCTTGAGTTTACAAAAGCTTTTCTTTCTACTTTACCTTGTGTTCTGATGATGTCTAAAAGAGAAAAACCTTCTCCGAAAAGCTCTTTTCTTCTTTCAATCAACACTTCTTTGATGACATCATTCTGTGCAAGAGAACCAGTATAAACATTAGCTTTTCTTGCTGTTTTTAATTGATTTAAAACTGTAACAGCATTGGCTACATTTCCGTTTCTTGCTTCCGCTTCCGCTTCAATTAAATACATTTCTGCAGCTCTCATGAAAACGATATCGGCAATTAAATTAGCTTTAAACTTAAATTTAGCATATCTCAAAAGCCCCTCTCTTTCCGGTAAACCATCCCATGAAAATAATGAAGAACGGATATCATTCGTATCAAACAAATCTTTAAAATAAGGATCCGCCATAAAACTGTAATAATAACTTCCCGAGGATGAAACATCTAAAAAGTGGAATGCATAGCTTTCACCAGACTGTTCCTGAGTTTGCGCATGTCCCCAAATCCATTCTCCGTTGGAGATGTCATTGAAACCTTCTTTATATTTTTCGGTATTCATTAAAGGAAATCCCGTTCTTGCAATTTTGGCAGAAGCGATTGCGTTTGTCCATTCGCCAGTGTTTAAATAAACTCTTGCTAAAAGCCCATTAACTACAGAACGGTCGATTTTATCTTTGTTATTTCTTGTATAATTTTGAAGCAACTGATCAGCGTCTGTCAAATCACTTTTAATTAAAGTATAAATTTCTTCAAGAGTCGCTTTTTTATTTCCTACAGAATTGGTCGTTGCAGGTTCTGTATAAATTGGAGCCGTTGGTGCATTTTTATCTTTTAAATAACTGAACTGATAGAAACTGGCAAGATTCCAGTAACAGAAAGCGCGTAAAGCCTTTGCCTGACCTTTCACCTGATTTTTCTTTTCCGGCGTACCTTCTGCTGCATCAATTCTAGCAATCACATTATTCATATTATTGATAACAGAATACAAAGAAGTCCAGATATAAAGTGATCTACCTCCTGTATTATTCACCAAATCAGTGAATGCATAAGCCGATGGAAAACCATATTTATTGGTCAAAACTGCAACATCACTTCCCATTGCATCGCTCGTTCTTAAAACCGTTGAATATCCGATGTTGGCGTACGTTGTTCCATCATCATTAAATTTTGCCCAGGTTCCGTTGATCACTGTTTCGGCACTTTCGGCAGTCTTAAAAATTTCTGCTTCATCTGCCTGGTTCGTCGGAGCTGTTTCCAAGTCATTTTCACAACTGATCAGGGAAATGGCAGCAATTAAAGCAAAAGATATATATTTTAATTTTTTCATATGTAGAATTTATTGTTTTTTAAAGTCATCCCGAATGGTCGGGACAGGTTATTGAATCGTCATCTTCATCAATGTTGTTCCCAAATCATGGCGATTTCATTGTTTAAATTTCAAATATTTTAAAGAGTAGCCTGCACACCAAAAGTTACCGTTCTCATTGCAGGATATCTGTAGTAAGTTGTTCCGTCTAAGGTCTGTTCAGGATCCATTCCTTTATGTTTGTAGAATGTGAAAAGGTTTTCTGCCTGAACGTAAACTCTTAGTTTTTTCAATCCTATTCTTTCAAAATAATCTGAAGGAAGCGTGTATCCCAAGCTTACGTTTTTAATTCTTGCATACGTTCCGGAATACAAAAATCTTGACGAAGCTGAAGTCCAGTTATTGGTTGTTGTACTTAAAGCGGGAACATCTGTATTGGTATTTTCAGGAGTCCATCGGTTTAACATTTCAGAGCTCCATGCTCTTCCTGCTGCACTTCCGTTATGCATCAACATCGTGTAATCGTTATCCAGAATTTTACCACCCAAACTGAAAGTCAATAATCCTGAAAAATCAAAATCTTTATATCTGATGCTGGTTGTAAGACCACCCATTACTTTAGGCAACGAAGAACCCTGCAAAGTTTTTGTCGCTTTTGCATACTCAGAAGTTGTTCCTTCTACTGTACTTCCGTTTGCATCAGTGGTAATTGTTTTCCAAAGTGGATTTCCGTTGCTCGGGTCAACTCCCATCCATTCGGGAATGAAGAAATCATAAATAGAACCTCCAACCTGTAATAGTTTTGTTCCGCTCACGATAGAACCTTTCGGAAGTTTGGTGATTTTATTGTTTAAAGTACTTAGATTCACATCAACATCCCATTGGAAATCATCCGTTTTAACAGGCGTTGTAAATAGAGAAAATTCAAAACCTGTGTTTTTCAACTCTCCGATATTCGCCTGATAACCGCTAAAACCAACGGAAGGAGCCAAAGGCATATCAAACAAAAGATCTTTACTCTGACGTTGGAAATATTCTACATTTCCTTTAATTCTGTTTTTCAAAATGGCAAATTCTAATCCTACATTCAGGTTAAGATTCGTTTCCCATTTCAGATCCGGAGTCGGAAGTCTGCTTGCCACCGTACCACCTTCACCAAGATTGTTATAAAATGTATATAAACTTTGATATGCATAATATGTGCTCAATTTATCATTTCCCTGGCCACCATAACTTGCACGAAGCGTCAACTGATCGAAAATATTTAAATCTTTAATGAAATTTTCACTCGAAGCTTTCCATGAGCCACCCACTGACCAGAAAGTTCCCCATCTGTTTTCAGGTGAAAATCTCGAAGAACCATCTGCTCTTACCGATCCGGAAACAAAATATTTATTTTTAAAATCATATTCAACTTTTCCTAAGTAACTTAAAAGTCCCAATTTATCACTGTTTCCACTAAATCCACCTAACAAAGCTGCCGCATCTGGTTCGTAATAATATGGAAGTGAAAATTGGCTTCTGCTTCCTGAGATGGTTTGAAATTCGTAATGATAAAATTCCTGTCCGGCTAAAATATTAAAGTGATGATGGTTGATTTTTTTATCAAATGTCAGAATATTACTGGTCGTATAAGAAAGCGTTCTGGAATTTGTTTTTGTTACCGAACCGCCGATTTCACTTCCTTCTCCCAATAAAGGATTTGTATAAAAGTGACCGTTGTAATTAACCAAATCAACAGAGAAACTTGATTTAAACTTTAATTCCGGTAAGAAAGTAAAATCTAAAAATCCTTTTCCTGAAAAGTTATCTTCACGGTTTTCATTTTTATCTAAAGGCAACGTTGCGGCAGCATTTTGATTCTGTAAAGCACTTGTAGGACGGTATTTTCCAAAGTCGTAGATATAATTCCCATTCGCATCTAACCTGTGACTTCCGTCTGCATTTCTTTCGTAATAAGGATAAAACGACGGAATTACTCTTGCTGCATTAATGATATTATCCGTTCTGGAATCTGATGAAGGCGGCGCTTCCTGTAGACTGTTGGTATAACTTAAATTAGCACCAACATTTAACCATTTTTTGACTTCAGAATTTATTTTAAGTCTTGTGCTGTATTTCGTAAAGCCTGATCCAATCGCAATTCCTTTATCATCTAAATATCCTAATGAGAAGTAATAATTGCTTTTCTCGCTTCCTCCACTGAAATCTAAATCTACCTGACTTCTTGCAGCCACCCTCTGAAGAATATCTCTCCAGTCGTCGTTCCATAAAGCAGTAGCTCCAGGTAAAAGCTTACCGTCAGTTCCTACAGGTTTTGCATAATTTGATCCGTATGGATTTATTCCTAAACCATTGCTTCCGGAAACCAAAGCATCACTCGCCATTTGCGCCGCCTGTTGAGAAGTCACCTGGCTCGATTTGTAGCCATTTCTCAAAGCTTCCCAATAGAGCTGAAAATACTGATCTGTATTTACCTGCTCGTAATCTTTAACCGCTCTTGTAGAAAAACCCTGACTGATATTGAAATTCACTTTTGCTTCCCCCTTTTTTCCGGATTTTGTCGTAATAATTATTACTCCGTTGGCTGCTCTTGAACCATATAGTGAACTTGCCGTAGCATCTTTCAAAACACTGATCGATTCAATATCATTGGGACTTATCGAGTTGATGTTTCCATCAAAAGGAATTCCGTCTACCACAAACAAAGGATTACTTGAAGCGCTCACTGAACCAATTCCACGAATAAGAATAGATGCCGTTGCACCCGGCTGTCCTGAAGCACTTACTGCCTGAAGACCAGGAACCTGCCCCTCCAAAGCTTTTGTAATATTGGTAACCGGTCTGTTATTTATTTTCTCACTAGAAATTGTTGCCACAGAACCTGTGTAACTTGTTTTTTTCGCTTTCCCGTAAGCTACAACTACTACTTCATCTATATCTTGTTCCCGAAGTGTATCTTTTTTTGCTTCCTGACCATTAATGTTGATTATTCCTAAGAAAAATACTGCAACAGGTGGAATCCAAGCTTTAGAATTAATTAAATTTTTGTTAATCATAATTCATTTCATTTATCAAATTTTAAAAATTAACCCTTTGCAGAAAAGACAGCAAAGGGCATCGATAAATACGACTAACCAATTGCTTATTTTTCCTTTAAAGGCTGAATGTAACACCTTGCACAAAGCAGGTTGTTAAGACTTCACAGGGTCAGTTCCCTCCATCTTTCTTTATAAGCCGATCGAAATATGTTTGCAAATCTAAAAACAATTAGTCTACAAAACAAGTAGACTTTATGATTTAGAGTTAATCATTAGCAAAAATTAACTTAATTAATTCTTAAAAAACACTAAAATAGAGAGTTATACAAATTATCAAATTCATAAATATGATAAATATCATTAAAAATAATGTAATTCGGAAAATCATTTAAAATAGAAATATTCAGACTTATTGAAAAAAGTTTCTAAATTTATACTATGAAAGTTTTAATTATAAATGGCCCTAATTTGAATCTGTTAGGCACGAGAGAACCCGAAATTTACGGGAGTGTTTCAATGGAAGATTATTTAGAAAAATTAAAGTCTGAATTTACTTCTTACGAACTGAAATCTTATCAGTCGAATATTGAAGGGGAGTTGATTAACAGACTTCAGGAAGATGATTTTGACGCGGTTGTAATTAATCCCGGAGCATTCACGCATTATTCTTATGCAATTGCGGATTGTTTAAAGAATATTCAAAAACCGAAAGTAGAAGTTCACATCAGCAATATTTACAAAAGAGAAGAATTTCGGCAGAAATCTGTAACGGCAGCTTGCACAGATGCAGTCTTGTCCGGTTTTGGAATGGAGGGATATAGATTGGCGATATTAAGCTTGAAGTAAACTCCGCAGATTTTTACAGATGATTGTATAAAATAGTTCTGTCACTTTTGCTCTGGCAGATAAAACGGATTACGCAGATTTTTAAAAGAATATTAAAATAAAAAAGCCTCATCAATTGATGAGGCTCTTCACTATTTCTAAATGGTCTGTTCCTGCAATTGAGGACCAGAGGCAATCAGCTTTTTGGCTTCGTCATTACCGCAGTACTGCTCGAAGTTTTTGATATATTTTGCAGCAAGATCTTTTGCTTTTTCTTCCCATTCTGCAACATCGCTGTATGTATCTCTAGGATCCAAAATTCCTTCAGAAACATTCGGCAATGAAGTCGGAATTTCTAAATTCATTACAGGGATGGTTGTTTTTTCAGCTTTTTCAATTGATCCGTCAATGATAGAATCAATGATCGCTCTTGTATCTTTTAATGAAATTCTTTTTCCGGTACCGTTCCATCCCGTGTTTACCAAATAAGCTTTTGCACCGTGCTCTTTCATTTTACCGATCAATGTTTTAGAATACATTGTTGGATGTAATGTTAAGAAGGCTTCTCCAAATGCAGGTGAAAAAGATGGTTCCGGCTCTGTAATTCCTCTTTCAGTTCCAGCTAATTTTGAAGTATATCCACAAAGGAAGTGATATTGAGCCTGGTTTTCATCTAAAATAGAAACCGGAGGCAATACTCCGAAAGCATCAGCAGAAAGATAAACGATCTTACTTGCGTGACCCGCTTTAGAAGGTAAAACGATTTTGTTAATATGATAAATTGGGTAAGAAACTCTTGTATTTTCAGTGATAGATCCGTCTGTATAATCAGCAACACCGTCATGTACTACAACGTTTTCAAGAAGTGCATCTCTTTTAATTGCTCTAAAAATGTCCGGTTCCTTTTCTGCTGACAAATCGATTACTTTGGCATAACAGCCACCTTCGTAATTGAAAACTCCGTTGTTATCCCAACCGTGCTCATCATCACCAATTAAATATCTTTTAGGATCTGCAGACAAAGTCGTTTTTCCTGTTCCCGAAAGTCCGAAGAATAACGCTACATCTCCTTCTTCTCCTACGTTTGCAGAACAATGCATTGATGCCATTCCTTTTAAAGGAAGATAATAATTCATCATTGCAAACATTCCTTTTTTCATTTCACCACCATACCAGGTTCCTCCAATAATCTGAAGTTTTTCAGTAAGGTTAAACATTACAAAGTTTTCAGAATTTAATTCCTGAGCTTCCCAGTTAGGATTTGTAGTTTTTGACCCGTTGATTACTGTGAAATCAGGTTCCCCGAAATTTTCTAACTCGAAATGAGAAGGACGAATGAACATATTCGTAACGAAATGCGCCTGCCAAGCAACTTCAACGATAAATCTTACTTTTAATCTTGTGTCAGCATTTGTGCCACAAAAAGTATCTACTACGTAAATCTTTTTTGCATCGGAAAGCTGAGTCAATACCAAATCTTTACATGATTCGAAAATTTCAGGTGTTGTAGGTAAATTTACTTTACCATCCCAGAAAATAGTATCTTTCGTAACATCATCCTGAACAATATACCTGTCTTTAGGCGAACGGCCAGTGAAAACTCCTGTTTTTACAGAAACTGCACCAGATTCTGTAAGTTCAGCTTTTTCAAAACCCTGATTTTCAGTTGAAACTTCCGCTTGATATAACTCTTCGTATGAAGGATTATAAATTAATTCGTAATCTCCTTTAATCCCTAATTTTTGTAAATCCTGGACGATTTTAGCGTTTTTCATTTTACTTATATTTTCTTTTTCTTTTTGTCTGTTTAACATCATTAATATTAACAAATTGTTAAACGTGGATAAATATAAACATATAAGCGAAAATGACAAATAAAAAATGGAATATATAAAAAACTGATTAACAATCAATTAAATCATTCCACTCAAAAACAGTAGTAAAACCTTTTCCCCAAAAATAGTCCTTAAACCCTGCAAATTTTGAGCTCATTACAAAATCTCCACCCCAAGCTCCTAAACTTTTGACAAAACTCGGACAATCTGAGAAAAACCTTGACTTAACTGTCGGAATTTCAATAAAATCTGAAATTTTTTGCTCATGTACCATCATTAGCTCAGAAAAATTTTCCAATTCATTACATAACAAAATATTTCTTGTGAGATTAGAAAATTCATCTACCACAATTTGAGACCTTACTTTTGACCTGTAAAGTTGAATTGCTTCGCGGCTGTCTTGCTTCTGATTGAGGTGAATAAAAATCAGTTCATTTTTAAATTTCGGATTAAACTTTATCTTCTCAAAATGTACTTCAGGCTTGTTCTGAAACAACACCGCAGATTTTGCATTGGCAACTGCAATGTCGTATCCGCTTCCACCCAAACTGATTGAATTTAAATGGAAAGGATCAATCTCTGACCATTCTGCAAGATTGTTCATTAAGGTAGAACTGCTTCCCAAACCATAATCTGAAGGAAACTGAAGATTTGTTTTTAAATGGTAAGTATCAGTATTTCTAAACTTAGTTTCAGAAAGACTCTGAACATTTTTAAGAGTTTTAAGAATAAACTCTGCGCTTTGATTGATGTTGGTTTCTAAGATCTGCCATGTTTTGTAATCAATGACAGCCTTTAGCCATAATTTGTTCTGATGATAGGCTTCCCAAAAAATAATAGACTTTCCGTCTTGCTTTTCTTCAAAAAAAAACTCTTGTCCTAGCTTTGTGGGTACCGCTAAGACAAGAGCTCCGTCTACAGCGAAATATTCTGAAGTAAGCATAAGCTTTCCCGGTGAATAGATTTCGCCCATTTTTATGTTTTTAGATGGCAGAAGTAGATGCTACTGCGCTATCAATTTTCTTGATTAACCCCTGAAGTGTTTTTCCAGGACCCACTTCTACAAAATTTGTAGCTCCGTCTTTAATCATATTCTGAACAGACTGCGTCCATTTTACAGGTCCTGTTAGTTGAGAAATAAGATTAGCTTTAATCTGATCCGGATCTGTAACGGCAGTTGTCGTAATATTCTGATAAACAGGAATAGTCGCCTTTCTGAATTTGGTATTCTCAATTGCAGCAGCCAATCTTTCTTGTGCAGGTTGCATTAATGGTGAATGGAAAGCTCCGTTTACAGGAAGCAATAGCGCTCTTTTTGCACCAGCTTCTTTTAATTTGACACAAGCTTCTTCAACAGCAACCGTTTCACCAGAAATTACCAATTGTCCGGGACAATTGTAATTTGCAGGAACAACAACTCCGCTGATTGATGCGCAGATTTCTTCTACTTTAGCATCATCCAACCCTAAAATTGCAGCCATAGAACTTGGGTTTGCATCGCAAGCAGCCTGCATTGCCTTTGCTCTTTCAGATACCAGTTTCAAACCGTCATCAAAAGATAAAACGCCATTGGCAACCAATGCTGAAAATTCTCCTAAAGAGTGCCCTGCAACCATTTCGGCACCAAGGCCATTCACTGCCTTTAAAGCAGCAACTGAATGTATGAATATTGAAGGTTGGGTAACCTCCGTTTTCTTAAGATCTTCATCTGTCCCGTTAAACATCAGGGAAAGAATATCAAAACCTAAAATTTCGTTAGCAGATTCCATCAGATCTTTAATGTCTTTACGGGAATCGTATAATTCTTTTCCCATACCTACAAACTGTGATCCCTGACCAGGAAATACAAGTGCTTTCATTTATTTATTTAAAATATATAGTTTAATAGTAAAGTCCTCAAAGAATTTAAGGAACCAATCTGATCACCCTGAAGCCTGTATTTACATAAGCTCCGTTTGATTTAGATTTTACAAATTCAAATTTAGTAGCCAACTGAGTCTGTACTTTATTGATTTGTTTAAAGATTTCTCCTTTTTTGTTTTCTCTTGTCAACATATCATTTACCACATCAAAACCAATCACAGCATATTTGCCAGGAGTTTTGCAGTATTTTGATTTGTAAGCAGCCAAGATTTCTTTTTCAAAATTTCCGTCAGCATTAATTTTTCTATCCATCAGATAAACCAAATTTGCCTGGCTCAATTCGTCAACTTTTTTGTCGAAACTAGGAACAGCATACATACTGAACGCTTTTATACCCTGAACTTCTTTAGATAAAGCAATCACTTTATTTGAAAAAGCTTCACCTACCGTATCATTATCACTCGCCAAAATTGCAATAACCGGAGCAGATTGCCCTGTCATCATATTTTGATCTAACTGAATTTCTGAGGCTGCATTTACAACAGTGATCTGAGCATTTTTAAGATTTTTCTCAAGACTTGACTTCAGATAATTAGCATTTTCTTTTTTAGTATCTGCTACAATATAAATTTTCTGATTAGAATATACCGACTTCACTTCCTCTGAAATTTTATCTGCATACGTTTGATCGTTGGTTTCAACAATAATCAGGTTGCTGTAATTATATAATTCCGGTGAGTTTGCAAATGGCGCCACTACAGGAATTTTTTGAGTCTTCGTAAAATCTAAAAGATCAATTACGTTTGACTTAAAGAAAGGCCCGATAATCAAATCGGTATTATTTGGATTGATTTGAGACAAAGAACTTTTGAATGAAGCCTCGTTACCCGAATCAACAATTTTTATATCTAATTTTTGTCCGCTTGAAGCATTTCTTTCGATCGCCAATTTTGCACCGGTAAGAAAATCAGTTGCCATTGCTCGATATTGCGTTTCGCCAGTATTGTAACCGAAAGGAAGCATCAAAACAACACTTAATGCATCACCATTCTTTTTGATGTAAGCTGCATCAAGCTTTCTGATTTTGATTACCATTCCTGCTTTTAGGCCTTTTGATAATTCAGGATTTAGTGCAACTAATTCATCAATTGAAATCCCAAACTTGTTTACAATTGAAAAAACGGTATCGCCTTGTTCAACGGTATACGTGGCGTATTCATCCTGATTAGAGTGAGAATTTCCGGCTGACGATCTTTCGTTTCCGGAATCCATTTTTGTTTTGCTATTATTTACCGGAGCAGTTTCAGTAACAGTCTCCACAGGTTTTGTCACTGTAGTAGCTACTGCCTGATTTCCACCATATTTTTTGATACTATCAAGAGGCAAAGTGATTTCGTCTCCGATTTTCATGTGAGAATCAAGCTCTGGATTTAGTTTTCTCAACTCTGTTTCAGAAATTCTGTACTGTTTTGTAATTCCATAAACAGTCTGTTTAGGCTGAAGAATTATTTTTCCTGTCTGCGAAGAAGTGCTTGCAGCAGGCGTTTTTGTAGCAACCGCATTTGCAGTTCCCGTTTTTACGGTAATCACATCTCCAATCGCCAGTTTTCCGTCTTTAACTTTAGGATTCCACTTCAACAGCTCGTCTACAGTAATTCCGTATTGTTTGGAAATATTGTAGGGAGTATCTCCTTTTATAACCGTGTGTGTTTTCTGAGCAGTTAAACCAAGAAACATACATAAACCAGATAGTACAAAAAACCTCTTAATCATTTTCGATATTATAATTTACAAAAATACTTCTTTAAAATTAAATGGCAACAATTATTAATTTTGAATCTTCCACCACCATTTCTTCCAGACAAAATTCTATCCAGGAATATCCGAAATCCGCAAAAAGAACAGAAAAATTATATATTCTTTCCTGCCATGTCTTCGACGGATGAACATCTAAAAACAGATTTTCTAAACGTTCCAACAGTTCATTTTGTTTTATCTTTTCAGCACGAAGAAGTCTTTTTTTCATCCTTTCGAATGATTTCAGCTGCCTTGTTTCTTCAGCTTCTACCAAATTACCAAAAGATTTTTCTGTTGTTTCTGCTGCGTTTTTCAATTCTGAAAACTGTTTCGTCAGAAGATTTTCTTTTTCATTAAGCAAATTAAGAATTTCATTATTATCTAAAATCTTATCATTGGTAATTTTTGTGAAATTTTGGAAGAAATCATCTATTTTCAAATTCAGTTTTTTAATTTTACCTAATGTCTTTTCTTTTAAAAACAACATTGAGTTTCTTGGAATTAAAACAGGGAAAGGCAAATTGAGTTCAGTAAAATAATCTTTCAGTTCCAACCAATACATGATTTCTGCATTCCCGCCGATATAAGCGAGATTTGGCAAAACCGTTTCCTGAAAAACAGGTCTCATCAATGCATTTGGACTAAATTTTTCTGGAAAACTATCAAGTTCATTTAGAATTTCTTCTTTTGTGAACTGAATATTTTTATCTACAACAATATAATTTTTGCCGTCAAAGTCTATTCTTTCGCGGGTTTCAGAAAGATAAAATAAATTAATTTCACGCGGATTTACCTGAACTTTTCCGTATTTAGCTGTCAGAAAATCAACTTTATCTTTTGAGTTTTTATGTAAGCTAAAATTCTTGAGCTCATCTTTAAAAACATCTTTTATTTGATTTTTCAATGCTTTTGAATCACCATCTACAATCAACAAACCTAAATCTGAAAACAATCTGTTGACCAAAGTCTGAATCGCCTTCGTTAAAGTATTTCCGTTTTTATATGCTTCTTTCAGCATTAAAATCAACTCAGTTCCGAAAACAGAATCTTTAAATTCTTTCTCAAACTCAGAAATGAAAAAAGTATCATTTACAGAAATCTTTCCAACTGCACCGCCCGACTTTTCGTTGATTTCGTAATAATTATTCTCTGTTTTAAAATGATTGATTTCTGCAAAATCATGATCTTCAGAAGCCATCCAATACACCGGAACAAAATTGAAATCAGGAAAATTCTGCTGTAAATGCGTACAGGTTTTTATCGTCTGAAGAATTTTGTATATAAAAAAAACAGGCCCGGAAAACAAATTTAACTGATGCCCGGTTGTAATAGTGAATGTATTTTTATGTTTAAGATTTTCTAAGTTTTCTGTCTGTTTAGAAGACAACTTAAAATCTAAAAGTTGAGATTTTATCGTTTCAGATAGAATTTCTCTTTTTTCTAATGTGAACGAATTTTGTTTTAAATGAATTTGCTGAGCAAAATTTTCAAGAGAAAAAGTATGTGCTTCAAATCCTTCTATATCATGATTCAGCAAATCTTTTATAAGTTTTGGAATACTTTCAATTTCGCTGAATGCTATTTTATTTATTGTTTTCAACCTGATTTAATTTTAGTTGAACAGATACCATAAAATTCCGATATTCAGTCTAAAATCATAGACGGGATAATGTGGGAATGCATATGATTTGTTTGATGAAACGACCGTTCCTATTTGTTGACCTTCGATAAAGAAAAACATTCTTTTTACCTTCATATTGACGTACAAGTCGGCAATTGGCTGCCCGCCGATTGAGAAAGAATCTGCGCTCGGCAAAATATATTCGTTAAGAATCGGGAAATATTCTCGTGTAGCAAATTTTGAGAAGTAATATACTTTCAGACCAGCCTGAATTTCTGCTGCATTTTTAAACGCTTTAGACTGAAAGAAAAAGTTGGCTCTTCCGATAAAAGATGGCATTGGCAACAACTCTTTATTGGTTAAAGCATTTTGAAACTGTACTCTTGTATTTAAATGAAACTTGCCATAACTGAATGTAGCATCACCACCAATTTGAGAAATATTTACAGAATTTGCGCTTTGTCTTGGCATCGCAGCTGCATCAAAATACGTATAATTATCTATTCTGAAATAGTTGGCAAAAAGTTGAGTTTGAAACCATTTTAAATTGACATTACCTCCAATCTCTGTTACCGACTGATTTTTTGCATCACTAAGGAAATAATTAAAATTATTGTATACCGAAGCGTTCGCAAGATAATTAAATGACGGATATGAACTTTGGAAATTTACTTTTGCATTCACAAAGTAATCTTTAATCGGCTCAAACTTGATATTGTTTGTCGTCTTTAAATAATTTCCGAACTGATTCCCTTTCGAAATTTCCAAAAATGAATTGACCTGGAATTTGTCGAAAAGTTTGATCTGTAGATTTCCGACAGCGCCTAATCTGTTTTCTTTCATTTCAGAAGGAATTTCAAGCGTTGGCAATGTAATTTGATCTACTCCGAACTTCAGCATTTGATACCTTAATCCCGCATCTAATTTGAAACGCTCATTATCAAAAACCAAACTCAATGTATTGCTAAAATTATTTGAGTATTTTTTAGTTGCAAGAGGAAAACCATTTACAATTTCTGATTCAGAAGTGTACCAATATGGTTCTAAACTACCTTGGTTGTAATAATATTTATTTCCCTGATTAAAAATAGTATGTCGAATTCTAAAAGGAAATTTTTCAGCATTAAAAGGAGTAAACTGATGACTCAGATAATATCTTCGGTAAGAGTACTGCGAACTGGATGAGGCCAAATTCACCAAAGCTCTATCACGATTTCTAAACTCGCTATCTCCTGACTGAAACAGATCATCATTGACAATTCCTCCATTCTCCTGATTGTTTACATTCTGATGAAGGTAATGAGCAAATAATTCATAATCCCCACTTTTGGAAGTATAATGTCCTGAAAACAAAGTATTATTATTTGCTGACAATGAATTTCTATAAAATCCTTGAGAACGAAGACCCATATAATCTAAAGCAAAATTGAATCTCTTACCAATATTCTGTGTATACGTTGACTGCAAAGCCGCACCGTTCTTCATCGCGGTATGATAAATAAAGGTAGCAGTTGGAGTTTTTACATCGTAATATTTGATATCATTAATTCCTAAAATACCATAAGATTTATTTGTTGGTAAAAGCGACAGGTTTTGCTCTGAATTTACTTCATAAGATAAAGGATTGAATCCTGATCCGATATTTGCAAACTGTACTCTTCCAAAGTTATCTCTATTATTATACTGAGAAAAAATATAGGTTTTATTAAAAGTCATCGCTGTATCAAAGATTTTCTTTTCAGAAAACTGTGTCTGATACTGATAATCGTTAATCGTCGGCTTAAATATTTTTAGAGAATCTTTTGTCCCTGAATCTATCACTAAGGTATCTTTTAGTTTTTTATCAAGCATGTTAGAGTCTGTTTTATTGACAATAACTTGAGCTTTAGTAACTGAAGCAAGGAAAAATATGATTAGAAAAATGTATTTCATGAATATTTTTTGTACAGCAAAAATAGGAAATAAATACTATAGCAAAGTATCTCAAATATTTTAAAAACTGGTAATCATTAAATTCGTAATTATTAGAAACGAAGTTTTTTATTGACTTATTTATGATAAAAATTTCAAAAAGATGAGAAAACTAAAACAAATACCACATCAAAAACACTTACAAATAGATTATTTACTGAAAAATAATATAAAAAAGTTTAATAAATATTTTTGACATAGATATCAAAAATGGAACAAGACTTCTTTCGTAAATCCACCGTTTAGATATAGGGCATTAGGTAGATTAAAGTAGAATACTATTTTAATAGAAATATGATATGATGCTACAGAAATATCTTGAAAGAGAGGGAATTTAAGCAATATTTTTTTATAGATAAAATACAGTCTGAACTAAAGATGAAAACCACGGAACAACCAATAAGGAAGCGAACAATCAATATTTTCTGATTAGTATATTAATCAATAACCTCTTAATTAATTTAAACTGACTCATTTCAAACAAATTGTTACTAGACAGAATACTTCTTTGAATTGTAGTTTTTACAACTATTCATACTAAACATTAAAGGAATAAATTATAATATCACATAAAAAAGAGCTGTATCATGTCTGCTACAGCTCTAATCATTATAAGAATGTTAATAATTTTATTAAACCAGCATCTGAATTAATATCAATATTATTTAATTTCACTTTACTTTCCAGTTCTTTTTTCTTTTCAGGAAACAGATCGTAGATTCTTTTTCTTTTATTTGGAACTTCAAAAAAATTTTCACCAATACCAATAAAATAAGTATTTGTAGTTACAAAAGATGGACTAGTATCATCGGATGCATAAGAATTTTTACTTTTTTCTGGAACATTTACTTTTGTAGATACTTTTTTTAATAACGATCTGGAATCGGCTTTATATAATTCAAAAAAATAACCGAGTTTTTCATTTATTGTTAAAAGCACTAAAATTTCATTAGACTTAGAAAATTTAATCCTCGAAAACTTATCTTCTTTCGGTAATATATATATATTATTATTCTGTTGAAATTCAATCTGATCAGCATATGTATTATATCTAGCCTCTATGGGAGCATAATCTTTTGCTATAATAGATGTTTGGAAATTTTTATTTATATATGCACTTCCACTAATTTCTTCATATTTAAAAGAAGTCCCTAAACCATTAATAAAAACTTTCTCTAAAAAACCTTCTGTTGTAGGAGTTCCTACAGTACCTTGTGCGAATGTATTAGTAAAAATAAGTACTAAACATGAAAATATTATTTTTTTCATTTTTTATTTTTATAGTAAATATAAAAAAAAACACCCAAAATAAGTTGTTTTTTTTTATTTAACCTGAGTTCGGGATAAGAGTTGAAAATAAATTTGCAATAAAAAGCAATAATTCGTACATTTAAGTATCTAACATTCAAATGTTTAAACGAACTATTGCTTATGATTCTGAAAGACCAAATTACAAATATTTTTGTACAAGTTGACGATTTTTGTAAAGAATATGATTCCCAAATCAAACAAATGAAGTTTCGGGCGCTGGGAGATCAAAAGAAGAGAAGAAACAGAAGATCTATGATGTCTGATTCTGAAATCATTACCATCATGATCGGTTTTCATCTCGGTGCACACAAAACATTTAAGCATTACTACCGGGAAATAG
>Ga0308158_10000735_pt1 | contig 44926 bp, 45 predicted proteins | sample PhyBR2_FD_201038 | JGI IMG/M metagenome (GOLD analysis project Ga0308158, IMG submission 201038) | Phyllosphere microbial communities from UC Gill Tract Community Farm, Albany, California, United States - DLSLB.R2 | ecosystem: Host-associated > Plants > Phyllosphere > Unclassified | place: USA... | reverse complement strand
GGTACCCTGTTCCCTGATCAACGCGTCCAGGGACTCAACCCACTCGGCAGTCTCTTCCGGATCACGATCAGGCAGCTGGTTAGTCAACCCGCTGAGGATATGGGAGGTATCTTCTCCTGCAGCCACGTCCAACCTCTCTTTGCGCGCATGAATCGGCGCACTCGGGCCAGGCAGGGTGACTGCCCGGCGTATATACGCCGTGTGCGACGTATCGGTTACAACAGCCCGGTCATGTGTGCCGGGCAGCTTCCTAGCGCTCCTATGTCTGCACGGAGTCACAAGGTCGTCGTCCGCAGGCATAGTTGTCATCAGCCACTCTAGCCGTCACGGCAAGACGATGCGTAGCTGCGGTCCGGGTGCTGCAGTTGTATTTCGTTCGTCATACTGGTTGTGTGACGAAAAGCCCCTGTGCCGGGGCCGCTGTGGCCCGATGTGACGCAGAATATGCGCAGTCCAGGGGGCGGCAGCTTGAAGCGCAGGCACAAAGGGTGTTGGCTTGGGAGTAATGGAAATCACTATGCACACCGCATATATGAGGTATTGGAGGAACACGTGAGCGAGGCCGACGCCGCCACTTCGGTAAATGTGGCGGAAAAATTGGGTTTCAAAAATGGGGATCTGATTCAGGAGTTCGGTTACGACGACGATGTCGATTTCGACTTGCGTGACGATATTGAGGACCTCACCGGGTCCGAAATGCTGGACGAGGACGACCACGAGGTGGCGGACGCCGTCATCCTTTGGTGGCGCGACGGCGACGGGGACCTGGTGGACAGCCTGATGGATTCCCTCACCACCCTGAGCGAAAACGGCGTTGTCTGGGTGCTCACCCCCAAGTCGGGCCGGGACGGCTACGTTTCGCCGGCGGAAATCCAGGAGGCTGCTCCCACGGCGGGCCTGCATGTCACCACCTCCGCCGGGGTCTCAAAGGACTGGAGCGCCGTCCGCCTGGTCAGCAGGAAGAACAAGTGACGGCAGCGGTTGAGGCCGCGTCTGCAGCTGTTCCTTCGCTGGGCGCCGCAGCTCCCGATTTTGAGCTGGCCAACCAATACGGCGAGCCGGTGAAGCTCTCCTCTTTCCGGGGGCAAAACGTGGCGCTGGTCTTTTACCCCTTTGCGTTTTCGGGTATCTGTACCGGTGAACTTTGCGAAATCCGGGACAACCTGGGCATGTTCGAGTATTCGAATGCGGTTGTCCTGGCCGTGTCCGTGGACAGCAAGTTCAGCCTCCGGGCCTACGCGGCGCAGGAGGGCTACACCTTCGACCTTCTGGCTGATTTCTGGCCCCACGGCGCCGTGGCGAATGCCTACGGCGTGTTCGACGCCGGCAGCGGCATGGCGAAGCGGGCCACCTTCATCATTGATGGTGACGGGAGGGTCCGCTACAGCGTGGTGAACCCCCGCGGCCAGGCCCGCGACTTCAGCGAATACCGCGCCGCGCTGGCGGATCTTAAGCAGGCCTGAGGCAGCATGGCTGGGGAACGGCGGGGGACGGGCCTTACCGGCTTCGCCAGCATGCCGCCGGTAGCCCCGGCCCCGCCTTCCGGCAATGACCTCGACGTTCTGGCACGGATCCGGGACCTTCTCGCGGGCGCCCCCTTCGCCCTGCTGACGGGTGCCGGCCTCAGTACCGACTCCGGCATTCCGGATTACCGCGGTCCGGATTCGCCGCCCCGTTCGCCCATGACGTATCAGGAATTCGTCCGGGACGCGGCCAACCGGCGGCGGTACTGGGCCAGGAACCACATCGGCTGGTCCCACATGCGGCATGCAGACCCGAACCAGGGCCACTATTCCGCCGCGGCGCTGGAGCGGCGCGGATACCTCACCGGGCTGATAACCCAGAACGTCGACCGCCTGCACCAGGACGCCGGCAGCGCCAACGTGGTGGATCTCCACGGAAGGTATGACCAGGTGGTTTGCCTGGACTGCCGGCGCACATACTCCCGTCGCCTGCTGGCCGGTGTGTTTGAGGAACTCAACCCCGGCTTCCTGGAGCGGGCAGCGGCCGGTGGACTCGTGGAAATGGCCCCCGACGCTGACGCCACCGTGGAGGACCAGGCCCTCATCAGCAGCTTTGTGGTGGCGGTGTGTCCCGCCTGCGGCGGTACCCTGAAGCCGGATTTCGTCTACTTCGGCGAGAACGTGCCCAAGGACCGCGTGGAGCGCTCGTACGCAATGGTGGACCAGGCTGCGGCGCTGGTGGTTGCCGGGTCGTCGCTGACTGTCATGAGCGGCCTGCGGTTCGTCAGGCACGCCGCCAAGGAATCCAAGCCCGTCGTCATCATCAACCGGGGCGCCACCCGTGGCGATGACAAGGCAACCATCAAGCTGGAAACCGGTGTCAGCCAGGCACTGGATTACCTCGCCGCAGAACTTCCTTCGCTGTAGGCGGGACACTTCTTCCATGGATTCGCGTTTCCGGCCCACAGTCGGGTAGAGTCTATGTTCGTTGGTTACGGCGGAACGGCCGGAAACCACGCGATTTGGGTCTTTAGCTCAGCTGGTAGAGCGCCACGTTTACACCGTGGATGTCATCGGTTCGATCCCGGTAGGACCCACCAGCAAAACCCCGTTGCCCCCGCCTGATGGCGGAGGCAGCGGGGTTTTTTTGTTGTGCCGCCCTCCCGGCGCCATTGTCAGTGCCTTGCCATAGCTTGCAGGAATGGAACACGTCATAGTGCACACAGACAGCGATGGAATGCCGACGGCGGTGCTGAGCCGGGGCAGGGAATGGGCTGTGGGTGCCGAGCCGGTGAGGTGGTTCGAGCGCGTCAACTGGTGGGAAACCAGCCGCCGGATGCCCAAAGGCAGCAGCGGTGTGGACGTCGAAGTCCTGCAGGTACAGGTCAGGCTGGGAAACAACTCCAGGTCGGCCCTGACCACTATGTATCTTCAGCGGGACGGGCTGGGCGGCGGCTGGCGGCTGAGGGAACCGGTGGCCGGCGCAGCGTAGGAGATCAGGCTCCGCGCCTTTGTTAGGGCATTGGAAAACCCTCCACCGCGACTATTGGGGGATGCCGCGGTGGAGGGCCTGGGATGAATATACCGTGAACTCCCGGAAACAAAAAGTCACATGTCGCGGGTATTACACGTTTCTTCCCGGTTCCCGCTGATGCTTACTGCCGAACAGGAATAAAGACCCGCGGCTGTTCCGTCCAAGTATCGGCCATTTGGGACATCGTGCGCCGCATGATCCGGTCCGAGGCCTCACGCGCGGACACAGCGTCGCCACGGGCGATCGCTTCCGCCACATCCTCATGCCACTGCAGGGCGGCCTGGTGCGGGTGGTCGGGCATCAGTCCGTGGACGGTGCGGCCTGTCAGGGTTTCCGCCACCTGGCCCATAAGGTTGGCGAACATCTCGTTTCCGGAGCCTGAGAGCAGGAGCGAATGGAAGCGGATGTCCAGTTCCAGGAACCGGGCCACCTCGCCGTTGTTGCCGGCCTCCCGCATGGCCCGGGCCACGTCCACGAGTTCCATCCGCAGCGCTGCCGGAGCGTTCTGCGCGGCCAGTTCGGCAGCCGCAGGCTCCACTGCTGCCCGCAGTTCGGCAAGGGAGCGCAGCTGGGCGCCGCGTGCATCGCTGGCCAGACGCCACCGGATGACCTGCGGATCAAAGGGATTCCACCGGCTGGCCGGCAGCACCCGGATACCCACCCGCTTGGTGGTTTCCACCAGGCCCAGGGACTGCAGGACCCGTACCGCTTCCCGGATCACGGACCGGGAAACCTTCAGTTCAACCTCAAGCTGCTCCGCGAGCATGACATGGCCGGCAGGAAGATCCCCCGAGATGATCCGCGTGCCCAGGTTGTCGATGGCACGGTGGTGGAGGCTGCTGGTCATGAAGCTAAGCCTAGTTGTTGGCAGGCGTCCGGAGCTCAGGCAAGCCCACGGCCCAGGACACTGCAAGGCAGCAGCCCTAGACTGGCACCGACACAAAGGGTTCCATGACCCGGACGTTACTTTCGCGTCACCGCCAGAATATATATGCTTTATTCCGACCCCCTGATCTGGCCCGGTGACTTCCCGCCTGCGGAAGCCGGCAGCCGAGGCCACCAATGAATTGGAGTTATTGATGTCTGCACACATCGGTGTCACCGGACTCGCCGTCATGGGCGCCAACCTCGCCCGGAACCTGGCCCGCAACGGCTTCACCGTTGCGCTGCACAACAGGTCCGTGGAGAAGACGGATGCGCTGCTGGATAAGCACGGCTCGGAGGGTGACTTCGTCCGCACCGAGACCCTGCAGGAACTGGTGGACTCCCTGGAGAAGCCCCGCCGCGTCCTCATCATGGTCAAGGCCGGCAAGCCCGTCGACTCGGTCATCGAACAGCTGGAGCCGCTGCTGGAGCCGGGCGACATCATTATCGACGCCGGCAACTCCCACTACGAGGACACCCGCCGCCGGGAAGCGGCCTTGGCCAAGAAGGACCTGCACTTCGTGGGCGTCGGCGTGTCCGGCGGCGAGGAAGGTGCGCTGAACGGGCCGTCCATCATGCCCGGCGGTTCCAAAGAGTCCTACAAGGCACTTGGCCCGCTGCTGGAAAAGATCTCCGCAAAGGTCGACGGCGAGCCCTGCTGCGCCTGGATCGGCACCGACGGCGCCGGTCACTTCGTCAAAATGGTCCACAACGGCATCGAATACGCTGACATGCAGGTCATCGGCGAGGCTTTCGACCTGCTGCGCTCCGGCGCGGGCATCGAGCCGGCCGAGCAGGCAAAGATCTTCTCCGAGTGGAACCAGGGCGAGCTGTCCTCCTTCCTGATCGAGATCTCGGCCGAAGTGCTGGGCCACGTTGACGCCAAGACCGGCAAGCCGTTCGTGGACGTCGTCGTCGACGCCGCAGGCCAAAAGGGCACCGGCCGCTGGACTGTCATCTCCGCCCTGGAACTGGGCTCGCCGGTGTCGGGGATCGCTGAGTCGGTCTTTGCCCGTGCACTGTCCTCCCAGGCCGCGCAGCGCAAGCTGGGCCAGGAACTGCTGGCCGGCAACGAGGCCACAGTGGAGATCCCGGAGACGTTCGTCGAGGACGTCCGCCAGGCGCTCTACGCCTCCAAGCTGGTCTCCTACGCCCAGGGCCTGGACATGCTCACCTCCGCGGCCAAGGAATACGGCTGGGACCTGAAGCTGGACGAAATCGCGTCCCTGTGGCGCGCTGGTTGCATCATCCGCGCCGAGCTCCTCAAGGACATCACCAAGGCGTACGCCGCCGACGAGAAGCCGGCCAACCTGCTCTTCGCGCCGGCGTTCACCAAGGCCATCGCAGACGCCCTGCCGGCCTGGCGCCGCGTTGTTGCCACCGCCGTCCAGCTCGGCATTCCGGTGCCGGTGTTCTCGTCGTCCCTGGCGTACTACGACGGCCTGCGGCGCAAGCGCGTGGCTGCCGCCCTGATCCAGGGCCAGCGCGACCTGTTCGGCGCCCACACTTACGGCCGCGTCGACGCCGAGGGGACCTTCCACACCCTCTGGGGCGAAGACAAGTCCGAGGTCGAAGCGGTGGACACGCACTAGTCCGCACCGTTTCCGGCCCGGCGGCCGGCGCTACCCGATACTCTGGGGGCGCCGGCCGCTGGTGTTTCCTGCCGGAACGACCGTCGATCCGCGCTGCCTGCCCATCCCGCCGCACCGTCCCAAGGAGTCCCGCCCATGAGCCAGCCTGTCGTTTTTGTCACCGGCGCGTCCACGGGAATCGGCTTTGAAGCCGCAAAAAAGCTCGCGGCCCACGGTTTCACCGTCTACGCCGGCGCCCGCCGGGTGGAGAAAATGGAACCGCTCAGGGCTGACGGCGTTCGGATCCTGCCGCTGGATGTGACAGACGAGGAGTCCATGGGTGCGGCCGTGGGGGAGGTTCTCGCAGCCCACGGCAGGATCGACGTGCTGGTCAACAACGCCGGGTACGGGTCCTACGGGTCGCTGGAGGAAGTGGAGCTGGCCGAAGGCCGGCGGCAGTTTGAGGTCAACCTTTTCGGGCTGGCCCGGATGACGCAGCTCGTCCTGCCGGCCATGCGCGCCGCCGGCAGGGGCCGGATCATCAATATCTCATCGATCGGCGGAAAGATGTACGAGCCGCTGGGCGCCTGGTACCACGCCACGAAGTTCGCGGTGGAGGGCCTCAGCGATTCGCTCCGGGTGGAGCTCAAGCCGCACGGAATCGACGTGGCCATTATCGAACCGGGCGGTACCCAGTCTGAATGGGGGGTCATCTCCTCCGAGGGCCTGTTGGCCAATTCAGGCACGGGACCTTATGCGGTGCAGGCCAAGGTCGTGGCAGCCGCGCTGGCCTCCACCGACGGCTCGGCAATGTCCTCGCGCCCGGAGGTTATTGCGGAGGCGATTGTCCATGCCGCCACCTCGCCGCGGCCCAAGACCCGGTATCCGGTGGGTAAGGGCGCGCGGGCCATCCTGCTGCTGCGCCGGCTGCTCCCGGACCGTGCCTTCGATGCCGTTCTGTGGGCCATCTACAGGCGTTTCCCCGGTTAGCAACGCAGCGGGCCGGGCCCGAACTGCGTCCGCTAGATCCGGTACTCGATGTCGTATTCGGCCGGATCCACCGCGGGCTTGGTCTCCCGCTGGGCATCCCGGTGCCGCCACTTGGCGGGAACTCCGGTGATGATGGACTCCGGCGGCGCGTCCTTGACCACCACGGCGTTGGCTCCCACGGCACTGTCCCGGCCAATGGTGATGGGCCCCAGGATCTTGGCGCCCGCACCGATGGTCACGCGGTCGCCAATCGTGGGGTGCCGCTTGATCCTGGCCAGCGAACGGCCGCCCAGCGTCACACCGTGATAGATCATCACGTCCTCGCCGATCTCGGCAGTCTCGCCGATCACCACCCCCATGCCGTGGTCGATGAAGAAGCGGCGGCCAATGGTGGCGCCTGGATGGATCTCGATCCCGGTCCAGGACCTGCCCAGCTGCGACAGGAGCCGGGCCGGGAAACGCAGCTCCGGCTTCTGCCACATGCGGTGGGTCAGCCGGTGGATCCAGATGGCATGCAGCCCGGAATAGGCGAAAAAGTTCTCAAAAGAACCTCGAGCCGCCGGGTCGTGGGACCGGGCGGCGTCGAGGTCTTCCTTTAGTCTTGCGAAAAAGCCCACAAAGTTCTTTCTACAGGAATCGGGCGGAGAGCGGACTGATCAGCCGCGGATGTCGTCATAGAGCACGGTGGAGATGTAACGCTCACCGAAGTCGCACACCACGGCCACGATCAGCTTGCCGGCGTTTTCCGGCCGCTTGGCCAGTTCCAGGGCAGCCCAGACGATGGCTCCGGAGGAGATGCCGCCAAGGATGCCCTCCTTGATGCCCAGGTCGCGGGCGACGCGGACCGAATCTTCGAGGGTGGCGTCGATGACCTCATCGTAGACATTGGTGTCCAGCAGTTCCGGGATGAAGTTGGCGCCCAGGCCCTGGATCTTGTGCGGGCCGGGGGCGCCGCCGTTCAGGATGGGGGAGTCCTTGGGTTCCACGGCCACGATCTGCACGCCGGGCTTGCGCTCCTTCAGGACCTGTCCGACGCCGGTGATGGTTCCGCCGGTGCCGATGCCTGCCACGAAGATGTCAACGGCGCCGTCGGTGTCGGCCCAGACCTCTTCTGCCGTGGTCTTGCGGTGGATCTCCGGGTTGGCTTCGTTGGCGAACTGCTGTGCCCAGATGGAGTTCTCGGTGTTGGCCACGATTTCCTGGGCCTTCTCCACGGCGCCGCGCATACCCTCTGATCCCGGAGTCAGCACAATCTCGGCGCCGAAGGCACGCAGCATGACCCGGCGCTCTGTGGACATGGTCTCGGGCATGGTGAGGATGACCTTGTACCCGCGTGCGGCACCCACCATGGCCAGGGCAATGCCCGTGTTGCCGGAGGTGCCTTCAACGATGGTGCCGCCGGGCTTCAGGGCGCCCGACTTTTCCGCGGCGTCGATGATGGCGACACCGATGCGGTCCTTGACGCTGTTGGCCGGGTTGTAGAACTCCAGCTTCACGGCAACGGTGGCGTCCAGCCCTTCGCTGAGCCGGTTCAACCGAACCAGCGGGGTCCCGCCGACCAGCTGCGTTACATCGTCATAGATCCGTGCCATGTACATACGCCTATCTCTAAGGGGTGGATACTGAGGTCAGCCTAACGAGGCCGCGTAACGCCGGGCTAAGCGTTAAGCCATGCAGAGTAATATTTCCTGGCCTTGGCCAGCTTGGGGTTGATGATCACCTGGCAGTACCCCTGTTCCGGGTGCTTTGCGTAGTAATCCTGGTGGAATTCCTCCGCCACGTGGAACCGCGGCAGCCGGCTGACCTCGGTAACGATGGGGTGGGACCACAGGGCCTGGTTGCGGTCGATGGCTTCCTCGAACAGGATCTTTTCCTCGTCGGTTTCGTAGAACATCGAGGAGCGGTACTGGGTGCCGACGTCGTATCCCTGGCGGTTCAGCGTGGTGGGGTCATGCAGGGCGAAGAACATGTCCAGGACCACCTCCGCCGGGATGATGTCCTCATCGAACGTCACCGCCACAACTTCGGCGTGCCCGGTGGTCCCGCTGCAGACCGAGTAGTAGTCCGGGTGGGGGTCGTGCCCGCCGGTGTAGCCGGATACAACGGAGGTGACGCCCCTGGTCTTCTGGTAGACGGCGTCAAGGCACCAGAAGCACCCTCCGCCAAGAACAAAAGTTTTCATGACCTCTTCAATGGTTGACAGCGCCGGAAGATTCCCCGGGTACCCCGGCACAGCGCCGTAAACTGCGGCGGCGGGAAGCCCATGGGGTAAAACTAAGACTATGGAACCTGTGGACACCGACGTTACCGGCCAGGCAGATCACGACGGCGAGGCCTCCTCCGACACGCCGCCCGCGGCCGGTTCCGCGGACGCCCCGACTTTGGCTGAGCTGCTGCTTGCGGTTGAGGAGCTGTGGCCGGAATCCCTGGCGGAGACCTGGGATGAGGTAGGGCTCGTCGCGGGCCACCCGTCCGCCCCCGTCACAAAGGTGATGTTCGCGGTCGATCCCACCCTGGAAGTCATTGAGGAAGCGGTTGAGTGGGGAGCGGAGCTGCTCATCACCCACCACCCCCTGCTGTTGAAGGGCGTCACGTCCGTGGCAGCCACGTCGGCAAAGGGGCGGGCGGTGCACCGGCTTATTGAGTCGGGGACGGCACTGCTGACCGTGCACACCAACGGCGACTCCGCCGTCGGAGGTGTCTCCGATGTCCTGGCTGACGCCCTGGGACTCCAGGACGTCGCCCCGTTGACCGTGGCGGCCAACGGGCTGCCGGAGGAAGGCATCGGGCGCGTGGGCGACCTCGCGGATGCCATGAGCCTGGGCGACTTCGCCGCCCGCGTATTCGGGATCCTTCCCTCCGTGGCCGGGGGAGTGCGTGTTTCCGGCGATAAGGACGGGCTGGTTCGGCGCATCGCGGTGTGCGGCGGTGCCGGCGATTCGTTGTTCAACGAAGTGCGGGCCAGCAATGCCGACGTCTACGTCACCGCCGACCTTCGCCACCACCCGGCGTCGGAGGCGCGCGAGGCCGCCCTCAATGGACGGCCGTACCTGGTGGACGTGTCGCACTTTGCCAGCGAATGGCTGTGGCTGCCTGCCGCCGCCGCGGCCCTGGGCAACGTCCTGTCCGACCAGGGCCATGACGTTGAGATCCTGGTCAGCACCACCAACAGCGATCCGTGGGACTTCATCCTCACTCCCGGCTAGAGTCTAGGAAGCGCCGGTTCGGTGCCCGGCCCCGGCCGGAAGGGATCTAGCGGAGGTAAACGTGGCCAAGGCAGCACCGGCGGAACAGTTGAAGTTGCTCGAACTGCAGGGGCTTGATGCCCGGCTGAAGGGCCTCGCCAACCGCCGCCGCACGCTGGAAAACGATCCCCGGATTAAGGACCTCGAGGCCGCCCTGTCCGTCGCCAACGGTGAACTGGGCGCAGCCAAGGTGGCCGTGCACGACGCCGAGGCCGCGCTGAAGCGGGCAGAGGCCGACGTCGAACAGGTTGCCTCGCGCATCGGACGCGACGAAGCCAGGCTCAACAGCGGCACCGGCCTGTCCAAGGACCTGGTGGCACTTCAAAAGGACATCGCGTCGCTGAACAAGCGGCGCTCGGACCTTGAAGACGTGGAACTGGAAGTCATGGAGCGGCTCGACTCGCTGCGGGAGCGGCAGGCAGCCCAGCAGCAGATCGTCGATGACATCCAGGGGTCCTTTGGAACCATCAGGGCCGAGCTCGATGCGGCCCTGGCCGAAGTGGAAACGGAAGCGGCGGGCCTGCGTGCCCAGCGCGGCGAATTTGCCCAAGGCCTGGACGCGGGCCTGGTGGCGGTCTACGAGAAGACGCTGGCCAAGCGGGGAGTGGGTGCGGCCAGGCTCTTCCACGGAACGTCGGAAGCCTCGGGCATGAAGCTCAGCCCCGGCGACCTCGCCGAGATCAAGGCAGCTGCTGCCGACGACATCGTTTTCTGCCCGGACTCCGGCGCCATCCTGGTCCGTTCGGACGAGTGGTCCTAAGCAGCCCACAGGCACCCTGCCGGGCGGTCAGCCCGGCAGGATGATGTTCAGGGCGTGCGGCTTGCGTGCGGTCCCGGGCACCAGTTCGGCTTCCCACTGTTCGCGCGCGGCCTTCAGGAGGTCCGACGGCGTGGCCGGGGCTTTGCCGCGGCGCACCAGCAGGTGCCGCGCCAGTTCGCCGCGCGTGTGCTTGGCGAAGTGGCTCACTACCTTGCGGACACCTGCACTCTCGGTGAAGACATTCACGGAGACGGTCTGTTCCGCCGCGGGCGCCCACGCCGCTGCGTACGTGCTGGACCGGCAGTCCACCACAAGGTGTCCCTGGGCTGCTGCGCCCAGGGTGTCGGCAAGCTGCGCCTTCCAGAAGGGAGCCAGCCGGCCGACGTCGGGCAAGGACGTGCTCATGGACAACCGGTAGGCAGGAACGCTGTCGCCAAAGCGCAGGGCCCCCCACAGCGCCGAGATCACCAGGACGGACTCATCGGCCTTCCGGCGCTGAACCGGCGTCAGCGTCCGGTAGCCCAGGGCGTCATACAGGACGCCCGAATAAATGCTGTGCGCCGGCGCCGCCGGTTCGGCATGCAGTCGCGTATTGCGTTCGACGTCGTCCCGCAGGGACGCTCCGACGCCCAGCAGGGCGAGGGCATCCTGGTGGGCGCTGACTGTTCCCAGCGCCTCAAGGACCTTGGCGCGGTACGGGTTGAGCTCCGGGAAGCCCAGGGCGGTCCAGTCGACGGCGGGGCCGCGGAGCGCGGGTGTCTTGCCTTCGGAAGGGGGAAGCAGAATCAGCACCGTCCGATCCTACCGGCGGCAAAAGGCGGCCGGCGGCGCCGGTAGACTGGGACCCGGATGGGACAGCCAGACGGCCGCGCGCCACGCAAGTGGCTCGAGGAACGTCCGGGCTCCGCAGGGCAGGGTGGTGGGTAACGCCCACTCGGGGTAACCCGCAGGCCAGTGCCACAGAAAACAGACCGCCTGCATTTCCGGCTCCGGCCGGGGAGGGCAGGTAAGGGTGAAACGGTGGTGTAAGAGACCACCAGCTTCCCGGGTGACCGGGAAGGCTAGGTAAACCCCACCCGGAGCAAGGCCAGACAGGACACGTTCGAGGGCTGCCCGCCCGAGTGTCCGGGTAGGCCGCTGGAGGGTGCCGGCAACGGTACTCGTAGATGGATGGCCGTCGCTCCCTTTCCGGTAACGGCAGGGGAGAACAGAACCCGGCGTATCGGCTGTCCCATCCATAAACCGCGTTTGACCACGGGCTATGCGTCGGGGATCCTGAACCGTGCCCGTAATTCCTGAAAGCCGTCCCGCACCCGCAGCGGGCATTCCCGGCGTCCGTTCACAGGGTGTTGCCCTCGCCGGTTTCCTGGTCCTTTCCGCGCTGGCCTGGGTACTCGCCTCAGTTCCCATCATCCTTAACTCCAACGGCTGGTACGCGGGCTCGCTGAAAGCTCCGTGGATGCCGCCGTCGTGGATGTTCCGCACCACCTGGATGGTGCTCTATGCCGGCGTGGCGGCAGCGGCCTGGCTGGTCTGGCGCAAAGGGCGCCTGTCCGGGGGCACCCTTGCCGGCTATGTGGTGCAACTGCTGCTCAACACTGCGTGGCCGGTGACGTTCTTCGCGATGTATCCCATGCTTGGAGTGGTGGCCCTGTGGGCAGCCTTTGCTGTCATCTGCGCGCTGACCGCAACCCTGGCGTTCCTGATCCTGCGCTTCGGACCGGTGGACGCCACCGCCGGGTACCTGGTGCTGCCGTACTTTTCCTGGCTCGTGTTCTCCGCCAGCCTGAACCTGTATTCTGCCATCCACAACTGAAGGCCGGCAGTCTGCGTGGTGCGGTCCGCCCCGGGCGTGTGAGTGATTTCACGCATCCCGAGCGTGTTCCGTGGACCGTGCCAAATTAGAATGGATTCCGGACGCAGGAGTTCTACCGCCGAAAGTTGCGTCCGCAACCGGCGGTTTTTCTTTGCACGCGATCCAGGCGCCTGGGGACCATCCCCTGCGGGCGCCGGTGCCCCTGGACATCATCAGGTGGCCTACATCTGTGTACGACGACGTACACGGCTGAACCGAGGAAGGTATTTCTGTGAGCCAGACGTCTGATTCTTGTCTTGATACGTGGATGGGCCGGGAGGCCCTCGCCGAGGCCATGATCCCGGTGATCGGCAGGCTGTACCGCGAAAACAACGTGGTGACCAGCATCCACGGCCGGAGCCTGATCAACAAGTCCACCATGAACATCCTCAAGGCGCACCGCTTCGCGCGCCGGATGAGCAAGGACGAACTGCTCCTGGAGGACACGGCGCCCCTGCTGAACACGCTGGCCGGACTCGAACTGGGTGCCGCCGCGATCGACATCGCCCGCCTGAACCAGAAGTTCAAGGAAGAAGGCAACGGCGCCACGCTGGAGGAATTCCTCCGCGAAGAGCTCGCCGAAATCGTGGGCAAGCGGGGCGGCGATGACCGCACCAGCACCGACGTCGTGCTCTATGGCTTTGGCCGCATCGGCCGCCTCCTGGCCCGCCTCCTCATCGAAAAGGCCGGCGGTGGCCACGGCCTGCGCCTGCGCGCCATTGTGGTGCGCCGCGGATCCGACAACGACCTCTCCAAGCGGGCCAGCCTGCTGCGCCGCGACTCCGTCCACGGGTCCTTCGAAGGCACCATCCGGATCGACGAGGCGGCCAACACCATCACTGCCAACGGTGTCCAGATCCAGGTCATCTACTCGAACGACCCCGCCACCATCGACTACACCGCCTACGGCATCAACAACGCCCTGGTGGTGGACAACACCGGCCGCTGGCGCGACGCCGAAGGCCTGTCCCAGCACCTGCAGAGCAAGGGCGTCGCGCGGGTCCTGCTGACCGCGCCGGGCAAGGGTGAACTGAAGAACATCGTCCACGGCATCAACCACCGGGACATCAGCGACTCGGACAAGATCGTTTCCGCGGCGTCCTGCACCACCAACGCCATCACCCCGGTCCTGAAGGCCATCAACGACAAGTTCGGCGTGGTCCACGGCCACGTGGAAACCGTCCACTCCTTCACCAACGACCAGAACCTGATCGACAACTTCCACAAGGGCGACCGCCGCGGCCGTTCCGCTGCGCTGAACATGGTCATCACCGAAACCGGTGCGGCCAAGGCAGTGGCGAAGGCCCTGCCCGAACTCCTGGGCAAGCTCACCGGCAGCTCCATCCGGGTCCCCACCCCGGACGTTTCGCTGGCCATCCTGAACCTCACCCTTGAAAACGGCACCACCAAGGACGAGGTCAACAACTACCTGCGTGAAATGTCGCTCCACTCGGACCTGCGCAAGCAGATCGACTACATCGACTCGCCCGAGGTTGTCTCCACCGACTTCGTCGGATCCCGCCGCGCCGGGATCGTGGACGGCCTGGCCACCGTGTCCACGGACAAGAACCTGGTCCTCTACGTCTGGTACGACAACGAGTTCGGTTACAGCTGCCAGGTGGTCCGCGTCATGGAAGAGATGGCAGGCGTGAACCCGCCGTCCTTCCCTGCCAAGGAAAGCGCTGCCGCCCTGGCCGCGATCGCCGTCTAGCCACCTTCGCCCGCGTCCTGCGAATTCCCGGCTGATTCTCTGGAATCAGCCGGGAAACGGGACCACACTGGTGGCATGGACAACGAATCGACACTTCAGCACGAAACCACCCTCGAGCACGCACTGGACGTGGCCAAAGCCAACCATAAGGAAGCCGTGCGGCTCCTGGAACGCGCCCGTGCCGCCCAGAGGACCGGCGACGTCACCGACGAGCGGGTGCGCCAGCTCGAGGACCTGCTGTCCATCGCGGAAGAAGACCTGCGTAGGGTCACCAGGGAACAATAACCCGGCGGCCACCACCGGGCGCTGTGACCCATCACTCGTCCTCAACAGTGTGGATATCAGCGGACGGCCGGCCCCATTGTCCTAGGCTCTTGGGGTGCCCGACTTTCCCCTCCCGGCGTCAACCCCGTGACCGTCAGCTGGTCCGCCTACCGCCGCGCACGCCGCCGTTCCCGGCAGGCCTGGGCGCTTCTGGTGACGGCCGCGGTCTCCGTCCTTGCCGCACTGTTCTGGTTCTTCACCGCCGGACAGTTCGCGGCAGCCGGGCCCGCCACGGAGGGGCCCACGGAGGCGCCGGTCTTCGACTCCGCATGGATGAAGCCGGTCCAGGAACCCAACCCGGTGCCGGCCGGCAGTGCCCTCGCGGCCCTGGACGGCCTGGCTGTCAAAGGGCGGGCGCCCAGCACCGATTACAGCCGGGAGGCCTTTGGCCAGGCCTGGCTCGATGTGGACCGCAACGGCTGCGACACCCGCAATGACATTCTTCGCCGGGACCTCGCCGATGTTGTGTTCTCGGAGGGTTCCTCCTGCAAGGTGACGTCCGGGCACTTCCGGGAACCCTACACAGGTCAGGATATTGATTTCCGGCGTGGTTCGGACAGCAGCCGCGCGGTCCAGATCGACCATGTCGTCGCCCTGGGTGATGCCTGGCAAAAGGGCGCCCAGCGTTTGGCGCCGAAGGAACGCCAGAGCCTGGCAAACGATCCCCTGAACCTCATCGCGGCGGACGGCTCCGCCAATCAGCAAAAAAGCGCGGGGGACGCCGCTACCTGGCTGCCCAAAAATACGGCAATCCGCTGCCATTACGTGGCCAGGCAGATTTCCGTGAAGGCCGCGTACGGGCTGTGGGTAACGGCAGCGGAAAAGGACGCCATGAAGCGGGTCCTTGCCTCCTGCCCCCAGCAGCAGACCATTACGGCAGGCTGACCGGCATCCGCAGGGCCGGCTCGGTGGCCGGCGGCCCAGTGGCTGGACCGGTCAGTGTCCGAAGGGATCCGGGTCAACGCCGGGCATCCAGGTCAGCCCCGGCACGCCCCAGCCGTTCTTCTTGGCCTGCTTCATGGCCTTGCGGGAATACCGGTCCAACAGCCGGTTGACGTACAGCTTGCCGTCCAGGTGGTCATACTCGTGCTGGATGACCCTGGCAAACCAGCCTGTGGCCTCGAAGCGGACCGGTTCCCCGAACCCGTCAAAGCCCTCCACCCGGGCCCATTCGGCCCGCTTGAGCGGATACTGTTCGCCCGGGAAGGACAGGCAGCCCTCTTCCTCTTCATCAGGATCGGGAGTAGCACCTGAGACCTTCGACAAGGTCAGGACGGGATTCACCAGGACGCCGGTTGGGGGAGCGCCGTCGTCATTGGCGTACTTGTAAACGAAGATCCGCTTGCCGACGCCGATCTGCGGGGCGGCCAGGCCCACCCCGTTGGCGGCGTCGTTGGTTTCGAACATGTCGGCAATCAGGGTGCGCAGTTCGTCGTCGAAGACCTCCACCTCGGCGGCGCGGCGGTGCAGGACAGGCTCGCCCCAGATGGTGATCGGCAGAACGGTCATATCAGTAGTCCTTCGGCTTCGCGGTGTCCCCGGCTGCAATGCGTGTGCCCGGTGGGGCACGACAAAGAAGGCCGCACCGGATATCCGGTGCGGCCTTCTTTGTTGACGGCTGCATGTGCCGCCCCGTGAGGGTGAGCGACGGGGGTTGAACCCGCGACCTCCTGGACCACAACCAGGCGCTCTGCCAACTGAGCTACGCCCACCATGTGCCTCAAGGGAATTCCACCGGAGCGGCTCCCTGGAAACGCAACTCAAATAGCTTACCTGCTCGAACAGGGTGCTTTGTCCACTTTCAGCGATTTGAGCGAAATTTCCTCAAAACGTGGCGCAGATTACTCCGCGGACTGGTTCCCGGCGTCCCCGTTGGTGATTCCCCTGGCAATCTTCTGGGCGGTGGCGCTGTCCGGCCCGGGGGCGGGGACGAACACTGCCTCGCGGTAGTAGCGGAGCTCGTCGATGGAGTCCTTGATGTCTCCCAGCGCGCGGTGGCCACCCTTCTTCGCCGGCGACTGGAAGTACGCCCGGGCGTACCAACGGCGCGAGAGCTCTTTAATGGTGCTGACGTCAATGACCCGGTAATGCAGGTGCTCCACCACGGCAGGCATGTCGCGGGACAGGAACACCCGGTCGGTTCCCACGGAGTTGCCGCCCAGAGGTGCTTTGCGCGGATCCGGGACCCACGTGGAGATGTACTCCATGACCGCGGCCTCTGCTTCTGCCATCGTCTTGCCGTGCGGCAGCTCCGCCAGCAGCCCGGACTTGGTGTGCATGTCCCGGACGAAGTCGGACATCTGGGCCACTGCGGCATCGTCGGGTTTGATGACGACGTCGACGCCCTCACCAAGGATGTTGAGCTCCGAGTCGGTGACCAGTGCTGCCACCTCGATCAGGGCGTCGTTCTTGATGTCCAGACCGGTCATTTCGCAGTCGATCCAGACGATTCGTTCGTTAGATATAGGCACCGGACCAGCCTACCGTTACACTTCCGGGCACCCTGCCGATGCTAGGATTTCGGTACGCGGCGGGTCGCCCTTCCGCCCCTTAATCGTGTCCCGGCCGGCCCGTGCGGCCCGCCGGATCAACAGCGGAAAACGCAACAAGATTGGACGATCCTGAGATGACGGCGCCTGTGCCCGCAACGGGGGAGATGGCGGCGGCCGGTATTGCCGGAACGGGCAGTGCCGAGGTGGACAATCCGCGCTCACCCCTGCTTGCCGGTTTCCTGGGCTCCATGTTCATGATGATTGGCTCCATTGGCGTCGGCTGGCTGGCCCCGGTCTCGGAGCTGCGGCGGATGCCCGTGTTCATCTGGATGCGGACGGAGGCTCCCGGCGTGGCGCTGTCCATCGTCCTGGTGGCCATCGGCGGCATGCTGCTGGTGCGTGCCTGGCTGCGGCTGGGCCAGAAAGTCCGGGTGTGGGGTGAACAGGCACGGCGGGCAACCCTGTCCGCGGTGGTGGCATGGGGACTTCCCATGATGTTCAGCGTGCCGCTGTTCAGCCGCGACGTGTATGCGTACATCGGGCAGGGGCGCCTGATGGTGGAGGGCTTCAATCCGTACGAAAACGGCATTTCCGCGCTGTCCAACTACTTCCAGCTCGGCGCCGACAAAATGTGGACCGAGGCGCCGGTTCCCTATGGCCAGCTGTTCCTGTGGATCGAGCAGTTCGTCGTCTGGGTGACCAACGTCCAGCCGGAGGCGTGCGTCATGCTCTTCCGGCTGGTGGCGCTGGCCGGTGTGGTGCTCTGCGTCGTCTACGTGCCCCGGCTCGCCGAACTGCACGGCGTGAACCCGCACCGCGCTCTCTGGCTGACCGTGGCCAACCCGCTCTTCCTGACCAATTTCATTGCCAGTGTCCACAACGACTCCCTGATGATCGGGCTCGCCCTGGCAGGCTTGTACTACTCCGCGACCCGGCGCCAGGTCCGTGGCATCGCCCTGGTGACCCTCTCCATCGCGGTGAAGCCCATCACCATTGTCTTCCTGCCCTTCATCGGCCTCCTGTGGGCAGGCCGGAACGCGGGCTGGCTCCGGAAAGTGGCGTTTTGGTCCCTGACGGCCGGCCTGAGCCTGGCGCTGTTGACCGCCTTGAGCATGGTCAACGGGTTCGGCTTCGGCTGGATCAACGGCCTGTCCGCGCCGGGCAGCATTTCGATCTGGTACGCCCCGGTGGGCTTGATTGGCATGGTGGTCGGATCCCTGGCCACCGCTTTCGGCTTTGACGGTTCGGTCCCCGCGGGCTGGGTATTCGACGCCGGCAAGCTGCTGGCCGTGGGCATCGTCGCCTGGCAGATCTTCAACGGTGACTACGACCGCCTGATGCGCCGCCTCACGCTCGCCCTGGCGGCCGTGGTCCTGCTGGCCCCGATCATCCAGGCCTGGTACGTCGTCTGGCTCATACCGCTCTTTGCCGTGACCGGCATCAGGAACGACTGGCAGGTCAAGGCCCTGTACTTCGTGGTGTCCTTCTTCATGATCTACGCGATTTCGGACCAGTTGGACGTTTTCCCGTACCTCCAGACCCAGGACCTCGGCTTCGCCCTCGCCCTGGCCCGCGTTGCCGCGGCGCTGACCGCCCTGCTCTTTGCCCTGTACCTGATCTTCTGGGACTCCGGTACCCGCAGGCTGTTCCGCAAATCGCACCAGCCCGTCGTCGAACGTCCCGTGATCTAGCGGCGGCTATTGCTGTGCGGCCCCGGCGCTGATCCTGCGCAGGGCCTCCCGCCGCGACAACGGACTCATGGCGTCCTTGTTGCGTGAAACGAACGCCTCCACCCACTCCGGTGCGGTCTTGGCGTACTCGCGCAGCGCCCAGCCGATGGCCTTGCGGATAAAGAACTCCCGGTCCGCCAGGTTCGGCTCGATGATGGCGGCGAGCAGTCGCGTGTCGGTGACCTTCCCGGCGCGCAGCTGCGACGTGATGGCGGCCCTGCGGATCCAAAGGTCGGGGTCCTTGCTCCACCGCAGCAGGAGACCCGACATCTCCCGGGGGTGCGCCTGCAGCAGGGTGCAGATCCGGCCGGACACGCCATCGGCAAAGTCCCACCATGCGCCTGTCCGGATCATTTCTGCGTACACAGGAAGCATGTCCAGGTCGGAGGCCACCAGCCGGTGTGCTGTCAGGTCGATGGCCGCGTACTTCTCCTCCCGGAACGTGGAGGTGCGCCACAGGTCCAGCACGGTGGCGCGCAGCTGCCCGGCGGAAACCGGCGGATGCTCCCGGGCAGCCCGCTTCGCGATGCGCCGCACCTCGGGAACCCGTACGCCGAGCGAGGGGAGCTCGGACTTCATGTAGGCCTGCGCTCCCGCAGCCCGGACAGGGTCGGCCAGCCCGCGGAGCGCACCCCTGACGGAGGCGATGAGGTCCTGGTCGGCGGCGGTATCCATGGGGCAACTGTAGCCAGTGGACAGCGCCGGCGGTGCGGTAGGCTGGTGAGCGCTAACACACTACGACGCAGAGGTAACCATGCCCGGAACTGAAGTCCACCTCGCCCACGGACCCTACTCCGCCGTCGTCACCCTCCGCGGCGGGGCGCTGAGGGAACTCCGCCACGGGGACAGGGACTTGGTGGTGGGCTTTGGCCCCGACGGACCCGTACCCGACTACCGCGGCGTCATCTGTGTGCCCTGGCCCAACCGCCTCGCGGACGGCACCTACTCGTATGGGGGCAAGTCCTATGCCGCTGCCGTCAACGAACCGGAACGCGGCGCTGCCCTGCATGGCCTTGCCATCCACAGGCCATGGAAGGTGCTGGAAGCGGCCGCGGACCGCGCCGTCCTGGGTTGCCGCATTCCGGCCGGCCCGGATTACCCGGGGGACCTGGAGTTGTCGGTGACCTATACGCTCTCCGCCGACGGGCTCCATGGCATGGTGCGGGCGGTCAACACCGGTGCCGCTGCCGCCCCGTACGGGGTGTGCCCCCATCCCTACCTGGTGGCCGGTCCGTCCCCGCTGGATGACTGGACGCTGGATCTGCCGGCCGCTGCCTACCTGGAGGTGACCCCTGACCGGCTGCTGCCGGTGGGCATGCGGCAGGTGGACGGGGATGCCTTCGACTTCCGTTCGCCGCGGCGTCTGGGGCCGGTGAAGATCGACCATGCCTTCACGGACATCGCCCGGGACGGTGCGGGCCTGGCCCGGGTGCGGGTACTGGACCCATTGGGTACAGGTGTGGAACTCGAATGGGGCGCCGAATGGCCCTGGGTCCAGGTGCACACCGGCGACAAGCCCGCCCGCCCGGACCGGCTGGGCCTGGCTGTTGAACCCATGACGTGTCCGCCTGATGCCCTGCATTCAGGCACGGACCTGGTGCACCTGCAGCCCGGCCAGGCCCACTCGGCGGGCTGGACCATCCGCGCTCTGGGCTAGGCCGGTCCGGCCTCGGCGGGCGCGGGGCTAGGCGGGGCCGGCCGCGGCGGCTTGGTGGACGGAGTCCGTCCATCCGGCACGCTGCAGCCAGGCTGCGCACAGTGCGGTCCACTGCCGTGGTCCGGGGTGGTCCGCGGCAAGCCCCAGCCCATGCCGTCCCTGCGGGAAGACATGCAGTTCCGCCGGAACGCCGGCGGCAAAGAGCGCCCTGGCATAGTTCAGGCTGTTGCTCACCGGAACGGCGTCGTCATCGGCTGTATGCCAGAGGAAGGCCGGCGGCGTCCGGGGAGTGACGTTCAGCTCCGGCGAGAGGGCCCTGAGGAGGTCCGACGGCGGCGCGCCGCCAAGGAGGTTTGCCACCGATCCCTGGTGCGCCTCGTGGGTCAGTGATGCAACCGGATAGCAGAGCACCGAGAGGTCGGGGACGGCTGCGGGCACATCCAGGTCCGGGTTTCCGGTGGCAGCTGCCGTGCTGAGGGTGGCCGCCAGGTGGCCGCCGGCGGAGAAGCCCAGGACGCCGATGCGCTCCGGGTCGACGGCGAACCGGTGCTGTCCCTTCCTGATGTGGAGCATGGCTTCCTTTGCGTCCTCCAGGGGAGCAGGGTGCCGGTCAGGGGCCACCCTGTAGCGGAGGACGAAGGCGTGGATTCCCAGGGAGGCCAGCCACTCTGCAACGGGCTCCGCTTCGTGGTCAGCCTGGCGGGCGTATCCTCCTCCCGGCAGGACCAGGATGGCCGGCCGGGCGCCGGCAGCCCCGGGACGGGCGGGAACTGCCGTAAGCGCACGCGCCGCCATCAGGCGGCAGCTTCGGTGCTGCGCCGCAGCGTGACCTCGCCTGTGATGTCACCGGGTGAAGCGTCGTCGCCGCCGCCGCCGTCGCCGCCGTCGCCGCCGTCGCCGGCAAGCCTCCGCTGGGTGGCCCGGGTGGCCAGGCGCCCAATGTCCTCCAGCGGCAGGCGGACCGTGGAAAGGGCCGGCCGGAAGTCGCGGAGGGTCTCAATATCGTCGAAACCGGCGATGGCGGCGTCGCGGGGGATGCGGAGCCCCTCGGACCGCAATGCTGCCGCCGCCCCGATGGCCATCACATCGTTGACGGCGAAAATGCACGGCTTGGGTGCGCCGCCTCCCTCACTGGACGGGCCCCCTTCTCCGGACGGGCCCGCGTTGGTCCGGGCTGCCTTGATCCGGCCAGCCAGTTCAAGCCCGGCGTCATATCCACCGGACCGGTTGAACGCGCTGCGGAGCACTTCCGCCGGCCGGCGCCCGGCCCGTTCCAGTCCCTCCTGGAAACCGCGGACCCGGTCATCGGAGGTCAGGAGGCCTTCGGGACCGCCGACAATGACGAAGTCCCCGTCCCAGCTGCCCGCAAGTTCGGTGGCCAGCCGGCCGGCCAGCTCCTGGTTGGGCACTTTAACCACGTGGTACCCCTCCGGAGCAGTCGCACCCACGACGGGGTGGCCCACCACGGCCACCTGGCCGCCGTTTCGGCAATACCGGTCAAGTTCGGCTGCCAGCTCGCTGTTGCCGTCCTTGTCCTCGTCGCGGCACGAGCGGGAACCGGCGATCACGATCGAGTCTGCCCGGCGCGCCGCGAACGCAGCCACCGCTTCCTTTTCCTCCGCGGGGCCGCCGCCGGTGGTGGCAAGGAGTACCATCTTCCGCTGTTCCCGGGCGGCTTCCTGCACGCCCCTGGCAATGGCCGCGAAGTAGGGATCGGCAATGTCATGGACGATCAGGCCGATCAGGCCGGAACTGGATTTCGCCAGCCCCTGTGCCTGTGCGTTGGGGATGTAGCCGAGCGACTCAGCCGCCTGCCGGACCCGTTCGGCAATGTCCTTCCCCGGTTTGCGGGCGGATCCGTTCAGCACGCGGGAGGCCGTGGCGGGGGAAACGCCGGCAAGGCGGGCCACCTCGGTAAGGGTACTTGCAGCCACTGCATCTCCTGGTCTTGTACGGGCTCGAAGGCTAAAGCACATTATGGCAGTTCAAACTAGTTCCGGAAAGCGCTTGCCAAGGGGAAGCACGCCGTGCATCATGGAAGCAGTGGGAATGCGCTTTCCCAATTAGCTTGACTACCTTGCTCACTCACCGTGGAGGACACATGGGCTTCGAAACAAAGACAATCCGCATCGCCATGAACGGCATCACCGGCCGGATGGGCTACCGCCAGCACCTGCTGCGCTCCATCCTGCCCATCCGCGATGGCGGCGGCTTCACCCTCCCGGACGGCACCAGGGTCCAGGTTGAACCCATCCTGGTGGGCCGCAACGAGGCCAAGATCCGGGAACTGGCGGAAAAGCACAAGGTGTCCGAGTGGACCACGGACCTGGACGCCGTGATCAACGACCCCACGGTGGACGTCATCTTTGACGCCTCCATGACCAGCCTGCGCGCCGCAACCCTGAAGAAGGCGATGCTGGCCGGCAAGCACATCTTCACCGAGAAGCCCACGGCCGAGACCCTCGAAGAAGCCATTGAACTGGCCCGCATCGGCAAGGAGGCAGGCGTTACTGCCGGCGTCGTCCACGACAAGCTCTACCTCCCGGGCCTGGTCAAGCTCCGCCGCCTGGTGGACGAGGGCTTCTTCGGCCGCATCCTCTCCATCCGCGGCGAGTTCGGCTACTGGGTCTTCGAAGGCGACATCCAGGCCGCGCAGCGCCCGTCCTGGAACTACCGCAAGGAAGATGGCGGCGGAATGACCACGGACATGTTCTGCCACTGGAACTACGTCCTGGAGGGCATCATCGGCCAGGTCAAGAGCGTCAACGCCAAGACCGCCACCCACATCCCCGCCCGCTGGGACGAGGCAGGCAACGAGTACAAGGCCACCGCCGACGACGCCTCCTACGGCATCTTCGAACTCGAGACCCCGGGTGGCGACCAGGTGGTCGGCCAGATCAACTCCTCCTGGGCAGTGCGCGTCTACCGCGATGAACTGGTGGAGTTCCAGGTGGACGGCACGCACGGTTCCGCCGTGGCCGGCCTGAACAAGTGCGTCGCCCAGCAGCGGGCCCACACCCCCAAGCCCGTGTGGAACCCGGACCTGCCCGTCACCGAATCCTTCCGCGACCAGTGGCAGGAAGTTCCCGCCAACGCTGAACTGGACAACGGCTTCAAGCTGCAGTGGGAAGAGTTCCTCCGCGACGTTGTGGCCGGCAGGGAACACCGCTTCGGCCTGCTGTCTGCCGCCCGCGGTGTCCAGCTCGCCGAACTTGGCCTGCGGTCCAATGACGAGCGCCGCACCATCGACATCCCGGAGATCACGCTCTGATGACTTCCCTTATCCTTCCCTCCGAGGACGGCGGCACCAGGGAGTACCGCCTCCGGGGCGCCACGCCGTGGGCCCGCCCCACCGCCCCGCTTACCGCCCGGCGCGCCTACGCCGCGGCCCACGTCATCCCCGAGGTCCTCGCCGACAACACTCCCGGAGCCCCGGCGCGCCTGGACTGGGACGCCACCATGGCGTACCGCCACGAGCTCTGGTCCTATGGTCTTGGCGTGGCCGACGCCATGGACACCGCCCAGCGCGGCATGGGCCTTGACTGGGCCGCCACGCAGCAGCTCATCAAGCGCACCGGCGTCGAAGCAGCCTCGGTGGTCTCGGCCAACAACCCGGCCACCGCCGGCAAATCGGTCCGTGACCTCGTGTCCTGCGGCGCCGGCACCGACCAGCTGGACCTCGACGCCCTGCCCGCGGGTGAGGCCGGCCTGAAAGCCGTCCTCGAGGCATACCGTGAGCAGATTGCCGTGATCAGCGAGGCCGGCCCCAAGGTCATTATCATGGCCTCCCGGGCACTCGCCAAGGCAGCACGTGGGCCGGAAGACTACCTGAACGTCTACTCCACACTCCTGCAGGAGGTTGACCAGCCGGTCATCCTCCACTGGCTGGGCACCATGTTCGATCCCGCCCTGGCGGGCTACTGGGGCTCGGACGACGTCGCCACCGCCACCGAAACCTTCCTGGGCCTGATCAGGGACAACCCGGACAAAGTGGACGGCGTCAAGGTCTCCCTGCTGGATGCCAGCCACGAAGTTGCCCTCCGCGCCGCACTGCCTGAAGGCATCCGTCTCTACACCGGCGACGACTTCAACTACCCGGAGCTCATCGACGGCGACGGGACCCACCACTCGGACGCCCTGCTCGGCATCTTTGCTGCGATCTACCCGGCCGCTTCGGTGGCACTGCAGAACTACGATGCAGGCAACGCCGCGAAGGCGCGCGAAATCCTGGACTCCACCCGTGAACTGGGCAAGCACATCTTCAGCGCCCCGACGTTCTACTACAAGACCGGCATCGCGTTCATGTCCTGGCTCAACGGCAAGCAGCCCGGGTTCCAGATGGTCGGCGGCCTGCACTCCGGCCGCTCCGTCTGCCACCTTGCCCGGACCTTTGAGCTGGCCGACCAGGCCGGCTTGCTGAAGGACCCGGCGCTGGCCGCCTTCCGCATGTCCGATTACCTGCGGATCAACGGGGTGGGAGTATGAGCGACTTCTCCCGCCTGTCCATCAACAGCGCCACCACCAAGAAGTGGACGCTTGCCCAGGTGGTCGAGGGCTGCGTCAACGCCGGCATCCCCGCCATCGGCCCCTGGCGCGACCGGGTGGCGGAGGCCGGTCTGGACAAGGCAGCACGCCTGATCAAAGACGCGGGCCTGCGTGTGTCCTCGCTGTGCCGCGGCGGGTTCCTCACGGCGGCGGACGCGGAAGGCCAGGCAAACGCGCTCGCCGACAACCGTGCGGCGATCCTCGAAGCCGTGGCGCTGGACACCACCGAACTGTTCCTGGTGGTGGGCGGACTCGCGTCAGGGGAGAAGGACATCGTGGGCGCCCGGCAGCGTGTGGCTGACCGGCTCGCGGACCTGGTCCCTTTCGCGCAGGAAAACGGCGTCCGCCTGGTGCTGGAACCGCTGCACCCGATGTACGCCGCGGACCGCGCACTGATCTCCACCCTGGGGCAGGCCCTGGACCTTGCGGCGCCCTTCGACGCATCGACAGTTGGCGTCGCCGTCGATACTTTCCACGTCTGGTGGGACCCGGAACTGAAGGCGCAGATCGAACGCGCCGGCCGGGAGAACCGCATCGCCTCCTACCAGGTGTGCGACTTCAACATGCCCATCGCGGCCGATCCGCTGCTCTCCCGCGGGTACATGGGCGACGGCGTGGTGGACTTCGCCACGATCGGCACCTGGGTCCGCGACGCCGGGTACACCGGCGACATCGAAGTGGAGATTTTCAATCAGGAGATCTGGGACACGGACGGCAACACCGTCCTGGCCACGGTCAAGGAGCGGTACGCGGAGCTTGTCCTGCCGTACGCCTGACCTGGTTCAAGACCGCGGGCTCCTGCTGCGTCACGGCAGGAGCCTGCGCCCCACATGAAAGGACCCGGAACCAGGGGAGGGTTTCCCACCCTGGTTCCGGGTCCTCTTCCGCCCGCTGCCCTGTTGCGGCCCTATGTGTAGAGCGAGGCGAACCGGCGGTACCTTGCCAGCACGCCGGCGTCGTCCTTTCCCAGCGGAAGGTCGACGGCGTCTGCCGCCCACTCGGGGAAGCGTCCGGTGAGTGCCGCCGCAGCCTGGCGCGCGGCGCCGTCGGCCACGTACTCGCCCGGCTGCGGCACCGTGATGCCGGTTCCCAGCAGGCTGGCGGCCACTTCCTGCACGGCTGCTGACTGGGCCCCGCCGCCCACCAGGAGGATCCGCTGGGCGGTCACGCCCTGGTCCTGCAGTGCCGCCAGGCCGTCCGCCAGTGAGCAGACAACACCCTCGACGGCGGCGCGCGCCAGGTTGGCGGGGGTGTAGTTGGCCCGGGTGATGCCGTGCAGGGAACCGGTGGCGTCCGGCAGGTTGGGGGTCCTTTCCCCATCGAAGTACGGGACCAGGGTGAGGCCGCCGGCACCGGGCCCGGCAGACAACGCCAACCTGTTGAACGCGGCCAGGTCCACGTCCAGCAGGGCGGCGGTGGCATCGAAGATGCGGGTGGCATTCAAGGTGCACACCAGCGGCAGGAAATGCCCGGCGGCGTCGGCGAATCCGGCCACCAGTCCCGAGGCGTCAGCCGCCGGTGAATCCGAGACTGCGAAGACGGTCCCGGACGTGCCCAGTGACATCACCACATCGCCCAACCGGGCCCCTGCACCAAGCGCGGCCGCCGCGTTGTCCCCGGCGCCTGCGGCCAGGAGGGTGCCCGCCGGCGTCTTTCCCGCCGCTTCCAGGGGCCCGAGGACCCGGGGGAGGACCGGCACGTGGCCGAGTGCCGCGGACAGGACGTCCGGCAGGTACTTGCCTTCCGCCGTCGAGTAGTAGCCCGTACCGGATGCGTCCGAGCGGTCCGTGGCCAGGGCGGCCAGCCTTTCTTTACCGCTGCCTGGCCCGTGGCCTGCGAGCCGCCAGGTGAGCCAGTCATGCGGCAGGCAGACGGCGGCCACCCTGGCGGCGTTTTCCGGTTCATTTTCCGCCAGCCAGCGCAGCTTGGTCAGCGTCAGGGATGCGACCGGCACCGTACCGGTGGCGCGCGCCCAGTACTGCGCGCCGACGGCTGGATCGCCGCCGCCGGCGGATTCGATGAGTTCCAGGGCGGCGCCGGCGCTGCGGGTATCGTTCCACAGCAGCGCCGGCCGGATCACCGCACCGTCGCTGTCCAGGCAGACCATGCCGTGCTGCTGGCCTCCGACAGACACGGCGCTGACGTCATCCAGTCCGCCGGCGTCTGCCACCGCCTTTTGCAGTGCCGTCCACCAATGGTCCGGGTGGACCTCGGTGCCGTCAGGGTGGGGGGCCCGGCCCTGGCGGACCAATGCTCCGGTATCGGCATCGCGGATCACCACCTTGCACGACTGGGTGGAGCTGTCGATGCCTGCGACGAGCCCCATGGCCTAGTGGGCGCCCAGGAGGTGCTCGATGGCGAGCTGGTTGAGCCGGACGAATGCGAAGGAGCGCTCAGCAGCCTTGTCGGCGTCGAAGTCCTCGAAGGCTGCGGCGTCTGCCAGCAGGTCTGCGGTGCTTTCGCCGGCACTGAGGGTGGGCTCGCCGAGTTCGAAGACGCCGGAGGTCTTGAGTGCTTCCTGGACCTGCGGGTCTGCGCGGAACGCCAGCGCCCGTTCCTTCAGCAGCAGGTACATGGCCATGTTGGCCTTGGCGGACTCCCACACGCCGTCGTAGCCGTCGGTGCGGGAGGGCTTGTAGTCGAAGTGGCGCGGGCCGTCGTACTTCGGGCCGCCGCCCGGGAAGCCGTTCTCCAGCAGGTCGACCGTGAAGAAGGCGCTGGTGAGGTCGCCGTGGCCGAACACGAGGTCCTGGTCGTACTTTATGCCGCGCTGGCCGTTGAGGTCGATATGGAAGAGCTTGCCGGCCCAGAGTGCCTGCGCAATGCCGTGGGTGAAGTTCAGTCCCGCCATCTGCTCGTGGCCGGTCTCGGGGTTCAGGCCCACGATGTCGCCGTGTTCGAGCTGGGCAATGAAGGCCAGGCCGTGGCCGACAGTGGGCAGGAAGATATCGCCGCGGGGTTCGTTCGGCTTGGGTTCAAGGGCGATCCGCAGGTTGTAGCCCTTGTCCTTGATGTAGCCGGCCGCGGTGTCAACGCCTTCCTTCATGCGGTCCAGGGCGGCTGCCAGGTCCTTGGAGCCGTCGTATTCGCTGCCTTCGCGGCCGCCCCACATGACGAACGTTTCGGCGCCGAGCTCTGCGGCGAGGTCGATGTTGCGCAGGACCTTGGAGAGGGCAAAGCGGCGGATGGAACGGTCGTTGGAGGTGAAGCCGCCGTCCTTGAAGACCGGGTGGCTGAACAGGTTGGTGGTCACCATGGGGACCTTCAGCCCGGTCTCCGCCAGGGCTGCGCGGAAGTTTTTCAGGATCAGGTCCCGCTCTGACGCGGAGGCATCAAAAGGAACAAGGTCATTGTCGTGGAACGTGATGCCGTAGGCGCCCAGTTCTGCCAGGCGGTGGACTGCCTCCACCGGATCCAAAGCGGCACGGGTGGCCACGCCGAACGGATCGGCGCCGGTCCAGCCGACCGTCCAGAGGCCGAAGGTGAACTTGTCAGCGGGCGTGGGGGAGAGAGTCATGATGCGTCCTTGCGATCGGGTTGCGCCGCGGAATTGCGAAGCTTTAGTTCATTGCCTGAACTATATGAGCGGACGTAGGGTGGGGTCAATAGTCCAGCGTGGAGACCGCCGAAAAACTTGGCGGAAGCGTCTAACCAAGGAGCTTTGTGATGGTGATGCCGGCGCCTGCAGCGGCGGGGTCCGGATCCCCGGCCCCCGGAAACGTGGGGGACGTGAGGCGCAGCAATCTTGCGCTGGTCCTCGGCGCGATTGCCGAGTTCCCGCCCGGCACCCATCCCAGCCGTGCCCAGGTTGCCGGTGCCACCGGATTGACCAAGGCGTCGGTGTCCAGCCTGGTGCTGGACCTCCTGGATGCCGGGGTCATCCGCGAAATCGGGCTTAACCCCCAGGGCCGCGGCCGGCCGGGCGTGGGGCTGGAGCTTAGCCCCAGCCGTGCGGTCATGGGAATGGAGGTCAATGTCGACTACATTTCCGCCGCCGTGGTTGACCTGTCCGGGCAGGTGCTGCGGCGCGAGATACGGGAGCGCGATAACCGGAACAGCCCGGACAAGCCGGTGCTGGCTGCGCTCGCAGGCCTGGCGGCCAGGGTGCGGGGTGCTGCCGGTGAACAGGGCGTCGACGTCGTGGGCGGCGGGCTGGCGGTACCCGGACTGGTGGACCCGGCCAGGGCGCGCGTGCTGACCGCTCCCAACCTGGGCTGGGTCAACGTTGACCTCGACCTTGACGCCCTGCTGCCCGAAACAGCGCTGGGGGTTGCGCTGTTCAACGAGGCCAATGCCGCAGCCCTGGCCGAACTTCGGCACCGGCCGGACCGCGCAGCGAACTTCCTTTTCGTCTCCGGTGAGGTGGGCGTGGGCGGCGGGATTGTCATCGGTTCCGAGCTGTTCACCGGCCCCGGGGGCCATGCCGGCGAGGTGGGACACATCGTGGTGGATCCGGACGGCGGCCATTGTTCCTGCGGCGGGACCGGCTGCCTGGAGACGGTGGCCGGCCAGGACGCCATCTTCATTGCTGCCGGCCTGGCCCCGGACGGGAGTTCACGGTCTGCCGCGATGTCAGCGCTCCTGCAGGCACTCGAGGGCGGGGCACCCAAGGCGGTATCCGCCGTCGAACGTGCGGGCCGCTGCCTGGGCATAGCGCTTGCTTCAACGGCCCGGGTGGTGGATATCGATTCGGTAGTACTGGGCGGCCATTTCGCAGTCCTTGAGCCCTGGCTGCGTGCCCCGTTGCTGGACAGCCTGCAGAAATATGCGCCCGGAAAGTATGCGTCGGAGCAGGTAACGGTGTCCGCGGTGGGGGAGTTTGGTGCCCTGCTGGGGGCTGCCGGCAGCGTGATCCGGTCCCTTGTGGACGCGCCGCACCGGCTGCAGGCATAGCGGCGGGTGCACAACGCCCCGGTCCGAAGACCGGGGCATCAGCCACCAAGGTGCCCCAGGAGGGAATCGAACCCCCGACCGGCGGATTAGAAGGCCGCTGCTCTATCCCCTGAGCTACTGAGGCATCAGCTACCGGCCTGCAGGCCGGGCGCCTCAAAAAGTTTACATTGCCCGGCATGGCGGCGGCGTCATCCGGCCTGCACTGTTCCTCCCCATGTGGCGTGGTGGGCCCTGTTGTCCACATACGGGAACCCGTGCCTCCTGCCCGCGGGCATCCGGGGCGATGCTGGTCATGCCTGCTACAGGCGCCACCATCCAGACAGGACGTAGACATGAGCGAAACGATTACCATCCGGGGCTTCGTTGCCACTGAGATCACGAGTTCCACCACGCCGGGAGGAGTGGCAACAGCCTCCTTCCGGCTCGGTTCCACCACGCGCCGCTTTGACCGGGAATCCAAAACGTGGGGCGACGGGCACACCAACTGGTTCACCGTGCAGGGCTACCGCAACCTCGCCGGGACCCTGGGCTGCAGCATCCGGAAAGGCCAGCCGGTCATCGTCGTGGGCAAGCTGAAGATCCGCACCTGGGAAAAGGAAGGCCGCGTCTACCACTCCACCATCATCGATGCCGAGGCCGTGGGGCATGACCTTACCTTCGGCTCGGCAAACTTCATCCGGACCGCTTCAAGGCCTGCCCTTTCCCTCGTGGAGCAGCCGCAGTCCCCGGAGGATGCCCCTGCCATGGACCCGGCCCTTGACGAACCGGAGGACCGTGAGGACGACCATCCCGGGGAGCTTGGCCATTCAGCGGTCGTCATCGAGGACAACGACGGCGGACTCGCTGCCCTTGACCTGGAAACCGGGGAACTCGCCGACGTCTAGGAAACGCGCATCAGCTGTCAACGTTCCCCGTTCAGTCCCGGGCGGACGGACCGGTGGCACCCCCGGCCGCCGACCGTCCGCCCGCCTCCATCCCACCCCCGCAACCATGCGTCCGCACCAGCGCGCGTGTGGACACCTGCAGCCAGCCATACCGGCCTGGTGTCCGGCGCATGGCACAATGACACCATGCGTCCCACCCCTTACCGTCGGCAGATAAACCGGGCCGGTGCAGCGCTGTCATGTGCTGTCCTGGCCGCTCTCGTGTCGGGGTGTGCCGCCGGTCCCGCAGCGGACAATCCGCGGGTTGAGGGCAGCGGTGACGGATCGTTGAAGGCAACGGCAACGGCGGCGGCGCCGGCCACGCAGGAAGCTGCAGCCCAGGGTGCCAATCCAGCGGACCCAGGCAGCGCTGCAGGCGGGGAAACGTTGGCCAACACGTCAGCCGGTGCCAGCACCTCGGCCGCCGCGGCCGCGGCCACCGAAACCGTGAAGCGGACCGTAACCGACACCCTGGCCAAACTGGCAGCAGGAACACCCAAGCCGGCCACGGCCCAGGTCAGCGACGCCCTGACGGGAGCCGGCATCGCGCCGGCAGTGCTCCAGGTCTCGCAGAGCCGGACGCCCACCGGCCTGGAGGCGGACGCCATCGAGGCTGCCGTGCTGCAGGGCAAGGACTGCGTCATTGGACAGGTGCGCGAGGGTGCAGTGACCGTCACCGTCCTTCCGGTCCTGGCCAGCGGCAAGTGCTTCGTGGGTTCCTGATCCTGCTGACTTTCCGGCTGTAAATGTGAGATATGCCCGCCAACCCACTAGATTTGAGACCATGGCGGAATTTATCTACACAATGACCAAGGCCCGTAAGGCCGTTGGCGAAAAACTCATTCTTGATGACGTAAGCATGTCCTTCTTCCCGGGCGCCAAGATTGGTGTTGTGGGCCCGAACGGTGCCGGTAAGTCCACCATCCTCAAGATCATGGCAGGGCTGGACACGCCCTCCAACGGTGAAGCCAGGCTCAGCCCCGGCTACAGCGTGGGCATCCTGCTTCAGGAACCGCCCCTCAACGAGGAAAAGACAGTCCTGGGCAACGTCCAGGAAGGCGTGGGCGAGATCTACGGCAAGATCCAGCGCTTCAACGAGATCTCCGAGGAAATGGCCAGCCCCGATGCTGACTACGACACCCTCCTCGAAGAAATGGGCAAGCTGCAGGAAGCCATCGACGCCGCCGACGCCTGGGACCTTGACTCCCAGCTGGAGCAGGCCATGGACGCCCTCCGCTGCCCGCCGGCCGATGCCGATGTCACCAACCTCTCCGGTGGTGAGCGCCGCCGCGTAGCCCTGTGCAAGCTCCTCCTGCAGAAGCCGGACCTGCTGCTCCTCGACGAGCCCACCAACCACCTGGACGCGGAGAGTGTCCTGTGGCTCGAGCAGCACCTTTCCAGCTACCCCGGTGCCGTCCTCGCCGTCACCCACGACCGTTACTTCCTGGACCACGTGGCGGAATGGATTGCCGAAGTGGACCGCGGCCACCTGTACCCGTACGAAGGCAACTACTCCACCTACCTGGAGAAGAAGCGCGCCCGCCTCGAGATCCAGGGCAAGAAGGATGCCAAGCAGGCCAAGCGCCTCGCCGAGGAACTCGAGTGGGTCCGCTCCAACGCCAAGGGCCGCCAGACCAAATCAAAGGCCCGCCTGGCCCGGTACGAGGAAATGGCCGCAGAAGCGGACCGCACCCGCAAGCTCGACTTCGAGGAAATCCAGATCCCGCCGGGACCGCGCCTGGGTGGCCTGGTCCTGGAGGCCAAGAACCTCCAGAAGGGCTTCGACGACCGTGTCCTGATCGACGGGCTTTCATTCAGCCTGCCGCGCAACGGCATCGTGGGTGTCATCGGTCCCAACGGTGTGGGCAAGTCCACGCTCTTCAAGACCATCGTGGGCCTGGAACCGCTCGACGGCGGCGAGCTGAAGATCGGTGACTCGGTCAAGATCTCCTATGCCGACCAGAGCCGCGGCGGCATCGACCCCAACAAGACCCTGTGGGAGGTCGTCTCCGACGGACTCGACTTCATCCAGGTGGGCAACGTCGAGATGCCGTCCCGTGCCTACGTGGCAGCCTTCGGGTTCAAGGGTCCGGACCAGCAGAAGAAGGCAGGCGTGCTCTCCGGCGGTGAGCGCAACCGCCTGAACCTGGCCCTGACCCTCAAGCAGGGCGGGAACCTGCTGCTCCTCGACGAACCCACCAACGACCTCGACGTCGAAACCCTCAGCAGCCTGGAGAACGCGCTGCTCGAGTTCCCCGGCTGCGCCGTGGTGGTCTCGCACGACCGGTGGTTCCTTGACCGGGTGGCCACGCACATCCTGGCCTACGAAGGTGACGACGAGAACCCCTCCAAGTGGTACTGGTTCGAGGGTAACTTCGAATCCTACGAGGAGAACAAGGTGGAGCGTCTGGGCCCGGACGCTGCCAAGCCGCACCGCGTCACCCACCGGCGCCTGACCCGCGACTAACAGCGCGGAACCGGGCCAAAAGCCTGACAGCACAAAAGAAGGCCGGCACCCCGACAATTTTCGGGGTGCCGGCCTTCTGCGTGCCTGCGGGGTCAGCGTGCCTGCACGGGTGCGGTGCCTTCGACGTCAGGCGCCCGCGGGGTCGGCGGGAATGCGCACCATCCCCTCCTGCGCAACGGAGGCGACATGCTGGCCCTCGCGGTTGAAGATCTTGCCGGTTGCCAGGCCGCGCGCACCGTGGGCGCTGGGGGATTCCTGGACGTAGAGCAGCCACTCATCAACCCGCGCGGGCCGGTGCCACCACATCGCGTGGTCCAGGCTGGCAACATTCATTCCAGGCGTGATCCAACTCAGTCCGTGCCGCCGAAGGATGGATTCAAGCAGCGTGTAGTCGCTGGCGTAGGCCAGGGCGGCCCGGTGCAGGTTGGAGTCGTCCGGCATCGGCCCGAAGGTCTTCATCCAGACAGCGTTGCGGGCTTCCCGCGGGCCGGCCGCTGAAACGTACAGCGCCGGGTTGACGTGCCTGATGTCGAAGGGCCGCTCATACGCCCAGTGCCGTGCCACCGGATGATCGAACTTGCCCAGCAGGTCCGCCGTGCTGGGCAAAGATTCGGGGTCCGGGATTCCTTCCGGCATAACAGACGAGTGCTCGACCCCTTCGTCCTCTCCCTGGAACGAGGCGATCATGGACAGGATGGGCACGCCGTCCTGGTAGGCGTGGACCCGCCTGGCCGAAAAAGACCGGCCGTCGCGCAGCCGCTGCACCCCGAAGGTGATGGGTTTGTTGGCGTCGCCGGGCCGCAGGAAATAGCCGTGCATGGAGTGGACGAACCGTTCGGGGTCAACTGTCCGGATCGATGCCACGAGTGACTGCGCCAGCACCTGGCCGCCGAATACCCTGTGATGCGGCTGCTGCTGGGAGGGGCCCAGGAAAATATCCTCATCCGTGCGGGCGCCCTCAAGCTCACCAAGGTCCAGCAGTTCGATCAGCGATGAGGTGGGGTCGCCAGTGGGCGGCGCCAGCAGTCCAGCTTCGGCTTCAGTCATGGTCCGACTCTAGACGGCGGCCCGCGAACCACTCAACCGGAGTGCAGCCGGTAATGTTCTAGATGTGTCTGAACTTCTCACCTCGTCCTTCCGTTTCGCAGACCCGCGGGATCTCGCCGACCTGAAGACCTTCGCCACCCGGGCCAAAGCCATTGATGACGGTGCCATCCGCCTGCAGGCCGCCGGCTCCGTCCTGGCGGCCTACGTGTGCGTCCTGCGGCCCAGGCTCCTGGGCGAATCCACCCCGACGATCCTGGGCCTGCGCACCATGGCACTGGCGGAACCGTCCGGAACGGATGTCACCGTTGCATTGTCATCCGTCCTGGACCGGCTGGCACGGGCAGGGGAGGGCGACGTCGAATTGCCGGTTCCGCCCACCACCGTCACCGAGTCCTGGACCGGGGTAGGCGCCCCCCGGGGCGGATGGGAACTGTTGGGGTCCGTCAGCGATTCCCGCCTGCGGGCGGCAGCGGAGGCGGGCATCGCCGAGGTGGCCGGCATTGTGCCGGACAAACCGGGCGCACTCATCGTGAACAACGCACGGGCCGCGGTGTGGGGGCGGGAACTGGACGACGCCGGCCTGCCCGCCGGCGCTGCCTTCGCCGCCTTCGCGTTGGGGTTCCTGGGCGACGGCGACCAGATGCTCTACCGGGCCGGCCGCTGGTTCCGGCTTACCGGACCCCGCGGCCACGTCCTGGCGCGCACCGGCAGCGGCCTGCTCTAGGCCAGACCGCAGGGCGCAAGCCGGATAAGAGACTCAGGAACCGGAGGGGCTGTTCACCATCGACAGCGCGGCCCGCTCCATGTAGTCCCACAGCGTTCCCTCGTACAACGGCGGCAACTCCAGGGCGTCCACGGCGGTGCGCATGTGGAACAGCCACCGGTCCTTAGCCTCCGGCGTGACCTTGAAGGGCATGTGGCGCATGCGCAGGCGCGGGTGGCCCCGCTCCTCGCCGTACGTTGTGGGCCCGCCCCAGTACTGCTCGAGGAACATCAGGAAGCGGCGCTTCGCGGGCGCCAGGTCCTCTTCCGGATACATCGGCCGCAGCAGGGGATCGGTGGCCACGCCGTCGTAAAAGACGTCAATGAGCTTCACGAAGGTCTCGTGGCCGCCCACGGCGTCGTAGAAGCTGTCGGTGTAATCCGGCTTGCTGAAGGGATCATTCTGCATCAACTGGGGCCGCTGCCCGGGGCGCGGCTCAATGGGAAGCGACATGCTAGTCCCCGGCTTTCTGGTCAGTCTTCTTGCTCTCAACGTGCGCCGAGCCCTGGTCGGTAGTGCCGTCGTCGGACTCATGCAGTGGAACGTACCGTCCCTGCGACCGGTTGCCCACGCGCAGGATCTCGCCGTTGCGCAGGTACCAGATGGCGCCGTCGTCCGAGCGGACGCGGGTGATGCGCAGTCCCACGGACTCCACCACGCCCACCACTTCGCTGGTTTCGATCACATCACCGATCCCGTACTGGTCTTCAATGGTAATGAAGATCCCGGCCAGGAAGTCGCGGATCAGCTGCTGGGCGCCGAAGCCGATGGCCACACCGAGGATACCCACGCTGGTCAGCAGCGGGGCGATGTTGATGTCCAGGTTCTGCAGCACGTACATGCCGGTGATGATGACCACCAGCACGCCCACCACGCTGTTGAGCAGTGAACCGATGGTTTCGGCACGCTGGACCCGGCGTTCGTGGTCAAGGGCCCTGAAGGCCGGAGCAGCCCACCTGAACGTTGGCTTCTTGAAGAAATTGCTCCCCGACGCCACCCGCTTGGTGATGCGGGCAATGATGAACGTGGCCACGAGCCAGACGGCAACGCCGACGCCGAGGCTGATCACGATGCCTGGGAGGCTCACGCCACTCGGCTGGCTGGTGGCTGGGGGAAGGATGGACAACATGCTGACCATGGGTGGAAATAGCTCCTTGGGATATTGCGCTGTTCTCTTTCAACCCTAGCGCCGTAGCGTGGAGCAATGCGCATCCTCATCCTCGGCGGAACAGCCTTCCTCTCCCGGGAAATCGCCAGGCAGGCGGTGGCCGCGGGGCATCACGTCACGTGCCTGGCCCGGGGAGTGTCCGGTGAGCCGCCGCCCGGCGCCGAGTGGGCCAGGGCGGACCGATCGGCGGGCCCGGCAGCGTACTCCGGCGCAGCCGGCACGTGGGACGCCGTGATCGAGGTTGCCCGGGACCCTGCACCTGCCCGGGACGCCCTTGCCGCCCTCGCTCCGAAGGCCGGCCACTGGACCTTCGTTTCCAGCTGCTCAGCCTATGCGGACCATTCCGTCCCCGGAGCGGCAGAGGACGCCGCGCTCCTGCCGGCGCTTGCCCCCGGAACTCCCTCCACCCCCGGGAACTACGGCGAGTCCAAAGTGGCCATCGAGCAGGCCACCCTGGACGCCACACGCGGCAGGGCCCACATCTGCCGCGCCGGCCTGGTCAGCGGCCCTGGCGACCCCACCGACCGCTACGGCTACTGGCCGGCCCGCTTTGACCGCAAACAGGGGCCGGTGCTGGTCCCGGACATCGGGCACCAGCCCACCCAGGTCATCGACGTCCGGGACCTGGCGGCGTGGATCCTGCGTGCAGCCGAACAGGGAACCACCGGCCCGCTGAACGCCAACGGAGACCAAGTGGCCTTCGCAGAGCTCACCAGCGCCTGCGGCGAACTCTCCACCGCCGGCACGCCCGCCACCGTCACCGCCCGTGAAGAATGGCTGGTGGCGCAGGGCGTTAACTACTGGTCAGGGCCCGATTCCCTTCCGCTCTGGCTCCCGCCCCATCACGAGGGCTTCATGGCCCGCAGCAACCAGGCAGCCAAGGCTGCGGGAATGGTGCTGCGGCCCTGGCAGGGAACCCTGGCCGACACCCTGGGAGATGAACGCGTCCGCGGGCTGGACCGGTCCCGGAAGGCCGGCCTGCAACCCGCCACGGAGCATCGGCTCGTCAAGCTGCTCCAGGGCAGGGAAGCCTATGCGGCCACCGTCACCGGCTGGTGCTCCACCGGGAAGTTCACGCTCCGGGCAATGAAACAGACCTGGTTGGCCTCATGGTGCAGCGAGGCCGCCAGTTCCGCCTGCGCGGCGTCGGCCACCGTCACGTGCGGGTGCAGGGTGACCCGCTCGAACTGGCCGCTGCCGTCCCGGTTGAGCCGCATCAGTCCGGTGGCCTCATCCCGGTAATCCGTGACCACCACGCCGTGCTTCACCGCCACGTGCAGGTAGGACAGCATGTGGCACTGGGCCAGCGCAGCCAGGAGAAGCTGCTCGGGGTTGTACCGTTCCCGGTCTCCATGGAAGGTGGGATCTGCCGAGCCCTTGAGGACCGGCAGGCCCGGAACCAGCACGTCATGGTCCCGGGAGTAGCTCCGGTAGGACGACGTGCCGCCGCCCCGGTTGCCTGTCCACTGGACGGTCAGCGAGTACCGGTGTTCGTTGAGGCTCACGCCGGGCTGCCCTCCTGCAGGACATCGGCGGCTCGGGCACGCAGGGCGCGGGCCACGCCGTCGCGGTTCTCCAGCATCATCCGCCGCAGCGCAGCGCTTTCCGCCGGCAGCGACGCCAGGAAGGCGTCCGTCCGGTCGATGGTGGCCTGCGTGGTCAGCAGCGCCGGGTAGAGGCCGACGACGATCTGCTGGGCGAGTGCGTGCGTGCGGGTTGCCACGATGCCCGGCACAGCCGCGAAGTACAGCTCCGAGTACGGCTCCAGCAGCGAACGGTCCAGCACCCGCATGAAGCCGGTCACCGCCGATCCCTGCAGTGCGTTGGACAGTTCTCCCTTGACCACAATGGATTCCCAGGCCGCGGCCTTCGCCTCCGGGGTGGGGATGGCAGCCTTGGCCAGTGCGGCCGCGTTCTGGCCGCTGGAGGTGTTGTCCCGCTCCAGTTCGGCGTCGATGCCGTCCTGCCCCATCCGGCCGCCGGAAACCAGCGAGGCCACCAGCTCCCAACGGAGGTCCTGGTCAACGCTCAGGCCTTCCAGGACCACGGACCCGTCCAGGAGGCCGGACACCCGGTCCAGCTGGGACGCGCTGCGGGCCAGCAGCGCGAAGGACTTGATGAACTGCAGCTGGCCGTCGGAGCCGCCGGGAACAGTCGAAGCCAGATCCCACAAACGGTCCACGGCCGCAACGGTGGTGGCTTCGCGGTGTTCCTCGGCCACGTAGAAGTTCAGGGTGGTGGCCAGCTGCCGCAGCTGGACCAGGATCACGGAAGAATCCGTCTCCGCAGCGACGTTGGCCAGGATCAATTCCACGTACTTCCGTGCCGGACTCTCACCGTCACGGGCAGCATCCCACGCGGAGTTCCAGACGAGGGTCCGCGGCAGGCTTGCAGCGAAGTCCTTCAGGTGCGCGGTGGCGGTGGCCAGGGACGCCGGGTCCAGCCGCACCTTGGCATAGGCAAGGTCGTCGTCGTTGATGAGGATCAGGTCCGGCCTGGCCAGGCCGGCCAGCGCCGGCACCTCCGTGCGTTCGCCGTCGACGTCGAGTTCCTGGCGGTGCACCCGGGTGAGCTTGCCGGCGTCGTCCAGGTTGTAGAACCCCACGGCAAGGCGGTGCGGGCGGATGGTGGGCCACTCCGGAACCGCGGACTGCAGGATGGCAAAGGACCGCAGCTTTCCGTCGGAATCCACCTCCACCTCGGGAGCCAGCGTGTTCACTCCCGCGGTCTCCAGCCACTGCCGGCCCCAGCGGTCCAGGTCGCGGCCGCTGGCCTTCTCCAGCTCCACCAGCAGGTCCTGCAGCTCCGTGTTGTGCCAGGAGTGCTTGGCGAAGTACTCACGGACACTCGCCATGAACTGTTCCGGCCCAACCCAGGCCACCAGCTGCCGCAGCACCGAGGCGCCCTTGGCGTAGGTAATGCCGTCGAAGTTGACCTCAACATCCTGCAGGTCGTTGATCTCCGCGAAGATCGGGTGCGTGGTGGGCAGCTGGTCCTGCCGGTACGCCCAGGACTTTTCCACGGAGGCGAAGGTGGTCCAGGCGCTGGTGAAGGACGTGGCCTCCACCGCCGCCAGGTGGGACATGTACTCGGCGAAGGACTCGTTGAGCCACAGGTCGTTCCACCACCGCATGGTCACCAGGTCCCCGAACCACATGTGAGCCAGTTCGTGGAGCACAGTGATGGCGCGCCGCTCGATCTGGGCGCCAGTGACCTTGCTGCGGAACACGTAGCCTTCCAGGATGGTCACCGCCCCGGCGTTCTCCATGGCCCCGGCGTTGAACTCGGGAACGAACAGCTGGTCGTACTTCTCAAACGGGTAGGGGCAGCCGAACTGTGCTTCGAAGAACCCGAAGCCCTGCCGCGTGAGCTCGAAGATGTTGTCCGCATCGAGGTACTGCATCAGGGATTTGCGCGCGAAGACGCCCAGCGGGATGACCCGCCCGTCAGAGCTGGTGACCTCGCTGCGGACAGACTCGTACGGGCCCGCGATCAGGGCGGTGACGTAGGAGGACAGCCGGGGCGTGGGTGCGAAGGTCCACACGGACCGGGCGCCGTCGCCAGCCTCCACGGGAGCAGGTGTGGGGGAGTTGGAAATGACATCCCAGTGGGACGGCGCGGTGACGGTGAAGGCGAACGTTGCCTTCAGGTCCGGCTGCTCGAAGACGGTGAACATCCTGCGGGAATCGGGAACCTCGAACTGGGTGTACAGGTAGACCTCGTTGTCCACCGGGTCCACGAACCGGTGCAGCCCTTCGCCGGTGTTCATGTAGGGCATGTCCGCCACGACCGTCAGCTCGTTGTGCTCCGCCAGGTCCGGCAGCTGGATCCGGACGCCGTCGGCCACGGTGGCCGGATCAAGGGACCGGCCGTTGAGGGTCACGCTGTGCACGGTGCGGGTGACGGCATCGATGAAGCTGGCCGACCCCGGCGCCGCCGTGAATTTCACGGTGGTGGTGCTGCCGAAGACCTCTCCGCCGCGGGTCAGGTCCAGGCTGACATCGTAGGACTCGACGGTGATCAGTTCGGCGCGCTCACGGGCTTCGGCGCGCGTCAGGTTCATGCCTGGCAAAAGAGGGCCTCCAGAGAAGTTTCGGCTGCCGGCCGGTGGTCCCGGTTCCGGCACTGTCATGCATTCTTTCATCCCTGGGGTCCTTGGCAAGTTGCGCAGCTCACAGCCGCCTCCGCCCGGGCGGGGCGCTTGGCCGGGCAGCCACAGGGGTAGCGTTAAATGCATGGGAAAGCTGCTGGATTCGGTGGACACCAAGGCACTGCGCTTCGCCGTCGGGTTCCCCGTCGTCCTGGCCGCCGCCTTTGCCTACTGCGCGTCGCTGCTGCGCCCGGACCTTCCGGAGCCGGTCGCCATCCGCTGGACGGACGGCGGCGGGGCCGACTTCGCGCCCTTCGGCGCCTACGTGGGGGTTGGCGCCGCCGGAATTGTCCTTGCCGGCTGGCTGGTCCTGCTCCAGGCCGTGCCCCTTGGACGGCCGGTCATGATGCGGCGGATCATGATGGGTGCCGGACTCTTCCTCAGCCTGTTCATCACCTCCGCCCTTGCCGCGGGCCTGATCGGCCAGACCGGGCTGGCCGACGCCCGGCAGTCGCATGTGGACATGACGGTGCTGGCCCTTGGCAGCGGTGCCGCGGTATCGCTCGGGGTGACCATGGCCATGGTCTACAAAGCTGACCGGCAATGGTCGCCGGATGATGACAGGGCGCTCCAGGTCGCCATCGCCAAGGAACTTGACCCCGACCTTGCCCGGGACAGCATCAGGCTCTGGGTCCACGCCCGCAGTTCCGTCTTCGTCATGATCGCCATCGCCTCCCTGTTCCCTGCGGCCCTCATCGCCGTCGTGGTGCCCTGGCTGGGGATCCTGCTCGTGGTCCTGGCCCTGGTGGGGACAGCGTTCCTGTTCGCCCGCATCAGGGCGGACCGGCGCGGACTCAAGGTCCTGCTGGCCGGGGTGGTGCCGGTCATGGACGTGCCTGCCGGGGCCATTTCCGACGCCAGTGCCGCAGAGGTGAGGGCCGCGGACTACGGCGGGTGGGGCTACCGGCACCACCACGGAACCGCAGCCATGCTGGTCAGCAGCGGCCCCGCCGTCGTCGTCAGCAAGACCGACGGCCAGCGCCTTGCCGTCAGCGGCGGCAGCCAGGCCTCGGCCGCGCGGCTTGCCGAAGTCCTGACGCGGGTGGCCGCCAGGGCCCGCCGCGGGGGCGGAGCGCCGCCACCCGCGGAAGGCCAGAGCCCCGACCCCGGGCTGCCCTAGTATCCTTATCCGTGTCGTTCCGGCCCCCACCCGGTGGCCGCCAGCTCCCACAACCGAACGGACTTAGCACGTGACCACTACCCCTGCCTACCCGCGGGTCCATATCGCCACCGACCATGCAGGCATGGAGCTCAGCGCCCACCTGGTGTCCCACCTGACCGGGAAGGGATACGAGGTGGTTGACCATGGCCCCAAGGTCTACGACGCCCAGGACGACTACCCCTCGTTCTGCATCAACGCGGCACTCGCCGTGGTGGCTGACCGGGAGGCCGGTGTCCATGCCCTGGGCATCGTGCTGGGCGGCTCAGGCAACGGCGAACAGATTGCCGCCAACAAGGTGAGGGGCATCCGCGCCGCCCTCGCCTGGAACCTTTCCACGGCCACCCTGGCCCGCGAGCACAATGACGCCAACGTGGTGGCCCTGGGCGGCCGCCAGCACACGGTGGAGGAAGCCACCGAGCTGGTCGAGGCATTCCTGGCCGAGCCCTTCAGCAACGATGAACGCCACATCCGCAGGATCGAAAAGATCGCTGTTTTTGAGGCCACCGGCGAGGTCATCGAGTAGTGCCCGAGGGCCATTCCGTCCGCAGGCTCGCCCGCCAGTTCGGCGACGTATTCCTCGGCGAGGCACTGGCTGTGTCCAGCCCCCAGGGCAGGTTCAGCGGGGGAGCGGCGCTGCTGGACGGCCACACCATGGTCGCTGCCGAGGCTCACGGCAAGCACTTGTTCCTGCACTTCGACAACTCGCTGGTGCTGCACGTCCACCTTGGCCTGTACGGGGCTTGGAGCTTCGGTGGTGACAGCACCTTCGCCGGCGCGTCAAGCATCGGTGCGCCGCGGCGGGTAGGGGAGCAGGAGGCGTTCGCCGACGGGGACGACGACGGCGGCGCGCCCTACGCAGGTCCGCCGGCGCCCGTCGGGGCCGTCCGGGTCCGGCTCGCCGGCAGCCACGGCTGGGCGGACCTTCGCGGGGCCACCACCTGCGAGACCATCACCGCAGCAGAGGCCGACGCCGTCCTGGCGAGGCTGGGGCCGGATCCGTTGCGGAACCTTCGCGGGGACGCCGGGCGGTTCGCCGCCAATGTCCGGACCCGGAAGACCCCGCTGGCGGCCCTGCTCATGGACCAGAAGGTGATTGCCGGCGTCGGGAACGTCTACCGTGCCGAAGTGCTGTTCCGCCGCCGCCTCGATCCGTTGCTGCCCGGCACCGCGCTGCCGGACAACGACGCCCGCAGGCTGTGGCGCGACATCGTCGCCGTCATGAACGACGGCGTGGCCGATGGGCGGATCATCACCACCCCGCCCAAGTACTGGGCGCTCGATGGCACCACGGCCGCCAAGGCGGCCGCGGCAGGGGATCCGGTGCCGCCCAGGAGCGCACATTTCCCGCACCGGGACGACGTCCACTTTGTCTATAAAAGGCACGGGCTGCCCTGCAGGGTGTGCCGCACCATAGTGCTCATGGCCGACCTTGCCGGCCGGAACCTCTACTGGTGCCCTTACTGCCAGCAGTCGGAGGCGTAGAAGAACAAACGCAAAAAGGCCCCTCGGTCGAGGGGCCTTTTTGTTGTCCTGGAGGGGACGACGGGAATCGAACCCGCGTAATCAGTTTGGAAGACTGAGGCTTTACCATTAAGCTACGTCCCCGAAGGAAGATCCGATTTTCAGCGGAAACTCCGGGCTGGCTGTTCAAGCCGGATACAACTAAACCTAATCCATGGCCTACGTGTCAAATGTGCAATCGCGACGCGTATCACCGTAGACTTGCCTGTGCACTTACGGGGTGTAGCTCAGCTTGGCTAGAGCGCCTGCTTTGGGAGCAGGAAGTCGCAGGTTCAAATCCTGTCACCCCGACTCTGCGGCCAGGACCAGCAGGCCTGGACATCCATTGCGTTTGCAGAAACCCATCCCACAACCCAGGAGTACTTAGACCGTGAAGAGCGCTGTCGAGAACCTCACCCCCACGCGGGTCAAGCTCAATGTTGAGGTCCCCTTTGAGGAACTGAAGCCCAGCATCGACTCGGCCTACAAGACTGTTGCGTCGCAGATCCAGGTCCCCGGGTTCCGCAAGGGCAAGGTTCCCGCCAAGCTCATCGACCAGCGCGTTGGCCGTGGCTACGTCCTGGAGACCGCCATCAACGACGGCCTCAACGGCTGGTACCAGGCTGCCGTGCAGGAATCCGGCATCCGCCCCCTGAGCCGCCCCGAGGTGGAAATCACCGAGGTTCCCGACCCCTCCGCCACCGACGGTGGCCTGAAGTTCGCCGCCGAGGTTGACGTCCGCCCCGAGATCGAACTGCCGGACTACGCCGGCATCGAGGTCCAGGTTGCGGCTGCGGAATCCTCCGACGAAGACGTGGACAAGGCCCTGGACGAACTGCGCGGACGCTTCGGCACCCTGAAGTCCGTTGACCGTCCCGCTGCCGACGGTGACTTCCTCACCATCGACATCACCGCCACCATCGACGGCGAAGAGGTTGACTCCGCTGCCGGCCTGTCCTACCAGGTTGGCGCCGGCACCATGCTCGAGGGCATGGACGAAGCCGTGACCGGTCTCAGCGCCGACGAGGACGCCATCTTCGACACCACCCTGGTGGGCGGCGACCACGCCGGCGAAGCCGCCCAGGTCAAGGTCGTCGTCAAGGCCGTCAAGGAACGCGAACTGCCCGAGGCGAACGACGACTTCGCCCAGCTGGCCTCCGAGTTCGACACCCTCGCCGAACTCCGCGAGGACCTGGCCAAGCAGGCCGCCGAGTCCAAGATCGTGGAGCAGGGTGTTGAAGCCCGCGACAAGGTTCTGGACAAGCTGGTGGAACTCGTCGAGGTTCCGGTTCCGGACTCCGTCGTCGAAGAGCAGCTCGAAGCCCACTTCCAGGAGGGCAACGGCCACGGTGACGGCGAGCACGACACCGAAGAGCACCGCGAAGAGGTCCGCGCCAACACGGCCCGCGCCTTCCAGAACGAGATCATCCTCGACGCCATCGCGGAGAAGGAAGAAGTCAATGTCAGCCAGAACGAGCTGATCGACTACATCGTCACCACCGCCAGCCAGTACGGCATGGACCCCAACCAGTTCGCCCAGATCATCGATCAGAGCGGCCAGGTCCCCATGATGGTTTCCGAGGTCCGCCGCCGCAAGGCGCTGGCCGTCGTGCTGGGCCAGGCCACGGTGACCGACACCGAGGGCAAGACTGTTGACCTGAGCGACTTCGTCCGCCCCGCCGGCGAAGAGGCACCTGCCGCAGAAGAGGCCGACGTCGACGCCACCGAAGCTGCCGAGGCAGAGGTTGTCGAAGCCGAGGACACCACGGCTGACGCCAAGGCATAGTCCTTTTTGAACCGCAGCAACGGCCCCCGGATCCTTTCGATCCGGGGGCCGTTCGCGTTGGACCGGAAGCGGCACGCTGCTGATTCGCTGATCGTGCGCCGTCAGCGAACAGCCGTCGGTGCGCGAACAAAACACCCGTGAAACCGGTTAGTGTCCAAGTAGTGATTTTCAGTGATGTCACCGTCACCAGTGAGAGGTAAGTAAACATGTCACAGCACTCAGAGGCCCCCCGGATGGCGACCGTCGATCCTGCAGCCCAGGACAAC
>Ga0308158_10000734_pt1 | contig 44939 bp, 42 predicted proteins | sample PhyBR2_FD_201038 | JGI IMG/M metagenome (GOLD analysis project Ga0308158, IMG submission 201038) | Phyllosphere microbial communities from UC Gill Tract Community Farm, Albany, California, United States - DLSLB.R2 | ecosystem: Host-associated > Plants > Phyllosphere > Unclassified | place: USA... | reverse complement strand
GGGTTGACGGTGAACATGCTGCCCGAGATCATCAGCATGGTGTAGCCATCGGACTTGGCGCGCGCCACTTGCGAGGCGCCCACCGCACCGCCGGCGCCTACCTTGTTCTCTACCACGACGGTCTGCTTCCAGGCATCACCCAGCTCCTGGGCCAGTACGCGGGAAATAATATCGGTGGCGCCACCCGCTGCAAATGGCACGACCAGGCGTACCGGCTGTTGTGGCCACTCGCTGGCAAATGCCGGCGCGGCCAGGGTACAGGCGATAGCGACACAGGCAACACTGCTGAAAAAGCCGCCTACTGCACGATTCAGTATGGTCTTCATTTTTGTCTCTTCCTTGTTGGCTGACTTCTTGCTCGAAGCCTGGGTTGGCGATAATAAAGTCGCATTTTTATAGTTACTGTCATGAACATGGCATGCAGTTTTATTATTTCGTTGATTATTGTTTAAATTTAAATTAAAGTAAAACCAATAATTTTTTAATTATTTAAAATTAAATTTTAAATTTATGATTACCTTAAGAACCTTCAACGTGTTTGTCGCGGTCGCTGAATGCGGCTCCTATACCGGCGCCGGCAGGAAAATCGGCCTGACCTCTGCCGCCGTCGGCCAGCAGATCAAAATGATGGAAAACACGCTGGAGGCGCCACTGTTCCATAAGAACGGGCATCAGCTTGTGCTGAACCACTATGGCGAAGCACTGCTAAAGGACGTTCAGGAACTGCTGGTCAAATATGAGGAAATCATCAAAAGCGGGGATGGCCGGCATGGCCAGCTTACCGGCACGGTGCATATCGGCGCGCTGATCTCCAGCCTGATGGGGTCTTTTTCGGATGCGCTGTGGTCCATCCGCAAGAACAATCCGGAGCTGGATGTCAAAGTGTTCGCGGGTCAATCCGGCGATTTTGCACATAAGATCACCAGCGGACAGCTGGATGCTGCCATTGCCACCGAACCGCCGGAATATGCATACAAGGAACTGATCTGGACGCCGCTTTACGCAGAACCCATGATTCTGATTATTCCTCGCAAGCCGTTTTTTACTTTGGCGGACCAGGCCAGTAATCCTTCAATAGATATTCTGAACCACGCGCCCTTCATTCATTTTGACCAGATGACCTGGACCGGCATTCTGATCCGGCAAACGCTCAAAAAGCTGGCCGTCAGCGTGGATATCCAAATGGAAATGAATTCCATCGAAGCCATTATCGAACTGGTACGCCAGGGATATGGCGTTTCCATTGTCCCGAAACTGGCCAACCTCAATTGGGAACAGGATGAAAAACTGCTGTTTGTAGACCTGTCACCGACGCGGATTTACCGTCGCATTGGTATTCTGGAGCGCAAGTTTCATCACCGCAGCAATTTTACTAATGCGATCAGGGATCATTTTGGACAGTCCGGACCGGCGCTCAAAGAGCGCGCCGCACTGCGGTAAAAGTAAAGCGAGTCAAGGCCGACACGCAAAGGACAAGTGCCCCTCAAGACTTGACTTAGATGACGCCGAGTCTTTCTCGCGGCGCAAATACACACAGGAATTTATCCACATGTTCGCTGCGCAGTTGATCTCCTTTGATACTTTGATATTGTGTAGCGCGCTAACCCTCAGTGCCCACCGGTCTATCATTTACATGGTGCAGCGCTCATTCCAGACCATATACCCACGGACGTAGCTGTCGATCTCTGGCTTGAAAATCGCCTATATTTTGCCCATACATCAAAGTTTGCCCAATCTCATCCCGCCCCTGTAATAAAGACTGTCTTGCACCTTCGGCCAGCGTGAAACACATGTCTGGGAGTTGATCGCAGGATACCAGCATCGCCTGCAAATCCACGCGGACTGCAATACCTGATTGGGCTTGCCTGGCCAACTGCTGTACCTGAACCTCGCTCAAGATGACAGGTAGCACACCATTCTGAATGCAGTTGCTGAAAAAAATATCTCCGAAGCTCGGCGCAATGACACATCGGACACCAAACTCTTCCAAGGCCCAAACCGCCATTTCACGTGAACTTCCACAACCGAAATTAGCTCCGGCAATAAGTATGCAAGCGCGGGTAAACGGCTCGCGATTTAAAATAAAATCGGGATTATGCTCACCATTGTCCGTATAGCGCCAGGTCTCAAATGCCCAGTGCCCGAGTTCGCCCCGACTTAGCTGCGCGATGCGCTCGATCCGGATAATCATATCGGTATCGATATTCGACTGCAGAATCGGTGCTGCGGTCCCCTCGCATACGACAAACGGCTTCATAAGCCCCTCTCTTGCAACATATATGGTGCGACAAGGTACCCGGCCACAGCACTGGCCGCCGCGATAGCAGGGCTGGCCAGGTGTGTTAAGGCCCCCGGCCCCTGCCGGCCGATGAAATTACGATTGGAGGTAGATACGCAGCGCTGTCCCGGTGCAACCATATCCCCATTGGCACCAACGCACATTGAACATCCGGGCTCTCGCCACTCAAATCCAGCATCAACAAAGATTCGGTCCAGCCCTTCACGCTCAGCCGCGCGCTTGACCTGCAACGAACCGGGCACAACCCAGCCCTGCCGGCCCGCCGCAATATGGCGCCCGCGCAATACCTTTGCCGCTTCCCGCAGGTCAGACAAACGACTGTTAGTACACGAGCCGATGAATACGCGATCAATCGCAATGGAATTAATGGGTTGGCCAGGCGTCAGACGCATATAGTCCAGCGCACCGCGCCAAGCGTCGCGCCGATCCAATCCGCAGTCACGATCCGGGTCTGGCACACAGGCGTCAATGGCCGTCGCGTGTTCAGGGCTGACGCCCCAGGTTACCGTAGGTCGAATAGCCGTGCTATCGATATCAACTTCGTGATCAAAGTGTGCCCCCTCATTAGAAGGCAATTTTCGCCAGGCATCAATTGCACGGGCAAGCGCTGCGCCTTGCGGCGCAAATTCCCTGCCTTCAATGTACTTAAAGGTCACATCATCCGGCGCGATCATCCCCTGTCTGGCACCCAATTCGATGGACAGATTGCATAGCGTCATTCTGCCCTCCATATCCAATGCCCTGATTGCCGGCCCTGCATACTCCACGGCAAAGCCGGTACCCGCAGCCGCACCGAGTTTACCAATCAGGTGCAGTATCATGTCCTTGGCTGTGATGTCATCTGATACCGCGCCATGAAAGTTGATGCGCATGGTCTTTGGCCTGCGCTGCCTTACCGTTTGCGTCGCTAATACATGCGTCACCTCAGACGAACCAATACCCCACGCAAGTGCACCAAATGCACCATGAGTGCAAGTGTGACTATCGCCACATACGACAGTAAAACCGGGGAGTGTAAGACCCAATTCCGGTCCAATGACATGCACGATCCCCTTGCGTCCGTCGTCAACATCAAACAGACGAATGTCATGTTCAGTGGTCTGGGTCCGCATCGCCTGAATCATCCGGGTGCTCCATGGCTCATCCCCATCCCGTGCCAATGGCCGGGTAGAGGTCACATGATCCAGCGTAGCGAATGTCAGGGCTGCAGAATGCACTGGCAAATTTCGCCTGGCCACGTTGCGCAGCGCTTCTACCCCGGTCAACTCGTGCATCAGATGACGGTCGACATGCAACAGGCTAACGTCACCAGGCAATTGCGCAACCACATGCGCATCCCATATTTTGTCCAACATGGTACTGGCCATATTATTTTTCCTGTGACCCTACTGCATATTGTTGTTCGAAATCCCAAACATCGGGAAACCCCAGCAGATCGTGCAATTGATCCATGGTGTATTTCGGCACCGGCATATCTATCGTATTGCCTTGATCCTGCAAATGCTGATAGCCCTGTGCCAATGCTGCTGTCGCGACAGACATTCCCAGAGCAGGATAGATGGCAACATTAAAGCCCCACTGCTTCAGCGTATCTGAGGACACTTCGGGGGAGCGACCAGTGGGCACAATATTGGCCAGCAGCCAGTGGGGAATTTCCTGGCCGATACGGCGAAACTCGTCTTCGCTTTCCGGCGACTCGACAAAAACGATATCCGCGCCCGCTTTGCCAAATGCTTTTCCACGTGCAATCGCTTCATCCAGCCCCAGGCTGGTACGAGCGTCTGTGCGGGCAATAATCAGTGTATTGTCATTACGTCGCGCTTGAGCAGCAACTTCGATCTTGCGCAGCATATCCGGCAAGGGAATGACGCGTCGGCCGGGAGTATGCCCGCACTTTTTCGGCATTTCCTGGTCTTCCAACTGTATGGCCTGGACACCAGCGGCTTCGTATCCCCTAACGGTGTGCCGCACATTGATCAGACCGCCAAACCCCGTGTCCGCATCCGCAATAAGAGGCTTGCTGATACCCTGGGCAATGGTGCCAGCACGCGAAACCATGTCGGAATAGGTAATCAACCCGGCATCGGGCAATCCCAGATAGGACGCCGATACGCCATATCCTGTCATATATAGCGCCTTGAAGTTAAGTCGGTCTGCAATCAGCGCAGAAAACATGTCGAAGACGCCCGGGGCCGTCACAAAGTCCTCCGCTTCAAGGATCTGGCGCAAGTTACGGTTATTCACTGTCTGTTTACTCATATCAAACTCGCTAAGTTAAAGTTCCATGTCGCAAGCGACGATCCCACCGCAGCAGTCCAATGCTGACCACGGTAGCAAAAACAAAAAGCAGAAGCGCCAGCGCCATAATGGTGGGTGGGTTATGCCGATCGATGGCCAGCATCAACAAATGTCCAATACCACGCTGCGAGGCGAACATTTCACCAAGAAGCGTCCCGAGCAAAGTGAGCGAAAAGCCAATGCGCAAGCCGGCGACGATCTCGGGAACGGTGGCAGGAATCAGGATGTGCATGGCTGTCTGCCATGGCGTAAGCCGGTGAGCACGCGCAGAACGCAGCAATACCGGTTTGATATTACGTACCGCCGTCATGGTAAAAATGATGATGGGAATAATTCCGTGAATAACCCCAAAGGCAATTTTTGCCGAAATCCCAAGTCCGAACACCAGCAGGACAATTGGATAGAGCGAAATCTTGGGAATGGAATACAGCGCAATCAGCAAAGGCTCCATCACATCGCCCGCAAGCCGTCGAGCACCAAGCACAAGGCCGATGGCTACGCCCCCAAGCACAGCGAGGACCAGTGCAACAAAAAATGCCTTCCCTGTTTCAGCCAAATGCGCCGCAAAATCCGGGGCAGTTATCTCCCGTTTGAGCTGCACCAACGTGCTCCACGGACCCGGTAGCGCATCAGGACCCAGTAGCAGAGACGCCAGCTTCCACATGACAAGCAACCCAACAACCAGAATAAGGACGTCAGCACGATTGCTCCGACTATTGAATGTGACTTTTCTCATGCCCCCTCCTTCAACACCCGTCGCTGATATAACCGCTGCTCTGCAGAGTGCAGCAACAGATTGATCGTGCCGACGAACAGCAGCAGCAAAAACATCAGGCCATACATAGTCTGGTTATCGAAATTGTTGTATGCAAAGGCAATCTGATAACCCAATCCGGCACCGGACAACAGAAACTCGCCACCAATAACGGCAATGAAGGAATACACAATTGCCAGCTTGATGCCGGTAAAGATGAACGGCAGACTCGCAGGCAGCTTGATCAGCCATATTTCCTGAATCCGTCCCAGATGCATGACCCTGGCGGTGCGCAGCAGGACGATGGGAATACGCTCCAGGCCATTCAAGGTATTGACTGCCATAGCAACAATGGCAAACAGAAAACCCAGCACAATCAGCGGCCAGCGGTTCAGACCAAATATCACAATCAGCATCGGGTACAGCACAAAGATGGGGACCGCATAGTAGGACAGCAATAACGGATCCAATACCCGGCGAAGCCTGCCGAAGCGATACAGCATCAGGCCGAATGCAAAACCGCCAATAACGGCAAGTACTAGCGCAGTGCAGGCCGAAGACAATGTCAGTAGCATATCCTCGCGATAAGTGCCTGCAATCAGAATATGCCATGCGCTGGCAGCCATGCTGGAAGGAGGTATGAACGATATGGGATCAATCCACGACAGTCTGCTGGCAAGTTCAAGAATACCGATAATTGCCGCTACCAACCCTAAACGCAGAAGCACGACGCGATGATCTCGCCAGCCTGTCCACCGTTTGTTCCTCGACGGCGCCCGCTGGTTGTCGGACACGGCTGATATCATCGCTGCGCTCCAAGGGTTTTTAGCGATTCACTGCGCAACTTGCCCCATATTTGGGCTTGTAGCGTGCCAAACTGTGGATCCATTGCCGTTTCGCTGCCGCGCTCGCGGCTCCAACCGGTTTGAACAATATCAATGAATTTCCCCGGACGTGCCGACATCGTGCCTACGCGATCAGACAGCATGACCGCCTCATCAATTGAATGGGTAATCAACATGATGGTCGACTCCGTTTCGCGCCACAGCTTGAGCATCTCTTCGCCCATCAGCAGCCGCGTTTGCTGATCCAGTGCGCCGAAGGGCTCATCCAGTAGCATCAGCCGTGGGCGCATGACCATGGCCCGGGCAATGCAGACCCGTTGACGCATCCCGCCCGACAATTGTGCCGGATAGGCGTTGGCAAAGTCTGTGAGCCCCATGAATGCCAGGGCATGGTCAACCCGTTCACGAACCTGAACCTCGGACAGGCCGGCGCGACGAGCGCCAAAGGCGGCATTGTCAAAGACCGACATCCATGGGAAGCTGGCATCTTCCTGGAATACAACGGCAACACCATCGGGCACCTGCCCATCGACTTTTTTTCCTTCGAACTCGATCAGCCCATCCGAGGGAGAAGTCAACCCGGCAATTAAATCGAGCAGGGTAGATTTACCACAGCCCGAGGGTCCGACGACCGAAAAGAACTCTTTGCTGTGCAGTGAAAAACTAACTGGCCCCAGCGCATGTACCGGTTCGGCATTTTCCCGAGAAAATACTTTGGTAACAGCTTCTACGTTTACGTGTATCGGCGCTTGCACGGGCAGGTCCTGAGTCAATGGAACTGAAAAAAGATGAGTTGCCATGACATACCCTCACTGACTACGCTGATCGTTGGGCAACAGCGATTCGTCCACGATGTCCTTCCAGTTGAACGAACCCGCTTCGATAGCCTTCACCAGCACCAGGCCCTTTAGCATCGTGTCCATCCCTTCATAATCAAACTTGCCAGGGCTCCAATAGGTCCCTTTGGCTTTAACTATATTCTGGATGGCTGCCTTGGTGACAGCGGCATCCATTTTGTAATGCCGCGCCAGAATGTCTCCCGCCTCGTCGGGGTGGGCCATGAGATAGTCTACGCCCTTGCGTCGACCATGAATAATCGCTTTGATGGTATCCGGATGCGCTTGCAGGTAGTCGCTGCGCACAATCCCGACTGTCTGCGTCAAATGCGGAATCTCATCTGCCGAGCGGAACACGATTTTTAGGTTATCTTTTTCCCGGCTATAAATGGGTTCTGTCATGTAAATGGCATCGACGCCCCCTTCCCGCAAGGCCGTAAATGCAGAACTGAGACTGCCTACCGTCTTGCGCTCCACTTTGTCCAGCAGCTTGCGGTTGGAAAGCGCAATGGTCGACACCATGTCGGTGACCGATTTAGGACTGCTGTATCCCAGTTTCTTGCCGGCCAGATCGTCAATAGACTTGAGCGGGGAATCTTTCATGGCCACCCAGAAATTGTCGGCAAGACTGACGACGCCCCCATGGACGATAGTAAGCTTCACACCCTGTTTGACCGCGGCAATAGCCGCCGACAGCGCCACCTCACCATAAGGGATCTCGGAAGCCATCGCATTGCGTACCGTGGTGCCCCCTCCCTGGGATGTGATAAAGCCGGTTACATCAACTCCTGCCTCTTTGAAATAACCTTTTTCCATGGCAACAGCAAATGGCGCCCCATACATGCCATCTGCCCAATGGGTCACGGTGAGATTGACGGCTGAGGCAGCCCCACAAAGCAATACTGTCGATGTCAATAGACCTCTTACCGCATTTTTTAGCAGTCGCTTCATTTTTTGTCTCCTTAAATGTATCGTATAGTTTTGTCCGACACTTTTGTTGTTGACTACAATATAATGCAATTTTTACTATCCGTCCAGCAGGCACATATCACTTATGCAGTCGACACAATCTGACACACCCGCCATTGAGCCGGACGCAATTGTCCGCAGTGGAGATACCGTCGAACGCGTGGTAGCCATGCTCAAGGAGCTGATCCTTGAAGGCACGCTTGTACCAGGTCAGCGCCTTATCTCACGTGATTTGGTAGAACAACTGGGTATTAGCCGCGGCTCGCTGCGCGAAGCCTTTCATCGCCTGGCGGGTGATCGACTGATTGAATTGATTCCTAACCGAGGTGCAGTAGTACGTCGCCTGAATCGCGCGGAAATCATAGGACTTTTTCAGATTCGCGAAGCCCTGGAAGGTCAGGCAGCCCGCCTGGCTGCACAACACATCGATGAAAATGATCATCGCGCCAGACTGGAGGCATTGCTCAAGGAGGGGCGCGATCTGCAGCAACAATTGGATATGCGACGCTTCACTGCGTATAACCGTCGGTTCCATCAGGCCATTGTGGCAGTCAGTGGCAACCAGGAGCTGGCCGAGCTGATTGACCGTTATCAACTGGCCGTGTTTATGACCCACCTCAAACGGGTAATGGGATCCGATTCGATTATCAAAACCTCCATCGCACAACATGAAGCGATCGCGCAAGCCATTCTTGCCAGCAATGAAGACGTGGCATATGCTGCTATGAAACAACATTTGTGGCACTCAGCCACTGCCATGCTCGAGCACGACAGTGCCCCTGCCTCAAAGCGGTTGCGCCCTAAATAGTCGAGGCAACCTGCCGACTAGAGCATGCGCTCATTTGGACTCTTATCCTTCGAGAATCGGCAGGACACGTTTTGGCTAGCGGCCCGCATTTCAAGCTGCGCTACAAAAACGTCTGCGCAATCTCCTGTGCCGTGTGCTGCAGTTGCGGCATCAGTTCCATCAACTGATCAAAGCTCTTTTCCTCTTCAAATGCCTGCACGGCTACTGCAGCACAGATCCGGTTCTTGCCCAATGAAACCGGAACCGCGATTGCATTCATGCCTTCCACATGCTCGTGGCGGCTGATGCCGTAGCGTCGCTTCCTGGTTCGCGCAAGCTCGGCCTCCAGTTGATCCGACTGTGTAATGCTTTGCGAGGTTCGTGCACGCAGCGGCAGCGTGTGCAACAGCCGGTCGCGCCGCTGCTTGGGCAACAGACTCAATAACAGTTTGCCGCTGGCCGAACAATGCATCGGTACGTGCGAGCCAGGTTTAAGGCCTAGCTTGATGGCCGCAGGATGCTGTGCCCGATCCAGATAAATAATTTCATGACCGCTGATCGCCGTCAGGTTGCAATTTAACTGCACCTGCTCAACCAGTTCGCTCAGCAACGCGTGTCGGGCAACGGCCAGACTGCCCGAGCTCATGAGCACCTTCACCGAAAAGTTGCGTATCCGCGCCGAGCATTCATATTTTTTACTGTCTGACACCTGCACGATCAGCCAGGCCGCCTCCAGCAGCTTGACGATACGGTGCACAGTCTGTTTTGGCAGATTGATCTGCTCGACGATTTCGCTCAATTGCATGGGTCGGCCAGCCACGGCCAGTATTTCCAGCACACGAAACGACCTGATGGCTGCCGCGTTCTCCGTTGCGCTCATATCCTTGCTTCCTCCTTTGTTGCGGGCTCTGGGGCCTCTTGTTTTTCCTCTTCACTATAGATTCTTTGTCCCGAAAATCAACAAAAAGCATTTCTTGTGCTCTGCGGCAAATGCGAAATGTCGATTATCGGGACTTTTGAGCGTTGAGCATACCCTATATTTTCAGAAATATTACAAATTCGATTTCATTAGTCCAGGGAGCAACAATGGATACCATCAACAGAAGCAGTCCGGAATACATCACGCAATCGGTCTTACAACTGGTGCAGCGGGCCCGTACTGCCCAATGCCTGTTTTCCACCTTCGACCAGCAACGCATTGACCAGGCCGTACTGGCAGTGGGCTGGGCGATCATGGAGCCCGAAAGGAACCGCCAGTTGGCTGTACTGGCGGTTGCCGACACAGGCCTGGGCAATGTGCCCGACAAGATTCGCAAGAATCATCGCAAAACCTTGGGACTGTTGCGCGATCTGGATGGTGTCAAATCCACAGGAATCATCCGCTGCGACGCCAATAGCGGTATCACGGAAATTGCCCGTGCCGCAGGTGTTGTCGCAGCCATTACGCCTTCGACCAACCCTGGCGCGACCCCGGCCAACAAAATCATCAATGCCATCAAATGCGGCAACGCCATCATCGTGGCCCCGTCGCCCAAAGGAGCCGGCACCAGCAGGCTGCTGCTCCAGTTCATTCACGCCGAATTTGACCGTATAGGCGTCCCGCGGGACCTTGTACAAATGTTGCCCGAGCCCATCAGCAAAGCCGCAACCGCCACCCTGATGCAGCACGCCGATCTGGTTGTCGCTACCGGATCCCAGGCCAATGTGCGCATGGCCCATACCAGCGGCACACCGGCTTTCGGGGTCGGCGCGGGCAATGTCACTGTTATCGTGGACGAATCAGCCGATCTGAAGGCCGCAGCCAGCCTGATTCGCCAGTCCAAGACCTTTGACAACGCCACAAGCTGCTCTTCGGAAAACAGCGTCATTATCGATGCATCGGTTTATGACGCCATGTTGGCGGCACTGACCGATGAAGGCGGCCTCATGCTTGATGACCAAGACAAGCAACGTCTGCAGGATCTTATGTGGCATGACGGCAAGCTAAGTGCCGTCTTCTCCGGCAAGGATGCCGCGCAAATGATGCAGGTCGCGCAAATCGGCGACACGCAAACGCCTGCCGCGCCTCGCTTTCTGATGGTAGAAGAGACAGGTTTCGGAAGTAAACATCCCTTTTCCGGCGAGAAGCTGGCGCCGGTTCTGACCGTCTATAAAGCCTCTGACTTTGCCGATGCAAAGCGCATTGCCAGCAGCATTTACGACTATATGGGAGCCGGTCACTCCGTCGGTCTGCATACGACCCAGACAGAACGCGCACAGGACCTGGGCATGACGCTGCCGGTATCCCGGGTGATCGTCAATCAGGCGCATTGCTTTGCCACTGGCGGTAATTTTGACAACGGCCTGCCGTTTTCCCTGTCCATGGGTTGCGGCACCTGGGGCGGTAACAGCTTTTCGGACAACATGAATTATCGCCACTATATGAATATCACACGCGTGGTTCAGACAATCGTAGCCACAGAACCTCAGGCTGAGACGATTTTTGCCGACTACCTGGAGAAATTTCATCGTGCCTGAAACCACAACAACCATCACCGGCCTGCTTGATCGAAATGCAGCAACATACGAGTCCGATCCGTACCTTGTCGACGCCATCAACGAGCAGGCGATGGCCTATGGCGCTATCGCAAGTGAATGCAAGGGCTTTGCCAGACAGCTGGCAGCGCTGGGCATTGGCCGTGGCGACACGGTTTCGGTGTTCATGCCCAATGGTGTGAACACGGCCAAAATCATTGTTGCCACCATGTACGGCGGTTATGTCGTCAATCCGATCAACCTGCTCTGCCAGGAAAAGCAATTGGCGTATATTCTCGGCCACGCCGATACCAGAATCGTCTTTACCACCACAGAGCTGGAACCGGTAGTCTGCGCTGCATTGAAAGCCAGTGGCGCGCAGGCGATGGTAGTGGCCACGACGCCAGATGCGGCAACGCTACCCACATTAACGCTGGCCCCGCTGCCGTCAAGCACAGGCCAGGCCGTTAGCGCCAGTCTGCCCGCCCTGCTCATGTACACATCGGGCACCACTGGTGTTCCCAAGGGTGTCGTACTTAGCCATGCAAATCTGCTGGCCAGTGCCCGGGCCATTGCCAGCGAACACCAACTGGAAAAATCGGATCGCTGCCTTTGCGTGCTGCCGCTGTATCACATTAATGCACTTGTGGTAAACATATTGACGCCGCTGCTGTGCGGCGCCGCTGTCATTATTGATGGCAAGTTCTCGGCCACGCATTTCTGGCCCCGGGTTCAGAAATTCCAGTGCACCTGGATCAATGCCGTACCCACCATCATCAGCTATCTGATCAATGACGAGAACCCCTGCGCCATCGATCGCAGCCAAATCCGCTTCTGCCGCTCTGCATCAGCAGCACTGGCGCCCTTCCATCACAAATCATTCGAAGAAAAATTTGGTATCGGCATTATCGAGACCATGGGAATGACAGAAACGGCAGCACCCATCTTCAGCAACCCCTATGATCCGGCGCAACGCAAAATCGGCAGCATCGGTCGCCCCTCGGGCGTACAGGCCAGGGTCATCGACAAGCAAGGCAAGGATTTGCCACCGGGAGAAAAAGGGGAAATTCTGGTCCGGGGCGACAACGTCATGCTCGGCTATTACAAATCGCCCGAACAGACCCAAAAAGCGTTTACGGCAGACGGCTGGCTGCGCACGGGCGATCTGGGATACCGCGATAGCGAGGGCTTTTATTTTATTACCGGACGTGTCAAGGAGCTGATTATCAAAGGAGGTGAGAACATCGCACCGCGCGAGATCGACGAAATTTTACTGGCCCATCCAGACATACTGGATGCCGCTGTGGTTGGAATAGACGACAAGCACTATGGCCAGAATATCGCGGCTTATATCGTAAAACGCGTGACGACCCGAAACGACGATGACCTTATCCAGGACATCAATCAGTTTTGTATCAGGGAGCTGGGCAGCTACAAATCGCCTGCCGCGTTCCGTTTTGTCACAGAGTTGCCAAGAGGACCTTCAGGGAAGGTGCAACGCCTGAAATTGCTGGAGCTGTAGAAATTGTCGGAACAGAAAACATGATTCAATCATCAAGGAGACAACATGATCAGGAACATAAAAACCAGACATATGATACTGGGCCTGCTGTGCGCAATGTATTTTATTGCCTATGTAGACCGGGTCAACATCGCCGTCGCAGCACCGTTTATCGCCGAAGAGTTCAATCTGTCGCCGACAGAGCTTGGTTTCATCTTTTCCGCCTTCGCCTATCCGTATCTGGTCATGCAGATATTGGGCGGCTGGCTGGCTGACCGATTCGGGCCGAAAAAAATCCTGCTTATCCTTTCGCTGATCTGGGGGCTGGCGACATTGCTGACCGGTTTCATTGGCGGCCTGATGGCACTTGTGATTATGCGCGTACTGCTGGGCGTTGGCGAAGGAGGCGCCTTTCCCACAGCCACGCGCGCCATGACCTCATGGATGCCCAAATCCTCTCGCGGTTTTGCTCAGGGCATTACACATAGCTTTTCGCGTCTGGGCGGCGCAATTACCCCGCCCGTGGTTCTCGCGATTGTGTATTACGCAGGCTGGCGCGAGGCATTTATTGTGCTGGGTGCGGTCAGCCTGCTGTGGACGCTGGCCTATCTGCTGCTGTTTACCGATACGCCCCATCAACACAAAACCATTACCCCTGCAGAACTGGAGGAAATCGGCGAGCCGGCCCGCAAGAACAAGGCTTCAGGAAAAACGCCATGGAAAGACATGATCAGCAAAATGTGGCTGGTTACTTTTGTGGATTTTTGCTACGGCTGGTCCCTCTGGGTATTTCTGACCTGGCTGCCCTCTTACCTGAAGGACGACCGTGGATTTGATCTGAAAGCGATGGCGCTGTTTACGACGCTGCCGCTGCTGGCCGGTGTGATCGGCGACACCCTTGGCGGGGTGATTTCAGACAAGCTGTATATCCGCACCAAACGCCTGCGCTTTGCCCGCGTATCTGTACTCTCACTGGGCCTGTTTCTGGCGTTCCTGTGCATTATGCCCATGATATTCATCCGTGATCCGCTTATTGCAATCGTCCTTATTTCCGCCTGCTTTTTCTTTCTTGAACTGACCAATCCGGTCCTGTGGAGTCTGCCCATGGATATTGCCGGCAAGTATGCGGGTACGGCAGGCGGGATGATGAATTCGGGATTCGGCCTGGCAGGGGCAATTTCACCCGTGGTCTTCGGGTTCCTGATCCAGACAACGGGTAACTATACTCTGCCGTTTCTGATTTCCGGCGGTTTGCTGCTGATAGGCGCCATTGCAGCCCTGATGATCGATCCGAACCGAACCGTGAATGACGCGGCAGCCAAGCCAGTCGACTTTCAGTTCAAGGCCAGACCAGCCCCGGCCTTTGCGCTTGGTGTTTCGTCAAGCCATAAGCGCTGATCTGGCGTGCTTTGCTGCCCGATGCCATACCTGGCGCCAGGCAGCACGCAACAAGCCACATCCATGACAAATGGCATTACAGTGGGAACGGGCCTCGCATCAATAAAAATATGCGAGTCCCGTGCTCCATACCGGACACATTACTTCAACAACAATTCCGGCAGCCATAACGAAAATGCGGGTACATAGGTCACCAGCGCCAGAGCAAGAATCAGTGCTCCGTAGAACGGCCAGATAGTACGCATGACAGTTCCCACCGACACCTGGCCAATGGCGCAGCCAACAAACTGCGTAGTGCCAACCGGCGGCGTATTCAAGCCCAGGGCGCAGTTAAGGAGCATCACAATTCCAAATTGCACCGGCCCCATGCCATACTGCATGCAAATCGGCAGAAAGATCGGCGTGCAGATCAGAATGGTGGCGGCCATATCCAGAAACGTACCCAGTACAAACAGCGCCACATTCACCATCAGGAAGATAGCCCATGGGCTGGTGGAAATGGAGGACATCAGTTCGCCGGTTTTTTCTGCTACGCCATAAAAGCCGATCAGGTAGCCGAACGTGGCTGAAATGCCGATCAATAACAACACCACACCGGTCGTCTTTACTGCCTTGGCAGCGGCGCGCACAAATTGCTGCATGGTCAGCGAACGATACACGAGGCCGGTGAGCAGCAACGAGTAGAGCACGGCAATGGCCGCCGATTCCGTGGCTGTAAATACCCCGCTCAATATCCCGGCGATGATCAACACAATCACAAACATCCCGGGTATGGCGGCCACCATGGACGTGAACACGATACGCCATCCGGGAAACGTGCCCGCCGGATAACCGCGTTTACGCGCAACCAGGTAGGCCGCAAGCAGATTGCACAGTGTCAGGATCACCGCCGGCACGATACCGGCAGCAATCAGCGCTGCAATGGATACTTTACCGCCGGCCGCAAGCGTGTAGATGATGATGTTATGACTGGTAGGCATCAGCGCCCCGACCAGCGCAGCATGCGTGGTCACGTTGACCGCATAATCGGCGTGGTAACCTTCGCGTTTCATCATGGGAATCATGACCGAACCCATGGCCGATACATCTGCCACCGGGGACCCCGACACGCCGCCAAAAAGTGTGCATGCAATCACATTCGACATGCCCAGGCCACCTCGCACATGCCCGACCATGGACTTGGCGAAGTTGACAATGCGATCGGCGATACCGCCGTACAGCATCAGTTCCCCAGTAAAAATGAAGAACGGAATAGCCAGGAAGGAAAAAGCGTTCATGCCAGATGTCATTTGCTGGAACGCGACGGCAATGGGAAGGTCTTCAAAAGCGATCGTGGCGATGGATGCCAGGCCAATGGCAAAGGCAACCGGCACGCCAATCACCAGAAAGCCGATGAACGACATGGAAAGAAGCGTCAAAGCCATGCGGGCACCACCTTTTGATTGCGCAATATCGCGATAATATGTTCGATCGAAAACAAGACGATCAACACACCAGAGAGCAAGGCAGGCACATACTTCCATGCCTCGGAAAGACCAAGATTGGGAATTTTCACTGCATGCACCGATTCTGCCAACTCACCGCAATACCACGCCATCATCGCGCCAAACAGCAACACCAGCATATGCACGAAAATGCATAGCCGACGCTTGAGCGAAGGCGGCAGCAGATCGGCCAGCGATTCGAAACCGATATGCCCGGCATCACGCACTCCCACGGCGGCCCCCATCATCGTCACAAACAGCACCAGCAGCAACGACAGGCTTTCAGCCCATGTAGGTGTGTTGTTCAGGACATGACGCCCGAATACCTGGAATGCCACGGCAGCAATCAGGCAGACCAGGCCGGCAACGCTGGCCATCATGCACAGACGCGCCAGCAGTGCGCATCCGCGCGTATACAGATCCAGCGGAGAAGTCCGGCCGCAGCCGGGCCTCCCCGCATGAACATCGCCAACGGTTTTAGATTCAATCATTTGCGCAGTCATCACAAGTCCTATTTCACAGCCTGGATGCGCGCAACCAGATCCTTCATTTGCGGTGTCGTAATAAAGCGATCATAGACCGGCTTCATTACCGCCTGAAACGAGGCTTTGTCCGGCTCTACAATTTGCGCCCCTCCTTTTTCCACGACCGCGCGGGATTTTTCCTCACGCTCTGCCCACAGTTTGCGCATATAAGGAACCGACTCCTGAGCTGCCTGGCGAATGAGTTGCTGGTCCGCTGCAGGCAGCTTGTCCCACTGCCGTTTGGAGTACACCAGGATCTCCGGCGTCATCGTGTGCTCTGTCAGCGAAAAATACTTGGCCACTTCAAAATGATGACCGCTATCGTAGCTGGGAAAGTTATTTTCTGCTGCGTCCACCAGGCCGGTCTTAAGGGCCGTATACACTTCGCCCATCGGCATAGGTGTCGCGTTGGCACCAAGCGCTTCAACCATGGCGACCGACAGATCAGACTGTTGTACCCGGATCTTCATCCCTTTGACATCCGCAACGGTTTTAACCGGTTTGTTGCGGGTGTACATGGAGCGCGCGCCACTGTCATACCATGCCAGACCTACAAAACCGGCATCTTCGCAAGACTTGAGAATCTGGCTTCCGATATCGCTATCGAGCACTTTGTGTTGATGCTCTACTGAACGAAACAGAAATGGCAGCGACGGTACCCGTGTGGTTTCGCAGATGTTATGCATGGCAGCACTACTCACCCGCGCCATGGCCAGCGCTCCCAGCTTGACCTGTTCGATCGAGTCGTCTTCGCTACCCAGCTTGCTGCCTGAAAATACCTTGACCGTAATACGGCCATCGCTTTTTTTCTTGATTAGATCGCCCATATACTCCACCGCTTTCACTGTGGGATAGTCACTGGGGTGAATGTCTGCCGAGCGCAGCTCAAGCGCCTGGGCGATGCTCATGCCTGCAAACGCAAACATGGCGGCGGTCACGATCTGACCGAAACGGCTGGGGGCCAATTGCATTGTCTTCCTCCGGGTTGGAACTGATATTGTTGTTTGATAAGAACTGATTGATTGATAAGACGGTAAAGCGTGGTTACTGCAATGCTGCGCGCCGACCAGCAAGGGCCGGTTTCTATCATTGATCACAATCGCCTAAACGCACACGCTTAATCACGATAGCTTGGCTCCTGCATACCGCAAGTTCCCGGGTTGATGGCGAACACGGCACCATCCAGGGCGTCAGCCGCCGCATCTGCAGGGCGTATGCTGGTCACGAACAACGTATCAAGACTGCGGCCGCCAAAGGCGCACATGGCAACCCTGGGAACCGGCACCTGCACAGTGCGATCCAGAAGGCCGGCAGGCGTATAGCGATAGACCCGTCCCGCTTCGTTGCCACAAATCCAGTAACAACCATCCTGGTCTATTGCAGCGCCGTCAGGACGTCCGACAGGCAAGGCTTCAATGAAAACGCGCCGATTGGCCGGCAATCCGGTGTCGGGATCGTAGTCATACACCCACACCGTCTTGCGTGATGGATGGGAGTCCGACAGATACATATGGCGGCCATCGGGGCTAAACGCCATGCCATTTGGCACAATCATCGGCTCGGCCAGCGGCATGGCGAGCTCACCGGCCGCGTAACGGTATAGCCGGCCTACCGGCGCGCCTGCAGCCATGTCCATGAGCATGGTGCCGGCCCAGAAGCGACCCTGGCGATCGCAGCGACCGTCGTTAAAACGCATACCCGAACGCGCATGCATCACAGTTGCCATAGGCTGCACGCTTGGGGCGGGATCGGCCGCCGTCAAATCAGAGAGAGAAAAAATTCCGGTTTCCATGGCTGCCAGCCAGCCATCGGCCCGCATGGCGATGCAGCCGGCCATCTCGGGCAAAGACCATTGATCTATCGCGCCACTCGCTGGCCCATAGCGCCACAATCGCCTGGCCGGAATGTCAGTCCAGTAAAGTGCCTGGTGCTGCGGATGCCATACCGAGCTTTCTCCCACCTGGCACAGCATATTGCCGACACGATCAACATGGGCGTGCGTCATGCAAATACTCCTGTCCTGGCCGTGCAGGCATCACATTCATCATTACCGTACGCAAGTCGTTGCAGCGTCGGCGCGCTTGCACGACAAATGCCGCCTATCTGGTGCAGCATGGGCAACCCATATCGATAAAGGGATATGACGTCCGATAAGATTTTCTGCCTTCGGCCCAATTTGCATCCTCCTGGAGAGTGCAATGAAAAGTTGCCGAACGAGCCATGCTGTTCCGTGAAAGTTTCCTTTTTCTTCATGTAAAAAGCCAAGACTCGCGGCAAGCAGAAGGAAAACAGAAAAATGGATTTCATGAGGATGATCGGCGCTTTTCATTGTATGACATCATACAAGTATGTGCGTAGTATGGAATTCAATATTTTGGCTGTCAAGCATTCATTAATTCGGGATATCCCTTGTTTGTCGCGTGAATCCACGAGGCCGTTCCCGAGTTAAAAACCTGCACAAGATTGCCCATCATCACGCGGCAAAAGCACCACATTTGCAATCGGCCAATGACATTTGTAAATCATGACAGCCTTGCATATTCCATAAACAGTACATAGCAGAAAAAGGGCCACGGTAGTGACCACAGGCAGCTTCTGCCACCAGCCGTGGCACCCCTTTTTTGATTCCTGCAAAACTGCCAAATAGCTGGACAATACTGTGATGCGCAGCAGCATCGATCGATTAGATTGAACAATTGATCTGCGGATTGGTGTATATTGGCCGATAGCTTATTCCAAATATGGAATTAGTTAAAATCAATCGCCAGTATATATACTTATTGTTCCATATATGGAATTCATAATTCTGTAATAAGTATTTTTCTATCGATTTTAGAAGTCCATAATGAAGTCACTGAAACCTGCAGTGCATCAAAACCGATTCACACTTGCGCAGATTTCTACCGATCATTTATGGAGTTAACAATCATGAAAAACGTACTTGCTTCCCTTATCTTTGGTGCCGCTTTTGCTACTGGCGCCGCCCACGCCGCCGGTTTCTCAGAAAGCCAATATGGCTTCCCTGAAAATGCGGTCAGCCCCGTGCAGCAAAATCTAATCGTTGAACAAAGCGACACCAACGATTCTGCCTACCCTGCCATTCTGGTTCGCAGCACCGATAGCCGTGCTGATGTGCAACGCGATCTGGCTGCCTATCAGGCAGAACATCCTGCAGACGAATACCTGGGTGACTAAGTCAGGAACGCGCCAGCTATTACAGCTGGCATAGCGTAAAAAAAGCCATATTCCACAACGGATATGGCTTTTTCTTTGTTGATCAGGCTGTTTCTGGTTGATTGTTACGGTTGGCTGGCCAGCAGCGCTTTGATATCCGCAATTCGGTAAGCAGCATTCCCCTTCATGACCTGGCTGAATACTTCAATAAATGCTCGTGTGGCTGGCGACAGCAAACGGCGCCCGGGCGTAACGCACCAGACGATCGCTTCGGGTAAATTCCAGCCCGGCAACGCAGGCACCAGCGTGCCGTTTTCAACAAACGGCCGGGCCATGGGTTCGGGCAAACCGCCGATGCCCATGCCATGCAGCGCCATGGTCCGCTGCAGCCCCAGGGAGTTTGAGCTGAACATGCAGGCTGGCGAGCCTTCCCAGAAATCGGTGCCGCGGCTCAATCGCCAGCGCCGAATGTCACCCATGCTATTCATCAGCATCAGTCCACGATGTGTCTTCAGATCTTCCGGCTGCTGCAGCGGGCCATGCTTGATCATATAAGAAGGACTGGCATACAGGGACGTCACCAGTGTCGCAAGACGGCGGGCGACCAGGCTATTGTCATCGGGCAAGGAGGTAGCCACACGAATCGCAGCATCGAATCGTTCAGCCAGCAGATCCACCCGTCTTGCAGACAGATCCAGCTCCAGCCGCACATTCGGATGCTGTTCTGAAAACAAAGGCAAAAACTCGGCGAGCGCATGTTCAAAAAAATCGGGAGGAAATGACACCCGCAATGTTCCCTGAGGCGTCGCCTGCCGGTTCAGGGCGAAAGCCATTGTCGTTTCCGTTTCATTGACCAGCCGTCGGGCATGTTCGAGGACCTCGCTGCCAAACTCAGTGATCATCAGCTTGCGCGTGCTGCGAGTGATCAGGCGCTCGCCCAGCTCTGTCTCCAATCCGCTAATGCGGCGCGACAGAGTGGATTTAGGCAGGCCGAGCCGGTCTGCTGCGGCGGAAAAACTACCGGAATCCATGACCTGGGCAAAAAGAATCAGGTCGTTTGCGTTAAGTGTCATGACGGTTTTGATTGTTCCAGATAAAGGAAAAAGAGTTCCGAATTTCGGTCTTCAGAATCCGTAATATACCCCATACAATAACAGTATCAGTGGTGCAACAGAGGACGCGCTGCATTCAGTGCAGATCCATTGCAAACGCAATTGAAATGCGGCCTTTGAAACACCCCAATCAATTATCAAGGAATAAATAAAATGCTAAATATCAGAAAAAGCGAAGAACGCGGTGTTGCCGAGCACGGATGGCTAAGTTCACGTCATTCTTTTTCATTCGGCGGCTATCATGACCCCGCTCATACCGGATTTGGCCCGTTACTTGTGATAAACGAGGACCGGGTACAACCTGGACGCGGTTTTGGCAAACACGGTCATCGCGACATGGAAATTATCTCATATGTATTGGAAGGCAAACTGGCTCACTCCGATAGTATGGGCAACGGTTCGGCCATTGGCTACGGCGACGTGCAACGCATGAGCGCCGGAACCGGTATCATGCATAGCGAATATAATGATTCGGCCGAGCAACCAGTGCACTTTCTGCAAATATGGATTGAACCGGACAGAGCCGGCATCGCTCCCGGGTATGAAGAAAAAGCCTTCACACCGGCAGAGAAAAAAGGCCGCCTGCGCCTGATCGCTTCCCCCGACGGGGAGCAGGGTTCGGTGCTGATCCATCAGAATGCAAGAATATATGCCAGCATCCTGAATGGCGATCCCGCACTGAGCCACGAACTGGCTGAAGGACGTGCTGGGTATGTGCATGTGGCCAAAGGCAGCGTGACTGTCAATGGCCGGGAGCTACAGGCAGGCGATGCGTTGAAAATTACGGATGAAAAATCCGTGATTCTGGAAAATGGCAGCAACGCCGAAGTATTGGTGTTTGATCTGCCTGCGCTATTCTAAGCGTCACTGCCGCTGGCCGTTCAGACAGCAGGCACCGCATTCAGTTGCGGCCTGCAGCCAGAACGGCACCAGACGCATAGAGGTCTTGCCGCAGTTGCAGGTCAATCGCCATATAATGAAAAGCCACCGATCCGGCAGGAGGAGACAACGGGCCGGACCGATGGTAAAAACGTTGTAAAACGAATCGTTGAAAATTGATCGTTGAAAATTGATCGTTGCTAATTGATTTTATGCTATTTCAGTCGGCACGATGCGCCAGGACAGGTTCGCCTTCAATGGCTACCGATGAGGAGCCATCCGGCCCAACCGGGATATCGCCCACCAGCGTGGTACGGTAAAGCTGGCGATCAAATGCAGTGTCAAATATATCTACCGGTGGTAGATGGGCTGTAGAACGATTATCCCAAAACGCAATTGATCCGGGTTCCCATTTGAAACGTACGGTGTATTCCGGTCGAATCACATGTTCAAACAGCAACTGCAACAACTGCTCGCTTTCGCGCGGCGCAAGACCCACAATATTTTTAAGAAATGACGGGCTGACATAGAGCGCCCGCTCGCCGCTCTCGGGATGCACCCGAACCAGCGGATGGTGGCTGACCAAAGGCCGTTTCCTGACATCCTGCTCAAACGCCGTCTTCGGCTGGGCGCCCTCCGGCGGCGCAAAGCGGTGCTCGCCAACCAGCGTATCTACGAATGCGCGCAGGGTTGGTGATAATCCGCGATAGGCAGCTACCAGATTGGTCCATTGGGTATCGCCTGAATAAGGGGGAATGGTTACCCCACGAAGGATGGAAGCAAAAGGCGGATTCACGGCAGCAGTGACATCAGTATGCCAGCCTGTCCACGGTCGCACCAGGCGCTGACCATCAAAGCGGTTGGCCTTGCGATTGCGTCCGACCGAATAGACTTCAGGATGACCTTGCACATAGCCAAAGACAGGATGACCAACGGTAAGCTGGCCAAATTGCCGGCTGAATGCCACATGCTGTTCATGGCTCAGGTACTGATTGCGAAAGAAAATAACTTTCCACTTGAGCAGTGCTGCGCGAATGCCAGCAATCTGCGTTGGCGTCAGGGTAAAGCGCAAGTCCAGACCATCTATTTGCGCCCCAATATGCGCGGTAAGCGGCGTAATGGACAGCTGCGTTGTCGGTAACGGGGCAGTGGCCACCGCCTGTGCATCTGTTGCTTCAAGTACATATGACATATCAAATCCTTTTAGATGATTGCACGGCTGCAACCTCAGGTTATTGAACTTGCGGTAAATTCAAGGCGCCGCCAGGGCTGGTCGTGCGAGCGCGATGGGCGCGACATCGGCCTTGGCATCGGTGGCCGGCGTCTGCGCGCCTTGCGATGCAATCACCGCATGCCGATCATTCTCCAGCGGCTTGGGCACCATGCCGTCCAGACGATTTTGGGCGACGACAATATCGTTGAATCGCGCATCAAGAAATGGGTCAACCGTTACCTTTTTCTGCAATGCACCGGTTTCGTAAAGACCGTCAGCGATCTGCTGATAAACCTGCCTGAGCCGGTTTTCTATCGGGTAGTAGGTGCCCAGTCCTGATTTGTCGTACAGATATTTACCCTGCTCATACGTCAGTCCTTGCTGCTTCACATAGCTTGCGCTGATCCATTGTGCAGCGTGACGTTGTTGCCAATTCAGGACCTGTACCGCGCGTCGTGTCAGATCGGCCAGCGCCCGCACTTTGTCCGGATCGTCCAAGACCGATTGGCGCGTGACCAATACATTGAGGCCCCAGTTATGCCCTGTGCCGTCTTCAATAATCGGTGGACTACCCAACCTGAACAATTGCTGGCCCAGGACAATGGCTGCGTCCACTGAACGCGAAGCGAACGTTGGCGCGACTTCCGATCCGGCCAGTGCCACGTTGCGGATATCCTTGCGAATATCCAGACCGGCCGAATGCAGGATACCGCTCAGGATCATATGTCGACCCGTGCCAGGCGGATAGGCAATCGTTTTACCCGCCAGATCGGATGCTTTCTGAATACCGCTACCGGGTTGGGCCACCAGAAAAATATTGCCCGGGCTGCCCGGATTGGCAATGGCGGCAATCACCTTCAGATCCTTGACGCCAGCAGCCAGCGCAATGGGCAACGGCGCTTCGCCGATGAAACCAACATCAACCGCGCCAGCCACCAGTGCTTCCAACACCGCCGGCCCGCCGTTGAAATTGGCAAATGTAATGTTGTATGGCGCGTTCGCACCCAGCCCCGAGATTTTCCATGGAATGGAAAACTGGTCGCTCTGTTCTGCGACAACCAGGCGCACGCCCGCGGGAACGGCATCCTGCAGCTTTTGGGAAAGACTGGCCTGATCCTCTGTTGCCGCCACCGCCATCCCGGACAAGCACATGAGCAACAACGTTCGGATGCCGGTGCGCAGGCGCACCTGGGCGCATATTCTGGAACGAAACCGGTTCATCTGACGGCAAAAGAGCAACTGCATGGCGACCTCTCCTTGTTAATTGATCACGAAAAAATTATTCTGCTCAGGCTTGCGCAACACCCAGTTCCTGCAACAGCGCAGCGCGCAGCTGACCGAAGCGCGGACTATTGCGTCGAACCGGATCGTCAATGGCGACGGGCTCGTCAAAGGCGATATGGCCATCTGTCAGCACCAGTACACGATCGGCCAGCAACATGGCTTCGTCCACATCATGCGTCACCAGCAGCACGGCCGGCCGGTGTCGCTCATACAGATTGCGCAACAGCACATGCATACGCAGCCGTGTCAATGCATCAAGCGCACCGAATGGCTCATCCAGCAAGAGCAGTTGCGGTTCGCGCACCAATGCCCGGGCCAGCGCGGCGCGCTGCGCCTCACCACCAGACAGCGTGCGCGGCCAGGCCTGCGCATGGCGCGCCAGCCCTACCTCATCCAATGCCTCAACAGCACGCTGGCGTGTGGACCCATTCCGGGGCAATCCAACTGTGATATTTCGCAAGACCCGCTGCCACGGCAACAGCCTGGGTTCCTGAAACACAATGGCACGCCTGGCCGGCACCCGCACCTGGCCGCTGACCTCTGCGTCAAGTGCCCCCAGCACGCGTAAAAAGGTGCTTTTGCCTGAACCGCTGCGCCCGAGTAGCGCCACAAACTCGCCCTGCCCGACCGTCAATGACAGCCCGTCAAGGACCTTGCGGGTACCGAATAGCTTGTCCAGCGATTGAACCTGGACAGCAGCAGGATTACTGGCCATCAAATACCCTCCGCCATTGCAGCAACCGTGATTCCAGATACCGAACCAGGCTGAGCGAGAGCAGGCCCAGCATCGCATATACCGCCAGCAGGACAAAAATAATATCGACCCTGAAATACTCGCGTGCGTCGGACATCATCCGGCCCAGCCCCAAAGGGGCATTGATGGTTTCGGCAAAGATCAGCGCCAGCCAGGCACTGGTCAGGGCAATGCGCAGGCCCACGAGAAAGCCCGGCAACGCGCCCGGCAAAATTACAGTCGTAATCATCTCGCGGCGCCGCACGCCTAATGTGGTGGCCGCCTCTATCAGCGATGCATCGACATTGCGAATTGCGCTGTAGGTGTTGATATAGATGGCCACCAGCACGCCCAGAGAGATAAGAATGATCTTTGAATCCTCGCCAATCCCGAACCAGGCAATCAGAACGGGCAACAAAGCGAAATTGGGTACCGCCCGCAGAATTTCCATATTGGCATCCACGATGTTTTCCCCGGCTCGCGACAATCCGCTTGCGATGGCGCCTGTCAGACCGACTGTCAGGCCCAGCGCCAGGCCGGCAAGCACGCGCTGCAGCGACGACCATAAATGCGTTTGTAATTCGCCTGAGGCCAGCAGCGCATAGGCTGTGCTAAGAACGCTGTATGGCGCTGGCGTCGTACGCGGATCGAAAATCTGCGCAGAACTGAGCAACTGCCATAATCCCAATAGCAACAGCGGCCCGAGCAAGCGTTGCACAGAGCGCGGAATGCGACTTGGCCGCTGGCGGGTTTGTGCAATGACTGTAGGATCAACCAACCCGGCCGGTTCCATGGCGCGGCTACCGTACAGGTTCGCAGGCGATTGTCGGGTCAGCAGTTCAACTGGGTAATCAACGACCGATGAAACAATGCCGGAAGAAGGGGAAACCATCGTGTTCATGTCCACTTTCAGGTTAATCACCGGTGTCGGCCTGTTCACTGGCCGACACCCGGACTCATGCCGCCAGAAACGGCTGGCCTTCAATCGAGCTTGAGCGCTCGCCCAGCGGTCCGACTGGAACGTCGCCCACCAGGGTAATACGGTGTAATATGCGCGCCACATCCAGATGCTCAAAATCACGCGGGGCCAGGTGCAGTACCGCACGGTTGTCCCAGAAAGCGATGGACCCGGGCTCCCACCGGAATCTGTCGGTGTAGACGGGGTTGGCAATGTGTTCAAACAGCAAATCCAGGATATGACGGCTTTCCCTGGCTGATACACCGACAATGTGCCGCGTGAATGACGGATTGACGTAAATCACTTTCTCGCCTGTGTCCGGGTGTATCCGCACCACTGGATGCACCGATGCCAGTGGCTTGTTGCGCACCCATTCGCCAATTTTTTCATTGCTGCGCTCAGCGTTCTGGCTGGAGCCGAAACGATGCTCGGCGCGCAGCGTGTCGATCAGATCACGTACTGGCCTGGACAGGCCACGATAGGCCGCAGCCACATTGGTAAAGTGAGTATCGCCGCCAAATTCCGGCACGACTTCGGCGCGCAGGATTGAGTAGGCCGGCGGGTTGATCAGCGGCGTCACATCCGCGTGCCAGCCCGGACCATTACTGCCCTCCTGCCGACGATACTGATCACCATAGCGTTTCTTGTAGGCATCAGGCGATACCGTGTGAATTTCCGGGAAACCGCTGGGCGCCAGATCACCTTCATAAGGATGTCCCGGTGTTACGTCGCCAAACTGCCGGCCGAAAGCGATATGCTGGGCGTGATTCAGGTGCTGATCCCGGAAATACACCACACCCCATTTGTTCAGCGCACCACGTATGGCGGCAATCTGCTCGCGGGAAAGCGGCTTGGTCAGGTTGGCGCCGGTGATCAGCGCACCGGTGTAACCGGACTGGGGCAGAACCTGGATCTGTTGATTGACGGGAAGTTCCCGGACCTTCAATGCTGTGGTACTCATAGGACGATTTCCTTATGGTGATTGATTGCTGCTGTCCGGTGATATGGCAACTGTGATAAATATTATGTTATGACGATCACCGTCTGACAAAGTCTACGCAGGCCACTTTGAATAGGGAACGTTTTTTTCGCGATAAGAAAAGACCCGATTCGCATTAGAATTTGTGGTCATTTTTAAATGCAATGCCTGGCATGGGAGGATGAAACAATGGCCGTTGCTGCAAGTGCCAACCCCGCCCGACCATATTGCGCGCACGCAAAAAATGGTAAAGTGAAGTTGCCGTCTTTTGTAATTGATGGCTGCGTATTTCAACTGACTTCCATGCCCGACGACCAGACGAGTTCCCATGAATAGCCGAGACCCCCACTTCGAAAATGAAACCCTGCAGGCCATTCTGACCCGCAAAAGCGTGCGCGGCTTTTTGCCCGATCCGGTCTCCACCGACGACATCCGCACCATTTTGCATGCGGCCGCCCGCGCACCCAGCGGCAGTAACATCCAGCCCTGGAAAGTTCATGTGGTGAGCGGCGCCTCGCGCGACGCCCTGGCGCAGGCCTTGATGCAGGCACACGACAATGGCGAGCAGGAACAGCGTGAGTACCAATACTACCCGGTAAAATGGCGCGAACCTTACCTGGCAAGACGGCGCGAAACCGGCTGGTCGCTGTACAACACGCTGGGCATCACCCGCGAGGACAAGGCCGGCATGAAACGCCAGCATGGCCGCAATTTTGCGTTTTTCGATGCACCGGTTGTCCTGTTCATTACGCTGGACAACGACATGGAGACCGGCAGTTGGATGGACACCGGCATGTTTATCCAGACCATCATGATTGCAGCCAGATCGCTGGGGTTGCATACCTGCCCCCAGGCGGCACTGAGCAACTATCCCGGAATCATTCGCCAACACCTGCAAATCGCAGACGACCAGATCATCGCTTGCGGTATTTCGCTGGGCTATGAGGATACCGAACATCCGGCCAATCAGTTTTCCACCAGCCGGATTGGGGTTGATGAATTTACGGTGTTTCACGCTGATGGACAGGAACAGGCATCATGACCGACGCCGCCCGCCCCCTGCAAACGCCGCAGTCCAACAGCCTCCTTTGTTCACTGCTGCCCGTTTTGCAACTGTCACCACGGTATGTGCAGGAACATCTGCAACTGGGTGCGGGAAATTTTTTACCGTCCAATCTGCAGGTCAATGAACTGGCTTGCGGTGCCGTGGCTGCGGCCGCATTGTCCGCCGCCGATCTGCGCCAGGCGCAGACCGTGACGGTAGAGCCCGCGCAAGTGTCTGTTGCCTTTCGCAATGATCAATTGCAAACAATAGACGGCGAGCACGCTGCGGTATTCAAGTCTCACTCAGGGTTTTTTCAAACCAAAGATGGCTGGGTCAGGTTGCATGGCAACTATCCCCATCACCGCCAGCGCCTGCTGGAGGCGCTTGGCCTGCCCGATGCGTGCCCGCGTGAACAGTTGGCCGATACCCTCAAACAGTGGCGCGCTATTGATGTAGAAGAAACAGTAACCGCAGCCAAAGGCATTGCCGTCAAGGTGCGCGATACTGCGCAATGGCAGCAGTCGGAACAAGCGCAGCAAGCCGCTGACGTGCCGCTGCTATCCATAGACAATATCGCGCGGCAAACGCCAATACCGCCCGGCTCCCAGCAGGGGCGGCCACGGGTGCTGGATCTGACCCGCGTGATTGCCGGACCCGTTGCCACGCGCACACTGGCTTATCTGGGCTGCGATGTGTTGCGGATTGATAATCCTGCCATGCCGGAGCTGCCGGTGCAACATGTGGACACCGGTGCCGATAAACGCTCTGCCCTGCTCGACTTGCGTGAACCCGAAGCATTGCACAGACTGCATGAACTATTGAGCACCGCCGATGTCCTGGTCACAGGCTATCGCCCGCAGGCACTGGCGGCTTTCGGGCTGGACAGTGCAACGCTGGCCCGAACCTACCCCCATCTGATTCACGCGACGCTATCGGCCTGGACGTTTGCAGGTCCATGGAGGGATCGACGCGGCTTTGACAGTATCGTGCAGGCGGCAACCGGCATTGGCATGCTGGAATCTGCGGACGGCGCCACGCCCGGGGCCCTGCCGGCGCAGGCGCTGGATCATGCCACCGGCTATCTGCTGGCGGCCGGCATATTGCGTGCGCTCAAATGGCGCAGCGAACAGGGTGGCACCTGGCGCGTACAGGCACATTTGCTGGCGACAGCCAACTGGCTGCTTGCCAGTGGTGCCGCCACCGATAAAGGTATTTCACTTGCCGATGTGTCACCGTGGCAGTTGCGCCAGCCCAGCCCATCAGGAATCGTTATACAATCGCTTCCTGCCTTTGCCATAGACAGCCACGCCCGTTTTTCACAGGTCGGCGGTCTTTGGGGCAGTGACGATCCGTCCTGGCGGACCGACTAAACGGCTTGATAGCCTCCCTGCGCACCCCACTTCACCTACCTGCCTCATGCAACCTTCAACTTCCGGCACGACGCCACAACACGTGGCCCTGGCCCTGCTCGCGCTGTCCCTGGGCAGCTTTTGTATCGGCACCACTGAATTTGCCAGCATGGGAATATTACCGCTGATCGTAAGCGATCTGCAGGTAAGCATACCGACTGCCGGTCATGCCATTTCAGCCTACGCCATTGGCGTTGTGGCCGGCGCGCCGTTGCTGACCATGGCAGGCGCACGCCTGCATCGGCGACCGTTTCTGCTTCTGCTGTTTTTCATGTTCATTGTAGGCAATGTGCTGTCAGCGCTGGCACCCTCTATCGAATGGTTGATTGTGGCGCGGTTTCTGACCGGGCTGCCGCATGGCTGCTATTTTGGCGCGGGCGTGGTGGCCGGCGCCCATCTGGTCGGTAAAAGCAAGACCGGCAGGGCTGTCTCGCTGATCCTGCTGGGCCTGACCGTGGCCAATATCATTGGTGCGCCTGCTGCCACCTTTGCCGGACAGGTGCTGGGCTGGCGCAATACTTACCTGCTGGTCGCGCTGTTCGGTCTGGTGGCCTTCGGCTGTCTATGGCGCTGGCTACCCAAATCAGAGGCACTCAAGGGCAACCCGGTCAGCCAGGAACTGCATGGCTTGAAAACACCCAAAGCCTGGTTTCTGCTCCTGATTATCGCCATCGGCACCAGCAGCATTTTTGCCGTCTATACCTATATTGGCCCCATGGTGACGGATGTAGCCCATTTGCCTGCGGCGATGATTCCGGTCGCCCTGATGACCTTTGGCGCCGGCATGACCAGCGGCAACCTGCTGGGCGGCTATCTGGCTGATAAATATCAACAAAAGGGAATTATCATCGGCTTTAGCTGCGTGCTGATTGTGCTGTTTATTCTGGGCCTGACGGCAAGCTCGCCCTGGATGCTGTTGATCTGTATGTTTGGCATTGCGTTCAGCTCTATGCTGGTGGTGCCTTCCATGCAGGTTCAGATCATGTTGAGCGCCCCGCAGGCGCCGACGCTGATGGGTGCCTTGACGCATGCCGCTTTCAATGCCGCCAATGCACTGGGCGCCTGGCTGGGCGGCATCACCATTACCGCCGGCCTGGGTCTGGTTTCGCCTGTATGGGCGGGCCTGCTGATGACACTGATCGGCCTGGTGATATTCCTGATGCGGGGTGTTATTCTGCGCAGACACCAGCTGCGCACATAGCCCATTACGATGACGCTTGTGGTCACAATTACGTTTGTGATGAGTATTACGATGGCGACGACGCTCGCGTGCTAGCCTGGCGCCCGATGCACTTCCGGGCGCACTGGCTGATCCGACATGGATTCTTGCCGGTTTACCAGCCCGCTTCCGTAACCAGCGTTTGCACCATTTGCGTAGCCGGCATCGCCCGGGCCAGCGCTGCGGCCTGGCCTGCCCATTGTGCGGCAAACTCATCATTACCTCTGGAGCTGGCGGCGGCGTTCAATGCCTTGGCCGCATCATAGGTCATGGAATAGCCAGGGGTGGGCGGACGGGCGCTGGCCGGTTCATCAATATAAAGGCGATTGCGCAAGCCACGCGCCGCACGCCCCGACAGGGTTGTCGTAACACGAGTGTCATAAGCGCGTTCGCTTTGCAATGCCTTGCGGTAGGCGGCATTGGCGGCCGATTCCGGACACAGTATAAATGCCGTGCCGCATTGCACGCCAGCCGCGCCCAGGGCCAGCGCGGCCTTGATGGCAGCACCATCCATAATGCCGCCAGCGGCCACCACCGGTAATGCGGACTGGGTTGCCAGCATATGCACCAGGGCGAACGTACCATACTGGGCATCGCCCTTCTCCGGCTCGAATACGCCCCGGTGTCCGCCGGCTTCATACCCCTGGGCAACCAGCACATCAATGCCGGCAGCCTCTATCTGCCGAGCCTCTGCCGGCGTGGTTGCGCTGGCCATCAAGACGATGCCGGCGTTTTTCAACGCGTCAATATATTCCTGCGACGGCAGGCCGAAATGGAAACTGACCACCGCCGGACGGGTTTCCAGCACCAGTTCAAGCATATCCTGGTAATCGGGAAACGGCCGGTAAATGTCCTTCAGTTCAGACGGCGGTGTGGCCCCGAACTCTTCGAACATGGGACGCAGGTGCGCCAGCCATGCCTGGCTGGCTGCGTGGTCCGGCGTAGTCGGCCGATGACAGAAGAAATTGATGTTTACCGGCTTGCGCGTCAGGCGTTGGGTTTCGGTGATCATACTGCGCGCCTGATCCAGCGAGGCCGACGCCAGCCCTAATGAGCCCAGTGCTCCCGCCTCCGATACGGCAGCAGCCAGTGCCGGCGTGGTCACGCCCGCCATAGGCGCCTGAATCAGCGGATATGTTGTATTCAATAATTGGACAAGTGATTTGCTCATGACATTCCTTTTTGCGTGACTGCTCGGCCCGGCCGGGCCAAATGCAGCAACAGCACGGGTCAACACATGCAGCGCTTTACGATGTCCGACATCAGGTTTGCCGGCCCATCATACCAAAGCAGCAGGCAAAATTTGCCCTTGTCATACATCGCATTGGGGTTTTGGGTGAGGGCGACGTAGCCGGCATAGGCATAGTCGCTATAAACAAAACCAACAGAACAAGGCGTCGCGCGCTACCGGACAGGGCTGAGCACAAGGTAGAGCGAATCTCACCAGCGTCGCCCCCCAGGTATTCAAAAAAAAATGGCGCCCGTCTGTGCAGTCGCCATTTTCTTTGAAAAACGGCCTGCACGCGTGCAGGCCGTCCATACTCTTACTCACCCCTTGATTCAATACCCCAGGGTGACGCCATCCGGATTACGCGGATCAGAATAGCCATACATCATATTGTCGCGAATCTGTATGGTTTGCGTGCGGCCCATTGTGGGCTTGACGACGACCTTGTATCCCTGTTTTTTCAGCAGCTCGATGGTATCGGGACTGAATCCAGGTTCCAGCCGCAGTTCGTCCGGCAGCCATTGGTGGTGAAAGCGTGGCAGGGCAGCAGCAACAGCCGGGTTCATGCCAAAATCAATACTGTTGGTGAGCGTCCGCAACACAGTTGTGATAATGCGGGCACCGCCGGGGCTACCGGTCACCAGCCAGGGCTTGTTGTCCTTAAGTACCATGGTTGGTGTCATGGACGACAATGGCCGCTTGCCAGGCTCAATGGCATTGGCTTCCCCACCAATCAGGCCGAAAGCATTGGGCACGCCCGGTTTGGCCGAAAAGTCATCCATCTCATTGTTCAGCAAAATACCGGTATTGCCGGCCACAATCCCGCTGCCGAAATTCAGATTCAGCGTATAAGTGACTGCGACTGCATTGCCGTCCTTGTCTACAACAGAGTAATGGGTAGTCTGGTCGCTTTCATATTTCTGCGGCGCGCCGGGCTTGATATCCTTGGCAGGCGTCACCTTCTCTTCGGCCACCAGTTTGGCCAGATCGTCAGCATAGGATTTGGCGATCAGGCCTTTTTGCGGCACTTTGACAAAATCGGTATCACCCAGATATTCGGACCGGTCAGCATAAGCGCGCTTCATGGTTTCTGCCATCAGGCGAATGGTTTTGGCGCTGTTGGGACCCGATTCGTTCAGCGGGAAGTGTTCCAGCACATTCAACATCTGAATGATATGGATACCGCCCGAGCTCGGAGGCGGCATGGATACTACCTTGTAACCGCGATAATCGCCGGTCACCGGCTCGCGTTCCACCACTTTGTAGTTGGCCAGGTCTTCTTTGCTGATCAGACCCTGATGCTTGCTCATTTCCTGGACGATCTGCTCGGCAATGGCGCCCTTGTAAAATGCATCACTACCCTGTTCTGCAATCATTTTCATGGAATTGGCCAGATCTTTCATGACCAGTTGCTCGCCTGCCTTGAGCGGCTCGCCATCCTTGAAGAAAATGGCCTTGGTGTTTTCCCACTTGCCCAGATTGTCTTTTTCCACGGCCAACGCTTCGGCCAGCGTCGGGCTGACGGCGTATCCCTTTTCTGCCAGGGCAATGGCCGGCTGCATCACCTCTGCCAGCGGCATGGTGCCCCATTTTTTCAGGGCATGCTCCATCCCTTTGACCGTCCCCGGTACGCCAACGGCAAAGTGGGTATACAGCGATTTATTATTGATGACCTGGCCCTTGTCATCCAGATACATGTCGCGGCCGGCCTTTGACGGGGCCATTTCACGAAAATCAAGCGCAATGGTCTTGCCCGATTTGGCGTCGTGCACCATCATAAAACCGCCACCACCCACGTTGCCCGCATTGGGCAAGGCCACGGCCAGGGCAAAACCCACTGCCACTGCCGCATCGACCGCATTGCCGCCTTTTTTGAGAATTTCCAGTCCGATCTCAGAGGCCAGGCGCTGTTCGGATGCCACCATACCGTTTTTGGCGCTGACCGGATGGAAAATATCCATGTCGTAGTCATACTTGATGGTAGGGGGTGCCGGCAAGTTGACGGTGCTTGCTGCAGCGGGTGCTTCCTGCGCCGTAACCTGGCCGGCGCCCAGCGCCAATGCGACACTGATGCAGATTGCCGACAGCGCAAGCCGGCTTATTCTTTTGTCGAACAACATGTCTGTACTCCTCGATTTTTTTAGATGTATATCCTGAACAACCTGAGAAAACTCCCGTTGTAAAGGCTGGGTGTCAATGGATTGAACACGATTGTAAAATCATCCGCAACAAATTGATAGGTGTTGGTGCCGCTGTTTAACCCCTTCTTACAATCTGTTTTTTATTGCCCCGTGCAGATTTGGCGGTGCTTACCAGTCGCCACCCTTTTTCACCTGTTCCAGCTGACGGCGATCACGCTTGGTCGGACGACCATGCTCAAGACTGAGGGCGGGTTCACCGGCCAGCCGCCGCTGTTCCTGCGCGGCCTCGCGCGCCAGCCGGCTCGCTTCGGTCTCTTCATAAAGCGTGCGTGCAACGGGTGCCGGCCCCCGTATGGCTGATAACGCCAGCACCTGAACAGTGATCGTGGTCTGATCACGTCGGACTGCCACCACATCGCCCGGGCTCACTTCACGGGCCGGTTTGGCCGGTTGGTCGTTGACCAGCACGCGGCCTTTGCCTATTTCAGTGGCCGCCAGCGAGCGCGTCTTATAAAAACGTGCTGCCCAGAGCCATTTATCAATACGTAGTTTTTCCATAGGATAATAGGTAAGCGGTTCTGCCCAAGCGGGCTCAATGCAGGCAAGACGTCGTATCGCATGTCGCTCGGGAGGCGACAACCTGCCGAACTATTGTAGTCGCATTTGGCAGCGGGCGCGCCGGCGATTTTCACCTGCCACCCGGGGTTTGCCCGGCAACCGTCCTGTAGCGCCCGATTGGGTGTAAACTCTTTGCCGACATTCAACTCATTCCCTTAGGTATCATGAGCATCATGAAACGAATCATTCCCGCGCTTGCCGCCTGCGCCGCGCTACTGAGCATCGCCGCCCCCGCCACTGCCGCCGCCGATGATATTGGCTGCGTCAGCACCACCTGGCGTATCGTTAACAACGACAAGGTCTGCGTCCAGTCTTTCAGCGATCCGCAGATCGAAGGCGTGACTTGCCATTTGTCCTACGCCAAAACCGGTGGTGTGTCCGGCGCGCTGGGTTTTGCAGAAAACCCGTCGCGTTTCGCATTGTCATGCCGCCAGACAGGCCCGCTAAAAGCGGCGCAGCCTGTGCGCAAGGTACAGGAAGACGTGTTTACCCAGCGCATGAGCTTTCTATTCAAGGGGCTCAATGTCTCGCGCCTGATCGACACGGAAAACAAATCGCTGATCTATCTGGTTGTCAGCGAAAAGCTGATCGACGGCTCGCCCTACAACAGCATTTCCGTCGTGCCGCTGATGCCCTGGGGCGATACCGAGCCGGCCATCACATTCAAGTGAGTTCGCCATGACAACGAACGCAAGCAAGGTCGCGTTGCATGATTGTTGATGTGCTGTCGGGGCTGGACACGACACGTCCATGGTGGTCGCCTTTGCGCGCCTGGCTGCCGGGCCATGCACATTGGGACGCGGCCCCAGGGGCAGCAGCGGGCATGAACTCACCCATGCCAGTTGCGCTATTGCTCAATGCGCTGGCGCCGGCAACGTGCCCGGTCCGCTTTACCAGCCAGTCTGCCCTGCCTGCCGGCGTGGCCTATGAGCAGTTCATCGGGCAGAACGGTATGTGCCCGACGCGGGACAATTTGCATGATTTTTTCAATGGTCTGTGCTGGTTCCGGTTTCCCAAAGTAAAAACCCTGTTCAACAAGATCCAGTGCCGGCAGATTCTGCGCCAGGGGGTAGGCCAGCGACGCGGCGTGGTTCGCGATACGATCACCCTGCTTGACGAGGGTGGCCTGTTTCTACAAGCGCCATCCCCCTTATGGGACGCGATTGAGCAACGGGATTGGCGCCGTGCTTTTATCAAGGAACGCGCCTTGTGGCAGCAGACGCAGATTGCCATTATCGGCCATGCTTTGCTGGAAAAATGCGTGAATCCTTACAAGGCAATCACGGCAAATGTCATACGCATCCCGTCGGATACGCCCGCCGGCGCTATCGACGAAGTAATGGCGCAGACGTTGGCAAACCTGCTGACCGAGGAACAACTGCAGATCAAGCCACACTGCCCTTTGCCTGTCATGGGTATCCCAGGCTGGGATGCCGACAGTGAAAACCCGGGTTTCTACGACGACCCGCAGGTATTTCGCCCGCCGCGCCCGTAAGGCCTTTCCTGGCCCTTAGGGCCAGTAGAGATCATATAGCCGGTGAAAACCCGCCACGCAAATAAGAAGACCCCGTAGAAACCAATAAGATCCCTGCCCGTAGTGCGCAGCGGCCAGTGCTCGCGCAGCGCCTTTACCCGCTAAACACACCGTATTGCTGCAGTGCCTTAAACAGCATATAGGCCGCCAGCGCAAACAGCAGACCGGCAAAGACCTTGCGCAGTTTGTCTACCGGCAAGGTGTGCGCCATGCGTGCGCCTACCGGCGCCAATAACACGCTCATGATCACCAGCAAGACGAGGGCTGGCCAGTAAACATAGCCCAGCATGCCGTCGCGCACGCCTACTTCGCGCAGACCCGACAATATGTAGCCTACGCTATTGGCCAGCGCGATGGGAAACCCCAGCGCGGCAGAGGTCGCAACCGCATTGCGCAGGGGCACATTACACCAGACCATGAAAGGGACCGACAAAAACCCGCCGCCGGCGCCGACCAGGCCGGAAATAAAGCCGATGCCGGTACCCGCTGCTGTGCGTCCCACCATGCCGGGCAGTTGCCGGGACGGCTTGGGCTTTTTATTGCGCAACATGTTCACGCCCGAATAGCCAACAAACAGCGCAAAAAACAGCGACAGCGCAGCGCCATGCAAATAGGCAAACACCGCGCCGCCAGAAAGAAGACCGCCAAGCAGGATACCCGGGGCCAGCGTAAAGACCACGGGCCACAGAACCGCGCCCTGCCGATGGTGCGCTCGCATGCTGGAGATCGATGTAAAAAGGATCATGCCCATGCTGGTTGCGATCGCCGAATGAACCGCGAGATCGGGCGACATCAGGGAAGCGCCAAACAGCAGGGTCAGAAAGGGCACCAGCACCATGCCGCCGCCCACACCCAGCAAACCGGCCATGAAACCGCCAAAGGCCCCCAGACACAGCAAGGCAATAATGGTCAGCACGCTCATTGGCCGTCTCCGGCGTGGGTGTGCAAGGGCAAAGGGAAAGGGAAAGCAGCAACCAAAACACGCCCGGTAGCGGCGCGACAGCCCCGCATTACTTCAGGTTTCCGGACAGGAACTGCTGCAGGCGTGGGCTACGTGTATTGCCGAAAACTTCATCTGGTGGGCCTTCTTCTTCGACCGTACCCTGGTGCAAAAACATAACATGACTGGCCAGGTTGCGGGCAAAGCCCATTTCATGGGTCACCACAATCATGGTCCGCCCTTCTTCGGCCAGTTTCTGCATGACGCGCAGTACCTCTCCAACCAGCTCAGGATCCAGCGCCGACGTGGGTTCGTCAAACAGCATCACCTCGGGTTCCATGGCCAGCGCACGGGCAATGGCCACGCGCTGCTGCTGGCCGCCAGACATCTGGGACGGGTATTGATTTTCCACGGCCGGCGGCAGGCCCACCTTGTTCAGGTATTGCCGTGCACGCTCGATCGCTTCGGCCTTCGGTACGCCCAGTACATGAATGGGCGCTTCAATAATGTTTTCCAGCGCCGTCATGTGTGCCCACAGATTGAAGTGCTGGAACACCATGGCCAGCTTGGTGCGAAATACCTGCAGGCGCTTTTCGTCGGAGACGCGCAAGCGCCCTCTGGCGTCCTTGCTCACCGTCAGCGTTTCACCGTTGAGCGATACCGCCCCGCTATTGGGTTGTTCCAGGAAATTGATACAGCGCAGGAACGTACTTTTACCGGAGCCACTGGAGCCGATCATGGCGATCACGTCGCCGGCTTTAGCCTGCAGCGACACGCCTTTCAATACTTCGTTTTGTCCATAAGACTTATAGATGTTCTGAACATCGAGTTTATACATAACGATCCTAGTGTTGGCTGTGGCCCAGAAAGCCCAGCGTTCTCTTTTCCAGCCGGCGAAACAGTGCCACGAGAACAAACGAGACACACATATACAAAATGGCTGCCGTACCATAAGCAGCAAACGTCAGATAGGTCGCGGCGTTAGCGTCGCGCGCCACCTTCAGAATATCCGGCACAGTGGCGGTAAAGGCCAGCGACGTGGCATGCAGCATAAGAATGACTTCGTTGCTATAGGCCGGCAACGCCCGACGCAGCGCCGAAGGTAAAATAACCCGCGTATACATTTTATACCGGGACATCCCGAAAGCACGCGCGGCATCCAGTTCGCCATGCGCACTGTTTTTGATGTAACCGGCAAAAATCTCGGTCGTGTAGGCCAGTGTATTGAGCATGAGGGCCAGCACCAGGCAATTGTAGCCGCTCATGAAAAAAGTGTGCAGCAAGGGGGTATCGCGCACCACCTGCAGGCCGATGACGCCGCTGTAAATCAGCAAAATCTGCACATACAAAGGCGTACCACGGAACACGTAACTGAAGAACCAGATCGGCCAGGCGATCCAGCGATTGTTCGACACCCGCCCGACCGACATGGGAATGGCCAGCACCAGCCCCAGGGCCAGGGAGAGCACCAACACCCACAAGGTGACGGCCAGCCCGGAAAATGCAGTGCCATCCCAGAACAGCAGCGGCTTCCAGTAATCGTTCAGGATGGTCAGGAAATTATTAAGCGACTCGATCATAGCTGGGCCTCTCGCACGCCCACCGAATACTTGCGTTCCAGCAGCCACAGGACAATGTTGGACACGCTGGTGAGCACAAGATAGATGAGCCCGGCCACACAAATGAACAGGAACATGGACGAGGTGGCCCGACCGGCCCCCTGGGTTACCTGCACCAGGTCGGTAAGCCCGATAATGGACACCAGGGCCGTGGCCTTGAGCACGACCTGCCAGTTATTGCCTATGCCCGGCAGCGCAAAGCGCATCATTTGCGGAAACAGCACGCGCCGAAACACCTGGCTGCTGCGCATGCCATAGGCGCGCGCCGCTTCCAGCTGTCCACGCGGCACGGAAAGAAAGGCACCACGAAAGGTCTCGGCAAAATAGGCACCGTAGATAAAACCGATAGTAAGCACACCGGCATAGAAAGGCTCGATTTCAATCACCTCCATACCCAGCATATCGGTGATTTCATTGAGCCCCATTTGGATACTGAAAAATATAAGCAGCATCAGCACCAGATCGGGCACCCCCCGGATCAGCGTCGTGTAGACCTGGGCCATGCCGCGCAACAGCCGGTTGCCGAACAATTTTGCGCTGGCGCCGATCAGGCCCAGCACAAAAGCGACCAGCAACGACAACAGAGCCAGCTTGATGGTTTCCCAGGTGCCGTGCAGGATTTGCGCGCCATATCCATGCAAAAACATGCTATGGCTTCACGTTGTTCAGGTTGATTTCACCCGGCTTGAAGTACTTTCCGGCAAGTTTGGCAATGGTGCCGTCCTGCTGCAATTGGCCCAGCGCCGTATCGATGGCCTGTTTGAGTTTGCTGTCCGACTTGCGCATGCCGATGGCGATTTCACCGGTCAATGCCTTGTCATCTGTAATGGCCGGGCCCACGAACGCAAAATTGCTGCCCGCAGGTTTGCTCAGAAAACCACTCTGCCCATTGGGCTTTTCAATAATGGCGGCGTCGATCCGACCGGCAGCCAGGTCGGCGAAGGTCTGGTTCTGGTCCTGATAGGAGACAATCTGCACGCCGTTGCTGCCCCATTTCTGTTTCGCATACGTTTCCTGGGTGCTGCCCTGCAGCGCGCCAACTCGTTTGCCCTTCAGGGAATCGACAGTCGGCAACAGTCCGCTATCCTTGCGAGCCATCAAGTGGGTGGGGATCCCATAGATGGGCTGGCTGAACGCCAGGATTTTTTCCCGTTGCGGCGTGATTTGCATGCTTGAGTGGATCAGCGAGATTTTGCGTGCCGCCAGGGCTGGAATCAGGCTATCGAAAGACTGCTCCACCCAGGTGCATTTGGCCTGCATTTTCTTGCAGATCTCGATCATGACATCGGCATCAAACCCCTCGATGTCCCCTGCGGCATTTTTGTACTCGAACGGCGCGTAGCCTGGTTCGATACCCACCTTCAATTCTTTCCAGTCACTGGCCAGCGCAGTTGCGCCAAAACCGGCAGACAGCCCCACCGTAACGGCGAGCAGCCAATTTTTCATATTCATCATCTTCTCACTTGCCAAATTTTGTCTTACCAAGCAAGCCTTGCGGGGGACGGTGACCAATCGCCACGGCCAGCACCCGCGCGCTTGCTGAAGTCGAAATAGTACTGATTTGTGAACCGTCTGACCACTAGGGATCACCTCTAGCGCAAATTTTGTCTGGATTGTTTTGCTCCAGGCAGTAGTCCAAAGGCCATTTACGATCGCCGGTTATTCTTTATAATGCTATCTTTTGACCCTTGGTCTACGTTGGATTTCCCTATGATCACACCCTTTCCCAAACCACTTGCGCCTATTCAGCTTGAAGGACACGGCCTCGTGCTGCAACCCATGCGTCTGGCCCATGCAGAGGGCCTGCGCAACGCGGCGGCCGATGGGCAGCTATGGAATCTGACGTTCACATCGGTGCCGGAACCGGGTCAGGAAACCGCGTATATCGAAGCCGCACTCAAAGGACAGCAGGACGGTCACATGCTGCCATTCGTAGTGCTGGATGCAAAATCCCGCAAAATTATCGGTACCACCCGCTATCACGACATTGTGCCCGAGATCGCCCGACTTGAAATCGGCTACACCTGGTATGGTCAATCGTGGCAGCGCACGCATGTGAATACGGTCTGCAAGTATCTTATGCTGTTTTATGCGTTCGAGTCGCTCAAGGCCAATGTGGTCGGCTGGCGTACCGACAATCTGAACCAGCGCTCCCAGAACGCCATCGAGCGCCTGGGCGCCAAAAAAGATGGCGTGCTGCGCGGCCACGCCCTGCGTCGAGATGGGACGGTTCGCGACACCCATATGTACAGTGTGACGCAAGACGAATGGCCGGCGATCAAACAGCAGCTCAAGGAAAAACTGCCCAAGTAACCGTTGATCCCGCAGTCCCGCTGGCGGCGCCTCTCGCGCCGCACCCTTTGCCTCCTTCTGCAGTTTCCATGACTTCTTTGCTGCTGTCCCTTTTGCCCATTGCTGCCTGGCTGCTCGCGGGCTATATCATTGGCCGTTTGCTCACACCTCGTATCGTGTCAATGCTGTCGCGCGCCATCACGCCGTTTGTCTGGATCATGCTGTTTGCCATCGGTTATCGCTTCGGACAGCAATTGTCAGTCATGCATCAGGTGCTGCTTATTCTGCAAACCGCGCTACTGTATTCGGTGGGCATTACGCTGTCGTGTTCTCTGGCGCTGCTGGTACTGTTTCGCCCTGGCAGCCGTGCACAGACGGTGCAGCATGACCTGGGCATCATGCACGTGATTCGGGAATGCGGTATTGCGCTGGCCTTTTTGCTGGTCGGCCTCGGACTGGCGGTGCTCGCGACCCATTGGGCTATCTCTGTCCCCGTACCGGACTCTGAGTTTTTTCTGTACGTCCTGTTGTTTCTGATTGGCGCCGATCTGGCGCATACGCCCTTGCAGCGCAATGCCATCCGTCCGGCGATGTTCACGCTGCCATTGGTGGTTATCGTTGTTTCTCTGCTGGCGGGCGCCCTCATCGCCTGGGCCACCAACACCGATATCCGCCACGGCCTGCTTCTGAGCAGCGGATTTGGCTGGTTTTCACTGTCGGGCGTGCTCGTTACCGCCAGGCTCGGCGAATTTTACGGTGCGACGGCCCTGCTAACAGACCTGTTCCGCGAGCTGCTTGCCATTGTCGTGCTGTTCTTTGCCGGGGCCCGCTATCCCATGACGGGTATCGGTGCTGCCGGCGCAACCGCCATGGACACCACGCTGCCTATTGTTCGCAAAACAGCCGGCAATCCGTTTTTGGTAACGGCCATTTTTTCCGGCGTCGTGCTCAGCCTTGTCGCCCCCTTCCTGCTGAGCTATGTACTTTCTTTGTTTGACTGAATATGCTATAATTATTGATAATTAACGATTAAGTTCTTTTAACTTACGCTAATTATTGCTTTAATTAATACGTCAATTAAGATTAATTTTTATTGAAAGATATTTCTATTAAGCGCTATTTCTATTAGGAGCCCTTTTATTAAAGGCTCTTTTTATTAAAGGCCATTTCTATCAAAGGCTATTTTTCTAAGCTATTTGATCGTTTTTGTTTTTTGCGCTCTTTGGCTTTTTTCCGGTCCGAAAGCTTTTTTCCGCCTGGAAGTGCCCAGAAACGGCTTATTCCGATACATCAGGCCAGATTCATCAGGTTTGATAAAAGCACCCAACAAGCAGGCTCCTAATAAGCAGGCACCTAATAAGCGCCATGTGCCGGCACCCACCTGCCTCCTGGTGCGTAAATGCCCTTTTCAACGTCGTGCAGCGGCTTTCGCTATGACACCACGTATCAGGCACCATACATTCAGGCACCTGCAGTAGGCACCACACATCAGGCATGTAGTCATCGCCAAAGCGCAAAACTGTTGCCGTTTCCAGCGGCCTGCTACGAAAGTCGTTTAGTTTTAACTATCGACTATATAAAAATAATAAATTTTACTAATCACTATCCGTTGCGTACAATGGATACATCTGATGAAACATCGCTATGTTATTACTAAGGCTTAACAGCCACCAGCCTGTTTTCATCTACTGTTTGTTTCACTAAATAAGGAATCCAATATGTTGCAGAATAAAGAAGGCCAACGCGTTCCATCCGTTACATTTCCCGTGCGTTCTGGTGAAGACTGGAAAAAAGTGTCCACCGACGACATTTTCAAGGGCAAAACCGTTGTTGTCTTTTCGCTGCCTGGCGCATTCACCCCAACGTGCTCGTCCACGCACCTGCCACGCTATAACGAGCTGGCCAAAGCGTTCAAGGAACGCGGTGTTGACGAAATCGTCTGCGTATCTGTAAACGACACCTTCGTGATGAACGAATGGAAAGCACAGCAGGAAGCCGACAATATCACAGTGATCCCTGATGGCAACTGCGAATTCACAGAAGGCATGGGCATGCTGGTAGACAAAGCCGACCTGGGCTTTGGTAAACGCTCATGGCGCTATTCCATGCTGGTCAAAGACGGCGTCGTTGAAAAAATGTTCATCGAGCCTGAAAAAGAAGGCGATCCGTTTGAAGTGTCTGATGCCGATACGATGATTCACTATATCGATAAAGACTACCAGGACAAACCTTCCATTGTCATGTTCACCAAGCCTGGTTGCGGCTATTGCGCCAAAGCCAAAGCACTGTTGAAAGAAAAAGACCTGCCCTTCGAAGAAGTAGTTCTGGGCAAGGACGCCAGCACCGTGGCCATTCGCGCCATTACCGGCAAAACCAGCACACCGCAGGTTTTCATTGGTGGTCAATATATCGGCGGCAGCGACGAACTGGCAGCACATTTCGCTGGCAAGTAATGCGGTTGTTGCAGTGGCAACAGCAGGTCGCGCAGTCAGGTTAGTAACCTGAAGCGCGCCGATCTGCTCAAGTCTGCCGGAACGGCTCTGGCAGACAGCAACTGCGCTGTCCAACGGCATGTTATTGCAATCTCGATATCGCAATCACAAAGCCGATAGATCGGCAGCGGGCACACCTTGGGTGATGCCGCTGCTTTTTTTTCGCCCGCAAACCGGTAGAATCAAAGTCGGTTGCGTCATAAACATCAATATCAGGGATCGAATATGAAATCAATCAACGCCGATGTCCTTATTCTGGGCGGTGGCACGGCCGGCATGAGCGCGTTTCGCGCCGCCCGCAAATCCACAGACAATGTATACCTGGTAGAAGACCACAAGTTTGGCACCACCTGCGCACGCGTAGGCTGTATGCCCTCAAAATTGCTTATTGCCGCCGCCGACGCCGCCCATCATGTGCGCACGGCCGACCAGTTCGGCGTGCATCCCGATGGCGCCCTGCGCATTGATGGCCGCCAGGTGATGCAAAGAGTGCGTGCCGAACGCGACCGGTTTGTTGGTTTTGTACTGGAAGACGTGGAAGCCTTTCCCGCCACCCAGCGGATTCTTGGCCGTGCACGTTTCAAAAATGAACATGTGGTCGTGGTCGATGACCATACCGAAATCACCGCACAGCGTATCGTGATTGCTACCGGATCGCGTCCGTTTATCGTACCCGCCTGGCAGTCGCTGGGCGAGCGCCTGATTGTCAATGACAATGTCTTCGATTGGGAAACCCTGCCAGCCAGCGTAGCTGTGTTTGGCGCCGGCGTCATCGGTCTGGAAATCGGCCAGGCCCTGCATCGACTGGGCATAAAGGTGTCTGTGTTTGGCAAGGACAATGCGCTGGGTGGGATTACCGACCCGGTCGTCCTGGAAAACGCGCTGGACATTTTCGGCAAGGAAATGGATCTGCATTTGGATGCGGACACACAGGTCAGCCTGCTGCCCAGCGGCAAGGGTGTAAAAATTGACTATTCTGAAAACGGCACAAGCGGCTCGGTCACAGTCGATTTCCTGCTGGCGGCCACCGGTCGCAAGCCCAATGTAGACAGCCTGGGTCTGGAGAATCTGAACATTGACCTGGACGCACGCGGCGTGCCCAAGGCCGACCCGTACACCATGCAAACCAGCGTGGCGCATATTTTCATCGCAGGCGATGCCTCCAACCAGTTGCCACTGTTGCACGAGGCCGCCGACCAGGGACTTATCGCAGGCAAGAACGCCGGCACATTCCCGACAGTGACAGAAGGCCTGCGCCGTTCTCAGATCAGCGTGGTCTTCAGCGATCCGCAAATTGCCAGTATCGGCCTGCGTTTCAAGGAGGTCACCAGCCAGTTTGATAATTGTGGCTGCTACGCTGTCGGGGAAGTCTCTTTCAGTAATCAGGGCCGCAGTCGTGTCATGGGTGTCAACCAGGGGCATCTGCGCATTTATGCAGAACACGGCAGCGGGCGTTTGCTGGGCGCTGAAATGGTCGGGCCGGCAGCAGAACACCTGGCGCATCTGCTGGCCTGGGCTCATCAGCAAAAGATGACTGTGGCACAGATGCTGGATATGCCGTTTTATCATCCGGTCATTGAAGAGGGTGTTCGCACCGCATTGCGTGATCTAAGCAAGCAATTGCGCCTGGCAGAGGATATGGCTGGCGAATGTGCCGAATGCCCCGGACAATAGTGGACGTGTCGTGGGCAATGACCATTGCACCATAAGGACTTATTGAAGGTTTGGTAAGAATTCTTAGGACCGATAAACGCATGCCGGTATGCTATCGGTACTGCTTATCCGACACCGGCAAACAGGGGCTGCGCAACAGTTGCGCGCCCCTGTTTTTTTGTAGGCACAAGCCTCTTCGGCTCCCCTA
>Ga0308158_10000732_pt1 | contig 45048 bp, 37 predicted proteins | sample PhyBR2_FD_201038 | JGI IMG/M metagenome (GOLD analysis project Ga0308158, IMG submission 201038) | Phyllosphere microbial communities from UC Gill Tract Community Farm, Albany, California, United States - DLSLB.R2 | ecosystem: Host-associated > Plants > Phyllosphere > Unclassified | place: USA... | reverse complement strand
TCTCGACAAACACAATGTACGTCCTGATGCAGCAATTGAGCTGGCTAAAGTACTGGCGGTACTTGAAGAATATCCAACGATGAAAATAGACATCCGTTCACATACCGACAGCCGTGCTTCCCACAAGTACAACGACCAGCTATCGGACCGTAGAGCCAAGTCTACAAGAGAATGGCTCATTAGACAGGGAATCGATGCTTCCCGATTAACGGCCAAAGGTTATGGAGAAAGAGAACTCGTAAACAAATGCGCCGACGGGGTGAAATGTTCCGAAGAAGAACACCAGGCAAACCGTCGCTCGGAATTCATTATAGTGGAAATGTAATCCGGAAACAATTAAAAAAAAACAGGAAGGCTTTACAACCTTCCTGTTTCAATTAACACATACACGGCATGGAATTTAAGTTCAAAAACATACACATCGGAAAACTGATTGAAACATTGGTGATGGAAAGAGGGTTAAAAGAAGAACGCATCTGTCATTTTTTGAAAGTCAGTGAGCAGCAGCTTAGCGACATGTACCATATCAAAAGCATGGATACGGAGTTATTGCTGCGCTGGAGCAAACTGCTCGAATATGATTTTTTCAGGGTGTATTCGCAACATCTGCTGCTGTATGCACCTCCTGCAAAAATGAACTTTGTCAAAACAACCACACAAAAGAACAACAGGATACCGAGCTTTAACAAAAGTCTGTATACTCCTGAAATAATTGAGTTCGTAATAGAACAGATAGAACGGGAAGAAAAAACACCTTCAGAAATTATCGAGCAATACAGGATTCCTAAAACAACCCTATACAAATGGATAAAAAAGCACAAAAAAACAGAAGATTAGGTCCGAATTACCAAAGAATTTACCACGAACTTATACAAAAAAAATTTCCGGAATCTTTAAAAGAGCATGAAACACTTTTAAAAAAGGAACACCTCACCTACTTTGAAATAAAGACACTTAATGAAAGTCTTTTCGGTATCAAAAACAAGGAACAGCAGTCACAGGAACAAAGATACCGGGCATACGACAAGCAGACAATTCTGCGGATGTTACGATATCAGAAAGAACACAAATTAAATAATGCACAATTAGCGAAGCATTTTAAGCTAAGCAGAAATACCGTAAGCAGCTGGATCAGGATTTTTGGTAAACTGGTATAACAAGAGTCGGGATTCTTACTCCTATACGGACTGGTTTGATTTTTACTCATTTTTTTCCATGGCTAGCTGTTTTTCCTTATTTTTAAATCTTAATGAAGCTCATCCTGATGCAACACCTTTCGTCCAAACTACTTTTCTTTAATGCTGTGTTTATGCTTTTGCTGTTCGTTCCTCTTTACGGACAAGTACCTGAAGAGTATAATGAGCTCAAAAGATACATTCTTGCAGATCTTGCTGCCAATGATATCGGGAAAGCCTTTGCCTATACAGATACGCTGCAGAAAATAGCCGCGAATCCGGAACAGAAAAGCAAAGCCGAAATGGTACGGGCTGTTTTATATTACCAGACAGGCGCAGTTGACAAAGCTCTAAGCGTATCAATAGATGCCGAAAAAGCATTCGCCAAAGCCCACAATTATACAGAACAGATAAAAGCCATTGGTTTTATAGCGTCAAATTTCAGGGAACTCGGACTTAACAGTGAAGCACTGTATTACCTTGATAAGGCAATACCACTTATCATCAAACTACCCGATGGATCTTTAAAGGGACAGTACGGGGCATTACTGAATCATGAAAAAGCCGGGATTTATACCGAAAAAGAAAAATTTGATGAAGCAGCCCAATACATACGTGCCGCCTATAAGTATGTAGAGCAGATAGAAATACCCCGGCAAAAGGCTTTTTTCCTTGCTACTACGATGTATCTCGATGCTAAAAACAATTATCATTTAAAAAAATACGGACAGGCCTCAACCCTACTGGATAAAGCTTATGAAACCCTTGGTACGAAAAACGACCTGCTATACGGACAGATACAGCTGACCCGGGCACAAATTTATCTCGCAGATTCAGATTATCAAAAAGCAAAAACCGAGCTTGATGTTGTAAGGCAAATGGTTGAAAGTTCACAATACTTTCCATTAAAAAAAGAATACTATAAAACGTCTTCAGAATATTACAAGACGGTTAACGATACAAAAATGTACCTGGTTCATTATAAGCTTTATCTCGATATGATTCATGCAGATGAACGCAGGTCGCAAAAAATTGCGGATGATACACTGACGCATCTGCGCCAGAAAATTCAGACCGAACATAGTATGAACGATTTAATTCTTCTTACAGGTATTGCCGTATTATTGCTGCTGAGTTTTGTTGTGTACATTATGTACCGTCAGAATAAGAAGCGCAACCATCACTTTAACGAAATCATGAATAAACTTCGGGAAGGCACCCTTATAGCAGAAACAACGACGCAGGAGGAACTCACCAGTCCCGGTAATCAGGACGGACCGGATGATTATGACCTCGAGGACATCAATATTTCAGAAGATACTGAAAAACGGCTTCATGAGTCCTTACAAGAACTGGCGGAAGGTACTGTCTTCTTCCTGGATTCAAACCTGACGCTCACCAAACTGGCAACAAAACTGGGTACGAATACAAGGTATATGACCTATGTTATACGAAAATACCATCATAAAAACTTCAACAACTATATTAACGATTTACGCATTTACTACATCCTGAAAAAACTGCAGGACAGCCCGGAATATCTGCAATACAAGATCAGCTATCTTGCACAGGAAAGCGGCTTCTCCAACCACAGCAAGTTTTCCCAGGAATTCAAACGCGTAGTCGGCCTGACCCCTTCGGTATTTATTAAACAGGTAGCATCGGGTAATAAAAATAAAACCGCCCATTCATAGATTGGCGGTTTTATTTTGTGATGCTGTTAAGACAATCTTATGCTGTGGCGCCATATTTACAATAGAGGATTTAGTTTTGTAGCTACTGACATAACTAAACGAGAAAGGCAGTTTTGGGTGGCGGTTCCTGAAAAAACGTCCCGGTTTAATTTTTATTTATTCTTTTAACCTTATCCGTATTTTTGTAAACAATTAAATGACTAGGCAAATCTTTAAAAATGAATAATAGATTTTCTGACAACAATCGGGTGGGAGAAGTTGCTTCATTTTCTGAGTTGGTAACTACCCGTTTTCAGGGAAACACGAACGCACTATGCTGGCACAGAAATTTAGACGGAGATTTTAAGGAAATAGTGACTCAGCTCCTGTTAAAAGAAAATATTACCGAAGTTACTCCTAAAGAACTTTTGACATTACAGTTATCAAAAAATGGGAACATTGCCAGACAAATTATTCTAAATGATTTGAAATTGTTAACCGATTTCGGAGCATCGCCTTCTCTTAATTTGTTGAAACACTATGAACGGGATGAGGAATTCGATTTTATTTCAACCGATGTGTATTCCTGGCATGTAGATCGTTCGCCTGTGAGTACTGATACTTTCTTATGTACTTATTATGGTACAGCAAGCGATATTATTCCCAATGATAAGGTGATACAAAAAATCCTGATCCCGGAGGTCCGTGAAAAGCTGAAAGAATTATACAACGGACCTGAATCGGAATTCGAAGATTTTTTAAAGGAGCATTATTTTGATTTGCATTATCAGGCTAACTCCAATACAGAACCTGTTAGTTTGGGGTTGGGCAATCTTTGGCGCCTGGCCGTAGATCATCCGGAACAAAAGGTTTTACCTTGTGTGCATAGGGCTCCTGTGGAAAAAGGGGAATACCGGTTATTGTTGATTTGCTGAATCGTATTTGCTAGAATTTAATTACACTTATTAATTTTTAAACAAGTCAAGTATTTCTTTTGCCATATCATTATTCAAATTACCAGAATCATTAATAACAGTAATTTTTCCCAAAGAACATGAATGCTTTTTATCATCAAACAAAATAAAGGACTCACTTTTTACATCTGTATTTTGAGAAGGATATAAAAGTAAAGATCTTGAAGAATTCCAATATTCATTATACACATACATCTGCCTCAGATCATGAGTAGAAGGTTGTGAATGATCAATATTCTTCCATTTGGTATCAATGATTAGTATTTCTTTTTCATTGTTATCCAAGTTCTTTTCCAATACAATGTCTGGGCGAATTGTAATGTTATTCCAGAATTTTTTTGAGTTTTGGCCATAGATTCTAATGGCGGTATCATCACAAGCCTGTTTTAATCGTATCAAAACATACTCTTCCCAAAGACTATTCATATCAAAAAGCAGGGCCAACATTTTTTCTGAACCGCTTGAAATGTTTGGTGCGTAATTCAGAATAATAAGTCTGGCGATTGATAAAGCCGTGTCATAGGGAGCTGTTTTTCTTGATTTAGGAATTTTATTAAAAGTGCTTTCATTGGCTTTAATAGCTTTTACTTCCGGAAAGTCAAGTTGTATTGTTTTGCATTTGCTGTATAAATATGTTCCTTTTGACAAATGCGCAATAATATCTAATGCTTGCCCTAAAATTTGGTGAATTAAATGATCTTTTTCATATACCTGATGTGAAGTATAAAACCGTTCTTTATGAACCAAATTTTTACTGATATGCTTAGCAAATTCGAGCTTTCCTTTTAAGGCTTTTACATTTCCTTCCTTTTTGTAATACTGCTTGATTAGTCCCTGATGAACTAATGTTTTTACTTCGTTTAGAAACCATTCAAAATAAATATCAAGAAGATGAATGGATTGTTTTGATACGTTAGCCTGCCCAACCTCTTGGATTTTTAATTTGCGTGTGACTTTGAGCATATCTATAAGTACCTTTTGCCACTTTGTTTTGTTATTATTATCCTCAGATTCATGACGATCTATTTTTGGAAGAATTTCTATAGTAAGACCCTCAACCTGAATAACGCCAACAAACTGCTTAAATACAACTCCATTATGTTTAAGGTCAAAATAACGATACTTGTGTAAAGCATTCAATTTTGACAATCCTATATAATGCCGTTGCTCAAAGCCTTGTTCCCCAATTGGTAAAAAGCTGTGTTCAAAGACCTGGATTCTACTCATTGTTATTTCGAATTATTACCCAATAGTGTTTCTATTGCTCCAATAATATTAAAATTTTCATCGATAGTTTTTAATCGAAGAAAACTTCCTCCTTCAGGATAATTTTGAGTTGGAAACTTTGCGAATAACTTGTTATCATAGTTTTCTACATCATCAAAAAAACCAGTTCCTAAAATCATTCCGATTTTTTCATAATCTCCATAGAAGTATTCTTGTAATAAAGGGATAATATTATTTTTAAAAGTATTTTGAAGATCTGCAAATGAATTTACACTCATAAAGTAAGAATGTCCTATCGTATGATCTCTGTTCAATAATATTTCAATTCTTTTATTTATTGTTTTTAATAAAAACTGTAAATCAATACCTGAATAATCGAATTCATTAAAATAATCATTTTTTTTCTTAGGTTTATCCTTTTTCATCTGTTCCCATTTATCCTTTCTTTTATCTTTAAAATCTTGAGAAACACCTAATAGGAGGAACAAATTATTTTCTTTTTCGACAAATTTACTATCTTTCCATTCAACATTTTCGTAATCCCACAATAATCTACAATACATAGCTGATGGAGACAAGAGTTCGGTTTTAGGTAACATTTCCTCAAAACAAAAACGTCTTCTAAGGGCAGTGTCAAGGGCTTCAATACTTCTATCAGCCGTGTTCATTGTACCAATAATATGTAAGTTTGGAGGAACCCCAAATTTATCTTTACTGTAAGGTAGCTCAACGATAATCTCCGATTTTCCTAATCTCTTATTGTCTTCTATTAAGGTTATTAGTTCTCCAAATATCTGAGAAATATTTCCCCTGTTGATTTCATCAATAAACAATCCATAAGGAGGAGCAATCTTAAACATTTGTTCTCGTTTTTCCTGTGTGTAGTTTTCAATTGCATCTTTTAGACCTAAGAATCCAGCTAGTTTTGCTGCTTCATTGCAACACTCATAAAAAATTCCTTTTTCAATAGTGTAGGATAAATCCGAAGTTTCATTATTTAATTCCTTGTCTATTATTGGTTTTATACCCTCAATAAAATCTTCGTAAGAAAAGGATTGATGGAAAGTAATAAAACGATGATTACTAGAGGTTTTTCTAATCTCTTTGTATTCTTTTATTCCCTTATAAATTTCTATTAAATCTTCAATTTGCTCTTTTTCACTATCGACAATTTTCCATATTGAATTAGAAGATTTATCAAAAATTAAAGGTTCTGTTCTTCTGTCATACTTTACTGTATCAGAATTTATGATTGTATGGGCAGATAACTGTCCCCAAACGGTTTGACTTAAGCTTTTTGTATTAGAAACTTGTAATTTATAATCTACAAATCGATGTTTTTTGATATCAGGAACTGCCAAATTAGGCATTTCTAATAAAACCAAGGCAAAAACCTGCCACCAATTCAATTTACTTATGACATCAAATTCATATTCTTTTTTACTAACAGTTTTATTATGAACTTCAAAACGACTGTAATAATCATTTAATAATTTATATGTCTTCCCAGTTCCGGGAGGTCCATATAGAATTTGATTGATTGGATATTTTTTCTCCATTTGATTGGTGGATATAGTATTATTGTTTGGCAAATTTTCCATAGATGGAATCTCATTACTCTTTAACATCCAGAAGAAAATTTGGGCTTTATAAATATCATCGAATTTTATTAAAGAAAGTGCAAATTTATTTTTATCAATGACATCTCTAGTATTGATTACAATATCAAAATCTGTTCTAAGCTTTTTCTTTAATAACTTAAAATGTTTGTCAGAATCTATTGAAGTAAAATGATTTGGAAATAGTGCCCTTAAAAAACGATTTGCAACACTCCATTTATTTTGCTTGATAAATTCTAGAATTAATTTTTGACAGGCTTCAATATCATTTTCTTTTAAAATATTATTTAATAGTGAAAAAGAAGATTTTACCTGATTTAGAATTTCATGTCTTCTATTTTTTGTAATTAACTGTTGGGGAATTTCTGATAAGCCATTATTTTTTCTGAAAAGATAACGATCTAAAAAATCATCTTTTTCTTCATTTGCTAAAAATCGGAAATGACTATTTAAATCATTATAAGACTTATAACGATCAAGTTTTGCTTCCTCCTTGATTTTTTGAAGTATGTTGGAGTATTTCTGTAATGATTTGTACCAATCTGAATTTTCAACATTTAATGTGTTAATATAATGATTATATGTTTCCTGAATTGTCATGTATGGCTATTTGTTTTTCACTCTTCATTTTTTATATTTATTTTTTAATAATAAATATCTTAATTTTTGCAAACACAATGATAAGAAAAATCTTTAATTTTTATTTGTGGAAGAACATAAAACATTAAGGTTTTGTTTATTGTACTAGAAATTCAATCATTTAAAGGTTATAATAAAAAACTGATTTCTAATATTTTTAAATATGTTTTTGCAGATATTTTTTTATATTTAACCTCATTATAAAAGATACTTGCCATGGAACACAAAATACATCAGGGTCGCAATGTAAAACGATTCAGGGAAATGCTGGGCATTAAACAGGAAGCACTGGCTTTTGAAATTGGTGAAGACTGGAGCCAAAAGAAAATTTCGCTCCTTGAACAAAAAGAAGTGATTGAAGATGCCTTACTGCAACAAATAGCCGAAGTACTGAAAATTCCCGTGGAAGCCATTCAGAATTTTGATGAAGAACAGGCTGTGAATATTATTTCGAATACGTTTGGCGAACATGCTTTTAGCAATTCTTTTAATTATGGTACAATTAATTTCCATCCTATCGAAAAAATAGTTCAATTGTATGATGAAAAGATTCTCCTTTATGAACGTATGCTAAAAGAGAAAGACGAAATGATGACAAGGCTGGAAAAGCTCATTGATAAGAAATAAATGCACAATAGTATAAATGAAAAGCTCAACATTCCTGTTGAGTTTTTTTGTATTATTATCATTCTACTTTTACCTGTCCGTTCATTAGTATTTAAGTCCATTTTCCTAATACTGTCAATTTCACAATGGTATTTCAAATACTATGCATTTCCATGAAAAGCCATTTTACGGGATATTAGTCCCTGCCCTTCATCTTCCTAACCCATAAAATCACCGTCCACAGGGCGCAGATACCAAACACAATCAAAAGCGGCACATAATAGTTTTCAAAAAAGGCATGAAAGAAGCTGCCTACTGCAACATATATGCTGGCGATACAGAGTTTAAGCGGAATAAATTCTTTGTTTGACCAGGTAGTTTTTATATTGAAAAAATTCATAATACAACTCTTTATTATAAAAATATAAAAACAAAACACAAACAAAAAGTTAAAAAGCTTATTTTTAAGGATATATTGAATTGTTTATGGCCTATAATATACCCGACCACCTGAAAGGTCTTAACGATAGTGAAGTAGCAGCATCAAGAAAGGAATATGGCTACAATAGTATAGATACCGGTCACAAAAGTACCGGATGGGAGCTCCTGATAAATATTCTGAAAGAGCCTATGCTTATATTGCTTTTTGCAATTTCTGCTATTTATTTCTTCATAGGCGATTATGGAGAAGCCCTGTTTATGCTGCTGGCAATCATTGCGGTTTCGGCCATTTCACTGTACCAGGATACCCGGAGCAAAAAAGCACTGGAGGCATTGGAAAAACTAAATGAACCGCTGAGCAAGGTGATCCGTAATGCACGGGTTGTTGAAATTCCGACCCATGAAATTGCAGTGGGCGACCTCTGCATTACCGAGGAGGGAAAAATGATTAATGCAGATGGGCAGATTGAGCACAGCAACGATTTTTCTGTAAATGAAGCTTCGTTAACAGGCGAAAGCCTTTCCGTATTCAAAAGCAGCGAAAGTGAAGACAATAAAGTTTACAGCGGAACTTTAGCCGTATCGGGACTTGCGGTATTTAAAGTTGAAAATATTGGCGCCGCCACCCGTCTTGGTAAAATAGGTATGTCCATTTCCGAAATTAAAGAAGAACCCTCCCCTTTACAACTCCAAATACGCAGGTTTGTAAAAGCAATGGCCATTGCAGGCCTTATTATCTTCGTTATGGTATGTGCCGTTAGTTATTACCATACAGGCCGTTTGATTGACAGCCTGCTCAATGGGCTCACTTTGGCAATGTCTGTTCTTCCGGAAGAAATCCCGGTAGCCTTTACCACCTTCATGGCATTGGGCGCCTGGAAACTTATGCGGGAAGGCATTATTGTGAAACGCAGCAGCATTGTAGAAACTTTGGGTAGCACAACGGTTATCTGTACCGATAAAACCGGGACCATTACCGAAAACTCCATGCAGCTAAAACACCTCTACGACTACAGCTCGGATAAAATTTACGATGAAAACAATTTCAGTGATGCCGCGCTTTCCACCTTGATTGACTACGCCATGTGGAGCAGTGAACCTGTACCTTTTGACCCGATGGAAAAAACCCTGCATAAAGTATATGAGCAGACACAGTCACCCGATCTCCGGAAAACATTTCAGATGATACATGAATACCCGCTCGACGGAAAGCCCCCTATGATGACGCATCTTTTTGAAAATGCAGAAAAGCAACGGGTTATTGCAGCAAAAGGTGCACCGGAAGCCATTCTCAACGTTTCGACACTTCCGGAAAGTGAAAAAGACAAGATACGCAGTATTATACAAAGCTTGGGGCAGCAGGGATTCCGTATTTTAGGGGTGGCACGGTCAGATTTCGAAGGCACCGGTTTTCCCGAAAAACAGCAGTCCTTTAAATTTGATTTCCTGGGATTGGTCGTTTTTTATGACCCTCCAAAGAAAGGTATTCAGGAAGTTTTCCGGCATATTTATGACGCAGGCATCAAAGTAAAGGTAATTACGGGAGACAATACCGATACGACCAGAAGTATCGCGGCACAGGCCGGAATTGAATACGCTACCGAAGCCATAGAAGGAAAAGACATTATGCAATACTCAGACGAACAGCTTTTGCAGGTAACAGAAGAAAAAGTATTGTTCACACGGATGTTCCCCGATGCCAAGCTGGCTGTAGTAAACGCCTTAAAAAAGCAGGGAGAAGTAGTGGCTATGCTGGGCGACGGGGTAAATGACAGTCCAGCACTGAAAGCGGCCCACATTGGTGTGGCAATGGGTAATAAAGGAACTGAAATAGCCAAAGCAGCTGCTTCACTGGTGATTACCAATGATGATCTGGACAAACTGATTACGGGTATTGCATCCGGCAGAAGAATCTATGCGAATATCAAGAAAGCGATTCAGTATATTATTTCCATTCATATCCCGATTATCCTTACCGTTTCCCTGCCTTTGTTTCTTGGCTGGGTATTCCCCCAGATATTTACACCTGTTCATGTAATCTTTTTAGAACTGATCATGGGGCCTACCTGTTCCATTGTATATGAAAATGAACCAATGGAAAAGAACACCATGTTGCAGAAGCCGCGAAAAATGAACGATACATTCCTGAACTGGAAAGAATTAACCATAAGTATCGTGCAGGGAGTGATCATCACGATTGGTGTATTGTCTGCGTATCAATATACCGTGCAAAACGGGGGAAATGAAGAAAAAACAAGGGCAATGGTTTTTACAACCCTGATTTTTGCCAACCTATTGTTAAGCTTAGCAAACCGTTCCTTTCATTACAGTCTGTTTGAAAGTTTCAAAAATAAAAACAAGCTGTTTCCTATCATTTCCGCAGCGACTTTGGTACTGCTGTTTGCGATATTGTATACGCCCCTTCTTTCCGGTTTCTTTAACCTGACCGGGCTGAATATAAAAGAATTGGGTATTTCAATGGGAATTGCATCTGTATCTGTACTGTGGTTTGAAGTATACAAGTGGATAAAGCGGTAAAAGAGCAAGAATTATATTGTATTGTAAATGTTGAGGAAAGATGTAAAAAAAGTTCTGAAGATCAGATGATTTTCAGAACTTTTTATATTAAAACAGATATTTTCCTTCTATAGGGCCTGCCTTAAACCAGGATTTTATACTTCATATAGTATATAAAAAACATTGAAAATTATATTTTCTCGTATCTCCTTACAATCGTGGATTTATAATGAATTCCATTTTCAGTGTATTCGGATATCACCTGCAAATGCATCTCCTTTCTGTTAAATACCAGGACATTGTTAACTACATTTTCCTTCCCTTCTATTTTAAATATAATCTGTCGATCCGCCATTTCATATAAACCACTGCTTTCTATGAACTCTTCTTCTTCACTTTTATTTGCCCATGCTGGACGATAACTTAAATACTCAATAGTATCCCTTTTTTTGAAAATATATTGGATACGAAAACTGCGGGGTATTTTGTGATCATATTCTTTAACAACTTTATCGTCCTCTTCTATTTTCTTTGCTAATGATCGTAGAGCCCACCTTCCCTCCAGATTTTCAGACGTAAAGGGCAACTCTGCTTTAGCAGACTTGGAACTCACACAGGATGTCAGAAGAACAATGCTGAACAATAACATTAAGAACAATTTTTTTTTCATAGGTAAATCATTTTGGTTTAATCATCTTCACGATTTTATTTAACGGCTAATTTAAAATAGATAAGATCATAAAAATTATAAATACTTCACAAAATTCACATATATCATCATTTTAACAAACTTAAAAGTATATAGGGCAATCCAAATACAGCCAAAAAATACGATAGTATCTGTTTTACATTATTACACATTGACTTACCTTCTAAATCGGCAACCCATTTACAGGTTTATAAAAAATGAAATACCTAAATTAATGATAAAATCAACATCAAAATAATCATTATTTATTGAAAATTTTTAGTTTTGTTTTTATCAGCAACAAACCAATTAATATCTCTATCCATGAAAAAAACACTTGCCTTATTGATTCCAGTGGCATTACTTTCATCTTGTGCAGCATTCACGGACGGCTATAGTCGCTTAACAAAAGAACAGAGAAATTCAATAGTACCGTTCAATAAAAACCTTCTTCTTTCGCGCGATTATGTTTATAAAGTAAATGCTTCAGTATTACTAGAAACCCTAAAAGATTACCCAAAGGCCTTTGTGTATGTTTTTACCCCCGGTTGTACTAGTGATGCTTGTTTCCCCTTAACAGTATATGAAAATTTTGCAAAAAAGAATGGGTATAAAGTTTTCTTTGTTCTCAGTGGTTATGGAAGCCTGGATTATGCGTTTGAGGATCCGATAAAAGAGCCATTGTTTGTGATTGACAGCGATTATTATGGTAAAAAGTTCCTGCACGGATATATACGCCCTTTTGAAAATGAGCTCAAAGGCCGTGACAAAAAAGATAAATCAGGAGATATGGAAGGTAGTCTTCATTTTTACGAGAATGGTGTCTATAAAGATACTTATGTATATTTGCCACGTTCCTGAACTCAATAATAAAGTTTAAAGTACTTTTATATACCAATTTTGAATCAACAACACCCATGATATCAAAAACTGCTGACCCGGAAAAGGAAAGTCTTCAGCAATAAACGAGGTGCATTTGAGGATACCCTCCTCCAATCGCCGATCCTTTATAGGGAGGAACCAATAAATCGAAGAAGACCATTGAGTCTTCTTTTTTTGTTTTCAAATCCGTCCGAAACAAGATAGACAAATTCGAAATATTATTACCACACTTACAAGTCTTAGGGATATTGAATATCAAAAATTAAATTTATCCATTAGACCTGATATAAAATATGATCGCTGTGGTTATCAAGGACAAGATGGAGAATGATTTAGATATTATTAATGTTGGCGAAAAAACAACTCTTACCAAACTAGAATTGATCTCGGATGGCTTAATTTTACACAGCGAACACATCCCTTTTGTAATGGAAAAGGATTCAACTAGAAAAATTTTTGCAAGAACAAATACAAAAAAGCATGTTAAGGATTGTGAATATGAATTAAAAATATACCATACTGATAAAATTGGAAATCTTCATATTGCAATTTTTAAAGGTAAAGGAGAAAAAGCAGGACTTGTAGAAACGAAAAACTGTATATAGATTTATGAAAGAGGAAGATATTAGAGGTAAGTTAATATTACCATATATTCATGACTTGGGTTTTGATATTGCAGAAATTTCCTTGGAACATGCCTTTACAATACGGCTTGGAAAGAAAAAATATGCAACTGGAAGATCTGATATTCTCTGTAAAAGACATAATAAAAACCTATTCGTTATTGAACTTAAAAATGATTCAATTACAATTACACAAGACGATATAGACCAAGGCATTTCATACGCAACATCTTTAATAGATGGTATAGCACCTTTTACAATAGTCTCAAACGGTAAAACAACGAGAATTTTTGATTCTATTACTAGAAAAGAATTGTCTGGTACAAAAATTTCTGACCAATCCTCTTTTTGGAAAAATGGATATACTCTTTCAACCGAAGATGAACTAAAAATTAGATATGAAGCTTTAAAGAACTTCATTGCTTTATCTCCAGAGAATTTAAAGGCTTTTTGTGAGTCCCAAGTTTATGATAGAATGGGTCAAATTATTAGTAGTGTAGAGAGTCCTCACTCTAAATTTATTTTAAAACTATATGTTGATCGTAACGATTTACAAACTGCATTTGAAAATTTCATAAACTCTAATAATACTATATTTGGTTTAATCGGAGCAGCAGGTGTAGGTAAAACTAATGCAATATGTTCGTTAGCACTTCAAAAATTAGAAGACTCATTTGTTTTCTTTTATAATGCTGCTATTATAAAATCACCTTCGGAATGTATTTCGCAAGATTTGAATATTACATTCTCAAGTAGAACTGAAACAGATGTTGTTCTAAAGAGACTAGATGAATTAGGTAGATATGCTAATAAAGATGTTTTAATATTCATTGATGCCATAGACGAATGTACTAATCCAAATATTACTCATGAATTAAGTGAAATTGCTTTAGGTGCTAAAAATTTAGATAAAGTCAAAATTATTATTAGTTGCAAATCAAATATTTGGGATACAATATTAAAGGTCAAGAATAAACCCACACATCTTTACGACGAATTAAGTAAGTCTCATAATATAATTAGTGACCTTAAAAGTCCTGGATTTCTTTTAACTGATTTTACGAATGAAGAATTAAACAATATTCTACCTCTTTATCAAAATGAATTTGGCTTTAAAGGGCAAATTTCTAATTCACTGTTACTAGAATTGAGAAATGGATTTTTTTTAAAAATATTTAGTGAAGTATACAATGGTAAAGAAGTACCGAAAAAGATAAATGACAAACAACTAATAAATAAGTATTTAAAACAATCGCTTGATGAAACAGATATTGGTTTCCTATCTGGTTTGAGAATCCTTTCGGCAATTGGAAATATAATTCTTAATCACGAATATACATCTTGGCAAGAATATAAAGATGAAGGTTTAGATGTTAACCATATTCTTGAAAAATTAAGTTTTCCTCTTGATGAAAATATCCCTGAAGACTTATTTACTAGAAATATACTCATCAAGTCTAATAATGAGGAATCGTACAATATCTCATTCTATTATTCAAAAATTCGCGATTATATAATTTGTTATCATACCTATCAACTGGATAAACTTAATAATGACGACTTTTACAATATTCTTCCTGATTTTTACAAAAACCACATAGGTAGAAGTGCATTGGATTTTTATATAGAAAATGCTAATTCTTCTCACTTGAGTACTTTAATACAATTCAAAAAAGATAAAGCATTAAGTTATGTGGTAGGTTATAATTCATATCTTGAAGATAACTTCAAAAAATTCAAGGAAAAATTTGACCCGAAAACTAATAGTGGTATTGGAATTGTATTACCAAAAGACCTTATAAAAAAAGATGGTTATGCTCTTTTTCCATTAAATCCCAAATTAAAAAATAAAATTATTTATGATGATTTAACTGATCCATTTTCAAAACCCTATAATGATAATATGCTACTACAATTGGGAGTTGAAATAGTATATGGAAGCAATACTTCATTATTTTTCAAAGACCTAACGACAATTATTAAAAAAAATATTTTCAAACAATTAAAGGAAATAATTGAAAAAGGAAAACTTAGTGTGTATAATTCAGACACACTTCTTATAGAGCAAGTTTCTATAATTCTTTATTATTATTACAAAAAACTAGATTATAATTATACCATTGAAGAATACTATTTACCTAGATTTAAAAGTATTTATCCAATAAATTTGAAAGATTTAAAACAAAGAATAAATGAGTTCAAACTTACTGAGTTTTATAAGAATAAGTATATTGAGCGAAATCTTATAAAGGAAATAGTCGAAAAAGACTTAAAAGAAAATCGAAATATTCCAAAATTCAATTGGATAGGTGATGTTCCTCCGTTTGAAGAATTAAGCAAAATTGTAGACATATTGTTAGGAAATGGCTATAAAGAAATTAAAGATCATTATTTACCGCTTCCAGATAAATCAATATCTGAAACTAAAGCCTTCTACGAAGAGAACAGAAAGGGTAACTGGCATCAAATTAGAATTTCTCAATACAGTGAACCCCAAGCTAAACTTTATATTACAGAATTTTTCAAAAAGTTAGAAATATGTTATAAAGAATTTGTAGAATACTGCTTTCCTACCTTTAAAGATGAATTCTCATTTTATAAAACAATCCCTCACGAATATATATTCTATATGAAAGAATCTGATGTACTTAAATGGGGAACTTTCGGCTACCGCTCTTCTCAAACCGGTAAATTCGAAATTTATTTTAAAGACAGCTGCGAATCGGAAGAAGCTTTTGGAAAAGAGAATCTTAAATGCTTAAGATCATTTTCATTGGACTCTATTTTACATCTAAATAATTATTATGCTCGTTATCCGGTGCCAACCATTGATAGGATTAATACACCTAAAGTTGATGAATACTGTGTAATTAGAAATTGGATATATAAGTTTCTCGAAAAAGATATAGAAAAACTTTTTAAAGAAAATGATGATTAATTTAGAATCAAAATATGACTATATATAAGATGATCCTCACATAAAGTAAAACCAAAATGATTCAAAAACTGAAAACATACTATAAAAAAGCTATTAGAACATCCTTATTGGCTCAAGATAGATTATCTAAAAAATGGTATCATTTATTTTCTGTAATAGAATTATTCACAGAGGATGAATATGTTTATAATATTCCAAACAGTGATTGGAGAGAAGGGTGTGTAAGAGCCAAACAGTCAAAATTAGAAGAATATTCATTGTATCTTTCAATTGATGAAATAGTCTCTTTTGACGAGGCTTTAAAGTTTTTTGAAAAACCGTTTGAAAATTTTTTCATTGACGGACAAAAAATATCTTTCGTTAATTCATCTTTTGTGAAAGAACCATCGGGAAATTATCCTTTAGTTTTCGCTTCTAACTTGTACACAGACAAAGGTATTGCTTCAATCCTTCCAAAAAGAAAATCAGGTTTATTGGTTTGGTGTCAAATTGACAACGAACGAAAAACCGACAATAAATTTATTTCTGCAAGTGTAACAAAGGAAATGTCAGCAATGCAAGAGCTAACTATGGAGTGGTTAGGTTTTGACATTTTACAAAAAAGAGAGCACATAGGAAACATTTATTTATCTGCACCAAATCCATATTTTAGAGAAGTAGAAATGTCTCTTTCTACCGACCCAATGGGTGTGTTTTATAAAATACTACCACGTAAAAATAATTTTGAACCACTAAAATTCAGAATTATAGATAAACACGGAGATGCAATAGCATTAGACAAAACATTTGAAATAAAGAAACAAGCAGACATTATTGAACTCCCGCACGAACCACACTTGTTTGAACTTAGAATTTACAATCAAGATAATGACTTGATCGCTATTCACGAGCCTGCGACTTTTATACGAAGCATTCAATTTGGAATGTCTATAAAACAAGCAGATTTTCACGTCAAAGTAGAAACCGATAATGGCAATAAAGAATTTATAGTAGAAAAATTTTCTAAAGAAAAACCTTCTGTTATTGGTGAAACCAAGGAGTTCAATTCTGAATATTATTTCAAAAATGCAGACGAAGAAAGGCAACACATAGAACTTGCCCAACGCAAAGAATTCATTTTTTATCCGGGAGCAAAAGAGGAAGCTGAAAAAACAAAACTGAAAGAAAATGCAAAATTTATAATTAGAGAAATAATAAACAACGCTAACGATACGTGCTATTTATGTGACCCATATTTTAGCAGTATGGACATTGTTGAATTTGCATTTCAAATTAAAAATTCAGGAGTTAAAATAAATATACTTAACAGTAAAGAAGCTATTTCAAAAGAAGAAGCTAAAAAAATAGCAACCGTAATAAGCGAATACAACAGCAAACCATTTGGAAAAATTGAAGCTCGCATTCTTAGAGGCAACAGTATTCTTCACGACAGATTTATTGTTACTGATAAAAATGCTTGGTTCATCGGAAGCTCATTCAATGAATTTGGAAATAGAGCAACATGCATTGCTAAAGTTCCTAACTCTTCGGATAATATCATCATTAAAGAGATTGAAAAATGGTTTAATTCAGATGAGTATTCTCAAAATATTATAGACTTTGCTAACGAAACAGAAAATGGCTAATATTTTTTTGATAAATCCTGTAAACAATTCATTTAGAATGCACGAATGTGGCCAAAGTGAATATTGGTTTTACCATAAAGATACTTATCCCAGCGACAATCCTTTGTTGTATCGGGATTTGATTGATAATGCTACTGATGAAATAATTATTTGGGATCCTTATTTCAATGTAAAACCACCCAATGCAGACCAAAATGTATTTACAAACATTAAAAATGATATTACTATTAAGATTCTAACCTTAAAAGGCTTAGATAGAACTCTATCATATCTAACTGATGTTCATAATGCAGTAAAAGCTGTAATTCCACCTGCAAAAGATTGTAGATTTGGTTTGAGGGTTATCAATAAAGGAGATGTGGTGAATCAGGGCGGAAGATTTTTTCACGATAGATTTTTGATTATTGACAGCACCAATGTATTTTTGATTGGTAGTTCTTTAGGTTATCATTTAAAATCCGAACAATCCACAGGAATTTTTAAAGTATCCAATCCTGATACAAAAGATTTTATACTATCAATTTTTAAAGAGTATTGGAATAGTTCCAATCAACACGAAATTCCATTAACTTATTTGCAACCATAAATGAATAAAGACATTTTTTACCAATACGATTTTTATGCTCTTGAGCGAAAATATCCTGAACGCAAATTCATTAAAATTTTAGAAGGAATTTCATCGCTGAATGACTCTATAAAGCCATTCATAAGCAATGTTGCTAATGTGCTATACAAATCAATCAAAGATGATAAAAATGTAGAGGTTACAGAAGTTGTTTTCCCTAACATAGATGAAGAATTAGAAAAAAAATTAGCCGACAATCCACTTTACGCGTCGTATAAATCTCATTCAGAAAAAAGCTTATCAGATATTGTATTCAATAAATTTCTGAGAAGAATATTCAAAAAGGACGGACACAATAATGAAACACACAAAATTCAAAATTATATCCATTCTTGGCTAGAGAAAAAATTAGCTCTAAACATTGTTCAAGATTCACGTTTTGATTCTTTAGAAGTATTAAAATCATTATTAGATAAAACCGAGATGCTTCACGGTTTTTATGTTGACTTAATTGAAAACATACCAACTGAATGGGTTTTAAGTAACAAAGAAGAATGGATAAATATAAATGTTAGTCATGATAAATTGCTTGATAGTATTAGGACGTTTGACAAAGAATTTATTAATGTATATGAGAGTTCTTTATCAAAACTATCAAAAGAAAATCTTTGGAATTTTGTTCAAGAAGCAACACGTCATTCGGATTATATGATATTGAACCACGAGTATAGCTTTATATCTTCCGTTCTGATTAGAAAAGATATTTCTCTTTGGATTGAATTTTGGGATAATCTAAAACTTCCAATAATTCAAGATTGTGTGTTTATGTCCTCGTTGAATTTTGCACCACAAGAATATTTACAATTGGTTTCTATACTTACAGATGAAAAAACAGCTGTAAAATCTGACTTGAAAGTTCTCTTGTTTATTGTTGCTCACAATTATTTTGAAGCATCAAATAAATTAACGGAACGCTTTTCTATCTATGAAGATTTAGAAAGAAAAAATGAAAGAAACCAACAGTTCTTTGAAATAGGACTTGAGCAACAGAAAAAATGGCTTGAAGAAAAGAAAAAAAACTACGAGATTCTAATACAATCTTTGAAGAAAAAGCTATCAAATTCGGAAATTGAAGATTGGGTTTTTAGTTACCGACCAAGAACAAATAGCCGTCAATACAAACCAAACGATATTTACAATTTAGAAATAAAATTATTAATGGAGGCTTACAAGGAAGAATCTGTTGATTTTTTGAATTTAGATTTACAGTCATTCAATTTACAAAAGTTCAATTTCTATGTAAAAGTTATCAAGGAAAAAGAAGACAAAAAAAATGTTTCAACTTTATTTGAGGCAATGGCAAATTATATTTCCTCTGACAAATTCTTTTGGGACAAAACTTATGCAGAACCATATTGGTCTGCATTAAAAGGGTTAGGGTTTGTAATAAGCCGACAAGGCAACCCTATTCAAACAGCAAAAGAGTTAATCAATAAATTCAAAACTATTCATCAAGGTTGGAATCCTTCAAAAATTGATTTTTCACCATTAGTAAAGGAATCTTTCATCTATTCGGGTGTTACGTTACTATTTGAGAACGAATCAGCATTCAAAGACAAAAACGAGAAAGAAGAATTCTTCAAAGAATTATTGAATCAGATTTTAACACAAGACATATTTTCTCATATTGACAATTCTGAATACTATCAAATACCATTACATTTATTATTTTTAGTTGCCAATCAAATTCTTCCAGATATTAAAGAATATTACGAGTTAGAACTTATTAATAATTATGATAGCTTGTATTCTCTTTTATCTGTTTTATCAAGTAATGAAAAACCTATTTGTGATAGTTCTAAAAAATTAATAAGTAAGCGGCTTGATAAAGAATTTTTATTAGAAAAAAAGCAGTTCAACAATCGTAACCAAAAAGATAAGGTGCAAGAGTTAGAAAAAATGATAGGACAGTTAAATCTTGAAGATTAACAGTTTTCAAAAAAACATTAAAGGGGAATTTGGGAATACCCAAAAAAGTGATTAGAAAAAGAAAATTCATTAATTGTCCGTGTACACGACAATGGGATTGGCTTTAAAAATAATCAAGGAAAAACAGGTTTAGGACTCAACAGTATAAAAGACCGTTTATCTGAGTTGAAGGGAGAATTGCATATTAATTCAAAATCTAATAATACTGTTATTTCTTTACAAATTGTTCTAGATAAATCTTTAACTTCCTAATTCTAATTGATTTTTGACCAAGTTAAAATATTCATTTTTTACAGAAACTAGCTCCTGATGAGTTCCTTTTTCAACAATTTTACCATTTTTTAAAACGATGATTTGATCTGCATTTTTTACAGTTGATAATCGATGTGCAATGATTAAAACTGTTTTTCCTTTAAAAAAGGATTGAAGATTATCATGAATAATTTTTTCATTTTCAGCATCTAAAGCAGATGTAGCTTCATCAAAAAAAATATAATGAGGATTTTTATAAACCGCTCTGGCTATTAAAATTCTTTGTTTTTGTCCGCCTGAAATTCCATTTCCTGTAGCACCAATTTTAGTATTATAACCTAAAGGTAATGAGTCTATAAACGACTGTATGTTAGCAACTTTAACTGCATGCTCCAAACGATCTTTATTAATCTTCTCATCGCCTGTAACTATATTTCGTTCGATAGAGTCAGAAAAAATATAACCATCTTGCATAACAACTCCACAGTTTTTTCTAATACTTTTTGGAGAAAGTACTGAAATGTCATCATTATTGTAAAAAATTTTTCCTTTGCTTGGTTTATAAAATTTGAGAAGTAATTTCATCAAAGTTGTTTTTCCACTACCGCTAGCTCCTACAATAGCTGTTACCTTACCTTCAAAAATTGTTAAATTTAAATCTTCAAGTATATAAGGTGATTTAGGTCCTTCATATTGAAAGAAAAGTCTTTCTAATTGAATTCCTTTACCTTTTTCTTTTATTTTGAGAATTCTTTGTTGCTCATTTTCTTCAGGAGAGTGACTTTGTACTTCATTTAACCTTTCTAGACTAAGTTTTGCATATTGTAATGAACGGAAAAATTCTACTAATTGACTAATAGGGGAGTTCATTTGACCAATAATGTATGAAATGGAAAGCAACATACCTAAAGTCATATTTCCCTGAACAACACTAGTAGCAGCTAAGAAAGTTACAACTATATTTTTGAATTGGTTAAAAAATTCAAAACCCGACATCTGAATTTGATCGAGTTTTAAAATTCTTGTATTTAATTTAAAAAGATTATACTGAATTCTTTCCCAACCTTTTATTTTATAGGATTCAAATTGGTTAAGTTTCATTTCTGTTATTCCATTGAGAATTTCATAAATAGATTCTTGATTTTCACTCTTAAGCTGAAATCGATAGTAATCTAATTTTTTTCTCTTTCTCAGCCAAAAAAAAGACCATATTATTGATGTTACAGTAAGCAGAAGATACACTATAAGTATTTTAAAATCATAGTACCACAATACACCAAAAAAAACTAGAAATGTTACAATAGAAAAAAAAGTTGTTAAACTTTGGGAAGTAAGGAATTCTTCTATGCGATCGTTATCTTGTATTCGTTGTTGAAAATCACCCATTAATTTTGTGTCAAAAAACTTTATAGGTAATTTTAACATTTTTTTTAAAAAATCGGATATGATTGTAATACTCAAATGAGTTCCTACAAACAATAAAAACCAATTTCGTAAAAGATTGACAGTAATTGAGCCTATAAATAAACCTAATTGTGAAAGAAGAATTATAAAAATAAAATTAAGATCTTTTTTATTAACTCCTTTATCAATTAAGACCTGCATTAAAAAAGGAAAAATTAGAGTTAACAGACTTCCAAATAACAGAAGAAAGAACAAACTAACTAGTTGCTTTTTATAAGGTTTTAAATAAGAAAAAAGATATTTATTTGAAATTTTGCTTAACTTGACTGGTTCTTTTTTATAAAACGTTTCGGTTGGCTGAAGAAAAAGAGCAATTCCAGTATTATCATTTGATTTCCAGCAATTTTCGAATTTTTCTTGATTTATGTTTATAAAACCATATGCTGGGTCAGCTATATGAAATAATAATTCATTACTGAATTTTTTTTTGGATATTTTTCTTAAAACTATAAAGTGATTTTGATTCCAATGTAGTATGACAGGAAATGCTTCTTTATTTTGAATTAATTGCTCTAAAGATAATCTTGTTGAAAATGTTTCAAAACCAATTTTTTTTGATGTTTCTACTATATTTAATAATGAAACACCTTCTCTACTGATATATGATTGTTCTCTTAAATACTCTAAGTCATATACTTTACCATAATGAAGTGAGATCATTAAAATACAAGCTGGTCCACAGTCCATTAGATCATGTTGAGGTACAAATTTCATGATTAAATATTAACTCCCTTATATTCATTTTTATTTATAATAAAATTATTATTTGCAATGCATGCAAATATATTGTAAAATAACTTCTTTATCATATAGCCATATTTATTTTTTAAGGCAGCATTAATCCAGTTAGACAATTTTGTTTGATCTATGTCGTCATTATAGATAGACTCTTTTATAATTAAAAATTCTATTAGAATTGAGAAAACATCACCAGAAATCCATTTTTTGTTCACTAAAATATTACTGAATGCTTCATTAAACATTTCCTCTTCTTGCTGATGATCAGTAGAAATTTCAGTAATAGTGAATATTGTTTCAGTAAATATTTGATACACCAAAGCTTGAATTCCTTCTTTGTATTCATCGTCGTCAATACTATAATTATCATACCACTTGCCATATGCTAAATTTAAAGCAGACCCTAGTAATAAATGTGAGAGTATTTTATTATTGTATATGTGTGCATTTTTGTAATCTCCTCGCTTAAAAGAAACACGTATAAGGTTGTGAATTTGCTGGATTTTATGTCCATAAATCATAGGATAATTTTCTAAAAAGAAATCATCGTTTAGTATAGATGCAATTGTATGTGAAACAGCCTTATCATAACTCTCTTCTTTATACATTTGATATGCTTTAACAGGAATGTGATAAAAATTGAAAATTCTTTCTTCCTTTTGCGTTAAAACTAAGCTTTTGATTGTTGTGTCAATTTTATTTATATTTTCTAAATATAAACTAATTTCTTTTTTTCGAAGATTCTGAATAGCAATAGATAGCAGCTCAGTAACATTTTCGAAAGTATTAAATAAGTGACTTCTTATTTCTGTTTTAAAAAATAAGGAAAAACTATCTTCAATCAGATCTAAAAGTATTTCTTCGTTATATAGAAAGCTTGAATAAGCAAGACGTGTTAAAACATCTTCTTCAGATTTAATCGTTTTTACATTTTGTAATCTAGATTGAAATTTTTCCTTAATAACATTTAATTTTTCATTTTCGTCAAAGTTATAAACACAGTAATCTGAATTTTCATGCTCTATCCTGTGTTGAGAACACCCACCATTACATATTGGTAAGATTTTACAAGATAAACAAGGCTTGTTTTTAAATCTTGTATCATGAAGTCTTTTTTTAGTTTTTTCTAAGTCCCATATTATATCACCATTTTCAAGGTAACCTTCCCGAGATTCAGTTTTAAAATCTCTAGCGGTACATTTAAATACATCACCATTATAATTTATGGTTGCTGCATTTAATTTATCCGCATAACAAGAATTTTTAATTCCTGCTGTCGTTTCTCCTAAATAGAAACAATTAAAATTATTTTTTCGAAACTCTTCTACAATGCTTGATATATCAGCACTTAAATTTTCTTCAACTTGCCAAATTTTATGAAAAGAAAAACTTAGATATTCTCTATCTTCTAAAGTTGTGTCTTTAAAATCATTTAATACATCTAAAAGTTCATCGAGTGTTTCTTCTGAAATATTAATTCTAGTAACAACACTTATCTTATTTTTTAAACTCAATTTGATATTTGATAAAATTTCATCATACGATCCTTTTTTATCCGAAATAAATCTAACCTTATTATGTCTTTCTCTATTCCCATCAAGGGTAATTTGGAAAAGGTTTACATTATATTTTTTGCAGTCATCAAGTATATTTTGGTTAATAAGTAGTCCATTTGTAGTAAAACTAGATGAGAAATTTATTTCCTTTTTTTCCATTTTCGCCGAAACAATCTTTAATATTGGTTCTACAGCTTTTTTGAAATATAACATTGGTTCGCCTCCGAACCATTCAAGATTAAAATTTTTTAGATTATTATTTTTAGTCAACAATTTGTTAATAAATTCTACTATATTGAATATGGTATTTTCAGTAAGCTTAGAGTCTTTGATATGAGTTTCATAACAATACCAACATTTGAAGTTACAATTCATTGTTGGATTAATTGTTAGTCTGTAAATACTATCATCAAAATCTGTTTCAAAACTAATTCTTTTAATTTCTTCTAACTCATCAATTTCATTAGGGATTATGAAGCCATTAATATTCAATGTATTATATAGGTCAGAATGTATGTTGTTTATTTCTGTAATCTGATTTTCAACCCTACTTGCATCAAATAATTCCTTTAAAAAGGGATCTAAAATAATAAATTTATCGGTGAGAGAATTATAACCAATAATTTTATCTTCGAATCCAAAAAATGTATTGTAGTTACTAGCTTTCATAATTAGTTTTATAGTTTTTACTTAGATAGCATGCGATTTAAGAATAAATCGCATGCTGTATTAATTATTTAGAAATTTTACCACATTGGTAAAGGTTAGCATTGCAAGCATATTTGTTACTGGTTCCTAGTCCAGTACCTGTACTTGGGTCACCTAAAGTTGACACTCCCCCTTTTAATTTTCCTTGTTCCGTTTCTTGTAAAGCTTGCATCTTAGTCACTAAAGCTTTAAACGATTTGTTTGATTTACTTTCCATTTTTATTAAAATATTAATTGAACAATTAAATCATAGTTTTAAGAGATTAATTTCTTTTTGAGTTTCGCTCTTCACTTGCGCAAGTATATTGAGAATATTAAATATTATAAATTGGCCACTTTAAAAAATCTAATATGTCTACACTAATTGGTCCTATTTAAATCTTCATTATTCTTCACATTTCTATTTTCTTTTTGGAAAATTTCTCCAAAATTATAGCTTAATGAAAGTGCTATATATCGGTTATCATAATAATTTCTAATTACCGTTTTTAATCCATTTGAAAAACCAGTATACGTAATACGGCTTGAACTTAAAATATCATTTGCATGAAGTGAAACAGTAAATTTTTTATCAAAAAATAGTCCTTTAAAAGAAGTGTTTAATTGATTATAAGTGGAATTGTAATCTAAATTATCGACGCCTTTGGTTACGTAAGTATATCTAATATTAAAAAAAAGTGTATTTAATTTATTCAGAGTAAAATCGTTATTGACAGAAAACTCACCATTCCAACCCTTTAGATATTGTAATGTTACAGGAACTTTTGAATCAGTTGAGCTATAGTATACTGTCCCAAAAAAACTAATATTCCACCACGATAACGGTTTAACGATAACTGTTTGGTTGAAACCTATTGTTCTGTTTATTATAAAGTTTTTAGGAATAATTTGCTGTATACTCGTTTCAGGGTTGATAATAGATAGTTGCTCGAAATCATCATCTGTATGAGAAAAATAAACAGAACTTATAAAGTTTTCTTTTAGCATGTATTCTAATTCAACATTATTTGTAAAAGCAGGCTGAAGATATGGGTTTCCCTCAGAATAAGAATATGCAGAAGCTATCCAGCGAAAAGGGTTCAGCAAGCTATAATTTGGTCGATTAATACGACGGCTGTAGCTTAATGAAAATGAATGGTCATCATTAGGAGTAAAAGAAACATAGGTAGTAGGAAAAAGTTTAGTGTAATTAATTTTATGTTCTTCATCTAATGTCAAAGAATTTCCTTGAGTATTTGTATTTTCTAGTCTTAATCCGATTTTTGTCTCCCATTTGTCTGACCATTCTTTATGAGCGGAAAAATAAATTGCTTGTGTATTTTCTTTATATATAAAATTATTACTTTGTCTAGAATCGAATTCTGGAAAACCATTTGTAAGGTCAAAATACTTAAACTCACTGTTTGACTCTATACTTGAAAGCCTTATACCATAATTTAAATTAGCCCATTTCATCGGATGTTCCATTTCCAAATTAAATGAATAATTATTTATCTTTTGAGTTCCAATATTATTTGCAGCATAAAATGAAAGTGGGGTATTCAGATTATTTGTTTGATAAGTAGTGGAGGTGAAATTTCTATTCGAATCAGACATATAATCGAAATAGTCAAAATCAAATGATAATTTTCTTTTCAAGGTGTCAATTTGGTAAACAAAATGATAATTAAAAGTATGAAGATCAGTGTTGTTATATTGTAAACTGGGTGTCTTTATCAACGAATCTGTAACTTGAGAAATAGAATTTATTATATTACTAGTTAAATCACTTCTTAATTCTAGTCCATTTTTATTGTACCTATAATTCATCCCCATTGATATTTTTTTAGAAAATTCATAATCTACCTCAAGACCATTCGAAAATGAATCATAGAAATCTCTCCTTTTATTATTTTCTTTCCAAAGAATTGTAGGATATTCTATTAAGCTGTTATTTACGGGAGCTATAGATCCCTTATAATAATTTGTATTGTAAGACAGTTTAAATTTGTTCTTGTTGTAATTGAAACTTCCCCCCATAATTCCAATAGGATGATTTCCTTGTCTGTAGGTAGTTTGTAAAGAAGCATGCCACGCTTCTTCTATTTTATTTTTTGTAATTATATTAATAATACCACTATTACCTTCTGCACTATATTTTGCAGGCGGATTGGTGATAACTTCAATACTTTGAATATCATCTGAACGTAAAGATCTTAAAAAATTTGTCAGATCGTTATCTGAAAGCTGAACAACGCGATCATTGATCATCACTCTCATGCTACTTTTTCCGATCATAAAAACTTTATCGTTTTCTACTTTTATACGAGGTGTTATTTTAAAAAGTTCTATCGCATCACTTCCTGAGGACTGAATTGAGCTTGAAACATTAAAAATTAATCTGTCTACTTTTTTTTCTATCTGTTTTCTCTTTGCTTCAATAACAATACTATTTAAAGCAGTTGTTTCTTCGATTATGATTTTTCCTAAATCCAAGTCAGATATTATTGAAATTTCTTTACTTAATTGCTCTTCTCCAAAATATGCAACGGTAAGAATATAATTACCAGGATTTTCAATTTGTAAATTAAAATTTCCTAAACTGTCAGTAGAAGTTTCATACCAATTAATATTCGATTCTTGTAAATAAATTTCAGCAAATTCAACAGGCTGTTTCTCTGATGTAATGATACCTCCTTTAACGGATATTTGGGAAAATGCCGTAGTAGTGCATACAATAAATAATATAAAAAATATATTTCTCGTAATATTTGTTAAAATCATTGTCTTCATTATGTATAAAAATGAATGTCTCATTTCTTTTTAGCTAGATCTTCTTAATTTCTCTAGACGTATTAGAGTGTAATCCTAAAGTAATAACCTCAAAGCAAACTAACCAATTTAATTTGAAACATAAAGATACCTTAGGTGTCGTTTTTGTTAAAGTTGTGAATTACATTAAGTTGAATTTTAACAAAAACGATACTTTAAGTATCTTGAGTTTTCATTTAAAATTTTAATTTTTGCAACTGTAATATAAAATACATAGACAAAAATTCACCCTTACTTCACTTATGTTTTCCCAAGGTAACCAGATTTATATCAATCTGGTTATTATTTTGGGGGAATTTAGTATGTTAAGGTTATTGATTAAAATATGATACTAAAAAATATTATTTTTCATCAGGTTATTAAGGAAGCCAATGGTAATCCTGAATTAAACCTGTCACAAGATGTTATCACGATAGATGACGATGTAAAAGATTTTGCTACAAAATTGATCAAGTCATTTAACTCTAAATACCCAACCCAGGGAACTTTTGAAGAGAATGCTGATTTATACCCATTTCAGAGATACATAGGTGAGTACTTGGAAGAGGAGGATTTTGTGACTTTCTCTCATCAATCAATGCAAATACTAGAAAATAAGATATCAATTCATAATGCTACAGGAGGTTATGTAGTGTTTCTGCATTATATATTTCGAGAACAAGATTTTCTGATAACCATTATGTTGGATAAATCGGATCAATTTACAGTTCATGATGACAGTTTAGGTATAGAAAAATTAAAAACTTTAGATTTAGATAAAATAGCTAGAGGAAGCCGTTTAAACATAATCAAATGGATTAATGGTGAATCATTGTATTTATCTTTTATTAAAGGAACTAGAACGCTGTCAAACTATTTTATTAGTTTTATTGGAGCTACAGATATATCTTCTTCTAAAGAAAATATAAAGAAGCTCTATAATAGTGTGAATAATTATCTTCTTTCTACTCCATATACTAGAAATAAAAAGGAAAAAATAAAAGAAAGGATCACGGGCTATTTTACCGACTGTTATCAAAATGAAAGATTAGTCGAATTAAATTCGATCTCTGCCATAATTTCAGCCGATAGTCCTAATCTATTCTTGGAATATTTAGAAGAAAATGAGGATGATATTAGCGACAATATAAAAATTGTGAAGTCAGATGATTTCAGTGTATTTAAAAGTAGTAAGGTAAAAGGAGACGGATTTGAACTGCATTATGATAGAAAATTATTGAAGTCTAACAAATTAATTGCGCAAAATGGTAAAATAATTATTTCGGGAGTTTCTGAAGATATCATTAATCAAATAAATAATGGATCATAATGGTTTAGAAAAACTTTGTAAATTATTAACCGAGGTAAGAAATCTGAAACATACCGAAGAAGAGTCAATTTTGGGAAACCTTATTCTTTCATCTGATATAATTTCTAATATAGAAGTAATTTACAGTGAAGACATTTTTGAGTTAGTTAATAATAAAGGAGTAATTGACATAGACGATATAAATAATTATTTAGAAGAAAATATTCAAATAACAATTTATATCAATAATATTAGTTCTTTCTTTTCTTCGTTTGAAAGTTTTCTGCAAGGAAATAGTTTTGGATTACAATCTAAATCTTTTTTTCTTTTTAGAGAAAATATTTTAGTAAAAGATAGTGCAGAGTTATTACATAAGCTCCCTACATTTAATAACTGTTTACAAATACTTGAATTGATTGATCATTTATCCAATGAAAAAGTCCAAGACGGGAATACTTTAAGTTTCTTTTATAGTATTAAAAATAATAGTTTTCTAAAAATTGAGATTGCTTATACCCAAGAAGATTTTCAAAATTTATTGGACGATAACTCTATTCAAATCATAAAACAAGAATTGTTATCAAGCACTAATATTGAAGATAAAAGAAAGGTCTTTATAAATGAGCTAAATTCGTTGGTAGGAAATGAAACAGTTCTATCTTTTGGAGTTATTTTAAAAGAATGGAGTAAGCTGACTCTTAATTATAACCTTAGTTACCAGCTTTACCTCGAAGGATTTTCTGTTGAGAAGCTAAAAGTTGCCGCTAACGAATATTTTATAAAGATTACAGAAAAAATATATGAAAGTATAAGTAAAATTTCTGCCTATTTATTTGGTATCCCAATCGGATATTTGGTTCTAATAAGTAGTTATGATTTTACCAATGAGAACGTTATGAAAAACTTCTTCATTCTTTTAATATCAACTATCTTTTTTGTGTTTGTGTACTTTATTTTCTGTAAAAATATTGAAGAAAATATTGATGCTATCGAAGAAGAGTTAATAGATTTTGAAGCAAGACTAGGTAACACAAGTTCCGTAAATTTTATTACTGATAAAATAAAGAGTATTAAAGAAGACAAAATTAAAAAACAATCAAAAAAATTAAGTTTAATACGAACACTTTCAATAATCATATATGGATTTTCTGTGTTAGTTTTTATATTGTTGATGATTGGTTAAATCAAAAAAGTAAACAGGATTAGTTCTCCTGTTTGCTTCATTCTCCATCCATCAATTTTTGTATGTCTTCATAACGGTAATACATCAGTCCTCCAACTTTGGTGTAAGGTAATGTTCCGTTCAGTCGTAAGTTTTGAAGAGTACCTGCCGATATTCCCAATAGTTTTCTGACTTCAAAGCTTTTCAGCCATTCCTTCTGAATTTGATCTGTTTTTTTTTAATGGAATCTGTTTCTTCTGATTTCTTCAAAAAGCTCTTTTTTAAAACTTTCTAGATCATCTTTTGTGATAAGTTCTACTTTCATTTACATTCGTTTTAGATTATTAAAGTAAATTCTAAATGGCTTCCTTCCATTACAGCTACAAATGAATTCAAAATAATACAGTCTTAATTGAATTGGTTTTTAAAAGCATTGTTTGGCGTTCAAAGGTAGTTTAGTAGAAATTATTTTTGAGAAGAAGCCATTTTTAACTTTAAGTTCTGCATATCTTCGCTTAATTTATGTTCTACTACTTTAGCATAGATTTGCGTAGTACGAATAGAGGTATGTCCTAAACATTTTACTTACTGATTCAATCGGAACACCATTGCTTAAAGTTACCGTGGTTGCAAAAGTATGCCGAGCCAGATGAAACGTAAGGTTTCTCTTGATCTTACAAATATCTGCGATTTCTTTCAGATAACCGTTCATCCGCTGGTTAGTTATCACTGGAGAAAGTGTTTCGTTTGCCACAGCCACAGGGTGGTTTTTGTATTTGGAAATAAGTTGGACAGCTTTTGGTAACAAAGGAACTTTCACTAAAGTCTTTGTTTTTTCTCTTTTGGTCATCAGCCAGTCTTTTCCGTCAATACCTTTACAGATATGTTCACGAGAAAGTTTGGAAATATCAATGTATGCAAGTCCTGTATAACAACTAAACAAAAACATATCCAATACCGATTGAAAACGTTCTATAGAAAAACGTTTATTGGATAAAACAGCTAATTCTTCTTTTGACAAATGCCCTCTCTCTACTTTATCAAAATGCAGTCTGTATTTGGAAAATGGGTCTTTTTCCAACCAATCCATAGTGACTGCCACATTAGCTAATTTTTTCAACCGTTCCAAGTGCTTCATTACACCATTATTGCTTAATGGTCTATGATGATCAGTCGGTTTGTAATTATACAAGAAATGCTCAAAGTCTAAAATAAATTTGTAATTGAGGTTGTCCAATGGTATGTCATCTTTTCTATATTGTTTTCTTATAAACTTTTTCAGATAAGATACCGTAGTCGTATAGTTTTTCAGTGTACCCGGAGCTAGTTTTCCGGTTTCGACCTGTTTATGATATTCCGACAGTTTTAGTAATGTAACTCTTTTCTTTTGTGTCTTCTCCAAGATACAATGATTTAACGGCTTCCACTGTAACCGGTTGCCGTTGTTGTATCAATTGATGATAACAATCGGTAATAAGCGAAAGAACTCGTTCTATATGATTGTTGAGCTTGATAACATCTTCCCGTTTACCTTTTGCTTTGCCTTTTACTTCATCCCAATTTTTGGATAAGACTTTTGCTTTAAGAGAAATTTCTGACCTACGACCATTTACCGTAATACGAGCGTAAACGGAAGCTCTTTCATTTCTCTGTTGTTTGGGTACTCTTATGATAAATTGAATCCCAAAGTGTTCATTCTCTTCATATCCATTCATTTTGTGTTTAACTGTATCTCTTTGATACAGTTCTCTCGTTGCAATCTTTAGTTGTTCACAAAAAAGAGGTTAAACAGTGACAAAAAGCATCAGAATAAATAATGTAATGTTTTGATATACATTTACTTATATACTTTCCTGTGAGTAAATTTATAACATAAAAAGTACTCACCGAATAGCTCACGTTTAGATTGATATAAATTGGGCTATTTTGATATGAAAAAAAATAAAAAACCCGCAAATTCAATGGATTTGCGGGTTTTTGACGTCACTTAGTGTAAGTGTTGTCGGGGTGGCAGGATTCGAACCTGCGACCTCCTGGTCCCAAACCAGGCGCGATGACCGGGCTACGCTACACCCCGAAAAATTTAAAAAGCGGAGAGACAGGGATTCGAACCCTGGCGACGGTTGCCCGCCGACAGATTAGCAATCTGCTCCGTTACCACTCCGGCACCTCTCCTTTGCTTTAAAAATGTGACCCGACTGGGGCTCGAACCCAGGACCCCAACATTAAAAGTGTTGTGCTCTACCAACTGAGCTATCGAGTCATTGTTGCTTTAACAGGGTGCAAATATAAAATTCTTTTTTATAAAGCCATACTTTTCTAACCATTTTTTTCAAAAAAATAGATACCTTTCCCCTATTAATCTCTTATAGAATGCCACGAATTATTTTAGCCGGTTATATGGGCGCAGGAAAAACCTCGGTAGGACTAAAGCTATCTGACCGTATTTCTGTTCCGTTCTACGATCTCGACAACCTCATTTCCAATGAAGTAAAGCTTAGTGTTCCCGATATTTTTAAAAGTAAAGGTGAAATCTGGTTTCGCAAAAAAGAGCATGAAATGCTTCATCATTTTGTCAGCACCACCGAAAACTTCATTTTAAGTCTTGGCGGAGGCACTCCGTGCTATGCAAACAATCACCTTGTTTTGCAGCAAAATGATATCGATTCTTTTTATCTCAAAGCCAGGGTATCTACGCTGGTTCAAAGGTTATCAGAAGAAAAAAACGAAAGACCCTTACTGCAGAATATAAACGATCTGCCCTCCTTTATAGGCCAGCATTTATTTGAAAGAAGCTATTTTTACAATTTCTGCAAATACACCATAAATTGTGATGATCTGGAAATTAACGAGATATGCTCAGAAATAATAAAAATCTTAACGTAATTCTTTTGTTACATCCCTATCCTTTTCAATTAATATTTTTAAATTTAAATAATTTAAAACCAGGTTTATGAAAAACATAGTACTTTTACTATTCCTTATATTTATAACACTTACAGGTTCGGCACAACCTGTTAATCCTGCCCATGTTATCAACTTATGTTCAAACCAGACGGTCCAGGGAACAACGCCGACTACAAACCAGTATAACAATCTTAAAACTGCCTGTAGCCCCCTTGCGCTGACTTCGGAAATAACCTTTTATTATGTTGAGATTGAATCGGGCAGTACATTTACCTTTCAGATCTCTCCGAATGCGCAGGTTGATTTTGATTTTGCTTCCTGGAAAAATCCAAATTTTGCGAATCTCGGACTAAGTGACAGGGGGTCACAAAATACCATTAACGGAATTACCACAATGGATATCGGACTGTCACTGAACGAGCCTGTTGAACTTTGTGAAGGAGCCGGAGTGGCTCCTCCCTTTACCGGTGTTATTCCGGGTATGGTAAGATATTATGATGTGGTTCCTGGTGACGGAATTTTAATTGCTATTGACCATTACCAGAGTTCCACTGTAAGTTATAGCTTAACATTTGGGGGAGATGCCGTACTGGATTGTACAATACTTAACAAGACTGTTGAAGTCTGTGACAACGACAACGACGGGAAAGAGGAATTTGATTTAGATGAAATAAGAAAACAGATCAATCCCGGAAACAATACTTTTACCATTGATTTTTTTGAAGATGAAGACGATGCCAACAATACAAATGCAACCAATACGCTTCCATCCCCTTATTCTGTAGCAACAACGGAAAGTCCCAAAACCATATATGCAAGAGTAAAAAGAAGCAATGGCTTTCTGGCCAGGGTCAACCGGGTTACTTTTATCGTAAACAATTCTGCGAAACTTCCCGATCATGATCTGGAAATTGAAATGTGCGACCTTGACGGTGTAACAGGGGAATATTTTGACTTAACACAGGTTGAAAAAGAAATCAATGCATTAAATCCGGTAAAACCCGAATTTAAATATTATACGAGTGAAACCGATGCTGTTAACAATACAGATGGTTTTATTAAAGATCCTACAAACTATTTTTCTTCCTCCAAAACGGTTTATGTACAGATTACACTTGACGGGAAATGTCCTAAAATAGTTCCGTTAAAACTAGGTGCGTATGACCTTAAGTTTGGAGTAAAAACCATCAATTATTCCGAATTCTGTGCAGAGGAAAGCACTGATGGTCTTATTTATGATCTTGAAAAAAGTGAGTCGTTCTTTATAGGAGGTGAGCCGGTAGAAAATTACACCTTTTCATTCCATCGTTCTAAAAGTGATGCCGAAAACAATATCAATCCCGTAACAAATGCCGCTAACTACCTTTTGGAGTATGATAAATCCGAAACTTTGTATGTACGGATTGAAAATGAAAAAGGATGTTTTCTTATTTCGGAAATTGTTCTTGATTCAAAAAAACGTATCAGAAAAGAAGATGTTTACAGTCAGGAATGTGAACCGTATATCCTGGAACCTTTGCCTCCTGGCTATGGCTATTATACACAACCGGACGGAAAAGGTATCAAACTGTCTCCTTTTGAAAAAGAAGCTGTTATATATGGAAAAAGAACTATATACATTTATGGTAACCATAGTTTAAATGAAGAAACAGCAGAATTTAATAAATGTACATACAACAGTCAGTTTACGGTTTATAACAACGACTGTCTGATTCCCAGGGGTATTTCCCCTAACGGAGACGGCAATAATGATTATCTGGATCTCACCCCGTTTATGGTGACAAGATTACAGGTGTTCAACCGTTTGGGTAAACTGGTTTACAGCCATGACAACGGCTATACCAATGAATGGGGCGGGCAATCAAACAACGGTGGTATACTTCCTTCCGGCACCTATTTTATTTCATTTGAATCTGTCAACGGCCCTAAAACAGGGTGGGTAGAAATCATGCACGAAACAAAATAGTTTATAAAAAAAGCCTTCATTTAAAATGAAGGCTTTTTTTAACTTAAGTAAGCAAATTCTTCTGTATCATTAAATACAACCTGAATGTGTTCCATGCTCGAAGTTGAAAGAGAGATCCCCTTAAAATCAGCCTTAACAGGATATTTCTTGTGATTCCGGTCTATTAGAACTGCCGTCTTGAACTTCTTTAACGGAACATCCAGAAAATACTTTACCCCGTAAATCAGCGTGGCTCCGGAATTCATTACATCATCGACCAATATTACTGATTTTGCTTCGTAATCTTCCCTGTCTAGGTCTGTTTTTACTTCCTGTAAAGGATTTTGCTTATTGATTTCGACTTTTCCAAGAATAACCTTAATTCCCGATACTTTTGTTACTTCTTCCGCTATTTTGCGGGCAAAGACATATCCGCTGTTTGCAATTCCCGCAATAACAACTTCGGATTCATCAACAAATGTCTCGTATATCTGATATGCAATCCTTTTTGTTATCTGCGCGATCTGTTGCTGTGTCAAAATGATATTCTGTGCCATCTTTTATTTTTTTAAAATAATAAACAATTCACGGTTTTTCCGTGGTTCGATCGAGTTATAACAGGGTTCAAGTGTTTGTATGGAAAAATGTTCAGAGAATAATTTCCTGTACTCTTCACTGTTTCCTCCAAACGGCGGTCCCTGTTCCGTTAACGGAAAGGAAAACAGCACACCTGCAAGAATCCCCCCTTCCTTTAACAAAGTATTCATTTTAGCCGCATACAAAGGTCTTAATTCGGGAGCAAGTGCACAAAAAAAAGTTTGCTCTATTATAAGATCATACTTTTCATCATGTTCAAAAAAGTCTGCTACATACAGCTGTTCTTTTGGAAAATGTGGATTATTATCCAAAAAATGAACTACGGGCTCCTCTGAAATATCCAATCCTGCAACATTCTTAAATCCGCTGTTATAGATATATTCCAATTCATGTCCCGTACCTACACCGGGCACCAGGATCTTCAATTCTTTATTTGTAAGCTGGTCTACAAAATCCTTTACAGGTGTCGTAACAGCCCCGGCGTCCCATGGAGTATCGTTATGCTTATAGCGGTTACTCCAGTATGCTTCATTTAATTTCATCGTGTTCATCTAAAAATTCATCATCATCCAGATAATCTTCAATATCCCTGCGGTCTTTTTTCGTTGGCCTGCCCTCTCCTTTTGCACGGTAATGTTCCTTGGAAAGCCTTAAAAGGTTAAGGTGTTCGAATGCTTCTTCCGGCGTATCATCCTTCCGGTACATGTCAACAAGTTTGGCTCCCAAACGGTTTGTCGGAATATCAAGTACTGTGTACTGGTAGTTAATCTGGTCTTTTCTGACAATGAGCTTATCACCCTGAAAGACATCGCGGGATGCTTTTGCCTGCTGGTTATTAACCGAAACATGCCCCTTTTTAATGGCTTCCGTTGCCAAACTCCTCGTCTTAAAAACCCTGATACACCACAAATACTTGTCTATGCGCATGCTTATTTATAATTTTGGGTTAATTTTTAAACAAAAATAAAGGAAAATTGTATCTTGCACCATTAATTTACGTTAAATGAAAAGATTTTTTACATCCGTAATTTTCATAAGTTGTTCATTGCTTCTCTGGAACTGTAAGGATAATGATGACAATAAAGAAGTTAAGGAAAGAGACAGACAGGAAGTGTACAACAAGGATATCAGTGATATCGAAACCTTTTTAAAATCGAACAGTGTAGCTGTTTTGGAAAGCGGGGTAAAGTTTGACTCCGTTGCTTTCGAGTCGTCGAACTCCATCTGGAAACAAAGCGAATATCCCCTGCAGTCCATCACAGTAAAAAATCTGCCCTATGCCACCAATACAAAAACAGGTAAGATTGCAGAGGTCACCGATAATGTAGAATATAAAGTATATTATCTCGTCCTTAATGAAGGAGGCGGCACCATACCTTCCGTACATGATAATATTTTTACCGAATATACCGGTTATAAATTAGACCGATCTGTTTTTGATTCTTACCCATTCGGATTCTGGAGCGGATATCCTGCCAACAACGCTGCAGCGGAAACCATTTCGGGATACCGGCGCATCCTTGAACATATGAAAATGGCCAGCGGTGTAATTGAAAACGAAGACGGAACCTATACCTATGATAATCCAGGACGTGTTCTTGTATTCCTGCCTTCGGGGCTCGGATATTTCAGTTCTTCAAAAGGCTCCATTTCGGCCTACACACCTATTATTTTCGATATTAAATCCATCATCTCCAAAGAAGTAGACCATGACAACGACGGTATTCTTTCAAAATATGAGGATGTAAACGGAAACGGAGATTTATGGGATGATGATACGGACGGAGACGGAAAACCTAACTTTCTGGATGTTGATGACGACGGTGATGGTTACACTACCCGTGAAGAAATCACTTATACCGTACAGGAAAACGGGGAAACTGTAAAAAAAATATACGACTTTGATAAGATTCCTAACTGCCAGGGAGGATCAGTCAAAAAACATTTAGACAAATCATGTCATTAATTAAAAACCTGTTGAAAAACAGGTTTTTTTATCTTTTTAAATAAAATGAGTTCTACAAATATTGAGCAACTGATAAAGAAAGACCTTGAAACGTTTCTGCATTACAAGAGTCTTCAACATGAAATTTCCATTAACGATGCAATCGAAATTGCGGCATATGTCGGAGCTAACTTTTTAAGAGTTATATTTGCCAAAAATAAAGATGTGACGCCCGAAGAATTAAACGGGGTATTCGGGATTATCAGCAATGTTTACCGGGATTTGTTTGATGATCAGTTAACAAAGGAAGACTATAAAAAAATAAGTCTTGTGGCCTTTGAACTGTTAAAGGATACCGATTTTGATTCCAAAAGCAGGGCATTTTTCTCGAATATTATCCACAAAGCCCCTTAGATGAATTAATGACAAACTTTGATTTTAATGAAGATTACATTTTAGAAAATGAATTTGTAAAATTAGAACCTTTATCTGCCAAGCATTACGAAGAACTTCTGGAATATACCCTGAATGAACCTGAAATATGGGAATATTCAATGGTGAAATGCGACACCCCCGAAAACCTTAACAAATATATCGGTATTGCTATTCAGAAACGCATTGACCAGAAAGAATACACCTTTGCGGTTTACGACAAAAAAAAGCAAAAATTTGTCGGTGCTACCCGGTACTGCGATATCTTTCTTGATTCCAACCGTTTACAGATGGGCTACACCTGGTATGGTAAAAAACATCAGGGATCAGGAGTAAACAAGCACTGCAAATGGCTGCTGCTGGAATTTGCATTTGAAAAAATGCATATGGTACGCGTAGAATTCAGAGCATACACTGAAAACCTGCGCAGTATCAATGCGCTTCTAAGCATTGGCTGCACTATCGACGGCGTGCTCAGAAGTAATGCAATATGTCCCAAAACAGGTGTGAGAAGGGATACGATGGTTTTAAGCATTTTAAACAACGAATGGACCGAAAATGTAAAACAAATGCTCTGGAATAAAATCCAGAACCCTATCATATAAAAAGCGGGTTTATTCCGCTTTTTTTATACACTGAATTTTAAAATCTTCTCATTTCCCACCAGGTAATCCTGAAATTCCGTTATTTTCTGGATGCGGACTTTACATTCGTAATAAAGCTTTATTTCCTCTCCGTTATCCTCAATCCTTTTCAATTCTGCCCTTTTACAGAAATGTTGTAAAGTCTCTTCAATTCTTACTTTTTCTTCAAATTCTATATGCTCAAGTACGATTTCCAGATTCCTCAGCAGAATATTTGAAAGGAATTTTTTATTGATAAACCCCCCGAAGTGGATAATAAACAAACTGCATAAAAGAAATGTTAAGGCGAGAAAAAACTGCCCGAACCCTATGCTCATACCTATTGCGGCTGCAAGCCAGATGATACTGGCCGTTGTTAATCCATTAATTGAAAAGGCATCTTTAAATATAACCCCGGCACCCAGAAAACCAATACCGCTTACAACATAGGAGGCAATTCTCGTTGCATCTTCTGTTTTTCCCATACCCATTTTATAGGAAAGTATCGTAAATAAGGTACATCCAAGACAAATTAAAGTGATGGTCCGCAATCCCGCAGCCTTATCTTTAAGTTCCCTTTCAAAGCCAAGGATCAACCCTGCAGCTAAAGCACACGTTGCCTTAACTAAATCTAAGGTCTCCCACTGATCATAAAAAATATCCAAGTCCATTTCTGTAAAATAAAGAAGGTTGACCAAACGGTCAACCTTCTATAAATATACTAAATATAATTAATTATTTTACCATAAGTTTATGCGAATATTCGCCTAAAGCCGATTTAAACTTCAGGATATACATACCCGTAGCCAGGTTTGCCACATTCAGGGAAGTTTTACCTTCAACCGCTTTCGAAGCCATAACCTGCTTTCCTGATAAATCAAACATTTCAACCGTTACTTTGCCCTCAAGATCTGAATCAATAAATACTTCAGCACCTGCTGCCGGGTTAGGATAAACATTTAATTTAGACTGCATTTCCCTGTTTTTAACGGCTGCCGGAGCGTTACCTATACCTACTGCATACCAGGCATTCACCACCTGATTCCATTCTTCTGAGTTTGCACCGTATAAAGTGGCCGCTGCCTGTTTTGTTGCATTATAAGCATCCATATAAGTAGCTGTAGAAGTAAGCCCCGTTAACAAGGCCTTGTAGGCAATTTTTTCGGCTTTCTGTATACCGATACCCTCAACCCAAAACTGATTGTTAATATCATTGGTTCCGTACCCTCCTTCGCTTAGCAGATAAAACCAGTAGTTTCCTACTCCGCTGTTGGTGTGAACACCACCCCAGTCATTATTCTGGTTCCCTGACTGCCCGGCTCCCAAAGTCGCTTTCCAGTAAGTTCCTTTGTAAGTATCGGGTTGCTTGCCCAAAGCAGACGGGGCAGAATTAGGATCGGCCATGTTCCGCATATAGTTCGGACTTATTAAAGAAGTATTCATCAATCCTTCCCCTATTGTCCAGTTGGGAGACAAGTTTACGTAAAACTCTATAGCCGTTCCGAACATATCGGCAAAAGATTCGTTCAAAGCCCCTGATTCGTTAAGGTAATTCAAACCTCCAGAGCCATTTCTACTGATAACGAGGTGTGAAAATTCGTGCCCGGCAACATCAAGTGCCACCACAGGCTTTAATATCTGTCCTTTGCCATAAACCATACCCACAATTCCCTGTCCGTCAATTGCTCCGGCATTGTCTACAGGAGATATGAAAGTAGGCGGGTTGTAATAGTTTCTTATAACAGAACCGTTCCCATCATAACTGTTTCTGTTGTGAACCGTTTTGTAGTAATCGTATGTTTTGCTCATTCCCCAATGTACTTCTACTGCAGGCTGTGTTGCTGACCCCGTAAAGTTTGCGGTAGTACTGGTATACTCGGTAGCACCCGTGAATTCTCCTGTAGAAGTATTGACTCCGTTTATACCGCTTCCGTTTCTGGTATGAATGTTTCTTAAATTATCCATAAGCCGGTAAGATCCATTGTATGAATCAACTGTCATAGACTGATTTCCTCTGTAAAGGGTTGTACTTGTGGAAGGTGTATCAGCATGATAGACTTTTCTTAAAGACATCAGCACATTGCCGTTCTGTGCATCAACGTATATTTCATTGCTTTTTAACGGAAGAGCAGAACTAAGGGCAATCTTTTTGACCAGTTTCACTTCTACTCTATCTTCAGTTTCTGCTTTGATTAAAACAGTGGAAACAGCCCCTTCTGTAACATTTTCATTAGTCCCGAAGTCTTCGTATGCAGATCGTTTTGCCTGATCATCCGAAACAGAAGCCGTCGTATTCAGATTTGCAATATTTACAAACTGACCGCTCACATACTGGATTTTATTGTTTTTTACCTGAATAAAAACAACATCTCCCTCTACTTTTAAATTATTATATAAATGCTGGTAATTGTAATATACATTGCCGGACTCATCTTTATATTCGCGCTGCATTTCAAAAGTATTGTTCTCATCTGCACCGAAATAACTGTGGAGTTCAGAAACAAATTCGTCCAATGAAACGTTCAAACTTGTAAAATCAACCGAAAAGGCACCCAGATGGTTCTGATACTGAGGTTTAGGCAATTCTCTTGCCATACGGTATTCTTTCTGCACCAGGTCGTTTGCCCGTACCTGTCCGTTAAAATTCATAAACAAGACAGTTCCAAGAAGCAGTCCTCCAATTGTTTTCTTAATCCGGTAATTACTTTTTTTCATATTCGTTATTTATTATAATGTTTGTTAGACGGCTGATTTTATAAAATGTTACAGTTTAGAATGTTAATTTTTAAGTCGAGGTGATTTAACTAACATCAGAACAGCAATTTAATGTTCTGATAGGAGTTTTTCAACAACCCCGGTATTTCCTCCTTATTTACCCATACCACCTTTTCAATCCCTTCATCTGCCTGTCCTTTTAGCTCTCCTTTATACGTCGTTGTCATGGAGAACCAGTAGGTTATTTTAAGCTTGTATTCTCCATTTCGCTTAAATATATGAAATGTTTTCTGAAGCCGCTTGTTGATTTTCAGGTTTTTACACCCTGTTTCTTCCTCAACTTCGCGGATTGCGGTTTCTTCTATTGTTTCATCCTTCTCTATTCCTCCTTTCGGCAAATCCCACCTGCCATTACGAAAAATAAATAATACCTGTCCTTCCGTATTTTCGACAAGGCCTCCACCGGCCTTGTTAACCGTGATTTTCTCTCTGAATTTCTTCAAGATGTAATCTTCATCCGGATGATACAGATAGGCATTGGTTACCTGGCCTGCAAAATATTGCGCAACCAGTTTTTGCAGATCAACCGTATCAAGTAAAAAATATTGAAAATCGGTTTCTTTTTGTAACACACTTGTCAAAAAAAGTGGTTTATCATTAATAAAAACTTTATACATTTGTAGTATGATTTTTAATGACAATACAGCACAGAAAACGGCAGAATTGCTTTTACAAATAAACGCAATTAAATTAAATCCCAAAAATCCTTTTACATGGGCTTCGGGATGGAAATCGCCAATTTATTGCGACAACCGCATAACACTCTCATTCCCAGATATCCGGAAATTCTTAAAAAATGAATTCGCTTCGAACATTGTAACAAAATTCGGTAAACCCGACTATATTGCAGGTGTAGCTACGGGTGCCATCGGTATTGGCCTGTTAGTGGCAGAGGCTCTGGAACTTCCCTTTGTCTATGTCCGGCCTGAACCAAAGAAACACGGGCGCCAGAATCAGATTGAAGGACAGTTTGAAGAAGGTAAAAGCGTTGTTGTAGTGGAAGACCTTATCAGTACGGGAAAAAGCAGTTTACAGGCTGTTGAAGCATTAAGAGCTTCAAATGCGCAAATTCTTGGAATGGCTGCTATATTCACCTATGGATTCGATGTAGCGAGTGAAAATTTTAAAAATGCAGGTATAGAGCTCTTCACCCTCAGCAATTATCCGACCTTGTTAAAATCGGCTGTTGAAAAAAACTATATTTCAGAAGAGGATGTAGCAACTTTATCTGACTGGAGTAAAAATCCTTCCGTATGGGGAGTTTAACATAATGACATTTTAATATGAATTTAGAAAGTCCGAAAATAACGGTGGCCAAACCGTCAGCATATTTATTCAATGCTTTAAACGATCTCAGGAATTTTGAAAAGCTTATGCCTGAAAACATAGCTAAGTTCGAAATAATTGATGATAATTGTTTCGAGTTTGCCTTGAAAGGTATGCCTGAAATCAAACTTGTAAAAAAAGATGCAACTCCGAATTCAGAAATTGTATTGGGTGCTGCCAGCAGTAAATTACCTTTTACGCTTATTGCAAAACTAGATGAGAAGTCACAGGATGAAACAGCAGTGCAGCTGTTCTTTGAGGGTGAATTTAACCCAATGATGGCCATGATGATAAAAGGCCCGATAGGAAAATTCATAGAGACGCTGGCTCACAATATGACAAAACTGTAAAACCGTAAAGATCTGATATTTTTCAGGTCTTTTTTTATATTAGCCAAATAATAATCGTATTTTTGTATCACTTAATTTTACACTAAATAATATTTAATATGAGTTCATTTGACGTAGTTGTAATAGGTTCCGGACCTGGTGGTTATGTTGCTGCAATCCGTTGTGCGCAATTGGGAATGAAAACTGCAATCATTGAAAAATATCCTACTTTAGGAGGTACCTGTTTAAATGTGGGATGTATTCCTTCAAAGGCTTTACTTGCATCATCTCACCATGTAGATGAAATAAAACATTTTGCTGATCATGGAATTGAATTGCCCGGTGATGTGAAAATCGATTTGGAAAAAATGATTGCACGCAAACAGGCCGTTGTTGACCAGACATGCGGCGGAGTAAAATTCCTGATGGATAAAAATAACATTTCCGTTTTTGAAGGGGTCGGGTCATTTGAAAATGCAACTACTATAAATGTAACCAAAAAAGATGGATCTGTTGAACAAATCACTGCTAAAAACAGCATCATTGCAACAGGATCGAAACCTTCTTCACTACCTTTTATTACTATTGACAAAGAGCGCATCATTACATCTACCGAAGCTTTAAAACTAAAAGAAGTTCCAAAACATCTCATCATAATTGGCGGTGGTGTTATTGGTCTGGAATTAGGTCAGGTTTATTTGCGTTTAGGAGCCCAGGTTTCTGTAGTAGAGTACGCAGACCGCGTATTACCGACTATGGACAGCGCTGTTTCTAAAGAACTGACTAAAGTTCTTAAAAAGGCAGGTATGAAGTTTTATACCTCACATAAAGTTCAAAAAGTAGAGCGTCAGGGTGAAACTGTTCTGGTTGAAGCCTTAAATGCAAAAGGAGAAGTTATTGCTTTAGAAGGTGATTATTCATTAGTATGCGTAGGCCGTCGTCCTTATACTGACGGATTGAATGCTGAAAAAGCCGGTGTAAAAATTTCAGAAAGAGGACAGATTGAAGTAAACGATCATTTACAGACAAGCGCTGCCAATATTTATGCTATTGGTGACGTAGTACGTGGAGCTATGCTTGCCCACAAAGCTGAAGAAGAAGGTGTTCTGGTTGCTGAACAATTGGCCGGACAAAAACCTCATATCGATTACAACCTTATTCCGGGTGTAGTATACACATGGCCGGAAGTTGCTGCTGTTGGAAAGACAGAAGAACAGTTAAAAGCTGAAAACAAAGAATACAAAGTAGGACAATTCCCTTTCAAAGCTCTGGGGCGTGCCCGTGCGTCTGCCGATCTGGATGGTTTCGTTAAAATCCTTGCCGATAAAACAACCGATGAAATTTTAGGTTTCCATATCGTAGGTGCCCGTGCTGCAGATTTAATCGCAGAAGCTGTTGTTGCTATGGAATACAGAGCATCAGCCGAAGACATTTCTCGTATGTCTCACGCACATCCTACATTTGCAGAAGCTATTAAAGAAGCTGCCCTCGCTGCTACCGAAAACAGAGCATTGCACGTATAATATAAAAAGTTATATAAACAGAAAAGTCCGCATTATTGCGGACTTTTCTGTTTATATAAAGAGTTTTATCATGCCCCACCTTACCAGGTTTTCCATAGTTTGTTATTCATAAAATCCCCTTCACATACAATCATAAAATCTGGTGATAATGTATCCTGATCATGCTGAGTTTTAAAAACCAGTTTCATTAAGCAAGTTCGCTATCTTCAATTCATTTAATATCCGCTGTACTTTTATGACTTTTAATCAAATATACTCCGCATTTACTCTCTAGCAGTACTATCAAACAGAAATTCCCGTACTTCATTCGCCCGTAGTAAATTATCCACTTAAAGAATTCCACAAAACATTACTTTATCCCATAAAAAAAGCCTGACTCGTTAGAATCAGGCTTTCAAAGAAAGGCAGCGACATACTCTCCCACATTTAAATGCAGTACCATCTGCGCAATCGGGCTTAACTTCTCTGTTCGGAATGGGAAGAGGT
>Ga0308158_10000731_pt1 | contig 45055 bp, 40 predicted proteins | sample PhyBR2_FD_201038 | JGI IMG/M metagenome (GOLD analysis project Ga0308158, IMG submission 201038) | Phyllosphere microbial communities from UC Gill Tract Community Farm, Albany, California, United States - DLSLB.R2 | ecosystem: Host-associated > Plants > Phyllosphere > Unclassified | place: USA... | reverse complement strand
GCCCTTACTGTCGGAAGCAGCTTTATAGAATGCGGCCGCTATCGGAATGTGCTCGTTATCGGAGCTGATAAGATGAGTTCCATTGTGAATTATAAGGACCGGAGTACCTGCATCCTGTTTGGAGATGGGGCAGGAGCCGTTCTTTTAACAGAAGGCTTTGAAGGTTCGGGCATCAGCCAAAGCCTTTTCGGAACAGATGGTACGGGAACACAGCACCTGCTTGTCCCGGCCGGAGGTTCTGCATGGCCTGCAGATTCTGAAACGGTTTCTTTAAAGAAGCATTTCATCCATCAGGATGGGAAAACGGTTTTCAGACAGGCGGTAAAAAACATGAGCCAGAGCGCTGTAGCGCTTATGCTTAACAACGGGCTTACACCTGAGACCGTTGACTGGGTGATCCCGCATCAGGCCAACAGGAGGATCATTCAGGCTGTAAGCAGCGAAACGAAAATACCCCTCGAAAAATTCAAGATAAATATTCAAAAATACGGAAATACCACCTCCGCAACCATCCCGCTGTGCCTTTGGGAATTTAAAGATGACTTCCGCAAAGGCGACCATATCATTATGACGACGTTCGGAGCAGGATTTACATGGGGAAGTACGTATATTAAATGGTAAACAGATGACAGCAGAAGAAAGAATTGAACAATCGGAAACACATGTATTTAAAACTGTTTTTCCCAATACTACGAACCACCATAACACGATGTTCGGCGGAAGGGTTATCATGATGATGACCGAAACAGCATTTATGACCGCCACGCGATACAGCAGAAAAAATTTTGTTATGGTAAGTACCGACCGTATCGATTTTACGAAACCTATTCCGGCCGCATCACTCGTAGAACTTGTAGGCAGGGTTGAAAAGGTAGGGCGTACGAGCATTACCATAAAGGTAGCCGTTTACCTTGAAAAAATGAACGAAGATTTTCGTGAACAGGTTGTAACGGGAACTTTTACGCTGGTTGCCATCGATGAAAACCACAAACCGTTGCCGGTAGAATAAACAAAAAAAGAACCTTGCAGAAGCAGGTTCTTTTTTATATGGAAGAAGGATCAGAGCCTCATCGTAAATTCTTCTTTGGGAACACGTACCTTCTTCATGGTGGCAATCCAGTCCTTTTCAGCGTCAGCATATCCCACATACATCATGGATACGCTTTTAAGGCCGTATTTTTCCAGTTCCAGCACATCGTCTACAAGCCTGTTGTCAAAACCTTCTGCAGGTGTACTGTCTATTCTGAGCTCTGCAGCCTGAGCCAGTGCAAGACCAAGTGCGATATAGGTTTGTCTTGCCGCATGTGCAAAATTATGCTCATCGGGCCGGTTCAGGTAAATGGATTTCAGCTTGTCTGTGTACGAAGAAAACCTTCCGCGCGGAAGCCCTCTTTCATCCGTAGTAAAATCATATACTTTGTCGATACGTTCAGCCGTATACGTATTCCAAGCCGCAAATACAAGAAGGTGCGAACAGTCACGCATGCATTCAGGATTTAAAGCTCCTGCGGCCAGTTTTTCCCGTATTCCAGGATTTTCCACTACAAGCAACTTAAAAGGCTGTAAACCGGATGAAGTAGGGGCAAGACGGGCGGCTTCCACAATCTGTTCAATTGCATCTTCAGATACCTTTTTATTTGGATCATATGCTTTTACTGCATGTCGCCACTTAAGATTTTCGATTAATGACATGATGATTTTTATTTAGAAATTAATACAAGAACAAATGCGGCAATTGCCGGAAGTGCCTGTATAAAAAATATTTTTGTGCTGGCCGTAAACGCTCCGAACAGCCCGGCTGTAATTACACATCCCAGAAAGAAAAGGCGTACGTTCATACTCCATTCGGCGTTTTCTATAAAAAAGGACCAGATGAGTCCTGCCGATAAAAAACCGTTGTAAAGCCCCTGGTTGGCAGCCAGTTTCTTTGTGGGAGTAAACAGTTGATGCGGCAATGCATTTCCGAATGCCTTTTTTCCGGCCGTTTCCCAGGCGAACATTTCCATCCATAGGATATACAGGTGCTCAATAGCCACAAAGGCAGTAAGAATAAGGGCTGTAAGCTGCATACTATCGATTTAGTCGTTGGAAACAGTCAGTTTAACTTCGATATTCCCTCTTGTTGCATTAGAATAAGGGCATACCTGATGTGCCTTTTCTATAAGCTCCTGCGCTTCCTCCATCGTTACACCCGGTATGTTTGCATGAAGTTCCACTTCAAGCCCGAACCCTCCGTTCTCAATCTGGCCTATGCCTACCTTAGCTGTTACAGTGGTTTCACCTGTTTTAATCTTTGCCGATTTAATTACAACGTTAAGTGCACTGTCAAAACATGCAGAATATCCTGCTGCAAACAGCATTTCAGGATTTGCATAATCGTCGTTTGCGCCTCCTAGGCCTTTCGGATATCTTACTTCAAGATCAATGATTCCGTTCTCGCTCGTTACACGGCCGTTTCTTCCTCCTGTGGCTGTTGCGCCAATAGTGTACAATGTTTTCATTTTCATTTATTTAAGTTGGACAATATGGTTTCAATAACGTTTTTTAGCAGTAAAAGTTCTTCTGTCGAAACGTGAAGGTTTTCAACAAGCTTTTCAGGTACGACTTTGGCACGCTGCTGTAAAAGACTGCCTTCAGGAGTCAGAAGTATGTTTACTACTCTTTCATCTCCCGTATCACGCATTCTTGTTACAAGGTTTTTTTGTTCCATGCGTTTTAAAAGCGGGGTAAGGGTACCGCTGTCCAGGTGTAGCTTTTCACCTATCTGCGACACTGTTTGCTGCCGGTGCTCCCAAAGTACAAGTAAAACGAGGTATTGAGGATACGTAACATCCAGTTCTTCCAGAAAGGGACGGTACCTGCTTACAATTTCTTTCGCAAGAGAATAAACCGGGAAACAAACCTGATTTTCAAGCTTTAGTAAGTTTGACATGGACAATAGAATTAATTGATAGTACAAATATAGCACAAAATTAAATTGTGTACAATTTAATTTTAAAAAAAAATCCTGCAGCTTGCACAGGTGCCTGCAGGATAGTTCACAAGGATTCAAAAGTGGATTTAATTATTTCTTTTCATAAGAATTTCTTCTACTTCTTTCAACGTGACATTTTTAGCTTTAAGCAGAAGCAGAACGTGGTAAAGCAGGTCGGCAGCCTCATTTTTAAAAAGCTCTTCATTGCTATCTTTTGCTTCTATTATAAGTTCTACTGCTTCTTCGCCCACCTTCTGGGCAATTTTGTTGATGCCCCTCCGGTACAACACGTTCGTATAAGAATTCGCACTGTCTTCATTTATCCGTGAATGAATAAGTTCTTCAAGCTTATAAAGAAATCCTGCGGCCCCACTCATACCAAAGCAAGAGCAGGAACCTTTGTGGCACGTATTGCCCACCGGTTCTACTGTAATGAGAAGGGTATCTGCATCGCAATCCTTTCTTATTTCTCTGACAAAAAGGAAATTTCCGGAACTTTCTCCCTTTGTCCATAAGCGTTTCTTCTTTCGGCTGTAAAAGGTTACTTTTCCTTCTTTTCGCGTTTTGTCATATGCCTCTTTATTCATATATCCCAGCATGAGTACCTGGAATCTAACAGCGTCCTGGATAATAACGGGTATGAACCCGTTGCCTTTATTAAAATCTAAATCCATGATCGTACGGGTATTTTATTTTCATTTAAAAATTGTTTTAAAGCCGGTATGTGAATTTCTTCATAGTGGAATACGCTTGCTGCCAAAGCCCCGGTAGCATGAGTACAGGTAAAAACGTCTTCAAAATGCAGCATTGAACCTGCACCGCCTGATGCAATTACGGGGATCTTTACATGCTCTGAAATAGCTTCAATGATATCCAGTGCAAAACCCGATGCTGTTCCGTCATTCTGTATAGAGGTCAGCAGGATTTCTCCAGCCCCAAGTTCCGATACCTTTAAAGCCCAGTTTATTGCATCGAGCCCGGTAGGAATCTGTCCGCCGTTACGGAATACTTCCCATTTTCCGTCAACGGGCCTTACATCCATAGCCACAACTACACACTGGCTTCCCAGCTCAGCAGCCAGAAGGCTTATAAGTCCGGGGTTTAAAACGGCAGAGGAATTAATACTTACCTTGTCGGCTCCCGCTTGCAGCAATGCCTTTGCATCATCTACCGAGCCGATACCGCCGCCTACCGTAAACGGAATGTTGATGTGTTCCGAAATACGGCCAACAAGTTCCGTTATGGTACGCCGTTTTTCACTTGTAGCCGTAATATCAAGGAAAACGAGTTCATCTGCACCGTCTCTTACATATTTTTGTGCAAGTTCAACGGGATCACCGGCATCCCTTATTTCCTCAAAGTGAATTCCTTTTACCGTCCTGCCATCTTTGATGTCCAGGCATGGAATGATTCTTTTCTTTAACATAAATCCCTTAATTCTTTCAGATTGATGGTTCCTTCATATAGAGCTTTGCCCACAATAGCTCCAGTACATCCCAGTTCTTTTAACTTTACAAGATCTTCAACTGTGGCAATACCACCGCTTGCAATTAGCGAAATGGCGGTTTGTTCCAGAATTTCCTTATACAGATCAAAAGAAGGTCCACTTAACATACCGTCTTTTTCTATATCTGTTAACATGCAGTAACGAAGTCCCTGTTCCTCGAACTTCCTGATAAAAGCCAGAACATCAAGGTTGCTTTCCCTGAGCCAGCCGTTCGTTGCAATTTTACGTTTCCTGCAGTCTGCTCCGAGTATGATGCGTTCCTTTCCGAATAGTTCCATCCATTCCATGAATAACACTGGCTTTTCAACCGCAACGCTCCCGACCGTAACCTTGTGTGCACCTGAGCTGAAGATTTTTTGTACGTCTTCAGTTGAACCGATACCGCCCCCAAAATCAATATGAAGCCGGGTACGTGAAGCAAGTAACTCAAGCGTTCTAAGGTTTTCGATCTTCCTGTTTTTTGCCCCGTCAAGGTCTACAAGATGTAAACAGGTGAGCCCGTGGTCTTCGAACATCCTGGCCATTTCAAGCGGGTTTTCACTGTAGGTTTTACTTGTACCGTAATCGCCTTGCATCAAACGTACACATTTCCCGTTAAGGAGGTCTATAGCCGGTATAATTTTCATAATTGTAAAAAGTTTTTGAGTATCTGAATTCCCGTTGCTGCTGATTTTTCGGGATGGAACTGGGTTCCGTAAAAATTATCTTTTTGTAAAGCAGCACTGAAAGGCACTGCATAATCAGCAACAGCTATTGTTTCCGGCCCTGTTTCTGCATAGTAGCCGTGTACGAAATAACAATCGTCATGGCAGGATACATTTTGAAAAAGAGCCCCTTTAACCGAATGCTCTATAAAATTGTTCCATCCCATATGCGGAACAATATGACCATGCGGAAACTTCTTTACCATGAGCGGAAATATACCCAGTGCCGTTGTATTGCCTTCCTGCGTATGTTCGCACAGCAGCTGCATGCCGAGACAGATTCCGAGAACAGGCTGGGACAATGATTTAATTACGCTGTCAAGCCCATATTTCCGGAGGTAGTTCATGGCGGAAGAAGCTTCGCCCACTCCAGGAATGATGACCTTTTCGGCCATTTCCAGTGTTGCTTTGCAGTCTGTTACCTCTACCTCATATCCTAATTGTTTTACTGCATTTTCAACGGAACGGGTGTTACCTGCATTGTATTTTAATATTGCGATCATAATATTCCTTTTGTACTTGGTATCTGGTAATGCTCTGTTTTTTTAACGGCATTTTTAAGTGCCTTTGCAAAAGCCTTGAACACGGCTTCAATTTTATGATGTTCGTTTTCTCCTTCAGCACTCAGGTTGAGATTGCATCTGGCTTCATCGCAGAATGATCTGAAAAAATGTGAAAACAGTTCCGTTGGAACATCACCTATCTTTTCCCTCCTGAAAACAACATCCCATATCAACCACGGGCGACCTCCAAAATCAATGGCTACCTGGGCCAGACAATCGTCCATAGGAAGCAGAAAACCATACCTTTCGATACCTTTTTTGGTTCCCAGTGCTTTTACAACGGCAGCTCCAAGTGCAAGTGCAGTATCTTCCACCGTATGGTGTTCATCTGTTTCGAGGTCGCCCTTCACCTTGATTTCCAGGTCTATGCCACCATGTTTCGAAACCTGCTGCAGCATATGGTCAAGAAAAGCTAATCCTGTTGAGATATCAGATTTTCCGTCTCCGTCCAGGTTAACTTTTACCTGTACATCCGTTTCGAGCGTGGTACGTCGTATAACAGCCGTTCTGGGAACCGATTTAAGATAGCTGTAAATATGGCTCCAGTCTGTCGTTATGAGAGACGCATCATCGCATATCCCTGTTCCGATAAGTATGGATTCCGTCCCTAAATTAAGCGCAAGTTCCACATCTGTTTCGCGGTCCCCGATGACGAAGGAATTTTCTAAATCATAATCTCCGTACATATACTTGTGCAGCATACCTGTACCGGGCTTACGGGTTGGTTTTCGTTCATGTTCAAAGGAAGAATCAATGCAGATGTCTGAAAACAGGACGCCTTCTCCTTCAAGTGTCTTCAATATGAAGTTTTGAACAGGAAGGAACTCCTCTTGCGGAAAAGAAGGTGTTCCTAATCCGTCCTGGTTGCTGACCATCACGAGTTCAAATTCAAGTTCAGCAGCTATTTTTGCCAGACTGCTTATGACGGCAGGCATGAATTCGAGTTTTTCAAAACGGTCTACCTGGAAATCTTCAGGTTCCCTTATAATGGTTCCATCGCGATCAATAAATAATACTTTTTTAGCCATATGTTTCCTGTTTTAATCTATTAATAAGCATCTGGTTCTCCTCGGTCGTTCCTACCGTTATACGCAAACAGTTTTTGATTATGGTGTTCCTGTTGCGTACCACGATGCCCTCCTTAATAAGTTTTTCATACAGACCGTCGGCATCCTCAACTTCAACAAGCAGGAAGTTTGCATGTGTAGGGTAGATATTCCGTATGATATCCAGTTGTTCAAGTTCCAAAAGGATACGGGCTCTTTCTTCCAGTATGCACCTTAAATTTTTATTAAATACCGATACCGCATCGAGCACTTCCAAAGCTTTTTCCTGATTCGGGATACTGATGTTGTACGGTGGTTTTACCTTGCTGAACCAATGCTGTACCGTTTCGTTCATATAGGCAATGCCCAGACGAAGTCCAGCTGATCCCCAGGCTTTGCTTAAAGTCTGAAGGACTATGAGGTTGGGATAGACATCCAGCTTTCTTATAAAAGAATCCCGGTCTGAAAAATCAATATAGGCCTCGTCAATTACCACCATGCCCCGGAAATTGTTCAGTATGGACTCAATATCCTTTTCTTTGAGCAGGTTCCCTGTAGGGTTATTAGGTGAGCAGATGAAAATGAGCTTAAGCTTCTCATCCGACAATAGAGGGAAAAGCCTTTCCATATTGATCTGGAACTGGTCGTTTAAGGGAACCTTGATAAAGGCTACCGCATTAATGCAGGCAGCTACTTCATACATGCCATAAGTAGGGGTGAAGGCAAGTGCTTTATCCTGGTACGGCTCACAAAAAATACGTAAAGCAAGGTCAATGATTTCATCGCTTCCGTTGCCGATAAAAATCTGATCCGGGCGGCAATTCTTCATTTCCGAAATTTTCCGTTTCAGATCTGTCTGTAAAGGATCCGGGTAACGGTTGTAGGTACCATAAGGGTTTTCGTTTGCATCAAGGAAAATACCTTTATCGGATGAGTGATCGTTACGTGCACAGGAATAAGGAAACAGCTCTTTGATGTTCTTCCTTATATGGTAATTCGTTTTATTCTTCATTCTTAATTTTTTTAAGACGGATCGACACCGCATTTTTATGTGCATCCAATGCTTCGGCTTCTGCCATAAGTTCAATAGTATTTCCAATATTCAGCAGTCCCTCTTCTGTAATCTCCTGGAAACTGATCCTTTTTATATAGCTTTCGGTTGAAACGCCGCTATAGCTGCGGGCATACCCGTTCGTAGGCAGCGTATGGTTGGTACCGCTGGCATAATCGCCGGCGCTTTCACATGAATACCTGCCCAGAAATACAGATCCCGCATGAAGAATCTGTGAACAGTACTGTTGTGCATCCTCAACTGCCATTATAAGGTGCTCCGGTGCATAGGCATTACTGAATTCTATACATTCCTCAATAGAACTGAAATACACGGAAAAACTGTTTTTCAGGGCTCTTGCAGCAATAGAAGCTCTTGGGAGCTTTTGCAGCTGTTTTTTTAGTGATTCATCAATGCTGTTAAGCATTTCTTCTGTATCGGTTAACAATACAACCTGGCTGTCGGCCCCGTGTTCGGCCTGAGAAAGCAGATCAGCTGCAATGAAATCAGCATCAGCATAGCTGTCGGCAATAACAAGCACCTCACTTGGTCCCGCAGGAAGATCTATGGGAATACCGGCTTTCTGAATAAGTTCCTTCGCTTTGGTTACATACTGGTTACCCGGACCAAATACTTTATCTACTTTAAGAATGGATTCAGTTCCATAGGCCATCGCCGCAATTGCCTGTGCACCGCCTACTTTGTAAATTTCATAAATGCCAAGGTGGGAAGCCGTATAAAGTATTGCGGGATGAACCGTTCCATCTGCTGAGCATGGGGTACACAGGACTATTCTGCTGCATCCTGCAATTACAGCCGGAATCCCCAGCATTAGGATGGAGGAAAATAAAGGGGCTGATCCTCCGGGAATATAAAGTCCTACCTGTTCAATAGCTACTTTTTGCCTCCAGCAGTTCACACCTTTCATGGTTTCAATTACGGGATCTGCAGGCAACTGTGAGGAATGGAATTTTTTTATGTTGGCTGCAGCAGTATCAATTGCAGCCTTGAGCCCGTTGGGAACCATTTTTTGTGCATCCTCAATTTCTTTATGGCTAATGCGGAACTGCTCAAGATGTATATGGTCAAACTTTAAAGTATAATGTTGCAAGGCACGGTCACCTTGTTTTTTTACATCTTCCAGGATTTGCATTACCTTTTCGTCAAGATTCTGTGTATCTATGACAGGCCGCTTAACAAGAGCCCCCCACATGGGGCGCGGCGGATTGTACCATCGTTTCATATAATTGAACTATTGTTAAAGAATCATTTTTTCAATAGGAACCACGAGTATGCCTTCTGCGCCGGCATTTTTCAGCGCATCGATTACATTCCAGAAATCGTCTTCGGGAATTACAGAATGCAGGCTGCTCCAGCCCTTTTCAGCTAATGGAAGCACCGTCGGACTTTTCATTCCGGGCAGTAGTTGCTGAATACTTTTAAGCTTCGCATCAGGAGCATTCAGAAGTATGTATTTATGAGCCGCCGCTTTCTGTACCGCCTGTATACGCAGTAAAAGCTTGTCTAAAAGCGCTTTCCTTTCAGCATCAAGCCCAGAAGAAGCAATGAGTACTGCCTCGCTGTCCATAACTTTTTCCACTTCCTTTAGACCGTTTGACAAGAGCGTACTTCCACTGCTTACGATATCAAATACGGCATCGGCAAGGCCAATGCCCGTTGCAATTTCAACGCTGCCGGAAATAAATTCTATGGTAGCTTCAATTCCGTTTTGCCGGAAATAGTCCGATAGGATGCTGGGGTAGGAGGTCGCAATGCGTTTGTTCCTGAAAAAATCAGGTCCTTCATATTCAGTTTCTTTTGGAACCGCCAAACTCATACGACACGAAGAAAATCCCAGTTTCTTTACTGTAATGATGTTTTTTGGACGCTCCATAAGCACATTTTCACCGATGATGCCAATGTCAGCCACCCGTTGTTCAACGTACTGCGGGATATCATCATCACGTAAAAAGAGGATCTGAAGCGGAAAGTTAGACGATTCTGTTAAAAGCTTACCGCTTCCGTTCGGAAAGCGGATACCGCATTCCTGCAGCAGTTCGATTGATTTTTGACTCAACCTGCCGTTTTTCTGCAGAGCTACTCTGAGTTTACACATATTTAGATGTATTTAGACGTCTGAGTAAACCCGATGCGGTATAAAATATATGAAAAGAAAAATCCCGTCTGATTTACTCAAACGGGATTAGATATTTTTAAATTACGGCATATCATGATCAGCTCGCTTGAGGGCAAGTATGAAAATGATGATGATGTAATTGCTGAATAAACATAAATTGTATGGATTATTTGGTACAAATGTACTATTGTTTTTGAAATCACCAAAAAAAAATCAGAATTTAAGGATAAATTATTTTTTAATAATGTTGGTATTCTGTACTTTGCAATAATTAATTATTTTTAATTGTTCTAAATAAAAATAAATTATACTTTTGCTATAAAAGAACACAAATGCTTCGAACGAAACCGTATAAGGTAGGGCTTACCCTTTTCTTTTTATCTTCAACAAGCGGATTTGGCCAGGAATTATATAACCTTCAGGGAACCGTAAAATACAACGGAACGGAGACGGCTGGTGCGCATATAACCCTGGAACCTGTTAATGTGGGTACGGAAACGGATTCCCTGGGTCATTATATTTTTACAAACCTTAAAGAAGGAGCTTACCATATTAAAGTTGAGATTAACGGAACCTCTGAACGAAAGGAAGTTATACTGAAAAAGTCAGATACCGTGCATTTTACTTTTGATGATAATTCAGAAATACTGGATGTCGTTTCCATTACAGCTAAAAGAGAACAGCACAATCCGGATGATTTTATAAAGGCTGCCTACAGTGCAATGCCTGTCATCACCATCGACAAAAGGACCATTGAACTTATGGGCAGCAGGAGGCTTGATGAAGTATTGAAAGAACAGACAGGGATGGCTATTGTTAACAACATCGGCGGTGGTACCCGTTCTATCGGTGTCCAGATGCAGGGATTCGGAAGCGAATACATCATGGTACTTATTGATGGACAGCCTGTTGTGGGAAGGAGTGGAGGAGATCTTGATTTATCACGCATCAGTGTTTCGGGCATTGAACGTATTGAAATCATCAAAGGAGCTTCTTCAAGCCTTTACGGAAGTGAGGCGCTTGGTGGCACCATCAATATCATAACTAAAGCTGGAGCCGTTGATCCCCAGCTCTCTGCTTCAGTGAATTACGGAACGTTTAATATTCTGGATGCCACGATAGAAGGGCAGGCTCCTTTAAACACCAAAGGATCGTTTTACGCAGGAGCCAATTATTACCGTACCGACGGTTTCAATACCAATACAAAATATATAAAGGGAGTAACTTCACCACCATACGATAACTATGCATTTCAGGCCAGAAGCAAATATAAGCTGGGTCAGAATTCCGTCCTTGGAGCAAATATCCGGTATGGTTTAAGGAAATCGCTCATGCAGAAGGATTTTGGTATCGGCACCATTTCCAACGATGTCCAGGACGAACAGGACCTCAATATGGCTTTTAGTCTTGAAAGAAAGATAAGCAGCCGTTTTAAAATACTTACGCGGTACTATTATACCTATTACAATGCCGATATGAGCGTTTCGCTACAAAATAACGACACCCAGATTGTACAGGATGTTTTCATACAGGATCAGCACCGTATAGACCAGCAGTTTTTGGTCAGGTCGGGCAGCCAGTATCAATTCATTGGAGGTATTGGCGGCAGCATGGAAGACATGAAAAACCAGCAACTTGTTAATGTTGATAAGCTTTATAACTATTTTTCCTACGTCCAGGGCGAATGGATGCCGCTGTCTTACCTGAAATTCACCGGTGGATTGCGTTATGACGGAAACAGCCAGTACAGGGGAAGGCTTAATCCGAGCCTAGGACTTCAATATGCGCCGACTTCCACTCTTACGTTCAAAACGGGAATAGGCACGGGATTCAAAGCGCCCGATTTCAAAAAAAACTACCAGGTATTTTACAATGCCACGGCCAATTATCTCCTTATTGGAAATGCAGTACTTCAGCAGACCATAGAAGAGATGGACCGTATGGGGCAGATAAGCGAAGTAAGAGAATACGTACTTAAACAGACGGCCGGTAACCTGCAGGCCGAAAAGAGTACTTCTTACCATGCCGGTTTTGAATGGAGACCATCTGAAAAGCTTAAGGTTGAAAATAGTTTTTTTATGCACAGCATCCGCAACCAGATCAATAGTATACAGGTAGCAACGGGTACGAATAACCGGATTATCTACACTTACCAGAATCTGCCTAAGGCTGTAAACAAAGGGTTTGATTTATCCTTGAAATACCTCCTTTTGGAAAATCTCAACGTGGGGCTTGGTTACCAATATCTGGTATCCAAAGACCTGAGCGTGCGCGACAGCATCAGAGCAGGAAAATGGCCTTATAACCAGAACATACACGATCCGACAACCGGAAAATCCTATCCCGTGAGTGATAAGGATTACTGGGGTATTGAAAACAGGTCGAGACATATGGCCAACTTCAATGTTTTCTATAATTACAGTCCCTGGGATCTCAGCGCTACCGTACGTGCTTCCTACAGGGGGAAATATCCTTTCGCAGACCGCAACGGAAACCACTTCATAGACAAATACGACACGTTCGTTAACGGACATTTTCTTTTAAATACCAGCATTGAAAAGAAGTTTTTGGAAAACAAATTCAGTTTACGGGTTTCAGTTGACAACCTGTTTAACTATACCGATCCGCTTATGCCCGGACAACCCGGAAGAATTGTGCTTGTCGGAGCAGCTTACCGTTTGTTTAAAGAAGAATCATAACACACCTAATATATGAAGAAAAACAGAAAACTTTTTACAGCAGGCCTGTTCTCCGTTTTAATGCTGGGAACAGCATGTACAAAAGAAGAAGAAGAGGGGCAGTATGCCCTGGAAGATGGTAAATCGACCGTGATTTATGATCTGGCAGGTGATACGGGGGCCTCAATGGGAAATACCGACGGTAAGGAACCCCGACCCTTTAATACATTTTTGTTCCGGTTGCGCGACCAAAAACAAATATGGATTAAAACAAAGGACGATTCATTGCGCTGGCTTAAATCGGCAGACTGGGATCTGGCATTTACAGGACCTTACAACAGTGAAATCTATGTAAACAATGCTTCCAGAAACCTTAATCCGGGATACGGCGGGGAAGCAGATAACACCGCGGTCGTAATGGTAGAACAGGCATATGATTTTGTCAACGAAGCAGTTTCAGACGAAATGTTCAGCAAAAGCGAAGTCAATAAAATTGGATGGGCGGGATCCGGTGAATCTCCGGGTTGGTTTTATTACAGCCTTACCACCCACATTATGCAGGCTATCCCCAACCGAACCTATATTCTGCGTTTGCAGGATGGAAAATATGCCAAGCTACAGTTAGTAAATGCCTATAAGGGAAATCCTCCCGCAGTTACCGATCTAAACTGGCCTGCACCTTATTATACCTTCAGATATTACATTCAGGAAGACGGATCTAAAAATTTAAAAACAAGATAAAATGAAAAAAAAACTTTTAAACAACAGTCACATAACAAAGACATTTGTCCTCATGCTTTTGGGAACGTTTATATGGATGGGGTGTTCAAGCGATAATGGCGATTCTGACAACAATCCGGTGGTGGTAGACGATGATATGCCGCCAAACGATGATGATACCCCACCGGTAACCGCTAACTACTATAAGCTTATACGCGTTGAAAATTTCGGGTATGATCTGGAAAACGGTAACCAGTTCGAAGATAAGGCAACGTTGTACTACAACCTTATCGAAAATAAAGAGGCACCTTCTTCACTGCGCAAGACAAGTAAATGGGATGTAGCATTCAGCGGTCTGTACAGCAGCTTTATGTCGGGAAACAACGGGGGAGACAGCAAAAATTTCGGTTACGGTACTTCAAACGTAGGGGGTATCTGCATATTGGAAAAACCGTTCAATGAAGTAACCGACATTCCGGAAGACAGTCAGTTTAAAACCGGAAGCGAAATTTACGGGACCGACGAAAACGGAGATTTCGGACAGGGAAAAGGTTGGTATCTGTATGATTTCAGCGGAACTATCGTACGGGACGGCTCCTTAAATAATCAGCACATTGCGTATGCTCTGGGTGATGCTTTGAAGTTGAACAACGGAAATACAGTACCCGCACGTACACTTGTTGTGAAAACGGCAAAAGGTGATTATGCCAAGATCCGTATGATTTCGGTTTACAAAAATATTTTCGACAGAGCAAATTATACAAGGGATGCCGAGAAAATGTATTTCACGTTTGAATATGTTGTAGTACCCAGGGGAAGTACAAGATTCGAAATTAAATAGTCCAATACCCTTTATTAACACAGCAGATATCTGCTGTTTAGAAATGACATATCCCGTTATTTAAATAAAAAAAATAAAATGTTAAAAAAATTAGGTCGGGATGTTAATATTTATTATTTTTATCAAGTCTAAATAAAATTAATATTATGAAACGAAAATTCTTGCTCCTGGGTGTGGTAACAGGCTCGGCCTTACTGGGAAGTTGTACAGACGAGTTCTTTATTTATGAAGACCGCAAAGGAGAAGACCATATAGAAGTTATCACCGATCAGAGTCAGAATAAAATCCTTTCCTATAAAGTGACAAATCCCGGCGAGAAGCATGCCATTTACAGTGCAATCGATCATGATGCAAAAACGATCACGGTGTATCTTCCTGCTTATTACCAATTGCAATTTATGGAGGTTGCTATTGAGCTTCCCAAGGGAACCACGGTTTCCCCATCTTCAGAAGAGCTGGTTCCTGTCTTTTCCGATACACCCTTTATTTACAAAGTAAGTGCTTCAAATGGTACTACCGCTGAATATGAGGTAAAGGTCGTAATACAGCAGGCCGCGTTGGAACTTAAAGAGATATCCTCAAAGGAAGCAACCGAAACGGTATACCTTAGCGGTATCGTCACTATTGAAGGTGCAAACATCCTTCCTTCATCTGCCGTAACTAAACTGTTTCTTACCGATGCCTCCGGAAAGAAAATATGGGGATTTACCATGAACGAGGAAAATTCGAACAGCAGCGCGGTATGGTTCGCTGCGAACAACCAGCTGTCGGAAGAATATAAAAATCTTGACACCTCAAAGGATTACTGGCTGCAGCTAGAGTCGTACAGTCTTACGGCTAGAATGCAGCATCCGGTTAAAATACAACTTTAAAATAACAGACTATTAGGCTGCCCGAAAAAATTATAAATTAAAATAACATTTTTATTATGAAAAAAATAGTTTTATCAATGACTTTTATGGCAGCTCTGTTCTTTGTTTCATGTGAACAGGATAATGTAAACGACGAATACAGCAGCCCTTCTGCTCAGGCAAAATCAGCCCTTGCCGCCGATTGTACGGCAGTTACCGGCTCAGCAGTTGTAAACCGTACCGGAACAAGTACAGGTGATTACTGTGCATGGACTCCGACAACGAAAACAATAGGAAGCATTCAGGTAGATTTTGAAGGAATCTACGGAAGCGGTATCCGAGTTAAAACCTCTGGTTGGTTTATGGGTACGGTAAGCTCTACCTTCACGTGTGCAGGAGGATGGGATGACAGTGCCGTTACGGTTAAAAATGCCAGTAGTGCCAATATTGGCGTTGACCCAGCCTGCGGCTCATTTATACCGCAAAATGTGGTTGGTGCTATAGGAAGCGCATACGGCTCTAATTTCGGAAATGTGGGGTACTATACCTACAATGCCACAACGCATGCAATTACCGTGACAAGAAAAGTGGTAATCTGGAAAGATACTACGGCAACTTACCCTACGGGTAATTCTAATCCGGCAAACGCTACCGAGGCATACCTGTTACAGATCAACAGTATCGTTCCTACACACGGAGCTTCTGTTTACGGAACAATCAATTATTCGTATACTAAAATACTTTAGGTACTAAAATAAATGCCCGAATGTGGGGTTCGGGCAAAAATTGTTAAATCCGCGGCCTAATAGTCTTTAAAAAAATCAAGCCTGTATTCAAATAGGCAAATATAAAGTTAATTGCAACAACATAGAAAAAGTTTAACACTGTTTAAAAAAAACGAACCCATGTTAAAAAAATACAGCTCAATCTGCCTTATCCCGCTTATAACCCTGCTACTGCTGTTTACCGCATCGTGCGAATCAGAATATATCACGGTGTATAACGACATACCAGGTGATACCCTCTACCAGTCGGGTGATGCCTTTATCAAAAACTTTACAGTGCAGGCATATGACGACCAGCAGCCGGTAAAGGCTGCCATTGTAAACGATACCATTAAACTGTTATGGGTAAGCTATCATACGATACCACAAACAATAAAACCGCAGATTAACGTGGCAGATAAAGCCCGTATCAGTCCTGCTTCAGGTGAGGAGGTTTCGTTTAAAGACGGTGTTAAATATACCGTAACTTCAGAAGCAGGACCCCTAAAGGAATATGTACTGAAAATTGATTTCAGGCAACCCGAGCCTAAATCGTTCCGTTTTGCCATGGAAGGAAGTACCTATAATATTGGATCGACGCAGAAAATACTTGTATCACATGACGAGTTTGACGATCTTTGGTTCAGTATGGATCATACGCGCGCTTACTTTGTATCAGCAGAAGATCGTACAACAGAATACGACTGTGAAATTGCCTATTTTGGACCAGGTACCTACACGCAGCCTTTCGTAAACTATGGAATGTATTTCTACATACCGGTAGATATGCCACCCGGGAAATACGATTTCCGTATTAAAAATGGTGAATACCTTTTAAGAGATAAGGATGAAAGCATGCATTTTAATGTAGACATCACCGATGATCCAGATTATCTTCAGGTTTCCACGTTCGACGCTTATAAGACGATGGTTGCAGGAAGCACTTTTACAGTTCGTGGTGTAAATCTAGACATGCCGGTTACATCTGTTGTTATAGCCAAAAACAACAGCTCCTCCGCGGTACATTATCCTTTGGAAATCATTACCAGAAGCAGGTACAGTGCTACTTTCAAGCTTCCTTCACAAATTCCCGCAGATACTTATAATAATATGATCTTCTTCAACGGAAATATCCGGAAAAACAGTGGTTACCGTATCACGGTATCCAATTAAAAACAACACTTAAAAAAAATTTATGAATACAGAACCACCCGCATTGCTGCGGGTGGTTTTTTACTGGCATCCTTTTCTGCAGAAAAATTATAAATATGACTGAAGGGTTATTCCTCTGTTATGTTTATACATTTAGTGTTAATTATTTAAGTTTAAACAACTTTAATTATTGTTTTTTATTTTAAAAAAATATATATTTAATAAAAATTTAACTTTTTAACATGCTTCCAAAACACTGCTTCCTTTTTCTCGTATTCATATTGATATCTGGTACCTTATCTGCGCAACCTACTGATTCTATTCCCGCTCTTCCTGAACCCGTGTATCCGCAACTGCAGATAAAAGGCCTTTTTCAGGCCCGATATCTGTGGAATACAACAAGTGATGTAGACGTTAACGGGCTGCACCATACCGACGGTACGGGTACCGACCATAATTTCATGGTTAAATATATGCGGGTACAGGTGCGGGCACAAATAAGTAAGCGTACCGAAGTAGTGGTACTGGCCAACCTGGCTGATTTTAAAAACGATCCCAAAACACGTGTACTCGAGAATGCTTACCTTAAGTATACCTTTAACCCGAAACTGGCCATTACTGTAGGTCAGTTCAGGCCCTGGTTCGGTATAGAGGAAACTTATCCTATTGATATCATAAAATCATTGGACTGGTCTAACCAGTATTTAGAATTCGGAAAACTGGGATGGACCAGTTTCCAGATCGGGATGTCGGCAGGCGGAACGGTAAAACTTGGAAAAATGCCCTTACAGTACGCAGTCTCTGTTGTAAACGGAAACGGAAAAAACCAGGTTAATGACAACGATAACGGGAAGCAGTTTTCGAGCAGGCTGGTACTGGGACTTTCACCTGAACACCAGTTTAATCTTGGACTCAACGGGGGAATAGGCGAGGTTAACAAAAAACAGATCTATGCCGTTGGAGTTGACTTAAGCGGAATGCTGGATCTGGGAACCGACTGGAGTCTGGATATGCAGATCGAGGCTAAGCAGGCAACAAACCATGTGCTTTATTTTGCTCAGGAAGAAAACTTAAGACCGTCGAACCCTGACGCATTCCTTATCCGCGGTATCTACTTCCTTCCGAACCTGCGATACGAGATCAACCACCGGAATCTCAGTGCTTTTGAACTCTCGTGCCGCTATGAATACATTGATACGAACTTCAGGGTCAGTTCCAATCCAAGACAGACCTTTACACCAATGTTCGGTCTTGAGTTCCTTAAAAATTATGGCGCTCGCATACAGGTCGGAATGCAGTTTGACCGTTATAAAAAGCAAACCGAAAATACCGCCCAATACAATAATAACCTGTTCATTGTTCAGGTACAGAGCAGATTCTAACCCTAATTCCCGTGTAATATGAAAGAAATCAACATCCGTAATGTCGCCATAACCTTTGCAGTGGCGCTTATTCTATGGTTTATTCCGGTACCGGAAGGTGTACAGCCCAATGCCTGGCATCTATTTGCAATATTTGCAGCAACTATTTTAGGTATCATTCTTAAAGCGGCACCTATGGGAACCATGTGCATGATGGCTATCGGATTTACAGCTCTTACCCAGGTACTTGCACCCGGAGATGCAGGCAAATCCATTACAAAAGCATTAGGTGGTTTTGGAGATAAGGTCATATGGCTCATTGGTATTTCTTTTTTTATTGCAAGAGGATTTATCAAAACGGGGCTAGGTAACAGGATAGCTTTCCTTTTCATCCGTATTTTTGGAAAGAGCTCACTTGGACTTGCCTATGGTTTAGGTCTTGCAGATGTTTGTCTTGCACCTGCTATTCCAAGTAATACGGCACGCGGAGGAGGTATTATTTATCCTATTATGAAATCGATGGCCATAAGTTTCGATTCGGTTCCCGACCGCCCCGAAACCCATAGAAAACTGGGATCATACCTTACACTGAACAGTTATTATATGAACCTTATAGCGTCTTCCATGTTCCTTACGGGAACTGCAAGTAATCCCATGTGTCAGAAATTTGCAGCCGGGATGGGGGTGGACATTACCTGGATGTCGTGGGCAGCCGCCGGCTTTATACCGGGACTTGCCGCTTTTTTCATTGTGCCGTTGGTGTTGTATAAACTTTACCCTCCCGAACTCAAAAAAACAGGGGATGCACCAAAAATGGCTGCTCAGAAACTCAGGGAAATGGGCCCTATTTCCAAGAACGAATGGCTCATGCTGCTGGCATTCTTTATACTGCTGGCCCTGTGGATTTTCGGAGGATCACTCTCTATCGATGCCACCACCACAGCATTTATTGGCCTTACGTTACTGCTCCTTACCTCAGTACTTACCTGGGAAGATGTAAAATCCGAAAAAGGGGCATGGGATACCATCGTATGGTTTGCCGTTCTGGTTATGATGGCGAGTTCCTTAAATGAGCTCGGATTTATAGGATGGTTCAGCGACCTGATCCGCGTACAGATCGGTGGATTAAGCTGGCAGGTAGCCTTTCCCGTTATTATTCTCGTGTATTTTTTCAGCCATTATATTTTTGCAAGTGCAACGGCACATGTTGCAGCAATGTATGCAGCCCTGCTCGGAGTTGGTATTTCACTGGGAATACCACCCATGTTGCTGGCCATGATGCTGGGCTTCCTTGGATCGATTTACGGTGTCCTTACCCATTACGGACACGGACCGGCACCAGTTTTCTTCGGAAGCGGGTATGTTGAACTGAAGGCTTGGTGGCTTCGCGGACTTGAAATAGGTATTGTACTCCTCATTATTTACATGGGAATCGGGGGACTCTGGATGAAGGTTCTGGGTTATTATTAACAGTTAAAAACATTGTTATGCTGTCAACATTATCAAGAAAAATGCTGTTGTGCGTTACCGGTCTTTTCCTGACCTTTTTTCTGCTCATTCATTTTCTGGGAAACCTTCAACTGTTTCTTCCTGCAGAACAGGCGCATCTGCAGTTTAATGCCTATTCTCATTTTCTTTCCGGAAATATTTTCGTCAAAATTGTTTCGTATATACTGTATGGAAGCATACTGCTTCATGCCGCTGATGGCCTCGTTATCACGCTTAAAAACCGTAAAGCTGCAGGTAGGTACCGTTCCGACCACAGGGGGAGAGCCAGCAAGTGGTATTCCAGAAATATGGGAATATTGGGTACGCTAATTCTCATATTTCTCATCATACATTTTCAGAATTTCTGGTACGTATACAAATTCGGCAACCTGCCATTGGATGAACAGGGAAACAAAGACCTGTACGTGCTCGTAACAGCCGTATTCCGTGAATGGTGGTACGTTGTGGTTTATGTAATCTCAATGGCAGCCCTCTGTTACCATCTTATCCACGGAATACACAGTGCGGTGCGCACGCTGGGACTGTACCATCCGAAATTTGTAAAGTGGATGCAACTCATCGGTACAGGCTATGCCGTTATCATATGTATCGGATTTGCGCTTATGCCCGTCTATGTTTATTTTACCTCACGTTAAGGAATAAAGTTATGGAGTTAAATGCTAAAATACCAGAAGGCCCTTTGAATGAGAAATGGGCTAACTATAAAAAAAAGGCCAGGCTCGTAAACCCGGCAAACCGTAAGAAACTGGATATTATTGTCGTAGGAACAGGACTTGCCGGTAGTTCTGTTGCGGCTTCACTGGGCGAAATGGGTTACCGGGTAAAATCGTTCTGCTTCCAGGATAGTCCCCGAAGAGCGCATTCCGTAGCAGCACAGGGAGGCGTAAATGCCGCTAAAAACTATAAAAACGACGGAGACAGCATATACCGCATGTTTGCAGATACATTGAAAGGTGGAGATTTCAGGGCCAGGGAAGCCAATGTATACCGTATGGCGGAATGCTCCCTTAACCTAATCGACCAGGCTGTGGCCCAGGGAGTTCCATTCGGAAGGGAATACGGAGGTTACCTTAACAACCGTTCTTTTGGCGGGGTACAGGTAAGCCGTACCTTTTATGCAAGGGGACAAACGGGACAACAGCTGCTTTTGGGAGCTTATCAGGCACTTATGCGTCAGGTAGGTAAAAAAACAGTAGAACTTTTTGCAAGACATGAAATGCTTGACCTTGTGGTTGTAGATGGAAAAGCCCGTGGAATTATCGTACGAAACCTGGATACAGGAGAGATTGAGCGACATGCTGCACATGCCGTGATACTGGCTACCGGGGGCTATGGAAAAATCTATTATCTTTCCACGCTGGCCATGGGGTGTAACGGATCTGCCATATGGAGAGCCCATAAAAGAGGAGCACTCATGGCATCGCCGAGCTGGATACAGATACATCCCACATCGCTGCCGCAATCGGGAGATTATCAGTCTAAACTTACACTTATGTCCGAATCCCTGCGAAACGACGGAAGAATATGGGTGCCATTAAAAGAAGGCGAAACCCGTATGCCTAACGAGATACCGGATAGTGAGCGCGATTATTATCTGGAGCGCCGCTATCCCGCATTTGGAAATCTTGCCCCGCGGGATATTTCATCAAGAGCGGCCAAGGAACGCATTGATGCCGGGTTCGGTGTCGGTCCCTTAAAAAATGCCGTCTATCTTGATTTTTCAAAAGCCATTATGGAGCAGGGAAAAGCAAAAATAGAGGAGAAGTACGGCAACCTGTTCGATATGTACTACAAAATAACAGGATACGATGCCTATAAAGAACCGATGATGATTTCGCCTTCCGCACATTTTTCAATGGGGGGATTATGGGTCGATTATGAACTTATGACAACCGTTCCGGGACTTTTTGCTCTTGGAGAAGCCAATTTTGCCGACCATGGCGCCAACAGGCTCGGTGCCAATTCTCTTTTACAGGCTTCTGTAGACGGGTATTTTATTGCGCCTTATACCATTGCAAACTATCTTGCAGGAGACATTCATACAGGCAGTATTTCAACCGATACACCTGAATTTGAAAGAGCGGAAACGGGGGTAAGACAACAACTTAACAGACTGCTTTCCGTAAAGGGAAACCTCACGGTTGATCATTATCACCGGACACTGGGCAAACTTCTATACGATTATTGCGGCCTTGCCCGTAATGAGAAGGGACTCCGGTTTGCTATTTCAGAAATAAAACGGCTCAAAAATGAGTTTTACCAGAATGTGAGGGTTACCGGTGGTGAAAAAGGCATGAATGCCGAACTCGAAAAGGCCGGACGGGTTGCCGATTATTTTGAGATAGGGGAGCTGATGTGTTATGATGCTCTTACCCGCAACGAATCATGCGGGGCACATTTCCGTGAAGAATACCAGACACCCGATGGGGAAGCCCTGCGAAATGACGAGTTGTTCCAGTTCATTTCGGCATGGGAATGGACAGGAGAAGGAAATGAACCCCGACTTGTAAAAGAACCGCTTGTGTTTGAAGAGTTACAACCCGCAGTACGCAGTTACAAATAAAGCTTATGGAATTACATCTTAAAATATGGAGGCAGCCGGATCCTGAATCGGAAGGGCGCCTCACAGATTATCATCTCGAAGGGCTTAACCCGCATATGTCTTTTCTTGAGATGCTCGATACCCTTAACGAAAAACTCATTACCGAAGGCGATGATCCGGTAGAATTTGATCATGACTGCCGGGAGGGTATTTGCGGACAATGCGGTGTGATGATTAACGGCCTGGCACACGGACCTTTGAAAAATACGACAACGTGCCAGTTGCATCTGCGCTCCTTTAAAGACGGGGATACAGTTGTGATAGAACCCTTTCGCTCTGCTGCTTTTCCCGTTAAAAAAGATCTCAGGATAGACAGGTCAGCTTTTGACCGTATCATTTCGGCCGGAGGGTATGTATCGGTTAATAGCGGACAGGCGCCCGATGCAACAGCCATTGCGGTACCTCATGAAACAGCAGAAGCGGCATTCGATGCAGCAGCCTGTATAGGATGCGGTGCCTGTGTAGCAACATGTAAAAACGGGAGTGCCGCACTGTTTACTTCTGCGAAAATCACGCATATGGTACTGCTTCCACAAGGTAAAGAAGAGCGCAGCCAGCGCGTTTTACAAATGGTGGAACAGATGGACCACGAACTGTTCGGACATTGTTCCAATACCGAAGCCTGCGAGGTCGAATGCCCGCAGGGCATATCGGTACTGAGTATTGCCAGAATGAATTTTGAATACAACAGGGCAAAAACGCTGAAAAAATACTAAAGCTGATTTGCCTTTATCGTAAAAAAAACAAAAATTTCCTGACGGAAATTTTTGTTTTGGCTTATTGTGTATATTCCTTTTCTTCCTAATCGACCGACTCCCTAAAATACACAATGGACTGCCTACCCGGAAATAAACCCTTGTTTTATTGGCCATAATCTGATAAAAGCACATACAGGCCTCCGATGATCTGGTTGTAAAAAACATTTTTTATTCATAAAAAGAAAAAAAACGTTGTATATATGAAATTCTTTTAATTACTTTGCTCCAAATTAACGTCATGAAAAATTTTGTTATAAATATGTCAATGTGTATGTGCTGCTCTATTACAGGGGGAGGATTTTAATATTGACTTATTTTAAATGATTTGATCTATATATAAAACTCCCTGCTTCAGGGAGTTTTTTTTTGGATTGATTTCATGTACAGCTGAATGGATCCCTATGTTATCAAAGCGATGTAAATATGCCCTAAAAGCAATGGTTTGTCTGGCGGAAATCTACCAGAAGGGTCATATAACAACTGCAGCAATTGCAGAAAGGGAACGTATTCCAAAGAAGTTCCTGGAACAGATTCTCCTGGAGCTTAAGCGTGCAAAGCTTGTAAACAGCAAACAGGGGACAGGGGGCGGCTATTACCTTATGAAACCGCCTTCAGAGGTATCGCTTGCCGATCTTTACCGGATTTTTGACGGCCCCATAGCGCTGGCACCCTGTGTTTCGATCAATTATTATGAAAAATGTGATGATTGTGAAGATGAAACCAGCTGTTATTTGAGAAGACAGTTTACTGAAGTACGTGATAAAATGAGGTTAAGTATGATGGAAGCTACATTAGAAGCTTTCCTTAAAGACAAATAAATTTTTTTAAATCTATATTCTACTTATTTGATAGAATTTATAGTATTGATCATTATGAAGAACAAATCAGTTGAACCTGAACTGTTGAAAACGGCCTATAGCCGTATAGTGGAACAGGATATCCATAACGGAAGCACGGAAGAGCAGTTATCTTATCTTACTGAAAACTTTGAAAACATCGTATTTTCTTCCAGCTTCAGCTATGAAGACCAGGTAATCACCCATCTGCTCAAAGATCTTGAGGTAAAGATTTTCACGCTCGATACAGGCAGGCTCTTTCCCGAAACATACGAAACCTGGAACCTGACCCTTTCGAAATACAGGCGTAACATCGAAACCTATTATCCCGATACATCAGGGCTTCAGCAGTTCGTATCAAAGAACGGTCCCGATGCATTCTATAAATCTGTTGAAAACAGGAAAAACTGCTGCCATATCAGAAAAGTAGAACCGCTTAATCGTGCACTCAGCGGTCAACAGGTTTGGATAACAGGACTCAGGGCTGAACATTCCCCCGAGCGTCAGAACCTTACTATGTTTGAATGGGACGAACAACATGGGATCATCAAATACCACCCGTTGCTTCACTGGAAAACAGCAGACGTCATAGCTTATATTAAACAAAATGGCATCCCCTACAACCGCCTGCACGACAAAGGTTATATAAGTATTGGCTGTGCCCCGTGTACGCGGGCTTTGCGCGAAGGTGAAGATTTCAGGGCAGGAAGATGGTGGTGGGAAGACCAGTCTAAAAAAGAATGCGGTTTGCACCTGAAACAATAACGATAAATACCAGAATAATGAAACAACATCCACTAAACTATTTAAACCAGCTTGAAGAAGAAGCCGTCTACATTTTAAGGGAAACGGCGGCACAATTTGAAAAACCGGCCCTGCTGTTTTCGGGAGGTAAAGATTCAATCCTTCTCGTTCACCTGGCATTAAAAGCGTTCAGACCCGGAAAATTTCCTTTTCCGCTTGTCCATATCGACACAGGGCATAATTTTCCGGAGACACTTGAATTCCGTGATACACTTGCTTCCGAAACAGGAGAACGCCTTATCATAGGTTCGGTAGAAGACAGTATTTCGAGATACAACCTCAAAGAAACTGCCGGAAGATTCCCGTCGCGGAATGCCCTTCAAACCTATACGCTTCTGGATATTATCAAAGAACACGGGTTTGATGCCTGTATCGGAGGAGCAAGAAGAGATGAGGAGAAAGCCAGGGCCAAAGAACGCATCTTCTCGGTCCGGGACGACTTCGGTCAGTGGGATCCCAAACTGCAACGGCCTGAACTGTGGAATTTATTTAACGGCCGGGTTGATAAAGGATGTAATGTAAGAGTATTCCCCATCAGCAACTGGACCGAGCTGGATGTGTGGAATTACATCCACAGCCGGAATATAAAACTCCCGCAACTTTACTTTTCACATGACCGGGAATGCATAGTACATAACGGCCGTTACATTGCAACATCATCCTTTACAAAACCGGTTCCGGGTGATGAAGTTGTGGTTGCCAGGGTAAGATACCGTACTGTTGGAGACATGACCTGTACGGCGGCCATCCCGTCTGAATCTTCAACCGTGCCCGAAATCATTTCCGATATAATGCAGACGAGAATCAGCGAACGCGGAGAAACAAGGCTGGACGACCAGCTATCTGAAGCTGCAATGGAAGACCGCAAAAAACAGGGCTATTTTTAATCAATAACAAAAGACAGAAACATGAATATCTTAAAATTTATAACGGCCGGAAATGTCGATGACGGAAAAAGCACCCTTATCGGAAGGTTGCTGTATGATTCGGACAGCATTCATACCGACCAGCTCGGTATTTTAAAGAACCAACAGGATAAAAGTGAAAACAACATTGACCTGTCGCTTATTACCGATGGGTTAAGAGCAGAAAGAGCTCAGGGAATTACCATTGATGTTGCCTACAAATATTTTTCCACGGTCAACAGGAAATTTATCATAGCCGATGCTCCGGGACATGAACAATATACTCGGAATATGATTACCGGAGCTTCCACATCAGATCTCATTATCATCCTCATCGATGCACGCAAAGGAATTACGGCTCAAACAAAGAGACATGCCAGTATAGGGTCTTTGATGGGAATAAAAAAAGCCGTCATCGCCGTCAATAAAATAGATCTGACCGGGTTTTCGGAAAGTATTTTTAACGAAATAAGAAACCAGTTCGAAGAAATGCGTCGGGAACTCTTTTACGACGAGGTTTTTTATATTCCCGTAAGTGCTTTGCAGGGTGATAATGTGGTACAAAATTCTGTCAACACTTCCTGGTATAAAGGGCAGACGCTTATAAAGACCCTCGAAACCGTTGAGATTGGGTCCCCTTCGGAAAACCCTTCGCGGTTCCAGGTACAGTGGATCATCCGTCCAAAAACGGAAGAATACCATGATTACCGCGGGTTTGCCGGTCAGGTACAAAGCGGAAAGTATACCACAGGTGATACCGTAAAAATTCTTCCTTCGGGATTTGAAACCGTTATTGAAAAACTGGAAAAGAACCAACAGGAAATCCGGTCTGCCGGGGCAGGCGAAAACGTGGTGCTGCATCTTAGGGATGCAATTGATATAAGCCGTGGAGATAGCATTGTAATGAGCGGGCAGGAACCATCGGGTAAGAATGAGTTAAAAGCATGGATCTGCTGGCTTGACAGTACACCTTTACAGCAACATAAAACCTATACGCTGCAGCACAGATTCCGAAATGTACGCGTAAGGGTAACAGCTATTGACCGCGGCTGGAATGTAAACGACTGGAAGTTTCAGGACGTTTCAGAAATAGGAATGAACGATATTGCACAGATATCACTGAAATCAGGCGATCTGCTTTTCACCGATGCATTCCGTCACAATCCGGGAACCGGATGTGCCATACTCATCGATGATACAAATTACAATACAGTAGGAGCCTTAATGTTTCTGGAATGATGAATGAACTTACCAAGATGTACACAAGAACACTTATTCATAAGGCCCCGCCTTTGAATGATGTATCGAAATGGATAGAATCTTTTTTTGAGTGGATGTTCCTCGGAGGATCAGATCTTCATACCTGTGAGGATTATGCTGAAAAAGGCGGCCTCCTTAAACAGGAACTCATAAGGTTGCTGGAAAAGGTAACATCTGCAGAAAACGCCTTTGTGGCCGGCGAAAAATTCTTCGGATCCGTTTCGGTGCTTTACAATGAACTCTGGGAGGATATGGAAGCACTTTTCAGTACCGATCCGGCAGCCTTGTCCAGAACCGATATTATCGTTTCATATCCCGGTTTTTTTGCAGTAAGTGTTTACAGGATTTCGCATTTGTTATGGGAATACAATATCCCCGTAATCCCAAGGCTTGTCTCAGAATACGCCCACAGTCGTACAGGAATTGATATTCATCCTGCCGCGCGGATAGGCGGCCGCTTTGTAATTGACCACGGAACCGGTGTTGTAATAGGGCAAACAAGTATTATTGGGAACAATGTTAAAATATATCAGGGAGTTACTCTGGGAGCAGTAAACGTGCATAAAGACAAGGCCGATATTAAAAGGCATCCTACAGTGGAAGATGATGTTACCATTTATGCAAATGCAACAATTCTCGGCGGCAATACCGTCATAGGAAAAGGAGCAGTAATAGGCGGAAATGTTTGGATTACGGCATCAATACCGCCGTTCGCACTTGTTTACCATAAAAGCGAGATGATCATTAAAGAAACAGGCAGTCCGGCAATGGCTCCAATTAACTTTGTCATATAAACAATCTAAAGAAAATAATAAAATAAAATAATTATGAAAGCAGCAAACATTTTAGAAACCATTGGAAACACACCGGCTGTAAAACTTCAGAATTTGTACGGGATAAAACAGCACGTATGGCTAAAACTTGAAAAAAACAATCCTGGAAACAGCATTAAAGACCGTATTGCACTTGCAATGATAGAAGATGCCGAACAAAAAGGACTGTTGAACCCGGACAGCGTTATCATTGAACCGACATCCGGAAACACCGGGATAGGACTTGCCCTTGTAGGTGCGGTAAAAGGATACAGGGTTATCCTGGTAATGCCGGAGTCAATGAGTATTGAAAGAAGGAAGCTAATGGAAATATACGGAGCCGAATTTGAACTTACACCACGCGAAAAAGGAATGAAAGGCGCTATTGAAAAGGCTCGTGAACTGGTAAATGAAATTCCGGGTGCATGGTCTCCCGGACAATTTGACAATGAGGCCAACGTAAAGGTACATGAGCGGACAACGGCACAGGAGCTTCTTAAGGATTTTCCCGAAGGCATCGATTATCTTGTTACCGGAGTTGGCACAGGAGGCCATATCACAGGTGTTGCAAACGTCTTAAAATCTGCTTTTCCAAACCTTAAGGTAGTTGCCGTAGAACCTGAATTATCACCGGTCCTCAGCGGAGGAGCACCGGGTCCGCATCCTTTACAGGGCATTGGTGCAGGTTTTACCCCTTCCATTCTTAAAACGGATCTTATCGATGAAATAGTCCGCGTATCAAAAGAGGAAGCGTTTGATTATACCCGGAAACTCGCGAAAACAGAAGGAATACTTACCGGAATCTCAACAGGAGCTTCCCTGGCAGCCGTAGCACAGTTAATACCTCATATACCTGAAGATGCTACCATTGTTACATTTAACTACGATACAGGAGAACGCTATTTATCGGTAGAAGGACTTTTTTAACAAACTCACCCATGAAAATACGGAATACATTTACACCTGTAATACTTGCAGGTGCGGGGCCCGGCGACCCTGATTTAATCAGCGTAAAAGCTCTGAATTGGATCAGGAAAGCCGACGTAATTCTCACAGACCGACTGGTTTCCCCGGAACTTATATCAGAAAATGCGCGGAAAGAAGCGCTTGTTATATATGTGGGAAAACAATGCGCAAGAGGTATCCATACCTCACAGGAAAAGATTAACGAACTCATGGTGGAATTTGCACGTCAAAACAAAAAAGTACTGCGTCTCAAAGGCGGTGATGCCTGTCTGTTTTCCAATATACTCGACGAATTATCCGTTTTGAAAAGCAACGGCATTCCTTATGAAATCATACCCGGTATATCCGCCGCTTTCGGGGCATCGGCCTATACAGGGATTCCACTCACTGCGCGATCCTACAGCAGGGGTGTACGGTTCCTTACGTTATTTGACCTAAGTAATGTAACACCTGAAGAATGGAAGGATTGGGCAACCACTGAAGATACCCTGGTGTTCTATATGAGCGGCAGGAAATCGCAAGAACTGGCCAACAGGCTGGTACAAAACGGTATCGGAGGCAAAAAAGGCATGGCGGTGGTGGAACAGGCTACAACACCGGAACAGTTTACGCGCATTTTTAAGTTTAACGGTCAAACACCTGAACTTCCCGTATTTGACCATGTTCCCACACTGCTTATAATTGGCAACGTGGTAAACCTTAACGCTTCCTTTGCATGGTTTGAGGAAAAGGAAGCCCGGAGTTCGTATTTCGATAATCATTTAATCCCTTTGTCACATGCTATCTGAAGCAAAATTAAGCGTAATTAAAAGTGAAATAAAGACCTTTTCGCGCGAAGAACTTGTATGGTTTAACGGGTACATTACGGGGCTGTTGTCACAAAATAGCGGCATCAGGGAAGCTGAAAACCCGGTATATGAAACAACTGTAAAACCAACCATTATTTATGGAACAGAAACCGGAAACAGTAAAAAACTGGCCTTTGAACTTCAGTCGCTGCTTAAAAAAAACAGCATAAAGTCCAGGGTTTCCGATGCTGCTCAGTATGCGGTTACAGGTATAGAAAAAGAAACCTTTATCATCCTCATTATAAGTACACAGGGTGAAGGAGAGGTGCCCGAAAACGCAAAGAACCTGGTTCAGAAACTTTCACAACAGGGGCTTTCATTACCTGATCTCAGTTATGCGGTATTGGCGCTTGGAGACCGTTCATACCCTTTGTTCTGCAAGGCCGGGGAAGATACTGACCTGCTTTTGTTTAATAAAGGAGCCACAAGGATGCTCCCGCTTCAAAAAGCGGACACCGATTATGGGGAAACTGCAGGATTATGGTTTAACGATATCATCTCTGTTCTTAAAAATTATACATGGGAAAAAATACCGGTTCCGAATCGTACAGAGCTAATAGAAACCGGTTCCAAAAAGGAATATGAAGGTGTAATCCGTCATAAAGTGGTTCTTAACGACAGGGGATCAAATAAGGAAACCTACCATATCGAGATCATCAGTGATGAGGAACCTATTTATGAACCGGGAGATGCCGTAGGTTTTTATCCGTATAACAGCGAGTCTGAAACAAAGGCAGTTGCCCGTTTTTTAAAAGACGAAAACCGTCATGGAGAATTAAAAAAATGCAACATTAAAGGATTGGGGAAAATGCAGCTAAAGGCATTATCCGCTCTGTTAAATACTTCCATTGAGGAAGAACGGTCGGATCTTGCAGACGTACTTGAAAAATACGGTGTACCGGAATCGGTGGGTTTTAATGAGGTGTTCAGCCTTCTTTATCCTGTTTCGCCGAGATTATATTCCATATCATCATCTCCCAAAGCACATACGGGAGAACTGCATATCACGGTTAATCATCATCGGTTCAAGGCTGGAGGAAGCATTAAGAGCGGCTTTTGCTCTAAATTCCTGGGTGAATTGGAACCGGGTGAACCGTTGAATTTCTATATCCATAAAAACCGGCATTTCCGGCTGCCGTCTGACGATATCGATGTTATCATGATCGGTCCCGGAACAGGTATTGCTCCTTTCAGAAGTTTTCTTGCACACCGCGATGCTACGGGAGCACAGGGCCGTAACTGGCTGTTTTTTGGTGAACAGCATTTTATCAGCGATTTTTACTATCAGACCGAAATACAGCAGTGGCTGGCAACGGGTGTGCTAACAAAACTGGATACCGCCTTTTCGCGCGATCAGAAACAAAAGATTTATGTACAACACCGCATAAAGGAACAGGCCGAGGAACTCGTTGCCTGGATCGAAGGCGGAGCTTATGTGTATGTATGCGGACAAAAACATCCGATGTGTGAGGATGTTGAGAATGCATTAAAAGAAGCCTTTTCCCGTGTAAAAGGTTTGAATACCTCTGCTGCCGAAGCCTATCTTGGACAGTTAAAGCAACAGGGCAGATACAATAAAGATGTTTATTAAAAAGTAAAAAAGATGAATAAGGAAAAATTATCTCCGGTTGAACACATAAAAGTAAAAAGCGACGGTTTACGCGGTACGCTGGCCCAAAGCCTTAAAGATAACCATACGGGAAATGTACGTCCCGACGATGAAGCCCTTGTAAAATTTCATGGGATGTATGTACAGGATGACCGTGACCGTCGGGCTGAACGTGCAGCCAAAAAACTGGATAAACTGTACTCGTTTATGATCAGATTGCGTATCCCGGGGGGTGTAATAAGTGCTGCTCAATGGAAAGCTGTCCATAATATATCGGAAACTTACGGCACAGGAACCCTAAAGATTACCACACGTCAGACCATTCAGCTGCACGGATTGTTAAAACACCAGCTTCGCGGTACACTGCGGGAGTTTCTCTTGGCCAAACTCGATGCTATTGCAGCATGCGGGGATGTGAACCGCAACGTTATTTGCAGCGCACATCCGCAGGTTTCCCCCGTTTTTGCAGAAGTTCATGCTTATGCCGACCGTATCTCAACCCTGCTGCTTCCTAAAACCCAATCCTATTACGAAGTATGGATTGATGATGAGAAGATATACGAGCGCTCTGCCGAAGCTGATCCGCTTTATGAAGATCGCTACCTCCCGCGGAAATTTAAAATTGCCATTGCCATTCCACCGACGAATGATGTGGATGTTTTTGCAAACGATATCGGGCTTATTGCCGTTATAAAAGACAATGTGTTAAAGGGTTTTAATATAGCCGTTGGCGGTGGTTTGTCTACTACGCATGGAAATCCGGACACCTACTCACGCATCGCGACGGTGATTGGATTTGCAGAGGCAGGTGATAAAACGCTTAAAGCCGTTTACGAAGTCCTTACCATACAGCGCGACTACGGAAACCGTAACGACCGCAAGCGGGCACGGTTAAAATACACAATCGATGCAATGGGAGTAGACCATTTTAAAGAGGAACTCGAAAGGCGTTGCGGATTTGAACTTTTACCGGCTGAACCTTATGCTTTTACAGAACGAAACGATCGTTATGGCTGGCAGCAAAATCATAATGGCAAGTGGTTTTATACTCTTTTTGTAGAAAACGGTGTTGTTAAACCTTATCAAAAGGCATTCCTATCTGAACTGTCCGGATTAAACATCTGTGATTTCCGCTTTACCTGTAACCAGAACCTTATACTGGGCGATATTTCCGATGATAATAAAGCACTGATCGAAACGCTTCTTAAAAAACATAATATAGAAGACAGGCACGGCAGTATGAGGCAAAGTTCCATGTCGTGTGTCGCATTGCCAACATGTCCGCTGGCACTGGCTGAAGCACAACGTTATTTACCCGGGCTTATTACCAAAATAGAGCCTCTTTTACAGAAATACCGGCTTCAGGATGAGGAAATCAGCATCCGTATGACGGGATGTCCTAACGGCTGCGGGCGCTCGTATCTTTCCGAAATAGGTTTTGTAGGAACTGGCCCCGGACGATACAATCTCATGCTTGGCGGTGACCGTATGGGGAACCGCCTGAACAGAATTTACAAGGAAAAGATAGACGAATCTGAAATCCTGAAATCGCTGGATGAACTGTTTAACCGTTACACTTCTGAAAAAGAAGATATGGAAACCTTCGGAGACTTTACGAACAGGATACTTAATGAAATACTCCGTTAGTATTTAATCAGCTATGAAAACTAACATATAATTACTGTCAGGTAAATATGTTTTAAATTAGACAAAGGTTTTTAGCAGGCTTAAGTGCTTATCTGCATTACTGCCTTAATTTCCATATTAAAGAAAAATTATGAAGAATACGCTATTTCCAATATTTCTAAAAACCGAAGAACTGCACTTCCTTGTAATAGGAGGCGGCAAGGTAGGGCTGGAAAAAACCCTAACCTTGCTGAAGCAGAACGATCACATCAAAATTACGGTCATTGCGCCTGAAATAAGGTCAGAACTGCAATTACTCGTTTCCACACATCCCAATATAGACCTTCAATACCGCTTCTTTGACGAAAAAGATCTTGATGATGCAGATGTGGTACTTATTACCACGGACAATCCCGGACTAAACAAAGCAATAAAGGATGCTGCCCATAGGAGAAAGCTGCTGGTGAATGCTGCAGACCAGCCGGCTTTATGTGATTTTTATCTTGGGTCCACCATCGAAAAGGGTAACCTGAAAATTGCTGTTTCCACTAACGGAAAATCTCCCGTTCTGGCCAGAAGATTCCGCGAATATCTTGAAGCATCCATACCCGACAGCATTGATGAAAGTATTGAAAACCTCAATAAGTTCCGGAATCATCATAAAGGTGATTTAAAGGCAAGACTTAAGGATCTTAACCTTGCTACAAAAGCACTTACAGGCAAAGCTGAACACACAGTTTCTAAAACGAATACAGCTACCTACGTAAGAAATATAAGTATACTGTTCTCTGTATTTTTTATCGGTTACGGATTTTCTTCCCTGCTGCCTGTAAACAGCCTCGGAGAATTCGTAGCACTCATTCCCGATGCTTTTTATTATATGCTTCTTGTAGGTTTTTTTGCACAGCTTGTAGACGGGGCTCTCGGGCTCGGTTACGGTATGACCGCTGCCGCTGCAATGATGGCCATGGGTATTAAGCTACCGGCAATTTCGGGCAGCATCCATACCGCCGAAATGTTTTCAAGTGCCATTTCGGGATATTCGCATTACAGATTCGGCAACGTCAACAAAAAAATGCTTTACTGGCTGGCTATACCGGGCGTTGCGGGAGCTGTACTGGGGTCGCTTTTCGTCATATACATCGGTGGAGCGTATGAATACATTGCCTACCCGTTTGTAGCACTTTACCTTATCGTCATCGCCCTGAGGCTAATTTCACTTGCCTTTAAGCATAAAATCATCAGAAAACCAGTAAAAAGACTCAGTATACTAGGGTTTTCAGGAGGTTTTTTAGATGCTTTCGGGGGTGGGGGATGGGGTCCCATCGTTACTTCCACCTTGCTTACAAAGGGCAGGCAAAGCCGGTATGTGGTGGGAACGGTTTCCCTCGCTGAATTTTTTGTGACCTTTGCGGCCACCATAACTTTCTTTACAAGCCTGGGTGTTGATTACTGGTATATCGTCCTGGGGCTCATCATAGGTGGCGTGCTGGCAGCTCCTGTAGCAGCAAAGCTCGTAGGAAAGATTCCGCAGAAAATTTCCTATATTCTTGTTGGATTACTGGTTATTGCAGCCAGTATACGCATCATCATCAGTATGATTTGAAGTTAGCGAAAAATATGCAGTGCACTAAGATTTTCCTTATAGATCAAATTACAGAAAATGTTAGCGCAATAAGGGCAGGAAGCCCCTGAACAATAAATATTCTGTTTGAATGGGAAACAAGTGTAATAACAAGTCCGATGCAAAAGGCTGTTAACAGTATAAACAGGCGTAAATAGTGCGAAACACGGTCTTCGGTGAAAAAAGAACATATAAGGCCACAGGCGAGGCAGAAGCATACGATGCCCAGATAAAAAGCCTGTTTTTTTACCGATTTCATAATCGTTTTGGGGACGGACCTGTGAAGTGTCCGTCCCTTTTTATCCCATTCGAACATATAGATCCAGGAAATATACAGATGGCACAATATAACTGTACCAAGTGCAGAAGCCAGCATTACATCCATATGCTGTGCATCAGTTGCCGCTTCTGTTCTCGTAGTGTATTTTCCATTTGGCTACAGTATTCCTGCTTAACTTAAAAGTATTGGCGAGCTGTACGTTGTTGAGTCCGTTCTTTTTCTGGTATTCCAGAATCTCCATAATCGTAGCCCGGTCATAAGACCTGTGATTTTGATTAAACAGTAAATCTTCCTTTTTAGGATTCCCGTAAATAAGGTGGTTAACAGTCATAACATCCATACTTGTCCAGGTTTCTTTCCGAAGGTATTCTTCACAACATTTACGCGTATGCGGATGGTAACGTTCAATAATTTCCGTATATATCTTTCTGAAGTCCGGTGCAATTACTGCTTTTTTTCTGTTTTTTTGTACTTGTTGAGCCATTTGTATAGGGTGGTTTTAGGGATTCTGTATTCAGTGATGATCTGCGCCGCAGTCTTTTCCTTTTGGTCGATAAGCTTTAAAAGATAATCGATAACCTCTTTCGTATAAACATGCTTCCTGAATTCGGGAAGAGAAGAAGAACTTCGTACTGTTTTCTCTTTCTTTTTATGCGGAACGGCTGCCTTTGGAGCATAAAGTATCAGGTGATGGCTGTAAAGTCTGAAAAAGTCATATTCAAGGAGTTTACTCCATCTCAGTAAAATTCCGGTGTCAAGGGTAGGCTGCTCAAACATCAGCCCGATTTCGTCTTCATTTCTTTCAAGGAAGTTGGCAGTCCGTTCCATTGAAACGTCCAGTTCCTTCCACCTTGTATGAATCATTTCACCAATGTGTATGTGCTTAATATTGTTCATGTTTCAATAAAATAAAACGTTGGCTGTATGCTGCTTCCGGTTCTTCTTTAAGGACCTGCTTTTTTCATTAACTCCTTATTTGTAAAATGCCCCTGAAAGCAGTTTGTTTTTTTGTTAAAATGCTTAAATTTGTTAGGTAAGCAAACAACCGGTCAAAGTGTAGTCTAATTCAGACTAATATACTTTTCTGAACAGCTCTTTATCAGTTGTTTATGTTTTTAATCCGGGAAATTATACTTCAATAATCAGAGAAAACACCAACTATCACCCGCATTTTAAAAAATGCTATCTCACTGAAAGCCTTGCTTTATCATAAAAATTAAACTATATTAGCTTAGTCGGAATGTAGTCTGAATTAGACCCCTTATCACAGGCATCTACTTTAGTTTTAAGCATTAACTAAAAGTTTAAGAATGGAGTTCAATTTCATATTAAAAGACAACCGACCGTTAGACATCATCGTACTGAAGCTAACAGATGAACAGAATAACGAGTACTATATACCCACACCACTGCGTATTTCACGCAATATGTGGGATGAGCAGAAGGAGAGGCCTAAAAATATCTACCTTAAATCCGAAAAGAAGCTTAATGCAAGACTTGACCGCATCCGCATCGGTATTGCAGACTATCTCAGGGAATTAGCTGTGCAGAAAAAGCACTTATCGCCTTCCACACTGGCACGGCGTATTAAAAAACATGCCGAAATAAACAGTTTCCCTTATTCTGAAGGGAGCCTGTTATACAGTATGCATACCTACATCCATTCAAGACAGCATCTGATTACCCATTCAACCTTTAAAAGGTATATGGTATTCTTCCATTTGTTGGAACGTTACGAGGGATACCGCAGAAAGATGCTTATGATTGAAGAGGTCAATGGTAATTTTGTAAAGGATTTCATGATCTTCGGAGAAAGCGAACACTATTGCAGAAGTACAGTGTTCCGCACCATTCACTTTGTACGCACTATACTTAATTACCTTGAAAAAAGAGGTATACGCACTTATGCTTATGAACTGGAACTTCCAAAAGAAAAAAAACGCGGAGAGAACTTTATTACCCTGTCTGAGGACGAAATTATTACGATTAGCCAGACGGAAGTTCCGGAATCGCTTAAAGCCGCTAAGGACTGGCTTGTTGTAAGCTGCTATACCGGGCAACGTGTATCGGACTTTATGAATTTTGATCTTAAAACTACTCAAATGGTAAACGGAAAACCATGTCTTTCGTTTGTACAGAGAAAAACGCAAAAAAGCATTCTTTTACCTTTACACCCTGTTGTCTCGGATATACTTTTACAGAATTCCAATGGTTTTCCGGAAAAATTGCCGGTGCATAAATACAACGAACAGATAAAGCAGGTTGTTCGGTATGCCGGAATCAGCGCACCGGTCAGGGTAAGGAAAAGAAGAAAATTCCGTTCAGCTATGGACATGATTCCCAAATGGGAAGCCGTGACGAGCCATATAGGAAGACGGAGTTTTGCATCGAATTTCTACGGTAAAATTCCGACACCGCTGCTTATGGAAGCTACCGGTCACAGTACAGAACAGATGTTTAAACGTTATATAAACAACGCAAATGCAGAAAGAACCCGGTCACTGGGAATATATTTTGACGAGGTTTACAAAGAGAAGTTCCTCAGAATTTAACCGATTGTTTCGTCCTTCAGCATGTTTTGAAAAACGAGGGCATTTTTTATTGCGGCAACGGAAGCTGTATTGTTGAAATATACATATACCTTTTCATAGGGCGCCTTGTGAATTGCGCGGCAAAGGCCGGACAGTTCATCCTCACTGTACTCGGAATAGAACAATTCCGGGATACCGTGCAGCCTGAAATAACCTATTCGGGAAGTAACCTCGGCAGTATGAGGCAGATTGGGATAGCTGGGGTTGCAAAAAATGATGTTATTATGTTTAAAGGTGTCAGTTACTGCGCGATTCCACCAGCTTTCATGACGAAATTCGACTGCATTTCTGAAATCCGGATTCAGCAATTCTGTTAACCGCCGTAACCTTTCAGGGGTAAAACTGAAACTTGGTGGAAGCTGCCACAGTATGCAGGCAAGTTTCGACTTCAGTCCATGTAAACAAACAGCATAAAATTCACGAATTTCATCTTCACATGCGTCTAATTTCCTGATGTGGGTGATGGTTTTGGGAACCTTTATGCTGAATTCAAAAAGGGAAGGGGTTTTATCATGCCAGGTCAAAAGGTTTTCTACAGATGGAAAACGGTAAAAAGAACCGTTGAACTCATAGGTACTGAAGTGTTCGCAGTAATACTCGAACCATTTTGATTTAGGCAGCTTTTCCGGATAAAACAAGGATTTCCATGATGCTGTTACATAGCTGGAACAGCCTGTTATTATTTGCTTTTTCATACATACAGTTTTTGACAGTTGGTACAGAAAAAACTACGGCGTTTCTTTTTCCCGGTCTGTTTTTTTATAAGTGAACTCCCACAACGCATGCAGGTCTTTTTGGTATGTGCAAGCCAGTGCTGCTTCAGTACATAGTTTTTTTTCCATTCCAGAAATTCAAAACTGTAAATGCGAGCCTGTTCTGTCATCTCCTGCAAAAGTTGTTCAGGAATTTTACCTGTGAGTGATTCCGGGTGTATGCTTACTCTGTGCAGTACTTCGTTTTTGATGATGTTTCCTACCCCTGCAAAAATATCCTGTTCCAACAGTGCATCACAGATCATAACCAACGGGTTCTTTTTAAGTTTTACCATGGCAGCCACCGGGTCCCATTCATCGTTCATTATGTCGGCCGACCAGTCGTAGTAATCATTTACATCTCCTTCAAGTATTTTTACTGATGCGTTGTAAAAGTTTATTTCTCCTTTTCTGAATTTTAAACCAAGCCGTAAGGCTGTTGCCTTTTGTTCATTAATAAGATAACTCCCGAAAAGCAGAAGGTGAATACGGAACGTAAAACCCTCAAAACACAGGAGCAGATGTTTCCCCCATGTTTTCACGTCTAAAAGTTTTTCTCCTGCCATGCGCAGGATATCCTCTTTAGAGTTGCCTGCAACAGCTGTAACCGTGTTTCCTATAAACGGCGCACATAATTCCCTGGCAATAACCAAACTCGGACCTTCGGGCATAATTCAAAGCTTTTTACTTAAAGTTAAGCATAAAAACACAAAAAGCCAAAAGCACCTACTGAAAAGCAGATGCATCCGGCTATTAAATTACTTATAAGTCAAACGAAAATACCGTTAAAAATTTTTTTTCAACTTAATCTAGATTAAGAAAATTCATTTAAAATCAATCGCCGATAATAAATATTGCAGAAAGCCACAAAAGTTCCTTCACACCAAGGATGAGCCCTTATTAACACATGATATTTAATTCATATATTTTTTTATTTTATTGATTTAAATTCATAAAAAACAAGTAAATATTAGTTTTTTTTTAATAAATAATTATATTTACAATTAACTAACCTCTAAATGTAATTATAATGAAAAGAAATTTATCTTTTTTTAAAGAACACAGGCAATGGGTTATACCCAAAATGTTGTCTTTTGTTCTGTGTGTACTGGCCGCAACCCAGCTTTATGCACAGGCCCCCTGTTCTGTGGTAAATACAAATTTCAGTGAAGATTTTGAAACAACCCCAACAGGATCTTCCTCCAATATTACATATCCCAGTTGCTGGACTTATCTTAATACAATCGGCTCGGGTTATGCCTATGTAAGCACATCTGCAGCCAATAACGGAAGCAGGGGATATTACACCTACAGACCTTCAACCGCAACGGCAACCGGCGACCTGTTGCTTATATCACCCGAAACGGCCAATTTAGGGAACGGTACCAAACAAATCCGTTTCTGGGCAAAAAAATCTTCTGCCTCCTATGTTCCTAAATTCGAAATTTACAGCATGGACGGAAAAACGGCTACAGCTACCAAAACACTGGTACAGGGAGCGATCAATTTAACAACTACATGGCAGGAATTTATCGTTCCATTGCCGGCTTCCACCGATGATTATTTTGCCTTTTCGTTCGACAGGGTCGGGACTTCAGCATCTTATGTATATGTAGACGATATTCATTATGAAAATCTTTCTGCGTGCATATTTCCCGCAAACATCGATGTAAGCAATATCACGGGAAATACCGCTACCTTGTCATGGAATCCTTCCACTGCTTCCGGAGTTACCGGATATGAGTATGAAATCCGCAGTTACGGAACTCCCGGGTCGGGAGCTGCCGGACTTGAAGCAAGCGGCACCACAGCGGCTACGACAGTGAATGTTACGGGGCTTAGCCCGGCCGGAAGCTATACGGTATACGTACGCAGCGTATGTGGCTCTTCAGGTGGCATCTGGACAACATTTCCGGTAAGTTTTAATACTTTATGCGGAATTATCACAGGGAATCTTTTTGAAGGGTTTGAAAATACGGCTACCGGGTCGTCTACCAATATTACATATCCCAACTGTTGGAGCTATCTCAATACGATAGGATCTGGCTACGGATATGTAAGTACTACGGCATCAAACAACGGCAGTAACGGTTTCTATACTTACAGGCCTTCAAGTGCAACCGCAAACGGAGATTTGTTGCTTATATCGCCCGAAACGGCCAACCTGGGGAACGGTACCAAACAATTGCGTTTTTGGGCAAAAGTATCCTCAGCTACTGCTACCCCAAAATTTGAAATTTACAGGATGAACGGGAAAACGGCGACGGCTACCAAAACATTGATACAGGGGACTTTGCCTCTTACTACCACGTGGCAGGAATTTATCGTTCCGCTACCGGTCACTACGGATGATTACTTTGCTTTTTCGTTTGACCGCATTGGTAATACGGCTCCTTATGTCTATCTTGATGATGTTTATTACGAGGACTTATCTCCGTGTATGTTCCCTATGAACATTGACGTTACCAACATCACCGGAAATACTGCAACTCTTTCATGGGATGCTTCAATCGCTTCAGGAGTTACCGGATATGAATATGAAATCCGCAGTTCGGGAGCACCAGGCTCTGGTAATACAGGACTTGAATCAAGCGGTACAACCACGGCTACAACTGTCAATGTAACAGGACTTAGCCCTTCTGGAAGTTATACGGTTTATGTACGCAGTATATGTGGTTCATCAAGCGGAATCTGGACAACCTATCCCGTAAATTTCAATACTTTATGCGGCATCATTACCGGAAATCTTTTTGAAGGATTTGAAAATACATCAACAGGTTCATCTTCAAATATTACGTATCCAAACTGCTGGAGTTATCTTAATACGGCCGGGGTTGGATATGGATATGTAAACACCACGGCTTCAAACAACGGAAGTAACGGGTTTTATACCTACAGGCCTACGGCCGGTGACGGCGACCTGCTGCTGATTTCACCGGAAACCAGTAATCTCGGTAATGGGTCCAAACAACTGAGGTTCTGGGCAAAAACATCTTCTGCAAGTTACAAACCTAAGTTCGAGATTTATTCTATGAACGGCACCACGGCAACGGCTACCAAAACATTAATTCAGAGCAGCATTCCGCTTACAACAACCTGGCAGGAATTTATTGTTCCTTTACCGGTTACCACGGATGATTACTTTGCTTTTTCATTTGATCGTGACGGCGCCATTTCTTATGTATATCTGGATGATGTTTATTATGAAGATCTTTCTGCCTGTATATTTCCAATGAACATTGATATTTCGGCTATTACTGCAAATACCGCTACCGTTTCATGGAATCCTTCACTCGCACCGGGAGTTACCGGCTACGAATATGAAATACGCAGTTCAGGTGCACCGGGATCAGGAGCTGCAGGACTTGGCGCCGATGGTACTACTGCCGCAACTACGGTCAATATCACAGGCTTAGATCCTGCTACCGGCTATACGGTATATGTACGCAGTATATGTGGTTCATCTAACGGGACGTGGACATCATTCCCTGTAGACTTTAATACCTTATGTGGTATCATTACGGGCAACCTTTTCGAAGGATTTGAAAATACGCCAACAGGTTCATCTTCAAATATTACGTATCCGAACTGCTGGAGTTATCTCAACACAGCAGGAGTGGGATATGGATATGCAAGTACATCTGCCTCCAACAACGGAAATAACGGGTTTTATACCTACAGGCCAACGGCTGGCGATGGCGATCTACTTTTAATTTCGCCCGAAACCAGTAACCTTGGCAACGGTACCAAACAGATCCGTTTCTGGGCTAAAGTGTCCTCGACATCTTATATGCCTAAATTTGAAATTTATACTATGGACGGTACTACAGCTACAGCCAGCAAAACACTGGTACAAGGCAGTATTCCGCTTACCACTACCTGGCAGGAATTCATAGTACCATTACCGGCAACAACAGACGACTATTTTGCTTTTTCATTCGATCGTGACAACTATATTTCCTACGTATACCTCGACGATGTCTATTATGAAGATATCAGTCCGTGTGTATTCCCGATGAATATAAAAACTTCCAATATCACCACAACGGGCGTTACCATTTCATGGAATGCCTCACTGGCAACAGGTGTTACGGGTTATGAATATGAAATACGGACCTCCGGTGCACCGGGATCCGGTGCTACCGGTCTGGTTACCACTGGTACAACAGCAGGGGCTACCACTGCCAACGTAACCGGATTAACCGGGGCTACCACTTATTACGTATATGTACGCAGTATATGTGGTACCTCAAAAGGTATATGGACTACATTTCCGGTTGAGTTTATGACACTCTGCCCAATATTTACGGCAAACTTTTATGAAGGTTTTGCCACAACTCCTACCGGAACAAGTACCAATAATACCATTCCGAACTGCTGGAGTTATCTTAATACGGCCGGGGTTGGATACGGATATTCCACCACAACAGCAGGAAGAACAAATCTTGGTTTCTATACCTACCGCCCCCAAACCGGAGATGGTGATCTGCTTTTAATATCGCCGGAAACAAATAATCTGGGTAACGGCACCAAGCAGATTCGTTTCTGGGCTAAAGTATCCTCTGCCTCTTATATGCCTAAGTTTGAAATTTACAGCATGGACGGTACTACAGATACAGCCAACAAAACACTTGTGCAGGGTAATATTCCGCTTACAACGACCTGGCAGGAATTTATTGTTCCGTTGCCGGCTACTACTGATGACTATTTTGCATTTTCATTTGATCGTAACGGTACGGTTTCCTATGTATATGTCGATGATATCTATTACGAAGACCTGTCACCTTGCATCTATCCAACCAACATTGCCGTAACAGGTATCACTACAGGTTCTGCAACGGTTTCATGGGACGCATCCCTTGCATCGGGTGTTACGGGGTATGACTACGAAATCCGAACTTCGGGTGCTGCCGGTTCCGGTGCTACAGGACTTGTTTCGAGTGGTACCACGACAGCTACTTCGGTGAATGTAACAGGTTTAAACCATTCAACCCATTATACAGTTTATGTAAGAAGCAAATGCGGTACGGCAAACGGCATGTGGACCCTTTTCCCTGTTGAATTCTATACATTATGCGACATAATGACCGGTGATTTTTATGAAGGATTCGATACAGCTTTGACGGGAAGTTCTACAAATGCTACCTATCCATACTGCTGGACGTATATAGACAATCTGGTAACAACAGGATATGGTTATGTCAGCGGTACGTCCCAGTCTGCTCCGAACAGCTATTATATGTACAGAACGAACACTACGGCAAACAACGGGCAGAACCTTATACTGATTTCTCCGGAAACGGATAACCTGGGGAACGGAAATGGCGTAAAGCAGGTCCGTTTTTCTGCAAGATCGAGTTCTTCCAGCAATTTCAATATTCTTGAAATAATAACGGCCGATTCCAATACACCGGGAGCCAATTTTACTGTTCTGGATACCATAGCAGTAGACCAGACCTCTTACGATGAATATACGGTTATTTTCCCAAATACTACCGATGACTATTTTGGATTCCGGCTTGCCCATAACGGAAGTACGACCACCTCGATTCTCTATATCGATGACGTATACTATGAGGATGCTCCGGACTGTAAGTCTGTAAATCCTAAGACCATAAAAATCAGTAACATTCTCAAAAATTCGGCAGAAATACAATGGGCCGATTATTTTAACGTCGGAGCTTCTTATGAAGTAGAAGTGCGCGAAAGCGGAAACCCGGGAACCCCAGGTGCTGCATTTGTTACAACGACAGCTGCCGGAGCCACAACGGTTACTGCAACGGGACTTAATCCGTCTACAAAATACAATGTATACATCCGTACAAAATGTACCCCTACGGAAACAGGGGAATGGACTAACGGAGGAAGTTTCAATACTTTATGTGATTATCCGAACCTTATATCCGCACCGGCTATAGAAGTCTGTGGCAACGGTCCTGTGGAACTGACGGCAACATACGATAACGGAACTGTTTACTGGTACGATGCACCGGCTGAAGGCAATCTTGTACATACAGGTTCAAATTTCACCACCCCATCCATAACATCAAATACGAGCTATTGGGTTACGGCCATGGATGGTGCTGCACCTGTATCATCTTATGTTGGAAAGGTAAGTGCAGAAGCCGATGCCGGAACAGGTGGCGGATTGTCCACATATATGAATTTTACGGCTCATGCCGATTTTGTACTGGAAACCATTGATTTGTTCCCTTCAGGCTCCGGAGCGGGTACGGTAGAAATTGAACTTCGTACCGATACCGGAACTCCTATCATGTCACAGGTAGTAAATGTTACAGGTGGCCCTGCAACTGCACCGGCGCAGACAGTAACACTTAATTTTGCCGTTCCGGGAGGTGCTGATTACAGATTGGGTGTTAAAAGCTGGACGGGAGGTGTAAGCAACCTGTACAGAGACGATGACAACTTTACTTATCCTTATACCGATGCCAATAACCTTGTAAGCATTACAGGTCCTTCTCTTGCGGGATATTATTACTTCTTCTATAACTGGAAAGTTGTAGGAGGAAGTTGCCAGGCTCCCAGAACAGAAGTTCCGATTACCGTACAACCCAAACCTCTTTTTGAGTTGTCTGCAGACAAAGTGACTTCTTGTGAAGGTGGAATATCTGATGTGGTAACCGTAGCAACCAACCAGGGTGATTACGATACTTTTGTATGGACACCTTCTACGGGTGTTAGCGGTGATGCAGCCAGCGGATGGACGTTCTCAACAGCTACCGAACAACTGTATACCCTTGTGGCAAGCCAGTCAACAGGTATCTGTAAAGTGGTACAGACTGTACTGGTATTTGCTGCAACAGAGCCTGAAGCCAACCCGAACCTTGCAGCCTCTTTCGATGTGTGTAAGGATGTGGTAACCAAACTGGACCTTCTTAAAGCATTACCGGCCCAGGCTTCCAT
>Ga0308158_10000729_pt1 | contig 45152 bp, 42 predicted proteins | sample PhyBR2_FD_201038 | JGI IMG/M metagenome (GOLD analysis project Ga0308158, IMG submission 201038) | Phyllosphere microbial communities from UC Gill Tract Community Farm, Albany, California, United States - DLSLB.R2 | ecosystem: Host-associated > Plants > Phyllosphere > Unclassified | place: USA... | reverse complement strand
CCGTTTCCAGGAACAGAAGAAGAAGGCCGAGCAGCGCAAGCGCCAGAAGGTCGTCGAGCTGAAGGAGATCAAACTCCGTCCGAACATCGACACCCACGACTATGAGGTGAAGGCCAAGGCCATGCATCGCTTCTTTGAGGAAGGCGACAAGGTCAAGGTCACCCTGCGCTTCCGCGGTCGCGAAATGGCCCACCCCGAACTGGGCATGAAGCTGCTGAACAAGGTCCAGGCCGACTTCGACGAGGTCGCCAAGGTCGAGTTCTCGCCCAAGATGGAAGGCCGCCAAATGATCATGATCCTGGCCCCGCGCTAATCACGATCCATCGCTGAATACCAAACGCCTCGGTCCCGCGACCGGGGCGTTTTTCTTTGCTGGAGAAACGGCTAAGCGTTGGGAATGACGAACGCCGATACGGTCGCTGCGCGCACCCCGCCGCCCAAGCTTAAGACACCGGCGCTGGCTGTGTTGTTTGCGACGGTGTTCATCAATCTGGTCGGGTTTGGGCTGGTGGTGCCGTTGCTGCCGTTCTTCGCCCAGAGCCTGAAGGCCGAGGCGTGGCAGATCACGCTGATGTTCTCGGCCTATTCGCTGGGTCAGTTCTTCGCCGAGCCGTTCTGGGGGCGGTTGTCGGATCGGATCGGGCGAAAGCCCGTGCTGTTAATGACCCTGATCGCCAATGCGCTGGGTTATCTGATGCTGGCCTTCGTGCCCAACATCTGGCTGGCGATCGCGGTCAGGCTGTTCACCGGCCTGGGCGCGGGCAATATCTCGACGGTTCAAGGGTATGTCGCCGATGTGACCCCGCCTGAGCAGCGGGCCGGGCGAATGGGTCTGATCGGGGCCGCGTTCGGCCTGGGCTTCATCGTCGGGCCGGGCTTGGGTGGATTGCTGACGCAGCCGCAGCTGGGACGGCTGGGCTATCAGCTGCCGATCTTCCTGGCGGCGGCGCTGGCGTCGGTCGCGGCGGTCGGCGTCGTGGTCTTTCTGCGCGAGAGCCGGGCCAAGGCCGATCCCGCCGCCCCGCGTCCGGCCTTCCTGGCGGGGCTGAAGGATGCGCGCGACAATGCCGTGGTGTCGCGCGTGCTGGTCGTGACCCTGATCTATATGGCTGGGTTTTCGGCGATGGAGAGCGTGTTCGGCCTGTGGTCCGAGAGCCGCTATCAATGGGGCGCGCGCGAGGTGGGGCTCAGCTTCATGATCGTGGGCATCGTCTCGACGCTGAACCAGGGGTTCTTCGCCGGGCGGCTGGCGCGACGCTTCGGCGAGTCGCGCGTGCTGGCCACCGGCATGCTGCTGTTTGGAACCTCGCTGGTGTTGCAGGTGCTGGCTCCGGTCGCGTGGTTTCCCGCGACGCGGCTCGAGCTGGGCGCCCTGACGATCCCGGTCGTCCAGGGCTGGATCATTCCGATCGTAATGGCGATTGGCGCGTGCGGCATGTCGCTGGCCATGCCCAACATTTCGGCCATGATCAGCCGCGCCTCGCCGCCCGATCGGCAGGGGGCCATGCTGGGTCTGAACATGGCCTCCAGCTCGGTGGCGCGCATCTTCGGGCCGATGATCGCGGGCGCGCTGTTCTCGGGGCTGGGGCATGACTGGCCCTTCGTGATCGGGGCGCTGCTGACGATCCCGGCGGCCCTGATGGCGATCAACGCCGGACGCGTCATTCGCAGCAGCGAGGGCGGCGTCAAAGCCCCGGCCTGACTCGTCTTGCAATGGCGGCGCTCTTCACGTAGAAGCCGCGCCTTCGCGTACCGAACCGCCAGGCGAACAGGCATGCCTGGGCGGTTCTTAAACTCTGGAGAGACACCTCCCCACGGGCTCAAGTAGTCCAAAGGACAGTGGCCCTCCAAAAAGGAGACTGAAATGCCGAAACTGAAGACGAAGTCGGGCGCCAAGAAGCGCTTCAAATTCACGGCCACTGGCAAGGTTAAGGCCGGCGTTGCGGGCAAGCGTCACCGCTTGATCAGCCACAACTCGAAATACATCCGCCAGAACCGCGGCACCTCGGTCATGGCCGACGCCGACGCCAAGAAGATCAAATCCTACATGCCGTACGCCTGATCGGCGCGCGCTGTACGACTGATCTCCATCCCAAAGAATTTGAAGGAATAGCGACATGGCTCGCGTTAAACGTGGCGTAACCTCGCACGCCAAGCACAAGAAGGTTCTGGAGCAGGCCAAGGGCTTCTCCGGCCGCCGCAAGAATACCATCCGTACGGCCAAGGCCGCCGTCGACCGCGCCGGGCAATACGCCTATCGCGACCGTCGCGCCAAGAAGCGCAACTTCCGCGCCCTGTGGATCCAGCGCATCAACGCCGCCGCCCGTCTGGAAGGCTTCACCTACAGCCAGTTCATCAACGGCCTGAACAAGGCCGGCATCGAACTGGACCGTAAGGTTCTGGCCGCGATCGCCGCCGATGCGACCGGCTTCAAGGCCGTCGCCGACAAGGTCCGCGCCGCCTTGGCTTAAGGGCCGCGCTCAAGCCGCGAGCGATCGCGTCGCGAGCGTAGCGCAACAAGAATGACGCCCGCTCCGGTTTCCGGGGCGGGCGTTCTTCGTTTCAGGCCGCCTTGGGGACATGCGATGCCTGGCTCTGCGCCAGCACCATGCGGATGGCGTTCAGAAGGGCGTCGGGCTGGATGGGCTTTTGCGCCACCCCGTTCATGCCGGCGGCGATATAGTCCAGCTCGTCGCGCTCGTCGGCGTTCGCCGTCAGGGCCAGGATCGGCAGGGCGCCGGCCGGGCCGGTCAGGGCGCGGATGGCCCGCGTCGCGGCGACCCCGTCCATCACCGGCATCTTGATGTCCATCAGGGCCAGGTCGAACCGGCGCGCGCTGACGGCATCCACCGCCTCGCGCCCATTCTCGGCCATCTCGCAGGTGCAGCCGAACATCTCCAGCAGTTTGCCGGCGACGAAGCGGTTGGTGGCGTTGTCGTCCACCACCAGCACATGCAGGGTGTCGTGCGGGGTCGGCTCGGCCATGGCGGGGGCGGGCGCCGCGCTCTCGGTCGCGACGCGCAGCGGCAGGCGCACCTGAAAGCGCGCGCCGCCCTGGGGCGAGGCGCCCAGCGAGATCGCGCCGCCCATCCGTTCGGCGATCTGTCGGCAGATGGCCAAGCCCAGGCCCGCGCCAGCCCCTTCGCGCCCGGCTTTTCCGGTGTTGAAGGGATCAAAGATGGTCGCGGCCGCCGCCTCGGGCACGCCGGGTCCGCTGTCGTCCACGGTGAAGATGACCTCGCCGTCGGCGTGGCTTTCGATCAGGGCGACGACCTCGCCCGTCAGGGTGAACTTCAGCGCATTGCCGATCAGGTTGTTCAGCAGCTGCTTCAACCGCATCCCGTCGGCCCGAACGCAAGGAACGGTCAGGTCGGTGCGGATGGTCAGGGCCAGGGCCTTTTCCTCGGCCCGCGCGCGCCACAGGGCGTCGATGTCGAAGGCGACGGCCGACAGGTCCAGCGGCTCCTCCTCCAACGTCAGCATGCCGGCCGAGGCGCGCGACATGTCCAGCGCGTCGGTCAGCAGCCGCAGCAGGCTCTGGCCCGAATCGATCACGGTGCGGACGTAGGGGCGCAGTTCTTCCTGCTCCAGCTTCTTGTCCATCAGGGCCGCGACGCCCAGCACGCCGTTCAGGGGCGTGCGGATTTCGTGGCTCATCACCGCGAGGAACTCGGACTTGGCCCGGCTGGAGGCGACGGCCTCGGCCTCGGCCAGCGCCAGGTCGCGGGCCAGGGCGCTCATCTCCTCGGCCCGCTGGCGGTGCAGGGCCGCGCCGGCCTGCACCACCTGCAGCGCCGTGCCGACGCCGACGTAGCGGCCGTCCGCCACCACGATGAAGCCCGTCAGCAAGGCGCCCAGTTCCGCCGCGTCGTAGGCGTGGAAGAAGGCCTCGGCGCTGGTCGCCGCCTCCGCCACCGGCGCATTGCGGTCCATCAGGCTTTCGGCGGGCTTTCGGGCATACAGGGCGCGTCCGAACTCGGCCGCCATCCTCAGGGTGAAGGCGTTGCGTTCGATGATGCCGAGGGGGCGGCCATCGTCATCGACGACAGCCAGGGCCAGGGTGTTCGGCTCGGTCTGGAACCGTTCGAACACATCGGCGCCCGGCGTGGAGGGGGCCACAGGCGCGATCAAGTCGACGAAATCACCGATCAGCGGCATCAAGGTCCTCGCAAGTCCGGAGGCCTGATTAGACGGTGATATTTAACGCCAGCTTTGCCGTTCATGAACCTTTCGCGGCGGGTTTTCGACAGTCGATCCGTAGGCGGATGGAAAGTCCGGACTGCGAGCGATATTCCCTCACGCACGCGACTTCGATAGCCTCGCCGTATGATGCGCACCCTGATCTGCGGCTTGGTTGCCGCCCTCGTTCTTGTCACTCCCGCCGCCGCGCAGGACCGACGCGTGGCCGTGACCTTCGACGACCTGCCGTTCCAGACGGATGCGGCGACCCTGTGCGATCCGGCGCGCCTGATGACGATCACCCAGGATTTCGTCGCCATGCTGAAGCCGCTGGACACGCACGGCACAGCCTTCGTCAATGCGGGCAAGGTGTGCGAGGCCGAGCGCGCCACGATCCTGCCGCGCGTGCTGAACGTCTGGCTGGACGCTGGTCTGGACTTGGGCAACCACACCAACACCCATCTGAACATCCACTCGACGACGGTTGAGGCCTATCTGGCCGACGTGGACGCCGGGGCGCCGATCGTTCGGCAGGCGCTTGAGGCGCGCGGCAAGACCCTGCGTTGGTTCCGCCACCCCTATCTGTTCACCGGCGAGGCGCAGGAAAAGCACGACGCCATCGCCGCCGGCCTGGCCCAGCGCGGCTATACGGTCGCGCCTGTGACCCTCGACAACAACGACTGGATGTTCGCCGACGTCTATCGCAAGGCCGAGCAGATCGGCGACCAGGCGCTGATGCAGCGCATCGGTCAGGCCTATGTGGCGCATATGGCGACGGTGCTGGACTTCTTCGAACCCTACAGCGCCGATGTGGCGGGCGGGCGTGAACCGGCGCAGGTGCTGCTGCTGCACGCAAACACCCTGAACCAGGCTTGGTATCCGCAGATCCAGGCCCTGTATCTGGCGCGCGGCTATCGCTTCGTGCCGTTGGCAGAGGCGCTGGCCGATCCGATCTATCAGCACCCTGACACCTACGTCCGCGCCAACGGAATCTCGTGGCTGCATCGCTGGATGCAGACCGACGGCCGGCCCATACGCTGGGAGCCCGAACCGCCCGCCTGGATCGTTGCGGCCAACAAGGCGCCGGCGTCGGACCTTCAGGCCATCGCATCCGCCCCTTGAAGGGTGACGAAACGGCTTCCACCCGTTAAGGCACGGGGCAAATGACCGATCTCGCCACACTTGAACTCGACCTGATCAACGCCATCGGCGGCGCGGAAACCGTCGCCGCCCTGGAAGAGGTGCGCGTCGCCGCCCTGGGCAAGTCCGGCTCCGTCTCCGGCCTGCTGAAGGGGATGGGGGCCATGAGCCCCGACGAACGCCGCGAACAGGGGCCGATGATCAACGGCCTGCGCGACCGCGTCGCCGCCGCCATCGCCGCGAAGAAGACCGCGCTGGAAGCCGCCGAACTGGATGCGCGTCTGCTGTCGGAACGCATCGATCTGACCCTGCCGGCGCGTCCGCGCAGGAAGGGCGGGGTCCATCCGACCATGCAGGTGATGGACGAGATGATCGCCCTGTTCGCCGAGATGGGCTTCGCCGTGGCCGAAGGTCCGGACATCGAGGACGACTTCCACAACTTCACCGCCCTGAACTTCCCGCCCAAACACCCGGCGCGGGAAATGCATGACACCTTCTTCCTGAAGCCGGACCCCGAGACGGGCGAGCGCAAGGTGCTGAGGACCCACACGTCGCCGGTGCAGGTCCGCACCATGATATCGCAAAAGCCGCCGATCCGCATCGTCGCGCCGGGCCGCACCTTCCGCAAGGATTGGGACGCCACCCACACGCCGATGTTCCATCAGATCGAAGGCCTGGTGATCGATCGTGACATTCACATGGGCCATCTGAAGACGACGCTTCAGACCTTCATCGCCCGCTTCTTCGAACTGGATGCGATCCAGGCTCGGTTCCGTCCGCACCACTTCCCCTTCACCGAGCCGTCGGCCGAGATGGACATCCGCTGCGACCGTTCGGGCGGGAAACTGGTGTTCAACACCGGCGACGACTGGCTGGAAATCCTGGGCTGCGGGATGGTGCATCCCAATGTGCTCAGAAACTGCGGCATTGACCCGGACGAGTATCAGGGCTTCGCCTTCGGCATGGGGGTGGATCGGCTGGCCATGCTGAAATACGGCGTGCCCGACCTGCGCCCGATGTTCGACGCCGACACCCGCTGGCTGTCCCACTACGGCTTCTCAGCCTTCGCCGCCCCCAACCCGGCCTCGGGCCTGAGCTGAACGAGTTTCAAGATGACCGATCAAACTGAAACGCCAATGTCGGCCGAAGAAAAATTCGGCCGCGAACTGGTGGCCCGCACGACCTTTGAAAAGGAGGCCGTGTGGCTGCCGTCGTTGGCCGTTCATCATATGAACGCCGGAAAGACGTTCATCGAGGACAAGACCTTCACGAACTGTCTGATCGAAGGACCGGCGGTCATGGCCGTCATGAACGGCACGACGTTTGACAGTTGCAACATGGGCGTGGCGTCCAACCCGCGCACGCTGCTGCTTCAGCCGATGGGCGATATGATCGCGGGCGTCGTGGGCATGTCCAACTGCCGCTTTGTCCGCTGCCGCTTCGTTCAGGTGGGCTTCACCGGCGCCCCGGATCTGCTTGAGCAGATCGAGGATAATCTCCTCAGCGCGCGGGAACACCAAGCATGAGCCGACTGCCGATCAATCGACCCATGAGCGTCGCCAAATCTCTGATGCAGATGGATTTCGTCGATGTCGATATCAATCTGTACGACCTGTACACCGCGCATCAGCAGCAGGGCGCTATCGTCGGGCGAACCTTCACCGGATGCCGGCTCCAAGGGCCTGCAATCGTCCTGATTGGACCGGGTACGACCTTCGACGAGACCAACTTCGGCGACTCCCGAGGCGGAATGAAAAATCTGCTGCTTCAGCCGATAGGCGACAAGGCGTTGGGGACCGTGCCGATGCACAACTGCACTTTCGTCGGCTGTGAGTTCTATAATGTGGGGTACACCGGCCCGGTGGCAGTTCTAGAACAACTGGCGGCTGTTCCGACGGTGGCGGGACCGGCGGCATGAAGTTCACCCTGTCCTGGCTGAAGGACCACCTCGAGACCGAGGCGGATGTTCAGCAGATCGCCGAGGCCATGACCATGGCCGGGCTGGAGGTCGAGGAGGTGCTCGACCCCGCCGCCAAACTGGCGCCCTTCACCGTGGCCAAGATCGTTTCGGCCGAGCGGCATCCCAACGCCGACCGGCTGCAGGTCTGCCAAGTCGAGACGGTCGATGGGATGAAGGAGATTGTCTGCGGCGCGCCGAACGCGCGGGCGGGGCTGACCACCATCTACGCCCCTATCGGCGCCTATGTGCCGGGTCTGGGCGTGACCCTGGTCGAGAAGCCGGTGCGCGGCGTGGTGTCGAACGGCATGCTGTGCTCGGCCTCCGAGCTTGAGTTGTCTGACGAAAGCGACGGCATTCAGGAACTGCCGCCGGAGATCCCCGTCGGCACGCCGGTCGCCGGCCTGTTCGGCGCCGAGCCGGTCATTGATTTCGAAGTTACGCCTAACCGGCCCGACTGGCTGGGTGTCGCCGGCATCGCCCGCGATCTGGCCGCCGCCAGCGTCGGCAAGCTGAAGCATTTCGACATCGCCGTGGTGCGCGGGGCCTTCCCGTCGCCGATCAGCGTGCGGCTGGAGGCTCCCCAGATGTGCCCGGTCTTCGCCGGTCGGGTCATTCGCGGCGTCAAGAACGGCCCGTCGCCGGCCTGGCTGCAAAAGCGGCTGACCGCCATCGGCCTGCGCTCGATCAACCGTCTGGTCGATGTAACCAACCTGATCGCCTATGACCGCGCTCGCCCGCTGCACGTCTATGACGTCGCCAAGCTGTCGGGGACCGAGATCGTGGTGCGTGCAGGCCAAGTGTCGGCCGCGACCGGCGAGCACGAACATCTGATCGCCCTGGACGGCAAGACCTACGCCGCATCCGCAGCCGACTGCGTCATCGCCGACGCTGGGGGCGAGCGCCCCATCGGCCTGGGCGGCGTCATGGGCGGGGAATCGACCGGCTGTGACGAGACCACCACGGACGTCTTCCTGGAAAGCGCCTGGTTCGACCCGCTGGTCATCGCCCAGACCGGCCGTGCGCTGGGCATCCATTCCGACGCCCAGTACCGGTTCGCGCGCGGCGTCGATCCGGTCTCGGTCACGCCGGGGCTGGAACTGGCGACGCGCCTGATCCTGGACCTGTGCGGCGGCGAGCCGTCGGAGATCGTCTTCGTCGGCGAACCGCCGGCCAGCCCGGCGCCCTTCGCCTTCGACCCCGCCTATGTGAAGCGCCTCAGCGGCATGGACCTGGCCGATGACCGGATCGGGACCATCCTGGGCCAGCTCGGTTTCCTGGTTCAGGCCGCGCCCGCCGGTCAGGCCGAGCCCTGGCTCGTCACCCCGCCCTCGTGGCGCCGCGACGTCGAAGGTCCGGCCGATCTGGTGGAAGAGGTGGCGCGGATCGAGGGCTTCGACAGCCTCCCCGACACGCCTCTGCCCGAGGTCGCTCGCCCCGCCGGCGGCGTGCTGAGCCCGCGCCAGGCCCGCGTCCGCACCGCGCGTCGCGCTCTGGCGGCCCTCGGTTACGCCGAGGCCGTCACCTGGTCCTTCACCAAACAATCGACGGCGGCCCTGTTCGGCGGCGGAGACGACCGGCTGGTGCTGGAGAACCCCATCGCGGCCGATCTGGACTGCATGCGGCCCTCGGCCCTGCCGAACCTGGTCCAGGCGGCGGCGCGCAACGCCGCGCGCGGTTTCGACGACGCCGCGCTGTTCGAGATCGGCCCCATCTATCTGGGCGACGGTCCGGCGGATCAGCGCACAGTCATCGCCGCCCTGGTCGCCCCGCACGCCGCCCGTCACTGGGCCGGCGCCGGTGAGGACGCCCTGTTCACGCTCAAGGGTGATCTGACCATCCTGCTGGAAGAGATCGGCGCCCCGGTGGCCTCGCTGCAACTGACCCAAGGCCAGAACCGCGACTGGTGGCACCCTGGCCGTTCGGCCCGGCTGCAACTGGGCCCCAAGAATGTGATGGTCGAGCTCGGCGAACTGCATCCGCGCGTCCTGAAGGCGCTGGACGCTGACGGTCCGATCTTGGCCTTCGAAATCGTGCTGGACAATGTGCCGGAGCCACGCGGCAAAAGCGGCAAGGCGCGCGGCTCGGCGGACCTGTCGGCCTTCATGCCCCTGACCCGCGACTTCGCCTTCGTGGTGGAAGACGCCAAGCCTGTGGGCGATCTGGTCCGGGCCGCGACGGGCGCCGACAAGGCCCTGATCACCGACGTGCGCGTCTTCGACGTCTATCGCGGCAAGGGCGTGGACGAGGGCTTCAAGTCCGTCGCTCTGGAGGTCGTGATCCAGCCGCGCGAAGCCACCCTGACCGAAGCCGAGATCGAGTCCTTGACCGCCAAGGTCGTCGGAGCGGTCGAAAAGCAGGGCGGCAGGCTGCGGGCTTGAGGGGGCGCAGCGCCGTCTTTCGGGCGGCGCGGGGGACATAGGCGATGACGACGGAACCTCAGGCGGCCCAACCGGATCGCGGCCATCTGTTGCGCGTCCTGGGCGTGACGTTCGGCGTCGCCGTCGTGGTCGGCGGCGTCATCGGTCAGGGCATACTGCGCACCCCTGGCGTGGTCGCCGAGGGGGTTCAGAACCCCACGATCATCATCGCCCTGTGGTGCGTCGCCGGTCTGGTCGCCTGGATCGACGCCATGTCGACCGTCGAGCTGGCCGCCTCGATCCGCAAGACAGGCGGCCCCTATATCTTCGCGCGGCGCGCCTTCGGGTCGTTGACCGGCCTCGCCGTCGGCGTTTGCGACTGGCTGGGCAATATGGGCGGCATCGCCTTCATCGCCGTGGTCTTCGGCGAATATCTGCATCGCTTGGGCGTCGCGACCAACGTGCCGATCGGCGTCCTCGCCCTGTTGATCGTGGTCGTGGTGGGCAGCGTCCAATGGCTGGGCACCAAGGTCGGCGGCCGCTCGCAGGAGATCGGCAGCGCGGTCAAGGCGGCCCTGTTCACCGTGCTGATCATCGGCCTGTTCCTGGCGCCGCGCGGCGCGCCCGTCGCGACCGAGATCGCGCCTGCGACGGCGGCGGCCCTGACCTTCGGCGGCATCGTGATGGCCTTGAGGGCTATTTCCGGCACCTACTACGGCTGGAACAGCGCCTCCTATTTCTGCGAAGAGGTCGTCGATCCGGGCCGGACCATCGCGCGGGCGACCTTCTCGGGCATCGCCGTGGTGACGGTGATCTATGTGCTGGCCAACCTGGCCTATCTGAACGTCCTGACGCCGGCCGAGATGGCCGGGTCGAACCTCGTCGCGGCGGATGCGGCCGGTCGCGTGTTCGGCGATGTCGCCGGCCCCATCGTCACGGCCATTTCGCTGGTGTCGCTGGTGACGATCATCAATGCGATGGTCATGGTGTTCCCGCGCGTCCTGTTCGCCATGGCGCGCGAGTATCAGATCTCGGCCCTGACCCGGGTCGCCGCCAACGGCACGCCGCGTCTGGCCTTGATCGCGACCGTGCTAGCCGGCGGGCTGCTGGCCACCATCGGGGTCTATGAGACCTTGCTGACCTTTTCGACGTCGCTGCTGGCGCTGATGAGTGTTCTGGTGAATGCGGCCGTCATCGTCCTGAGGGTGCGCGAGCCAAATCTGGAACGGCCGTGGAAGATGCCGCTCTATCCCCTGCCGGCGATCATCGCCTTGGCGATCAATACGACCCTGTTCGTGATCTTCGTGGTCGAGGATCCTTTGACGGCTGGAAAGGCCTTCGGAATGCTGGCGGTCCTGATCGGCCTTACCTGGCTGGTGATTCGCGGCAAGCGCTTCCAAGCTTGATCGTGAAAGTCGCAGCGGCGGTGAAAAGCAGGGCGGGCTAACTGCGAGCGCAAGGTTACGGATCGAGGTGGCTTCTAAAAACTGCTTGGAGGCGGTTCCGTTATTGATCTTGAATGACGCTGCTGGGACGACCGTCTTGGCGCAGGCAGAAGACACCGCTGTGAGCGTCTGTCTCCCAACTATAAGCATAGCCTTTGTTGCGAATCTGGCCGACCCCGCAACGCTGCATAATTTTCGGAAGTTGAACCCGATTGACGCGCGCATTGGGGTGGCCGGCTTTGGCGAGATCGCGCCGAGCGGTCTCAAGTCTTATCTTGCCGGGTTGATTCAACACGTATGCAAGTGAGATCGCGATAGCGATCCCGACTGGGATCGTGATCCAGCGTGACCGTGTGTGACGATGGGGCATCTCATTGATCATTGATCCAGACGATAGCTGACCATGCCTTTGTGAGCCATCCGCCTCTTTGATCGCCGACGCTGGTCCTCCTCTCGTAAGTCCTCGTTAACCTTGAAGCCGCAAGGCTGCCGCAAAGGTCGGGGACGGTGAGGCCAAGACCGGCGCGCCAGCCGGCCGTCCTCTCGTCGCCTTTCGGAGCGCCCTCCATGCATCGCCGCCAACTGATCCTTTCGGGCCTCGCCACCGCCGCCGGCGCCTCGTCGCTGGGCGCCTGCGCCTCGGCGCCGCCGCGCGATCCCAACTATCCGATCCGCTCGGACCAGACGGCCCAGGCCTACAGCTTCGATGAACTGGTTTCGGCCGGCTCGCGCGAGCTGGGCATCGCGGCTGAGGTCGTGGGCGGCGCGATCGAGCGCGTCTTCGCCGACCAGGGCGACCGCCCGACCGCCTATATAGCGGGCGAGGAAGGCTCCGGCGCGGTCGTCGTGGGCGCCCGTTACGGCCGCGGCGCCCTGCACATGAAGGACCTGTCGGCCTCTCAGGAAGTGTTCTGGCAGGGCGCGTCGGTGGGCTGGGACTGGGGCGGCAACGCCAGCCGCGTCTTCACCCTGGTCTATGGCCTATACCACCCCGACATGATCTATCGCCGCTATCCCGGCATCGAGGGCTCGGCCTATCTGGTCGCGGGCCTGGGCGTGAACTATCAGCGCGCGGACGGCATCGTCCTGGCCCCCATCCGCACCGGCGTCGGCCTGCGCCTGGGCGCCAACGTCGGCACCATGAGCTATAGCCGCCAGCGCAATCTGCTGCCGTTCTAAGGGCGCCAACCATCCGTCATCCTCGGGCTTGACCCGAGGACCGGATGATCCGCTGCTCGTGCGAACGGGCGACGCATGGTCCGAACAACGCCCGATCCTCGGGTCAAGCCCGAGGATGACGGGGTGTAATCAGCTCACCAATCGCAGCGGCGGCGGTGCGTCCATCAGCGTCGCCAGCCCTTCGCGCCAGCTGGGATAGGCGGGCCGCCAGCCCAGCTCGGCCTTGGCCAGGGCGTTCGAGACGCGCTTGGAATCCAGATAGAAGCGACGCATCGCCTCGCTGACGCTGTCGTCGGTCCAGTCCACCTCTGGCGGGCGGGGCAGGCCCATCCGATCCGCCGCCCATTCCATCACCACATCGGCGGGCGACGGTTCGTCGTCAGTCAGATTGTAGGCGGCGCCCGGTCGCGGCTGCGCCATCGACGCGAACAGGCCCGAGACGATGTCATCTACATGGATGCGGTTGAAGACCTGGCCGGGCTTTCTGACCAGCTTCGCCGTGCCTTCCTTCAGCCGCTCGACCACGCTGCGCCCCGGTCCGTAGAAGCCAGGCAGGCGGAAGATCTGGACCGTCAGCCCCATCCCCTGCGCCCCATCCAGCCAGTCGCGTTCGGCCCGGACGCGGCGTGCGCCCTCCAGATTGGCGGCGTTCATAGGCCCGTCCTCGAACACCCATCCGCCGGCCCGGTCGCCGTAGACGGAGGTGGACGAGACATAACCAATCCAGTCCGGCCAGGCGTCGCCGGCCAACGGCCCCAGGGCCCGCAGACCGGGACAGCCTTGGGCGTCCGGCGCGGCGGTGATCAGCACGGCCGTCGCCGCCTCCAGCGCCGTCTTCAGGGCAGCCGTATCGCTGGGATCGATGGCGATGATCCCGTCGGCCGCCAGGGCGCGACGCCGCTCGGGATCGCGCGATGTGGCGGTCGCCCGTCCGCTGCGGCGTATGGCCTCCAGCGCCGCCGCCCGTCCCAGATAGCCGCCGCCGAAGACCAGCAGATCGAGGGGAGGGGAGGCGATAGGCATTACGAAACTCAGGCCGTCAGAACTTGGGAAGGTGGCGCGTCGGCTGCCGGTCGTGCCTCATTTTCCAGCGCCTCCGCCCGGCGTTGGTTCCAGGCGGAGACGCACGGCACCCGACCCAGATCGGCCCGGTCGGCATAGCGGCGGGCGATGTCCGTAACCTCGTCCATCAGACCCTGCGCCAGGGTGATCGGCTTCAACCCTAGATCCCGGAACTGGTCGTTGGCGACGACCAGGTCGTTCTCGTCGGCCTCCTGGCGCGGGTTGGCGACGTTATGGATCTCGGCGCCGGTCTTGTCGGCGATCATGGCCGCCAGGTCGCGCACGCGCCGGCTCTCGGTCATCTGGTTGAGGATCTTGACCCGCTCGCCGCGCTTGGGCGGGTTTTTTAGCGCCAGTTCGACGCAGCGCACCGTGTCCTGAATATGGATGAAGGCCCGCGTCTGGCCGCCCGATCCATGCACCGTCAGCGGATAGCCCACCGCCGCCTGCATCAGAAAGCGGTTCAGCACCGTGCCGTAATCGCCATCATAGTCGAAGCGGTTGATCAGTCGTTCGTCCTGTTTGGTCTGTTCGGTCTGGGTGCCCCAGACGATGCCCTGGTGCAGGTCGGTGATGCGCAGATTGTCATTGCGGGCATAGAACTGGAACAGCAGGGCGTCCTGCGTCTTGGTCATGTGGTAGATGCTGCCCGGATTGGGCGGGAACAGAATTTCCTGCTCGGCGGGGCCGTTGTCGGTATCCACCGTCACCTTCAGATAGCCCTCGGGAATGCGCAGGCCCGCGGTGCCGTAGCCATAGACCCCCATCGTCCCCAGGTGCGCCAGGTGGACGTCCAGGCCGCTTTCGACGATGGCGGCCAGCAGATGGTTGGTGGCGTTGATGTTGTTGTCGACGGTGTACAGCTTGTGCCGCGCCGACTTCATCGAATAAGGGGCGGCCCGCTGCTCGGCGAAATGCACCACGCTGTCGGGGGCCAAGTCGCGGATCAGGGCGACCAGGCGGTCGAATTCCTTGCCAACCGTCACGTTGACGAAGCCGATGTCGCGGCCGGACACGTCTTTCCACGCCTTGATCCGCTCGCCCATCGTGCGGATCGGCGTCAGGGACTGGACCTCCAGCTCGTTGTCGATGTTCCGGCGGCTCAGGTTATCGACGATGGTCACGTCCCACCCTTCGGCCGACAGATGCAGGGCCGTGGGCCAGCCGCAAAAACCGTCGCCGCCCAGAACCAGCACGCGCATGGGATAGCCTCGTCGTCGTCTCAAAGGTCATGCCTAGCCCAGCCGGCGGGCTTGGCAAAGCGGCGCTGTGCAGGGTTCGGTGCGACGCATTGACGAATATCGCTTGGAAAGGCCGCGCACTCGGGTTAAGTCTCTGCCGTCTCCCACTCAATCGCAGCTTTACGGGCGCATACCCGGCTGTTCGCGGCTTGAGCCGGCCATGACGGTCGGTCCCGAAAGGACCGGCGCACCATGCGGGCGACAAGGCATTCCGACAGTTCGACAATCGGGGATCGGCCCCGAGCGAGACGGAACCACGAAACGGACGGAACCGGCCTTCAGGCTTTGGTCCGCCCCTGCACACGGTAGCGCGAATGAGAGATTTCAAGGGCATGAAGCGTCAGCGCGGACGCAATCGGAACAAGGCGGGCGCCAATAACGCCAACAACGCCAATCCGAATCGTTCGTGGGATTCACAAGGCCCCGAGAACATCAAGGTCCGGGGCAACGCCCAGACGGTGTATGAGCGCTATCAACAGCTGGCCCGCGATGCGGCCTCCAGCGGCGACCGCGTGCTGGCCGAAAACTATCAGCAGCACGCCGAACACTATTACCGCGTCCTGCGCGCGCTCCAGCCGCAGCGGTCCTTCTCGGACATCGCCGCGCGCGAACAGTCCAACCAAGGCTTCGACATCGACTTCGAGGACGAATCCGGCGCCCAGGCTGCCGCCTTCGTCGCCGCCCAGCAGGCCGCCGACCGCCAGGCCGCTGAGGCCGCCGAGCGCGCCGAGCAGAACCAGAACCGTGATCAGAACCGCGACCGCGACTACAATCGCGACCGCGACCGGGACCGTGACAACCGCGACCGCGATCAGAACCGCGATCGTGACCGTGACCAGAACCGCGACGGCCAGCAGCCGCGCGAGCCGCGCGAGGGCGACGAGGTCCGCGCCGAGGGCGAGGGCGGCGGTCGTCGCGAAAGCCGTCGCGAACGCTGGGAGCGTCGCCGCGAGGAACGCAATCGCCGCTTCGACAATCAGGACGGCGCCCAAGACGGCGCTGAGGGCGTAGCCCCTGCCTATGCCGAGGCCGAGCGCGCCGAAGCCGTCAGCGAAGCGCCCACCGCTGAAGCCCCTGTCGCTGAAACGCCGAGCGTCGAGGCGCACGCTGCCGATGAGCGTCCCGCACGCCGACCGCGCCGCACCGCCGCCGCAGTTGCGGCGGACGAGGGCGACGCCCCGACCGCCCTGCCGGGCTTTCTGACCCGCGCGCCGGTGTCGTCGGCCCCGGCGGAGCAAGCCGAAGGCGAGGCGGCCCCGCGTCGCCGTGCGCCGCGTCGCAAACCCGAAGCCGCCGCAGCCAGCGAAGACTGATAACAACCCAAGCGGGTACGTTTACCTGAATGCAACCCGGACGCGTCAATATGGCGCGTCGGAGGGGCGTCATGGATTTCGTCTTGCTTGTCTTGTCTTTGGCGCTGGCGGGGACCTGCGCGGGGATCTGGCTCTGGCTTCAGGCGCACGGGGTCGCCGAGCGCCTGCGTCGTGAGAACGCCCGGCTCGAAGCCCGCATCGCCCACCAGACCCAAGGCCTGCGCCACGCCCTGACGACGGCCGAGGGCGAGGTCGACCGCCTGACCGCCGAGCTTCGGACGCGGGGCGAGATCATGCAGGCCCTCGGGCGCGAACTGCGTAGTCCCCTGACCACGATCATGGGCTTCGCCCAGTTGCTGCGCGCCGACGACCCGGCCAATCCCCTGACCGCGCGCCAAGCACAGTCTTTACGTCAGATCGAGGCCGCGGCCGGTGTCTTGCTGGCCCTGATCGAGGAAACCGAAGCCTTCATGACCGGCGGTGACGGCGGCGGTTCGCCTTCGCTGCACCGCGTCGATCTGCGTCTGGCGCTGCGCCAGGTCTGCGATGGGCTGGAGGCGCAGGCGCGAGAGGCGGGGGTGACGCTGGCCTGTCCGCCGCCCGCCCACGGCCTGTGCGTCATGGCCGATCCGGGCCAGATCCGCCGCATCCTGCGCCGCTTGGTCGAGAACGCCCTGCGCCATTCGCCCGGCGGAGGCACGGTGCGCATGGAGGTTTCGCGCGCCGAGGACCGGATCGTCATCGCCATCCACGACGCCGGCATGATCCCCGTCGGTGCGGGTGACGACCGACCTTTCCGCCCGTTGGATGGTCGCGACGCCAGAGGCGGCACCGCCCTCGGCGTCGTCTCGGTCCAACGGTTGACCGAGCGGATGGGCGGCGCCCTCACCATGGCGCGCGACCCCGGCGCGGGCACGATCTTTTCGCTGAGTTTGCCGGCAGCCCCCGCGCCGGGTCTGGCGTCATCGCGTCAGGCGGTGGTGCTCTATATCGAGGACAATCCCGCCAACATCGCCTTGATGCGCCAGGCGGCGAGCGGGCTGGGCCTGACCCTGCACGCCGCGACGACGGGACCGGAGGGGCTGGATCTGGCGCGTGCGCTCAGACCCGACGTCATCCTGCTCGACATCGGCCTGCCGGACATGGACGGCTATGAGGTCAAGGCGCGGCTGGACGTCGATCCCCTGACGCGCCATGTGCCGGTCCTTGCGCTGACGGCGGCCGTATCGGCGCCGGACCGGGCGCGCGGCCGCGCCGCCGGCTTCGACGCTTGGCTGGCCAAGCCGCTGGATCTGGCGGCCCTGGCTGCGGCGCTGAATACGGCCCTGAATACGGCCCTGGGCGGCCCGGAGGTTGACGCCGACGGTCGCGAGAGGGCCTAAGAGGCTTAAGTTCGCCTGGTCGCCCCAAGGGAAGCGTCGATGTCCCCGTTCGTCTCGTTCCGCTCGCTCACGCGTCGTCTGGCGCCGCTGGCCGTCCTGTGCGCCGTCGCCGCCTGCGCCTCGACCCCGCCGCCGCCACCCCCGCCGCCGTCCGGCGCATCGGGCGCGCTGATGGACTGGCGCGGCGTCATCACCACCGGCGACCGGGATCGCTATCGCCGCGTCGACGCCGCCTGGACCCTGGCCCTGCAACAGGCCAAGCGTCAGCGCGGCTCCGGCGACTTGAACAGCCTGGGCGATCTGATCGACCCCAAGGCCGATCGTCCCGGCGTCGCGCCGCCGCCCGGCGACTATCGCTGCCGCACCGTCAAACTGGGCACCCAGGGCGGTGAGGACGGGCTGGGCTATGTCGTCTACGGCTGGTTCACCTGCCGCATCGAACAGACGCCGAAAGGCCTGAAGTTCTCCAAGCTGACCGGCTCGCAGCGCCCCTCCGGCCTGCTCTTTCCCGAAGACGACCGCCATATGGTGATGCTCGGCTCGCTGGCCCTGGCGCAGGAGCCGGCCGCCAACACCTATGGCCGCAACCCCGACCGCGATCTGGTCGCCATCCTGCAACGCATCGGCGAGGCGCGGTGGCGGCTGGTCCTGCCGTGGCCCAACACCGAATCCAATCTGGACCTTATCGAACTGGTCCCGGCGCCGCGCGGCTAAGGTTCGGCTGAACCTCGGGCGCCCTGTCACGTTCGGTCAGGGCAACCGATGGAGACGCTGATGCGCCGCACCCCTCTGGCCGTTTTGGCCCTGATGACCACGACAGCCCTGGCGGCCTGTGGCGACAACAGTCCCGCCGCCCCGACCGAGGCCTCGCCCGCCGTCACGACGCCCGCGCCCGGCGTGCCGGCCCAGGCCGCATCTGAGGCGACGGCGACGCCGCAGTCCGCAGCCGCTCCCGACGAGGGGATGCAGGGCGGAACCGACTCCTGGCGTCAGATCGCCAAGGCCGCCGACGCCAGCCTGCTTGGCCGGCTGGATCAGGCCTGGCGCATGGCCCGCGCCGAGGCGGAGGACGGCGGCTTCTCGCGTCAGGTGGAGGCTCTGGGGCCGCTCGCCGACCCGAACGCCGCCCAGACCGGCCGCATCCAGCCGGGACCCGGAACCTATCGCTGCCGCACCATAAAGATGGGCCGCCGTGTCGAGGGCCAAGGACTGGCCTATGTCGAATATCCCTGGTTCGCCTGCTCGGTCGAGCTGACGCCCGGCGGCGATCTGGTCCTGACAAAGACGACGGGATCGCAGCGCACGCGCGGCCTGATCTATCCCGACACCGACCGCCGCGCCGTCTATGTCGGCGCCCAGGCCTGGGGCGCCGACGAGAAGTCCTTCCCCGCCTATGGCGACAAGGCCGAACGCGATCAGGTCGGCGTCATCGAACGCATCGGCCAGAACCGCTGGCGCCTGGTCCTGCCGTGGCCCAAGCAGGAAGCCAAGCTGGAGCTGCTGGAGATCACCGGCTAGCGTGCGCCGGTCGAGCGGGCGATTGCGGCGCGCATGCCCTCGGCGTGAAGCGCGCCTGACGGGGCGATCTTGGTGTTCGGCGTTTCGCTGGGCCCCAGATCGGCGGTGCGTTCGTCCGGCCCGGTCCAGCTCGGGCTTTCGGCCTTGCGACGGACGGCCTCGCGCAGATTGTCGGTCGCCGTCGCGGCCGCCCCGCCGGATTTAGGGCCGGATTTACGCCGGTCCATCTCATCGGCGACACGGGCGATGGCCTCGGTCAGCAGCGCCTTCTTTTCACGCGCACCCGTATCCGGGCCGCTCTCTCCCGCACGAACGCGTCCTCGGATCTGACGCTGCACCCGGTCGCGCCGCGAGCGCAGCCGCCCGATCAGGTCGCGCAGCTCCGCCGGCGAACGCTCGGCCAGCGCCTTCGTCTGTTCGACCATATCCGCCTCGTCGCGATCCAGCGCGCGCGGGTTTGGGGTCTTGGTCATGACGGTCTCCCTTTCGATTGATGGGAAGACAGCGTCAGGACGCCCGGGCCGTTCCGGTTTGCGACCCTGGGTCACAGGGTCGTCCGAGGTCACACGCGGGTCAGTCTCAGGTCCTGATAGTCGTAGCTGAAGTCGATGTCGGGGCTGACCCCCTTCACCGTCGCCGTCGCCGGTTTGGCCGTCAGGATCGAGAAGGTGACGAAGGCGTCCTCCTCGCGCTTGTCCGGGAAACGGGTGCGGAAGGTCTCGCCGTCGTACGGCTCCAACCAGCCTTGCAGGGCGGGCGTGTGGGTGAAGCTCAGCCACAGGCCGCTCTTGCGGTTGCGGCCGCGTCCCTCGGTCTTGGGCGCAATGACGATGTCGCCGTACCACGGATCGCGCCAGGTCCCCGCGTAGGATTCCAGCGGCATGGACGGGGGCGCGCCGGCCGCCTGTTTGGCGTCGATTTCGGCTGCGGCGGCGATGGATTTCGCATTGCCCTCGGCCTCCAGCTTCTTGGAGTCTGCGATCCAGTCGACGTCGACCTTGCCCATGCAGATGTCGGTGATGCCGGACCGCAAGGCGCGCAGCAGGAAGCTCTCCTCGGCGTTGGAGAAGACGCTGAAGCCGGTCTTGCGGCCAGGGATCAGCACCGTGGCGGAAATGCCGCCGGGCGAGCCGCCGCCGTGGCTGGCGATCCGCTCGCCGCGATAGTCCTGAACCTGCAGCCCCATCGCATAGGTCGAGGCGATGGATCGGTTGGGCAGTTCCGCCGTCGGTCCGGCCGACGAGCCGACGATGATGTTGGGGCGATACATCTCGCGCGCCGCATCCTCGGAATACAGTCGCGTCCCGTCGCGCAGCTTGCCGTCGTTCAGCCGCACGGCGATCCATTTGGCCCAGTCGGTCGGGGTGGTGCAGATGCCCCCCGCCGCCGCCGCCGAATCCCAGTTCCACACCTCGACGATGGACTTGGCGATCGGCGTCATCGCCCCCTGATAGCGCAGCGGCGGCCCGACCCGGCCGTGGGGCAGGGCGGACTTGGACGCATCCGCCAGACGCGCCAGGGGCACGGTCTCGGTCATCCCGACCTTGTCCAGAATGCGGGTCTGGATGAAGGCCTCCCAGCTCATGCCAGACACGGCCTCCAGCACCGCGCCCGCGACCACGAACATCAGGTTGCAGTAGTGATAGCGCGCCCGGAATCCGTCCTCGATCGGCACGAAGGCGGCCTGGGCCAGCACCTCGGCGCGGGTGCGGTCCGAGTTGGGCCAGAACAGCAGGTCGCCGGCGCCCAGGCCGAAACCGGCCCGGTGGCTCAGCGTATCGCGCACCGTGATGTGCTCGCCGATATAGGGATCGGACAGGGTGAAGCCGGGCAGATAGGTCCGAACCGGCTCGTCCCACTTCACCTTGCCCTCATCGACCAGGATGGCCAGGGCGGCGGCGGTGACGTTCTTGGTGTTGGAGGCGATGGCGAACAGGGTGTGCTCATCGGCCCGCGCGGGCTTGCCCTGAACCTTGACGCCATAACCGCGCGCCAGAACGGTCGCCCCGTCCTTCACCACTGCGACGCCGAGCGCCGGCTGATCCGGCCAGGCCGCCATGCACTTGGCAACATAGGCGTCCACCGCCGCCGCCAGCGACGCATCATCGTTCGCCGGCGCGCTCTGGGCGAACACTGGCCCCGCCGCCAGCGCCGCCGCGCCTCCGGAAGCGAACAGGGTGCGGCGCGACAGACGAAGGGACATGGCGAACTCCAGCGAAGACCGCCGGACGCTAGCGCCCCTTCGTCGTCTAGGCCAGTCGCCAGCGTTGAAGCTTTTCCAACACGTCGGCGACGATCTGGTCGCGGGTGAAGCCGGTGATGTCGTGGGGGCGTTCGCCCTCACCGGTCTGGGCGGTCAGTCGCCATTCCAGAAGGCGGCGGCCTTCGGACGTCTCGCGCTGGGTCACGGCGGGACGCGGACGCGAGCGGGCGCCCAGGCGATAGATGAAGGTGCGCTCGCCCTGCTTGACCGTCAGCCAGGCGACGCCGTCGTCACGCCCGATCGCGGAGTCCGCCGCCTCGGCCTCCATGGCCGCGTGAACCGTTTCCAGCGCAGGCAGGCCGTGGCGCTCGATCTCATCGTTGATATCGCTGCGGCTGGCCGGGGCCAGGATGCGTTTCAGCTGCTGCGCCAAGGGCGGGCCTTCGGTCTCGAGGCTGCGGCCGGCGACGTCGGCGTTCATTTGGCGCACCAGGCCGATCGATAGCAGGATCATGATCAGAACGAAGGGCAGGGCGGCGGCCAGGGTGGCGGCCTGCAGCGCGCCCAGCCCGCCCGCCAGCAGCAGGGTCGCGGCGATCAGGCCCAGCAGCAGGCACCAGTAGACCCGCTGCCAGCGCGGCGTGTCGTCGGCGCCGCCGGAGGCGATGGTGTCGATCACCAGGGCGCCGGAATCGGCCGAGGTGACGAAGAAGACCGCCACCAGCAGGATCGCCAGGCCCGAGGTGAAGGCCGCGCCCGGCAGTTGCTCGAGGAAGTAGAACAGGGCGGTCGACAGGTCGGCCGAGACGGCGTTGGAAATCGCGCCCGCCGCCTGGCCCATGTCCAGGCTGATCGCCGTATTGCCGAAGACGGTCATCCACAGGAAGGTGAAGCCGGCCGGCACCAGCAGCACGTTCAGCAGGAACTCCCGCACTGTCCGCCCGCGAGAAATCCGGGCGATGAACATGCCCACGAAGGGCGACCAGGCGATCCACCAGGCCCAGTAGAACAGGGTCCAGTCCGCCATCCAGGCGCGTGGCTCATAGGCGTAGAGGGTGAAGGTCCGCTCGACGAAATGGCTGAGATAGAAGCCGAAGTTCTGGACCAGCGCCTTGAACAAGAAGCCGGTCGGCCCGACCACCAGCACGAACAGCATCAGCAGCACCGCCAGAACCAGGTTCAGCTCTGACAGACGGCGCACCCCCTTGCCGACCCCGCTCATGACCGAGGCGGTCGCCGCCGCCATGACCACAACGATCAGCCCGACCTGAACCCAGGCGGTGTTGGGAATGCCCAGCAGATAGGTCAGGCCGCTGTTCATCTGCGACACGCCGAAACCCAGAGACGTGGCGATGCCGAACGCCGTGCCCCAGATGGCGAAGATGTCGACCGCATCGCCGATGGGTCCGTTGACGCGCTTGCCCAGCAAGGGCGACAGGCCCGACCTCAGCGTCAGCGGCAGGCCCTTGCGGTGCGCGAAGAAGGCCAGGCTGAGGCCCACCAGTGCATAGATCGACCAGGCGTGCGCCCCATAGTGGAAGAAGGTGATGCCCATGGCCTGACGCGCGGCGTCGAAGGTGCGGCCGGCGCCCTCGGGCGGATTGATATAGTGCTGGATCGGCTCGGCGACGCCGAAATACATCAGGCCGATCCCCATGCCGGCGGCGAACAGCATGGCCAGCCAGGACAGATAGGGAAAGTCCGGCTCGGCGTCGTCCGGCCCCAGCTTCAGCGCACCCGTGGGGCCGATCGCCAGCACCAGCACCAGCCCCACGAAGGCGGCGACCGAGGCGATATAGAGCCAGCCGAAGGTGTCGATCACCCAGGCCTGAACACTCTGGAACAGGCGGTCGGATTCGCCCGGCGCGACGATGGCGACGAGGAGCAGCAGCGCGATGATGGCGCTCGCGCCCCAGAACACGCGGGGGTTCATCTTCGTGGTCAGCATCGGGTCAAAGCGTATGGCGAAGCTGACAGTTCCCAGCTTGGCCACAACCGCGCCGTCTCGATGAAGAAGATGTAACTTTGCGATTCAAAGTAACGTCGATAGTCAGGCTTATCGACGGGCGCAAACAGACGCCCGCGCACTCTTTCAGGATCGCCGGGGCATGACCTCTTCCAAACTCGTTCTCATGCTGGGTGCGGCCGCCGTCGCCCTGCCCGGCGCCGCTCTGGCTCAATCCCAGAATTCGTCCCAGACCGTCTCGCAGACCCCGCCGCCGGCGACGACGAGCCAGCCGGCCGCCCAGACCCCGGCGACCACGGCGCAGACGCCCGCGCCGCGCACTCAGACGACCGAACCGGCCCAGCAACAGCAGCCCGCCAGCGTCGGCGACGTGGTCGTCAACGCCCGCGCCAATGACGTGCGCACCTCGATCGACTCGGTCAGCTACAGCCTGGCCAATGACCTTCAGGCGACGACGGGCAGTCTGGCTGACGCGCTTCGCAACGTGCCGTCGGTGGACGTGGACCCTGAGGGCAATGTGTCGCTGCGCGGCGACGCCAATGTCACCATCCTGGTCGACGGCCGCCCGTCGGGCATCCTGACCGGTCCCGGTCGCGGCCAGGCCCTGATCCAGTTGCCGGCCAGCCAGTACGCCCGTATCGAGGTCATGACCAATCCATCCGCCGCCTACAGCCCCGAGGGTTCGGGCGGGGTCATCAACCTGATCACCAAGCCCACGGCGCCCAAGCCGGGGACCCAGACGACCGGCTCGTTGCGCGTCAACGTCGGCGACAACGGCCGCTGGAACGCGGGCCTCAGCGGTTCGTACCAGAAGGATCGCCTGACCCTGTCGGGCGACGCCAGCTATCGCTCCGATCCGACCGAACTGACCTTCAACCGCGTCCGTGAACAGCTGGACCCGGTCACCGGCGCGGTGGTTTCCACCACGACCGTCGAACAGCCGGTGGAGTCCGAGCAGAACGGCGCCTTCGCCCGCTTCACCGCCGAATATAAGCTGGACGACAAGACCCAGCTGACTGGCGAACTGCGCGGCGTGGCCTTCGACGGCACCGGGTCGGGCGACGGCCTGTATGAAACCCGCAACGCCGCCGGCGCGGTGACCAGCGCCTATCGCCGGGTCGGCGATTCCGACTTCACCTTCAACAACTGGGGCGCCACGGCGCGCGTTCTGCGCCGCTTCGACGGCGACGGCCATGAGTGGTCCAACGAACTGCGTTACGATTCCAACGCCAACGACACCACCAGCCAGACCCTGACCACCTTCCTGACCCCGGCGGGCGCGGCTCTGTACGAACGGACCAGGACAGCGGTCGATCAGGTGACCTGGGGCTTCACCAGCGCCTATACCCGCCCGATGTCCGACGGCGGCAAGCTGCGCCTGGGCTATGAGCTGAACGCCCAGCGCCCCGAGCAGGACGCCGAGTTCCTGCGCGGTCCCTCGCAGGCGGCCTTGGCGCCGGTCCCGGCCCTGAACAACCGCTTCGAAGCGACCCAGACGGTGCATGCCCTCTACACCACCTATGAGCGGCCGTTGGGCGAGAAGCTGTCGGCCCAGCTGGGCCTGCGGCTGGAGCAGGCGGACATCGAGATCAAGGATCTGACCGGCGGCGCCTCGGCGTCTCAGGACTATTTCCGCGCCTATCCGACCGCCCACCTCCAGTATCAGCTGACGCCCGAACAGACCTTGCGCGCCAGCTATTCGCGCCGCATCCAGCGGCCCCAGCCCAGCCAGCTGAATCCCTTCGTCGTCTATCAGGACCCGCTGAACGTCCGCTCGGGCAATCCGGATCTGGAGCCGCAGGAGACCGACAGCTTCGAGGCCATGTGGCAGATGCGAAAGGGCCAGAGCTTCTATCAGGCCACCGCCTATCTGCGGAACACCGATAAGGCCTTCACCGATGTGGCGTCCGACATCGGCGGCGGCGTCTTCCTGACCCGTCCGGAAAACCTGGGCTCGCGTCGCGACCTGGGCGTGGAGGCGACGGCGAACGGGCGTCTGCATCCGACCCTGCGCTACAGCGCCAGCGTCAACCTCTTCCGTCAGGAGATCGACTCGGGCGCTGTCGTCGGCGGCGGCGACCGCGAGGCTGCGCTGGCCAGCGGCCGTCTCAGCCTGAATTGGCAGCCGACGGCCAAGGACTTCGTCCAGGTCTCCAGCTTCTGGCAGGGCGACAGCCTGTTGGCCCAGGGCCGGCGCGAGGCCGGCGGCATGGTCAATCTGGGCTATCGCAGGAAGTTGAACGAGCAGCTGTCGTTCAACTTCACCGCGCGGGATATCTTCAACACCTTCAACACCACGACCATCTACGAGACGCCGCAGTTCCGCGAACGCTCGGAGCAGGACATCAAGCTGCGGGCCTTCTACATCGGCCTGACCTGGAACTTCGGCGGTCCGCGCCGCCAGCCGGAACAGTTCGACTTCTCGACCGGCCCGACCGGGGGCTGACGGCCTGACGGGAGACGCGGGCTCAGGTCCGCGTCTCCCAGGCCAGCCAGGCGGCGACTGCGACCAGGCCGCCGGCCATCTCCACGCGCAGGGCGCGACCCTGCATCCGGGGCGCCAGCCGCGCCGCGCCCGCGCCGCCGATCACGATCAGGCTGTGCACCAGGACGGCGACCGCCAGATGCAGGCTCCCCAGCGTCAGGGCCTGGCTAAGCGGCGCGCCGTGGTCCGGTCGCATGAAGGTCGGCAGCAGGGCGACATAGAAGACAGCGGCCTTGGGGTTCAGCAGATTGCCCATCAGGCCGCGCACGAACAGGCCGCTCAGCGAGCGCGCGTCCGGCGTGGGCGCTGCCTCGATCGTCGGCGCGCGCCAGGCCTCCCACGCCAGCCACAGCAGAAACAGCACGCCCGCCCAACGCAGGCCCTGATACAGCGGCGGCCAGACGGAAAAGACCTCCGTCAGCCCATAGGCGGCCGCCAGCATCCACACCGCCAGCCCCAGGGTCACGCCCGCCACAGCCGCGAAACCGGCCAGCCGTCCCCTCGCCAGGGCGACCAGCGCCAGCCAGCCCATGTTCGGCCCCGGCGTCAGCTCGATCAGCGCTACGGCGATCAGAAAGGGGCCGACGACGGCCGGATCGACGGGCCAGGCGGAATGGGCGATCACGAGGCGCTCCTGTTCGCCAGAGCCTAGGCGCGCGGCGGCGAAACGGACAGCCCCGAAAGCCGCCCTGCCGACCCCTTGTGTGACCCGATCGTCACACCCACCTCGATCTCAACGGCGCGCTGCTCAGCAGAGGGTGCGCTGAAATCCATCCGCCTCCCGAGGGGACTGAAACCATGAATCTCGAACTCTATTCCGACCGCGCCAAACAGGCCGTCCAGTCGGCCCAGTCGCTGGCCCTGGCCCGCCGTCACCAGCAGTTCGCGCCCGAGCATCTGCTCAAGGTGCTGCTGGAGGAACGCGACGGCCTGGCCCGCAACCTGATCACCGCCGCCGGCGGCGACGCCCGCCGCGCCGAGGCCGATGTCGAAACCGCGCTGAAGAAGCGCGCCCAGGTCACCGGCGGCTCGGGCCAGCTCTATCTGGATGGAGACACCGCGCGCGTCTTCGCCGCCGCCGAGGACGCCTCGAAAAAGGCCGGCGACGCCTTCGTCACGACCGAACGCCTGCTGGCCGCGCTCGCCAGGGAAGGCGGGGTCGCCGCCGAGGTGCTGAAGGCTTCGGGCGTCACCGCCGACAAGCTGGAGGCCGCCATCGCCGAGGTGCGCAAAGGCAAGACCGCCGACAGCGCCGGCGCCGAGGACGGCTATGACGCCCTGAAACGCTACGCCCGCGACCTGACCCTGGCCGCCCGCGACGGCAAGATCGACCCGGTCATCGGCCGCGACGAAGAGATTCGCCGCACCATCCAGGTCCTGGCCCGCCGCACCAAGAACAACCCCGTCCTGATCGGCGAACCCGGCGTCGGCAAGACCGCCATCGTCGAGGGCCTGGCCCTGCGCATCGTCAACGGCGACGTGCCCGAATCCCTGCGCGACAAGACTGTCATGGCGCTGGACATGGGCAGCCTGATCGCCGGCGCCAAATACCGCGGCGAGTTCGAGGAGCGGCTGAAATCCGTCCTGTCCGAGGTCTCGGCGGCCGAGGGCGGGATCATCCTGTTCATCGACGAGATGCACACCCTGGTCGGCGCCGGAAAGGGGGACGGCGCCATGGACGCGTCCAACCTGCTGAAGCCTGCCCTGGCGCGCGGCGAGCTACACTGCGTCGGCGCCACGACCCTGGATGAATACCGTAAGCACGTCGAAAAGGACGCCGCCCTCGCCCGCCGCTTCCAGCCCGTCTTCGTCGCCGAACCGACGGTGGAGGACACCGTCTCCATCCTGCGCGGCCTGAAGGAGAAGTACGAGGTCCACCACGGCGTGCGCATTTCCGACAGCGCCATCGTCGCCGCCGCCACCCTGTCGAACCGCTACATCACCGACCGCTTCCTGCCGGACAAGGCCATCGACCTGATCGACGAGGCCGCCAGCCGCGTGCGCATGGCCGTGGACTCCAAGCCCGAGGCCCTGGACGAGATCGACCGCCGCCTGGTCCAGCTCAAGATCGAACGCGAGGCCCTGAAGAAGGAGACCGACCAGGCCTCCCAACACCGTCTGGAAAAGCTGGAGGACGAGATCGCCGATCTGGAAGGCCAGTCCGACGACCTGACCGCCCAGTGGAAGGCCGAAAAGGACAAGGTCGGCCAGGGCGCCCAGCTGCGCGAAACTCTGGACCGTCTGCGCCTGGAACTCGCCAACGCCCAGCGCGCGGGCGATCTGGGCCGGGCGTCAGAGATCGCCTACGGCCAGATCCCCCAGATCGAAAAGCAGCTCGAAGAAGCCGAGGCCAACGAGACCAGCGGCAAGGGCCCCCTGACGCCCGAGGTCGTCGACGCCGAACAGATCGCCGCCGTCGTCAGCCGCTGGACCGGCGTGCCCGTCGACAAGATGCTGGAGGGCGAGCGCGAAAAACTGCTGCAGATGGAAACCGCGCTCGGCGGTCGTGTGGTGGGTCAGGACGAGGCGCTGGCCGCCGTGTCCGACGCCGTGCGCCGCGCCCGCGCCGGCCTGAACGACCCCAACCGTCCGCTGGGCAGCTTCCTGTTCTTGGGTCCGACCGGTGTGGGCAAGACCGAACTGACCAAGGCCCTGGCTGACTTCCTGTTCGATGACGAGGCGGCCATCACCCGCCTGGATATGTCGGAATATATGGAGAAACACAGCGTCTCCCGCCTGATCGGCGCCCCTCCCGGCTATGTCGGCTATGACGAGGGCGGCGCCCTGACCGAGGCCGTGCGTCGCCGCCCCTATCAGGTCGTCCTGTTCGACGAGGTCGAAAAGGCCCACCCCGACGTCTTCAACGTGTTGTTGCAGGTGCTCGACGACGGCCGTCTGACGGACGGCCAGGGCCGCACCATCGATTTCAGGAACACCCTGATCATCATGACCTCCAACCTGGGCAGCCAGTATCTGGCCGATCAGGGCGAAGGTGATGATGTGGAGGCCGTGCGCCCCTTCGTTATGGACGCCGTCCGCGCCCACTTCCGGCCCGAGTTCCTGAACCGGATCGATGAGATCATCCTGTTCCACCGCCTGGGCCGCGACCAGATGGGCGGCATCGTCCGCATCCAGCTGTCACGCTTCGAGAAGCTGCTCGCCGACCGTCGCCTGACCCTGGACCTGGACGACAGCGCCCTGGCCTGGCTCGCCGACCGCGGCTACGACCCCGCCTATGGCGCGCGGCCGCTGAAACGCGTCATCCAGAAGGACCTTGTCGACCCGATCGCCCGCAAACTCCTGGCCGGCGAGATCGAGGACGGGGGTGTGATTGCGGTGACGGCTGGCGAGGGCGGGCTGGAGATCGGGAAGATGCGGGTGCATTAGCGATTGGCGCCGCTTGTCCTTCTGGGCGTGCGCGTAGTCGTAGGGTTGGCAAGCGCAGGTGCTGCTTAGGTACTGAGGAGCCGCCCTGTGTCCCAGCCCAAGAGTTTCGAGAAGGTTTTGCCATCACTGCGGACGAACTCACCGTCTTTAGGGAGCAGGCGATCGACATTCACAGGAGATGAAGTCAGAGGCTGACGCGCCCAAGGATTGTGCACAAACAGTCCGCGTTTTCGCTCTGCTGCCCAAACGCTCAGCTCGTTAAACACGAGAACACCGCTCACGCCCTGGCGGCGAGGTCCATTGTTGGGCGATATCCAAACACCATCCCAGTCCCGATCCCACCTTCCACTACCGGCAGCACCGGGCACAAATCTGTAGACTTCTTGGCCGATTAGCGCAGCCATAGCGTCGTGCTCCTCGGCGTTATGGTCTAAGCCGTTAACCGCGACTACGAACGGCAGGTCGAGCTCGCCGTAACGATTGGATTTGCCTTCAATAGCTTGCCTAAGTGCGGCACCAACGGTGCGAGACCAGACCTCTCCTGATTGCACTCCGATCGCTCTTCCGTGCTCACGTCGGTCCTTCTTTGGAATAGGCCTCAACGAGACCTCCATGCCAGCCTCGGAATGGCGGTGCAGTGGGCGCTCATCACGCTTAACTTCGTCGCTCCACGCGGCGCTTACCTGAGCGTGATCTAGACCACCTAGCCATTGCTCGATCGAGCGCCGAAGATTGCGCAATCGAACAGGCTGCGAGGGCTTTCCGGTGATCTCGACTTCAAGCCAAAAATCGGTGCTGCGAACGGAGTTAATCGCTTGGACTGCCGCATCGAAGAGCCGTTTAGAACGCCTTTCTTTGTCGCTAAGCCCGGTGGCTAGAGTAGCTTCCAGATACAGGCGCTCACCATTGGCCAATTTCACTAAGAAATCGGGAGACCGGTCAGTATGCGACAGTTTCGGTTCGACTGCTTCAATCTCGGCGCCTCCAAAAATGAGCGCCTGATGAATAAGTAATTCGAACATTGCGCTCTCGTGAGCAACATCATCATCAGAGCGTATTCTACTGACCAGCCCGTCGCGGTGGCGCTCCGGGTAGTTAAATACTAGCTCATCGACTTTTGCTCTAAGCGACGAAAAGCCTGGGCGTCCCGACCGGTTCCAATAAGCGAAACGTGTCTCACCATGCTCTGCACCGGGATCTTCAACTCGCTCGATATCGTCGAAAATGCTCATCGAATGATGTTCGCGGGTCTGTCGCTTGGAGTAGAAGAATATACCCTGATTTATCCGCCCTTTCGTCATCCTCCGGCAAGCCGCGTCTTCGCGGCGCAGACCGGGGGACCCAGCGGCGCCGTCAGGCGAAATCTATCCGCCACACGATGCGGGAAGACCTAGTCCGCGACAGGGTCGCGCTCTCGCGCGACGCTGGGTCCCCCGGTCTCGCTCCGCTCGCCGGAGGATGACGAAAGGGAGGAGGACGTGGATGATGAAAGAAGGTGTATGGCCTAGGTTGTGTCCATGCCGACGCATCGGACGTTCATCGCGACCTACATCATGGCCAGCGGGCGTAACGGCACGCTCTATACCGGCATGACAGCCAACCTAGAGGCGCGGGTCTGGAAGCATCGCAGCGGCGTGTTCGAAGGCTTCTCCGCTGCGCATGGATGCACGCGGTTGGTCTGGTTCGAGCGGCACGCCTGGGTGGTCGGGGCCATCGCGCGCGAGAAGCGGATCAAGAAGTGGCTGCGGGACTGGAAGTTGAAGCTGATCGAGGCGGAGAACCCGGACTGGCGGGATCTGGCCGAGGACTGGTATCCGGTGAACGATCCGAACTGGCGACCGCCGGTTGAAGATTAGCTTTCGTCATCCTCCGGCGACCCTCGCGAAAGCGGGGGAGACCGGGGAACCCAGCGGCGCGCGTGAGCGCGAACCTGTCGCGGACGCAGTGTTCAAACATCACGATGCGGGCGGATCGCCTTCGGCGCCGCTGGGTCCCCCGGTCTGCGCCGCGAAGTGCGGCTTGCCGGAGGATGACGAAACGATGGGTTAGCCGTCCTATTTCGATAAGGTCAGCCCAACGATTTCAACACCCTGCCGCCCGCCAGCGTCATCCTCCCGCCCATGGCTCCAAACCGTGCGATCCTGTCTCGGTTCGTCCGCAGGGGACGCACCGCACGGCGGGGGAGGGCCAGATCAGACGAATTAGACGAATTAGACGGTGTTTCTGTCCGCCGACCGTCTGAAGTCAGTCAGTCCTGCGGGATGGGATTGGTGCGCGGGTCCGGGCCGTTGGTGACGACGCGGTCGCGTTCGCCCAGGTCCTTGATGATCTTGACGTCGGTGAAGCCGGCGGCCTCGAACAGCGCCTTGACCTGCGGGCCCTGGTCAAAGCCGATCTCGACGGCGAAGACGCCCAGCGGCTTCAGGATGCGTTTCACCTCGGGCGCGAGGTCGCGGTAAGCCTGCAAGCCGTCGGGGCCGCCGTCCAGGGCCAGGTGCGGGTCGTGGTCGCGGACCTCCGGGTCCAGGGTCGCGATATGGTCGGTCGGAATATAGGGCGGGTTGGACAGCACCAGGTCGAAGCTGGCGTCGCCGAAGCCTGCGGCCCATTCCGTGCGCAGGAAGGTCGCGCGGTCGTTCAGGTCCAGGTTGGCGGCATTCTCCTTGGCCACCGCCAGGGCCTCGGACGAGATGTCGGTGCCCACCCCGCGCGCGGCCGGCCGCTCGGCCAGAAGCGCCAGGAGGATCGCGCCCGAGCCGGTGCCCAGGTCGATGGCGTCGAAGGCCTCGGTCTTGCCGAAGGCCAGCATGGAGACGTCCATCAGGGTCTCGGTGTCGGGGCGGGGGCTGAGGACGTCGGGGGTGACGTTCAGCATGATCTTCCAGAAGCCCTTCTTGCCGACGATGCGCGAGACGGGCTCGCGCTTCAGCCGGCGCTCGACCATGGCCTCATAGGCGCTCAGTTGGTCGGCGGTGATGGGCCGATAGGGGTCGGTCAGGATGTCCATGCGGCTGGCGCCGGCGGCGGCCTCCAGCAGCAGGCGGGCGTCGATGGCGGGGCTGTCGATGCGGCCGGTCTTCAGCCGGGCCTGCGCCGCCTTCCAGGCGGTCAGCAGGGTCGGGGCGTCGGTGTCGGACTTGGGCGTGATGGGGTCGGTCATGGGCGTTGATTGGCCCGGCCCGGCGCCGATTTCAAGCGCGACGGGAGGAACGCGAGGCCAGCTTGACCGTTCGCGTCGGGATGACTGCGCGCCGCCCCTCCCGCCTCGCCCCGCTTCGCAACCTGTTCGCCCGGGCGCCCGCCCGGTCGCAAGCGCAGGCCGAGCGCGGCCGGGTGTGGAAGTTCCTGGCCGCCGCCACCGGGGGTCTGGCCGCCGGGGCCGGCGCCGCCCACCTGCTCTACAGCCAGGGGCACAAGGTCGGGGTCGAACTGCGCGCCCCCCGCCCCGAGCCCCTGCCGCCCAAGGTCCCGACGCCCGAGGACTATGAGGCCCAAGAGCCCGGTCGCGGCCGCATGGCCAAACGGCCCGAGCACATTCCGCACAGGGGCTGGTCCGACATCGTGTGGCGCACCGGCGGGTCCTATTTCGGCGACCGGGTCGGCTTCGTCGCCGGCGGCGTGACCTTCTTCACCCTGCTGTCGTTGTTCCCGCTCCTCGGGACGTTCGTGACCCTCTACGGCCTGTTCGCCGATCCGGCCGACGCCTGGGGCCGGCTGCAGTTCCTCTACGCCCTGCTGCCCGACAGCATCGCCGAGTTCCTGGGCGGGGAGATGCAGCGGCTGGCGGCCAACTCCAACAGCCAGCTGACCTTCACCCTGATCTGGACCCTGGCCCTGTCGCTGTGGACGGCCAACGGGGCGGTCAAGGTGCTGTTCTACGGCCTGAACGTCGCGTACCACGAGGTCGAGCGCCGCAACATCGTGCGCTACAACCTGATCTGCATGGCCTTCACCGTCGGGGCCATCATCGCCGTGCTGCTGACCTCGGTCCTGGTCGTCGGCGTGCCGGTGGTGGTGCGGCTGTTCGGGCTGGAGGAGGAGTGGGGGCTGATCGCGCCGCTGCGCTGGCCGCTGCTGCTGGCGGGCTATATCGCGGCCCTGACCGTCATCTACCGCTATGGCCCCTGCCGTCAGCGCGCGCGCTGGCGCTGGGTCACGCCGGGCGCGATCTTCGCGGCGGTGCTCAGCCTGACCGTCTCCTTCCTGTTCAGCTGGTATCTGTCCAACTTCGTGCGGACCGACAGCTACGGCCCGCTGGCGGCCATGATGGGTTTCCTGCTGTGGACCTGGCTGTCGGTGCAGGTGATCCTGATGGGCGCCGAGCTGAACGCCGAGATCGAGCACCAGACTGCAGTGGACACCACGACCGGCAAGCCTCTGCCGATCGGCGAGCGCGGCGCCAAGGTCGCCGACAGCATCGGCGCCCGGCGCGGCAATCCTGCGGCCCTAGCCTTCACCCAGCGCCAGGCCGAACGGGTGGCGGACCGCCTGCGCGGCCGCCAGAATCGCAAGGCCGCAGAGCGCGTCGCTACAGAATGAAGCGGCTCAGATCGACGTCCTTGGTCAGGGCGTCCATCTTCTCGCGCACCGCATCGCCGTCGAAGGTCACGGTCTGGCCCGACAGGTCCGAAGCCTTGAAGCTGGTTTCCTCCAGCACCCGCTCCATCACGGTCTGAAGCCGGCGCGCGCCGATGTTCTCGACCGCGCTGTTGGCCGCCACCGCCGCATCGGCCATCGCCTCGACCGCATCGTCGGTGAAGGTCAGCGTCACGTCCTCGGTCGCCAGCAGGGCCTGGTTCTGACGGATCAGATTGGCTTCCGGTTCGGTCAGGATGCGCTTGAAGTCGTCGCGCGTCAGGGCCTTCAGCTCGACCCGGATGGGCAGGCGCCCCTGAAGCTCGGGCAGCAGGTCCGAGGGCTTGGCGACGTGGAAGGCGCCCGAGGCGATGAACAGCACATGGTCGGTCTTCACCGGCCCGTATTTGGTCGAGACCGTGGTGCCCTCGATCAGGGGCAGCAAGTCGCGCTGCACCCCCTCACGCGACACGTCCGCGCCGGATGCGCCTTGCCGGGCCGCAACCTTGTCGATCTCGTCCAGGAAGACGATGCCCTCGTTCTCGGCCAGTTTCAGCGCCTCCTGCGTCAGGCTGTCCTGATCCAGCAGCTTGTCGCCCTCTTCGCCGATCAGGGGCGTGACAGCGTCCCGCACCGTCAGCTTGACGGTCTTGGTGCGCCCGCCGCCCATCTTGCCCAGCATTTCCGACAGGTTCAGCAGGCCGACGTTGCCGCCGCCCGGAATGTCCAGGCCCTGGATCGGCGAGGCGGTGTCGGCCAGCGAAATCTCGATCTCCTTGTCGTCCAGTTCTCCGGCGCGCAGCTTCTTTCGAAAACTGTCGCGCGTCGCGGGCCCCGCGCCCGGCCCGACCAGGGCGTCCAGGATCCGGTCCTCGGCGGCGGCCTCGGCCTTGGCCCGCACGTCGCCGCGCCGGCGCTCGCGCACCATGATCAGCGCGCTTTCGACCAGGTCGCGCACGATCTGATCCACGTCGCGACCGACATAGCCGACCTCGGTGAACTTGGTCGCCTCGACCTTCAGGAAGGGCGAGCCGGCCAGCCGCGCCAGCCGACGCGCGATCTCGGTCTTGCCGACGCCGGTCGGGCCGATCATCAGGATGTTCTTGGGCGTCACCTCGTCGCGCAGGTCGGCCGGCACGCGCTTCCTGCGCCAGCGGTTCCTCAGGGCGACGGCGACGGCGCGCTTGGCGTCGTTCTGGCCGACGATATAGCGATCCAGTTCGGAGACGATCTCGCGGGGGGTCAGTTCAGTCATGCGACGCAGATAGGAGAGGCCGAACCGTTGCGGGAGAGGGTAGGCCGTCGCGGCGCGTCCGATTTCTTCATGACCGACACGTCGCCAGCGTCAGGACGCATCCAGATAGGCCGAGGCGTCGACGAAGGCCTGAACCGCCGCCTGATCGGCGTAGTCCAGCTCCAGCATCGTCTTGATCGCTGCGGCCTTGTCCGGCGCGCGGTCGTAGTAGCCGCTGGCGATGGCGTAACCGACGTAATAGCCCAGGTCGGCCGTCCCGAAGCGGTTGTTCGCCCCGTTGTACAGCCAGCCGCTGAAGTCTTCGCCGGTCATGTCGGCGCGGAAGGCCGTCTTGATCGCTGCGTCATTGGCCGGGCCGTAGGTCACATACGGCAGTTTCGGCAGCCGCCCGGTTGCCTTTTCGGCCACGAAATCGGCGACCCCCTCATAGACGACCTGGGCCAGCAGGGTCTGGCGGTCGCCCTGTTGCTGGGTGTGGACGACCTCGTGGGTCGCCAGCAAATCCAGGTTCTCCAACGGACCGCTGGCGAAATAGGTGGTGAAGAACCGTTTCAGATTGGGCGGCATCTGCGACAGGTCCACGCTGGCGTCGCCGGTGGCCATCTCCACGCCGATCAGCACCTTGTCGCCCTGGGTCGTTCCCGCCGAACGCAGGGCGCCGACCTCGAAATACACGCCTGCCGGTCGCAGATCGGGATACAGTTCGCGCAGTCGCGCCAGATGAACCTCCAGCCTGTCCAGCGCCTGACCGGCCAAGGCGGTTCGCGGCCGCACCGTGTCCCAATAGGCCGGATAGGCCCGGATCGCCTCCAGATAGGTGTCGGCCGTATAGGCCTTCGCCTCCATGAAGGCCGCCAGACCCGGCGTGCCCTGGTCGATGTACATCCGCTGGAACAGTTCGCGTTGACGGACAGGATCGGCTTCGGCGCGCACGGCGTCATAGGCGCTCCAGAACCGGGCGATGTCGCTGTCCACGACCTGCACCTGTGGGGCGGGGTCCGGCGACTGGGCCACAGCGGGCGCCGACATCAGGCAGACGATCGTTGCGGCTGCGGCGGACAGGATGTGGCGCATGGACAGGTCTCCGGCTGACGGGACGGCATGGGGGCGCAAGCGTGGCCTTGGCTCAAATGAAATCGCCGTAATCATCGCGCGGACTGGAGGCGTCATGCCGCAATGCCCTCGCGCCGGTCCTGCGCTATGGCCCCCGGAATGGAAACGCCCAAACTCGCCCTGATGCCGTTGGAAACTGACCGACTGATCCTTCGCCGTTTCGCGGCGGGCGACGCCGCAGACCTGTTCGCCTATCTGCACCAACCGCGCGCCGCCTGTTTCGTGTCGATGACGCTTCCGGACATGGCGGCGGCCGAGGCGGAAGTCCTCAAGCGCGCAGCGGCTGGAGAGCATATCGCCGTCCAGTCCAAGGCCGACGGCCATGTCATCGGCGATGTCTTCGCGATGTTCGAGGCGCCGGACACCTGGTCCATCGGCTGGAACTTCAACAGCGCCTATGCGGGCGCCGGCTATGCGTCCGAGGCGGCCCGCGCCCTAGTCGACCATCTGTTCACGGAAAAGGCGGCACGTCGCCTGTACGCCTATGTCGAGGACGACAATCTGGCGTCACAGAGGCTTTGCGAACGGCTGGGCATGCGGCGCGAAGGGCTGTTCCGCGAGTTCATCTCGTTCGTGAACGACGCCGCGGGCCAGCCGATCTACGTCAACACGTGTCAGTACGCCCTTCTACGACACGAATGGCGAGCCTGACGGTCAGCAAAAAGGCGTCCCCTGATCGGAGGACGCCTTAAGGCTTCACGCGCTTGTCGCCCGGATCAGGCGGCGTTGGCGGCCTTGTTCTTGGCCAGCTTGTCCTGGTGGGCCTGCATGCCCTTGGCGATCAGGTCGGCGGCCTCGCCGGCGTCGCCCCAGCCCTCGACCTTGACCGACTTGCCCTTCTCCAGGTCCTTGTAGCGGGTGAAGAAGTGCTCGATCTGCTCGATCAGAATGGCGGGCAGCTGACGATAGCTGGCGATCTCGGTGTAGTAGGGGTTCAGCTTGTCGACCGGCACGGCCAGGATCTTTTCGTCGCCGCCGGCCTCGTCCGTCATCTTCAGCACGCCGATGGGGCGCGAGCGGATGACGCAGCCCGGAACGACCGGCGTCGGGTTCAGCACGATCACATCGCAGGGGTCGCCGTCGTCCGACAGGGTGTGCGGCACGAAGCCGTAGTTGCCCGGATAGTACATGGCCGTGTGCAAGAAGCGGTCGACGAACAGGGCGCCCGAGGCCTTATCCATCTCGTATTTCACCGGCAGGCCGCCCTGCGGAATTTCGATGATGACGTTGATGTCCCAGGGAGCGTTCGGGCCGACGGGAATGGCGTCGAGGTTCATGGCGGGTCTTTGCTGCGACTGCGAAACTTTGAAAGGCGAAGGGTGATAGGCTCCCCGGCCCGTCACGGCAAGGGCGACATGTGGCGAACACGGGCCCGGCGGACTTGCGTCGCGGCGCATCATCGCGGACATCTGGATCATGACCTGGACCGATTGGGCGGCGCTGGCCCTCTTCTTCATCTGCTGGCTGGGATACAGCCCCATCCTGGCTTTCATCAGCCGACGGGGCGGCTCGCTGAACCAGGACATGGAGCATGTCCGCGCGGCCTGGATGCAATCCATGACCCATCGCGAGATGAAGCTGATCGACAGCCAGCTGATGGGTCATTCGATCAACTCCGCCTCCTTCTTCGCCTCCACCAACCTGCTGCTGATCGCGGCGGTCGCGGGCATCCTGTTCGGCGGCGAGAGCGCGCTTCAGGGGTTCGCCGCCGTCGGCGCCGAAAACGTGCCGATGAAGATTCTGGAGGCCAAGCTGGCGCTGGTGCTGATCTGCCTGGCGCGCGGCTTTCTGGATTTTATCTGGGCGCTGCGCCAGATGAACTACGCCTTGGCGCTGATCGGCGCGGCGCCGGAGATCCACACCAAGACCGACCGCAAGGCCTTCAGCGAGGCGGCGGGCCAGCTTTTGAACCCGGCGCTCAGTTCCTTCAGTCAGGGTGTGCGCGGCTATTACTTCGCCTTGGCGGCGGCGGCCTGGCTGTTTGGACCGCTGTGGCTGGCCTTGGGCGTGGCGTCCTCATTCGGCCTGTTGATCTATCGTCAGGAAGCGTCGCCCGCCGCCCGCGCCATTCGCAATGCGCGGCGGCTGTTGGACAACTGAACCGATCCTTTCGCAGTTGCGAGATTGAGCGCCCGTCCGACTTTCGTCGAAAGAGCGCCGTCTTGTCAGGCGACCCGCCATATTTGCGTAACAAGGCGTGACCGTGCAGGCGCGCATGGGTCTTGACCTATTGTGCATCGCAACCTAAGTTGACCTCTGACGCCTCCGGGCGTCTTGCCCTTCCTGGGCGTTTCCTCCCTATAGACTTTTAATGCCGCACCCTCGGGTGCGGCTTTTTTTTTGATCTGATCAGCGATCAGTCAGACCGACCACGCGTCTGAGCACAGGGTGGCGATCACACGGGATAGGGCCTTGTGCGTCTTGGCGTAGGTCGCGTTGGGGGCCAGCGTCGTCTCGTCCAGATAGAGTTTGCGGCTCAGCTCGATCTGGATAGCCTCATAGCCTTCGTCCGGCCGCCCCCAGCGCTGGGTGGACCAACCGCCGGCGTAGGGATGGTTCTGCGCCACGCGCCAGCCCAAGCCCTCGAACAACTCGCGCAGCCGCCGGCTGAGCCGCGCACTGCAGGCCGAGCCGTAACGATCGCCCAGCACGACCTCGGCCCCGACGGCGCGCGCCGGCATCGAATGCCAGTCGATCAGCACGGCTCGTCCGTGCGTCGCGCGCGTCGCCTGCATCCGTTCGTCCAGCGCCTGGTGATAGGGCGCGTGGACCCTGGCGATGCGGTGTCTGGCCTCCGCCAGCGTCAGCCGGCGCGTGTAAAGCGGCGTTCCGTCGCCGGCCAATCGGGGAATCACGCCATAACCGGCGGCCGTCTTGGCCCCCACCGGCCCCTCCAGATCCTCGATCAAGGCCGGGTCAAGCTCAGAGGGATCACGGTTCAGATCGACATAGGCCCGGCCGATCCGCCCTTCGATCAGCGCGGCCCCTCTGCGTGGTCCCTCTGCGACCAAGCGCCCGACCAGGGCGTCTTCGGCGCTTTTCAGGCTGGCGCGCGACAGGCCTGGCGCCGCGCCCATGTCGTCGGGATACAGGTCGCCGGAGTGGGGCGAGGCGAAGACCAGCGCCGTCGCGGGCGCGTCCGCCGCCGGGGCGGTGATCGAAAAGCTGTCGCCGCCGTCGGTCATGCTCCCGCTTAGCGCGTTTCGCTGTGGAAGGAAGTCGGCTGATCGGCGAATTTCATCGGCGGTTTACCGTTCGGGCTCTAGGTTTGCGGTCTGTTTCAAGGGTGTTTTTCGAATGGCGCGTATTCTCCTGGCCGAAGATGACGGTTCGTTGCGCGGATTTCTGACGCGCGCGCTGGAGCGGGCAGGCCACCAGGTCATCGACTGCGAGAACGGCGACGACGCCATCGACGCCTTGGAACACGGTCCCTACGATCTGCTGCTGACCGACATCGTCATGCCGGGCGCCGACGGGATCGAGGTCGCCCGCGTCGCCGCCGCCCGCCAACCCGGCCTGCGCATCATGTTTATCACCGGCTTCGCCGCCGTGGCCCTGACCGCCGCCCAGGCCACGCCGGACGCTAAGGTGTTGTCCAAGCCCGTCCACCTGCGCGATCTGGTCAATGAGGTCGAGCGGATGGTCGCGGCCTGAACCTTCGCTGCGTGGGTCGAGCGGCGTTTGGCGAGAAATCGCATTCTTGCCGTTAAATCGGCTTGATGCCGACCGGCCTCGCCGCTATACGACCGCTCTTCCCGCTCCGAAGACGTTTTTCGGAGCCCTACGGCGGATGCGTAGCTCAGCGGGAGAGCACCTCGTTGACATCGAGGGGGTCACAGGTTCAATCCCTGTCGCGTCCACCATTCCTTCCCAAGACATTGCAAGCGTTGAAGAAACCGCTCTCGGACGGTCGAAAACGCCTGTTTGCTACACCAGCTTGCTACACCAGCAACATCTGGAGCAATCTGAAAACTGTTCTGAAACAACGACTTCAGACGGTGCGGACTGCTACACCAACCTGCTACACCATCCGTCTGAACGGCTGCCGTCACCGTCTTCACGGCTACCCCATCGTCGCCGCGCGAATCCTCCCGGCCTGATCGTCAGGGGGAGGGTCTTTCATGTTCGGGTAAAGGTGCCTCGGAAGGCTCAGGCAACGGTCGGGCGAACGCAGGTCTGGCGGTCGCTGGGGACTGGCAACAGGTCCGATGCTATCCGAAAGTCGAAGCTCATCATCGCTGATCTGGAGCGGTCATTCTGGTCGGCGGCCGGAACACCGACTCGTGAAGCGACAGTCGCCGATATCGTCCTGCCTAAGCCGGTCATGGTCGAGGCGGCACCGATTTCCGCGATGACGTTCAGCGACCTGTTTCGTCACTTCCAAGCGGACCCGTCAAAGGTCCGGGCGCCCAAGACCCAGATGATCTACGACGGCCTTCTCTGGATCACGTCGAGCGTATGGGGAGAGAACCGTCTCCTGACGTCCATCGACCGTTCTGCATGCCGTGAACTTCTGGAGGTGCTGCGCTGGTTCCCGTGTAGTCGAAGTTCCGCCAGCGTGTTTCGGCCTCCAAAACCTCACCCCACGCCCTTTCGAACATCGTCGTCAGGACGAAGAAGGATGGATGGGCCGATGAGACAGATAGACCTCGCGATGCCGTCAACGCGAGAAGGTGGGTCTCTACGGCATTTGTCTGATCGTCGAGGCTCTCGAAAATCGCCTTTCTCTGGGCGGCGGCATCTTCTGAACCAGCGATGGCAGCAAACGCCTCGACGCGGCCGCCTTTCTGCGCCGCCCCAAACAATCGGCACTCTTCCTCGTAGGTCGGTCGTCCCGCCATCGGATTAGGGTCGTGGAGGATGGCTTGGGCGCGTCGATAGAGTTCGCTATCCCGCCACTCCTCGATCATCGAGACCACGGTGTGGACAGGGAGCCGATCCACGTCGTCTTGGAGCTTGGTCCAATCCTGCTGGCCAGTTTTGCGATCATAGCTCCGCTTGATCGGCGCAGCGCGATGTCTCCTAAAGGCTTCGACTTCCGATGTTGGATATGCTGATGCGGCAGGAGCCAAACCGCGTCCTGCTGAAGCCGGTGATGATCGAGGCCCTTCAGGCTCTGAACGAGGGGCTGCGCGCCGAGGACGCCGAGGCGATCTACAGCGACCTATCTACCCTGTCCGATAACGAGGAATGGCAGCGTCGGCTGCGCGGCGCCTATTCCCGGCGGCTGAAGGGTGAGGCTAAGGACAAGCCGGTCGCCCTGATCGACTTCAAACGGCCGGATAGGAACCGCTACCACGTCGTGCGCCAGTTCAAGGTTGAAGCGCAGCGGTCGCGCATCGCCGATCTGGTGGTGTTCGTGAATGCCCAAGCACCAGCCGAGCATGATCGACGAGATCACGATCTCCGTAAGTGTGAAGACGTGACCGACCTGCTGATCCTCGTTGGAACATGACCTCCAACGGTGTCCGTCACCTATCCTTACTTATAACCGTCGAGAACTGGCGGCGGCCATATTAATCGACGTAGGAAGAGAGGGTTCTTGAAGGAGCGAAGCGACCACTTCGTCTTCCAGCCGAACTTTCCCCCGTTAACGGACTTGCTAATAGAGGTCTTATTAGGAGAGCCGATAAAGGGGGAAACTCGGAGAACACCCCCCTGACCAAGCGCGTTGCGATCTACGCCCGTGTGAGCACGGCCGATAAGAACCAGACCGTCGAGAACCAGCTTCGTGATCTGCGGGCCGTGGCCCAGAGGCAGGACTGGGAGGTCGTGGCGACGTTCCTCGACGAGGGCATATCCGGCGCCAAGGGACGAGACAAACGACCGGGCTTCGACGCCTTGCTGAAAGGGGTCGCGCGCAGGGATTTCGATCTGATCGCTTGCTTCTCGGTCTGTAGGATCGGCCGATCCCTGCCTGACCTGATCCACTTCCTCGGTGACATCCAGACCAAGAACGTGGACCTCTACGTCCACACGCAGGGCCTCGACACCTCGACGCCTTCCGGCCGGATGATGTTCTCGATGCTTGGCGTTTTTGCCGAATTCGAAAGGGCCATTCATAGGGAACGCGTGTTTTCGGGCCTCCGGCGGACGACCAAGAAGAGCGGTCGCAAGCCCATGCCTGACGACCGTGTGGAAGCGATCAGGAAATCGTTGCGAGACGGTCAGGGCATCCGCGCCACCGCCCGGCTCCATCGTGCATCGCCCATGACCGTGACCGCCATCAGGCGGTCGATGGAGAGCGTCCCGGCTTAAGCCAGAGCCAGCTTCGCGTTCACCTGATCTTCCTCGCGTCGGAACTGGAAGCGCACTTCCACGCCTCCGTTGCCGAGCAAGTAGTGGGGCCAGTTCGACGGCTCGATGCCGATAGACATCACTACCGCCTTCGCCCGCTCGGCAAGAACCTGCTGGGCCAGCGCGTTCAGCGACAGCTTCCCGACATCGTAGCCAGCCTTGGCCAGCACCTCGGCGAGCCGCTGCTCCTCGGCGTCAACATCGGACGCAGAGACGACGTGATCCAGCTTCCACACGTTGACCTTCTCCCCGTCCGATCAGAGCCTTGGCGACTCTCTCATCGCCAGCCGCAGAGCCGCTCCCATGGACGACATCGACGATCAAGACGCTTCAGAACGCTCACCGGGAAGCGTGGCAGGAGCGTCCCCTGTCGCGTCCACCATTTCCCTTTCTTTTCAGATCAGTGGCCTTCAGCCCTGGCTGGCGTTGCGCGCTATAGCAACCGTCCCTGATCCGACGTCCGGACGGCCGTGTCCGTCATCAGGCCGCGGCGGCGAAGCTCGGTCGCGGCGGTAAAAGCGATGTCGATGTCGCGTCCCGACGCCAGGATATGAAGCCGGTCAGCATCCACCGCGCTCCACGCCTTGCCGCGTTCAGGGCCAGCGGGCACGTGGGGCAGCAGTCCCGGTTCGCGGCTCCAGGCCAGCAGCTGCTCGACGGTCGTCTGATGTAGCATGTCACGCAGATGGTGGGCGGTGACATAGGCGTCGGGCAGGGCGCGATGCGCCGGAAGGCCCAGCTGATGCACCAATCCCTCGGGCCGGCGCAGATAGCGCAGCATCTGGTTGGAGAAGCGCGGCAGGTCGGGCCACAGCCGCAAGGCGCATTTCCACGTGCAGATCCACTTTGCGCCGCCTGAAAGGGCAGGGGTGCAATACCGCTGCTCGAAGCTGGCGCGGTGAGCCGCCAAGGCGATCACGCCCGCTTCCGGACGGAGAATGGGCGGGGCGACAGCCTTCCAATAGCCGGCGTCCTGAACCCACTCATCCAGAATGTGGTGGACCGCCATGGTGTCGGGCGAAATCGGCCGACCGGGATTTACGAAACGGGCGCCGCGCGTCGCATCCAGACGCCATGGGCCGGCCCCGTCACGCACCACGTCCTGCCAGCCGATCTCGCAGACGTCCTGAGGGCCGGATCCGGCCGTCTCCAGGTCGATGACGCGGATGCGTTGGGGTGATGGCGTGAAGTCGGTCAGGGCGTCCTCGGCGTGGCTTTCACACCTGACAACGCCTGGGACGCCAGATTCGGTCCGGCGCCTGGAAAGACCGCCGACGGCGCGTCGTCAGTTCGGCAAGTGCACCGACCCGTGCGGCATGACGGTCATCACGGCCCACAGACCGACCAGCACCACGGGCGAGGCGATCAGCGCCCGCCGACAGCGATGCGCCAGATAAAGAGCCTCGCCGATCACGATCGACACCAGCATTCGCGTTTCCCCCGAAACGATAAGCGACACTTCTATGACGTCGCCGACAGACGTGTCCCTCAATGAGACGAAATCCATTTTGTCGTAGCCGCTTCGCCGGCCGCGTGGTCGCTGGACGTGCGACCAGGAATGCGCAATCTCGCAGGCATGGGATCCGTCGCGCGCCTGTTCCGTCTGCATCTGTCGCTATGGCTCGGGCTGCTGGTGCTGGCGGCCGTCGCGGCGCTGGCGCCGGCCGGCTTCGGCTGGCCGATGCGACTGGCGGCCGGTTGGGACGCGGGCGTGGCCACCTTTCTCTTTGCGACCTTTGCGCGGATATTCAGGGCGCGTTCGCAGGAGGCGATGCGGCGTCGCGCGGCGGAACTGGATCAGGCGGGCGTTCTCGTTCTGCCGCTCAGCATGGCGGCGGCCGTGGCCAGCGTCGTGGTCCTGGTCCTCGCCATGGTGGCCAGCGACGGCAAGCCGACGGTCGGGCAGGCGGTCTTTTCAGTGTGCACCGTCGGCCTGTCGTGGCTGTACGTGCACATCATCTTCGCCCTGCATTACGCACACGGTTTCTACGCCCCGCGTGACGACGGCAAGGGTGATCAGGGCGGGCTGATCTTTCCGGGTGAGGAGGACGCGGACTACTGGGACTTTCTACACTTCGCCCTGATCATCGGCGTGGCGAACCAGACGGCCGACGTGCAGATCTCCAGCCGCAAGCTGCGCGGTCTGGCGACGTTTCACAGCCTGATCGCTTGGTTCTTCAACGCCGTTATCCTGGCGCTGACGGTCAATCTGGCCGCCACGCTGCTTTAGGCACGCGGAGCCGTTCGGTCAGAGATCGACCGGGCGACCGGATTCTTCTTCTTCAAGCGTGACGGCGACATCGGCGTTGGCCGACAGGCGCACCTTGTCGCCCTCGACGCCGGCGACGAAACCGTTCTCGATATAGTGGTGGTGATCGGCATGGGCGCCGGTGTTCTCGCGGCGCGTCAGCTTGATCCGGTCGCTCTCCACCCGGTCCACGACGCCGACGTGCACGCCGTCGGCTCCGATGACTTCCATGCCTTCCTTGATCTCGCTCATCGCCGTTCTTTCCTCGCTGAACATCGTGTCGATAGCGGAGCGCCGCCGACCGGCATTTCGTTCCCGAGGCGCTGGGACGGCGAGCATGCTTGTTCGCGGCCCCGCCGACTGGCAAGGCTTTGGGACAGTGTTCAGCACAAGCCGGCTGAGGAGCGCGAGCGACAGGGATGCCGTTGAGTTGATCGAACAGTATGGATGGTCCGAGGTCTGGGCGACGGCGTTTGCGCCGCATGCCCATGCCGGTCACACGCCGGGCCGCGTCATCCTCCAGCATCGCAACGGCTATCTGGTCGTTACGGATGCGGGCGAGCTTCAGGCCAAGGCGTCCGGCCGACTGCGGCACGAAGCCCAGGAGACTGGGCCCCCTGCGGTGGGCGACTGGGTGGCGCTGTCGCCGAACCCGCAGGACGGCGCCGCCACCATCCACGCCGTCCTGCCTCGCCGCACGGCCTTCGTGAGACGGGCGGCCGACAGCGTGCGTCGAACCCAGATCCTGGCGGCCAATATCGACGTGGCCTTTGTTGTCACCTCGATGAATGCGGATCTGAATCCGCGCCGGATACAGCGTTTCCTGGCTGCGGCGATGGACAGCGGA